>ENA-OWNT01005752-OWNT01005752.1-seawater-metagenome-genome-assembly--contig:-NODE-5752-length-10072-cov-4.400700_pt1 | contig 10072 bp, 3 predicted proteins | sample MGYA00238136_ERZ651165 | MGnify/ENA primary metagenome ERZ651165 (study PRJEB26861, sample SAMN08777766) | seawater metagenome | isolation source: coastal seawater | place: USA: Florida | collected...
TGTGATCACGGGGGGCAGGCACGCCGGGATACCTCACTTACTTGAAGCGACACTGTGATACATACATCGACCAGCGACCAGCGACCAGCAACGCATCCTTCCGTTCACACGTCACTGTCGATCGATGGTCAACGAATGACGAAGGGACTCGCCTTTTGGTCGAACTCGTCGGCGTGGAGCTCGGTTGGTAGGTCGTCAGTGACGGTTGTTGTCATGCGAAGTAAGGCTGGTTTAGTGGTAGTGGTATGGAGCGGGGTTGTGGCGAATGACAAAAGCAACGTGCTATCCAGTCTTCCCTTCGAAGTGGTTTCCACGGCGGAACAAAAATCGCAAAAATCGAGATTCAAGCGGAGCCTCAACACGCGTCTTCTGTTGCATTATTACCATGCCGTAGAAGTCCGTGAACCTAGCGCGCCATAGCGCACAGGAGTGGGAGGCGAACTTCCGCGGTGATGTCCACCGATGAGGTGCGCAAGGGTGCGTCGGAGGATGCAAAACTTGGCGTCGCCGACGGAAACGCCGAACCCGAAGCCAAAGACGAGAGCCAGTGCCGAAAGTGCTCAAAGAAGTTCACCATATTCGTGAAGCCCAAGACATGCACGCTGTGCCAGCGTGAAGTGTTTTGCAAAAGCTGCATGGTGCCTACAACTGCGCTCGGGTTGAAAAAGTTGGCACCCGACGTCCACCCCCCAAGCAAACCTAGACTTTGCCCTGGTTGCAACGTGTCTGCCAAAATCCCGCGTCTGAAGAACTTGCGCAGATTGTTCTGCCACGCCATCAACTCGACGGGCAGCTACCCTGTCAATTTCCCAATCAAGAACGCAGATGGCTGGCATCGACTCTATTGGATCGTGCACTCAGAGCTGAGAAAGATCCAGCGCTTCAACAACGACGCCGAGTCACTGAATATCTTCGATCCGGCTGCCCCCACGTGGAGCTCGTGTATTGACGAAATTTATGCACTGTCGAACAAGTCTGCCTCTTTGTCGGTGACGCAGCTAGGGAACCAACTTTACGTGCAAAAGATGTATCTTCTCCAAACAGATGCCACAGCTTACAACAAGCTCGTGTCGTGCATCTCGAAGTTCCAGAACGCCAACTCCTCCGAAGAGCGCCGGCACGTCATTCGATTTCTCATGCAAATCATATTTTCAAAGATGAAGACGCTGCTCCTTGGGCTGCTCCAGCACGAGGTGGCGTTTCGGATCAGAAATGCTCTTGCCGAAGACCACAAGCTCGCAGAGACGTTCTTGAAGTGGTTTATCTTTGGTGAGCGCAAGGTGCTACAGTCTTTGTTGCAGATTTACCTGCACGCCAAGCATGATCCACTCGGATTCGCAGCGTGGTTGTACACTTTTGGTAGAAGCTCTCATGAGGTCCTTGAAACTCTGAACCAACTTTCAGCAGACTACGATGTCTTCACCTGTGAGAAGCGCACGCGTCGAGGCGCACCGAAGCCAAAAGTGCACATGACAGCACGACTGAAGCGTGAAATAGAGGCGAAAACGAAGAACATGGGCGAGAATGTGAATGGTCATAAAGACCTCCTCTCTGTCTTGTTCGCCCTCATGCGTGACCGCATCCGAGAGGGAAAAGCTGGGCGGCGCATCAAAAACATTTCGAATTTCATTAAGGGATTTTTGCTCGCCGCCAATGGGGCTGACTTAGAAGAGGGTGAACGGCAACGCGGCAAAGTTCAGTTTCATGATATGAAGCAGTACACGAGTCTCGCAGACGCTTCGCTTCTGTTTTACACGCGCTGTGCTGTCGCCGCCTATGGCCCACTTCTGTTGAATGGTGTATTTTACAAGGATTACCCGCCAGCTAACCTGTCCGCCGCCAAAGGGCAGGGAACCCCATTCCAGTATCGCATGATATTCCGCCACACTGGCATTCACAAACACCAGATCATACACGCGCAGTGGAGTGCTTACGATTTCAATCCACCCCACTTTGTGGCTGTCATTCCTCACAGGCGCGAGGTGGTCGTCAGCATCCGCGGATCTATGAATTTGCGAGATGCCATTACAGATGTTATGGCCGCAGAATTGCCGTTTCCAGGATCACCTCACTCGCTGACGCACGCTGGGTTCTTGCTTGCAGCTCGCGTGAAGCTCAGTATATTGGGGCCACTGCTTGCAGACGTCATGAAACGAAATCCTTCTTTGAAACGTGTCGTCATTGTGGGGCACAGCCTCGGAGCAGCCATCACAACTTTGATGGCGCTCCTGTTCAAGCGTCGATATTCGTACCTGTCCGTGGCTGCGTATGCAATAGCCAGCCCTCCCGTGCTGTCAATGCCGCTCGCGCGTGACATCCTGAAGGAAGTGGACGTGCGATCATTCGTGTTCCGACACGATATTGTGCCGCGACTGTGTCTGGCTTCTTTGGACATGCTGAAAGAGCGGGTGTCGAAAGCGCTCGCAACGGGGAAAGAACTCATTTCCACGATGCTGGAAAAAACGAAAAGAGAGCGAAAACTGGCTAAGCGCCGTCGCGAAGTAGACAGCAAGCTCCTGATGGAGGAGCTCTCAGCAATAGAGAAGGCAAATGGAAGGCTGGTAACAGCCGGAAGCAGCGATGATGAAGACGCCGAGGACACTGAAGATCCGGCACTGACTGCGATGGACTTTTCGGATATTGTTAACGCAGAGTCAGTGGACGATTTGTTTGCCGATTCAACAACTGACACTAGTAAAGTGTCCGACGAGCTCGCCCCAACGCCGAACAGCCACAACTTGTCCGCGTCATCGATTGAGAGCTCCTCGCACTCCCGATCAAGCAGTCATGGAAGCAGCTTTGTATCGGGAAAGGAAATTGCTACGGCGGGGGTCGGCGACACCAGTACATCATCAGATAGTCATTCGCGCCGCTCAAGCCACATGCTTGACGACAGTCGCAAAAAGCACAAGCAGCATTCGCACAGCAGTTCGATTCCCGACCTTCGAAATGAACTGAAGAAGCGTCACGAAGAGGTACTGCATCCCGAGATAGTGCAACATCATCTTAAGGTAGCCAGGCGAAGTGATTCCAAAACTCAATCTTTCCTCGAGGCACAAACTGCGGAGTCACGGTTGTGGGTGGCTGCTGCGCGCGGACAGGAGTGGAACGTATCCCGTGAGCTGCGGCGCGGTGCCCGTATTGTCAACCTTCCAGATCAGTTCGCATTGATGATGTCTGAAGCCCACAACACCAGCATGATGTTTTCGGCCAACTTGGTTGATAGTTCGTTGGAAACAAGCGCGTTGCACCAGGCAATTTCCAGTACACTTCTTTTCAGTGACGGAGCTGGCAGCGATAGCGATGCTGACGAGAACAGCTCCGAAACCGAGGAGGCAACTGAGCCCAAGGCTGGCACAGAAGATGCGTTGGCCCAACTGTCAAAGCCCACTCTGGCTGAGCTGAACACTTGTAAGATGCTGTCGTTGATGCTCGAAACTTTCCCTGAAGCAGTGGGTTTTGCGGACCAGATCGGGCTTCAGCCTCTTCATTACGCTGCGCGTCTGGGTTTGTCCGTTGTTGTTCGATTCTTGCTGGCGAGGGGCGCAGACCCTAACGCGCAGCCGCCACCGCGACAAGGCCATCAAAAGTTTGTAAGCCCGAGCAAGCACACCCCTCGAAGGTACACGCCGCTCCACTATGCGATTTTGAAGCAAGATGTAGCTGTGGTGGCCCTACTGGCGGCACACAAGGCGGACCCAAGCATCACGGACGACGACCCGCGCCACCCGCAATCAGCCCTCGCCCTTGCCAAACGACAGCGAAACCAAGTGATGTACCATATTTTGACCGGAGAAAGCAACGATGTTCTCGATGCGTTACGGGCTCGTGATGCAAAGTATTTGCAAGATCAACGGCGGCGCTCTAATTCTGCCCAAGAGGCCTCTGACACGGAAGACGAAGATGCTGTTGACGATGAGTTGGTGGACTCGATTCTTGAGCACATCAGCACGGAGGACAATTTAACCAAACCTGTAGTTGCGGGAGACAACGCGGACCAATCAGCCGAACAATCACTTGAAACCACGGAGACACTTGCTGCACAAACCGAAGTTGTACGCGATGACGCTTGTCCGGAGCTTGGGCTATCGGGGGAAGTTGAAGAACAAATGCCATGGGCCGATGCGGATGCACGTGTACAAGACGGACCGTCATCCAACGGATTGGTGAGCGGCGTTGACGAGGCTGCCGCAAATAAAGTGGCAGGCGGGCGGCCCAAACTTCGCAAGTTGTTCACCGACGGAACACCGACCGATCTCATCAGCAGCGAAGAGGACGACTTTGACGAGAGTGAGCTGTCAACGCTCTCAACACCATCGAAGGCGACCCCGCGACTGCCAGATGGACGTCGAAGGCGTAGAACCACATCTTTGCCGGAAGAACAGCGTGTTTTCTTGTATGTCGCAGGGCGTTGCTTTCGCATAGTGTCTCACGAAGAGCTCCGCAAGTGGAAGTCTGACGATCAACTTGCTGCTGAGAACACGCAGCGTTCTGCATCAGAGGGCATCAATAACAGTCTTCTTGACACCCGCTTTGCGAACACGTTCCTGAATTTGAAGACTTTGTTTGATGAACCAACGGCGCCGGCGTCACTTCCAGACATACGCCCTGCTCAATACAGCGCGGCGGCAAATGTTCGTATCAGCGAATCGGCGCCTTGTTCATCGACGGCTGTGCAAATGAAGTCCGCAGCTTCCTCGTCGTTCCACAAGAACAAAAGTCGTGGAGCGTATTTGGGTGAAGGGGCTGACAATGGACACGGTGGACGTAGTCCACGTGCGCGAGGACGCGGCAAAGGAAACCTTGCCGGGGAACACGGCAGCGGTGGCACCGCTGTTGACGGCGGTTCGAAGCAGTCACGACAGCAAAAGACGAAACCGCGTGGATCGCGTGGTTCAAGGATCCACAAACTTTCAAGTTTGCACCAAAGCTCGGCTCCGTCGTTCCACCACATCGATGTTGGACTCGGTGGCGGGTACTTAGTGGAAGTGTCAAGGCAAAGACACCACGATAAACTGCTCAGTCGTGACGGAACTGTTATTGATGCCGAATCGGGCTGGCTTCGAGGTATCAAGCTAAGCCGCCACATGTTTGCAGATCACATGCCAAACCGATACGAAAAGCGGATCCAAGATTGCTCCCGACCTCGCGTCGAGGCCAGTGCGTGGGTCAAAATGTCTACTACGTTCGGAGCGAACGAACGTCCAAGCCACAAGAAACGTAGGTATCTAACCATGACGCATGAATATGCCATGGATGAACCGGAGGTGCCACCCGAACCGGTCAGCAAAACCTCTTCTGACGCTTCCGACTCTGCGAGTGTGTCAACGCTGGAGTCAGAATCGTCTCGTGACAGTTTGCTAACGGCACTCCTTGGCAGGGGCTACAAAGGCGCGTCTTCATCTTCGAAACGCTCAACTCGCATCAAGCGTTCAAACAGTACACCAGCGCGTCGACAGTGTGCTGTGCTGCGTGCTTACAAAACAGACCAATGGTTTCGTCAACCGTTTTTCGCAACCAAGAACTGCCTCTGTGTATATTTGTCCGGGCCGATCACGATTGCTCGTTCCCCGACCACCGACACCAAGAACGAGGATGAGGACGTTGCAGGTTGTTGGAAACCCATAGAAAATGCCATGGCACGAGTTACACAACCGAAATCCAACGTTATTAGGGTTGAACAAAGTCTGGAATCATGGCTTTTGTCGAACGAGGTGGCATACGACGCATTATACCGGCGTTACTCAGGGCTCTTTGAGCAGAAGGCTTACACTGGTTATGAACGCGAGGACGTTGAATCTGCTTGCGAAAAGGAATCGACCTCCAACCAGGTGTTGCCTTTTGAAGTCGCTCGTCGTATTGTGCACTCACTGCATTTGCGAACGCTGAAGGAATGGCAAAGGTTTCTGTTCAGCAAGAGTAGCGAAAAGTGGTTGCTTAGACTCAGTGCCGCTGCCGCATCGAAGACCAGTAAAGGTGACAAATCCAGCGCAAGCCATGTGGACGGAACCAATGATGAAGACGATTTCGACTGGGATTTGCAAGTGTCCATTTTCAAAATACCGTGCAGGCCGGACAAGGTGTACTCCGAGAGCGGTTGGATTGGTTGGGTGGATTGGCTGTGTTGCAACAAGCATGCGGAAGTGGATGTTATTATCACAGAATACGAGTTTGAATCTCCGACAAATCACCACAAATCAGCCAAATCTCAATTGTCTCATGCCGTGGTGCCCACAACATTCAAAGATTGGTGGTCGTTCATCTCAGAGAGTATGTCGGGGAATCTGCACCCCGTGGAAGAGCACGCATGATGGCCACAATTTATGAGATAATGATTCGTGAGTCAACAGCAAGTATGGCGCTTTAATCGTTCGGATCTGCCGACGATAGACTACCACAAACGTGTTGTGTACGATTGACAAAAATTTAGGTCTAAAAAACTAACTACCCAGTTAGTCTAAAAAAAGTTGTTTGTTGTTAGTTATTTGCGCACAAAATAGTCTTCGGATTTCTTTTGCTATAGCAAAATTGGGGAGCCTGTCTGTAACATGTGTCGAGATACCGCCCTGTATCATATGCGAGCGAAGAACTGACGAGCGCAGTGTCGCTGCACGTCGGTGCCACAACGTGTGTAAGGCTTTCATCGAACATTCGATATCGGGCTTGACTTCAATGTAGTGAACGCGCTGATCAAACTTTGGACTTTTTTATTCAGTGACAATTTGGCACTCAACAACAGTACCGGGGTGATTGAGAAGCCGCAAAAAGTGTCCAACTGGCGATCTCTCAACCATCGACTCACACCCAACCACATCTCACGGAATCAGCTACTGCATCCCTCGTGCCCCGAATCACAAAAAAGTTGCAAAGAGCCATAACAGCACTGTGAATCACTCTTCGACCGAATCATGACTTCGATTGTCGAGAGGCCGGCTTTCCGTTGGAAGATACCTGCCGAGTGGGGTCACAATGTCAACGTTGTGCCACGCGAGACGCACACCAAGCTCTACAAATAACATACCTGCGGGTTCGACTTGCCAGCAAATGGTCCTTTGCGGACGCCAGTGCTGTCCTCTTCTTTCACGTTGGTGGCCGTAGATGTGTTCGAGCTGCCAGCTCCGTTTGGCGCGGCGGATGTACGTGCTGCTTGGCCACGCGTGTCGTTCAGCTGTGACTGTTGTGCCCGCAGTCCCAGCGTTGACGCGGCAGTGGCGGCTGCCCGTCTGCGCAGCCGGCAGTTGGGAACGGGGCAATTATTATCTCGACAATGATTGCAATGGTAATGCAGCACTCTGCGTACATAGTTGCATTTCGTACACTTGTTGGTGGCGCGCAACGGGCATTTTTGTGCGTAGTCGAACCACAATTCCTTCCATGACCTGCATTGGCTGCCGTATTTGCATCTTGGCAGTGTGCACTTCACGGCATGAACTAAGTACTCAGCTCGCCTCTGCAGGTGCCGCCTTTGGCGTTGCTGCTTGGCAAGGTTGATGAATGCATTTGCTTCAGGCCTTTGCTGCTCAAAGTCATGACTCTTGTCGTGGTTGAAATTGCGGGTGCGGAAGCACTTCTCGCAAAGATCGTATTCGGAGCACTGCTTGCAAGCAAACCAATGGCCCTCAAGGTTGGCTTTGCACGCGTCGCAGTGACGGTTGGACGGAGGGTTGAAGATGTGATGCAGAAACATCATTGTTGAGTGTTTAGCACGCCGGATTTGATCGAACTGATACGCTTTGTTCTGGCAATGTAAAAGTAAGTCTTCGCGGTCGTTGAAGTGGCTTGACAACTGCATGGGGCATCAGGACAAAGATGAATCTTCACACAAGACACATGGATCAGCACCGCATGAGACAAGAACGACCGGTGCAACGCACCTGAGCGTCAACGTCTTTTGTATTTTTGAAGCCAAATTGAGATGCAATCGTTGTCATCTGCCAATTCAGAAACGAACTTAAAAAGCAAGTCTGATGGAATGGGATAACATGACAACCTACCGTCAATTTGTGTGCAGCAGGATTGCCCGCAGGATGGCGTTGTTCTTGAGGAAGTTGCTGGTGCTTTTTGTAGCACTCTCCACACAAGTGGAACTTTTTCGTCCTGTTGTCCTTCTTGTCGCGCTGGGCACCGGCTGTTGGAGATGCTGCGTGCGGGGTTGATGGAACACTGGGGGACTCCACCTTCGCAGCACCCGACGAGTCCGGGGTGACGCTGGGAGCGATCTTTGGCCTTTTCTCTGGAGGGCAGGCACGACCTAACTTGTCGAGATTGGAGTAATACAGGGCCAATTCTTCCTCCCTGGTTTTGAGCTCCGCCTTTCGCTCCGCCACCAATTTTGGAGTGCCGCGCTTGAATGTGTGCTCGATCCAATGCTCTTCATGCTTGGCCTGGCATTCTTGGCAACTCCACTGCTCACCACTATCGATGAACTTGTTGCAGCTTTGGCATGTCTCAAAAAGGTCTAAAACCAAAAAATTGTCCTTCGATTCACTGATGTTGGCTGCGAGTTTGCGCATTAATGGGTCACAAGTTTTCTCGCCGATTCCGGTCACCAATGGCGCGTCGGACGAGCGCGTGGCCCGGCGTGAGCCTCCTCCATTGCCATTGTTTGACGGACTCGACGCTGTACTTGACGGCGTCAAAGCGCCTGCAGTGGCAGTCTTTTTGGCATTCGGCTTGTCAGGTTTCTTGAGTTCTTTGATAAAATTCTCCGAAATTTGAGGCCAATAGTCACCAAGGTAATACGGTAGCTCGATACATTTCGCTTCTTCGTCGCTCATGTGGGCGTCGTGGAGCGTTTGGCAAGATTGCACGATCCCACGCGCATGGCCTTCAATGACCATCATGCGGTACCAGGTCCGCAGACGATCGTTGCTGGGCGTCTTTTGCGTTTTAGGGTGGCAATACAGAATATAATCTTGTTCCGTGGTTTGGGGCGGGCAAGACCAGATGTACGCTCGGGTAAATCCGCGGTTCTTCACCCACTCGAAATAGCTCAACAACAATTCGTAGTACAACTTGGTCCTTAAGTACTCCGGTCGAAAGTACTTCACACTGTCGAGATAAGCGATGTAACACGTCTTTTGATTCGGTTTGTGCTGAGTATCTTCATCGTATTCTTGCACGTACATCGCGAAAAAACACACATCGACTTGGTCAATCTCTTGGAACAGCAAAATGGCCTTCGTTCGGCCCTTGAAGTCCAGCGAGTAATTGTACTGCTTTTTCAACCATTCCAACAACAGTGGGTTTTTCTTGGCGATGCTGGAGTGATATTCACGCTCGATGTTGGAAACGCAACGAACTTGAACATGTCCGAAAGCTCGACTATCCAGGTTGCGCGGGTCATACCCCAGAACCTCCTTTTGCACAGACCAAATCCTGTAATGGTGTTGCAGGAATTTCATAATTCGCTTTTCAATGAAATTGGTCATCTTTGTCAAAGGAAGGTGCTTGGCGCCTCGGTACACAAGAGGCTCAGTCGGACCCTCCGCGCCCAAGCGCTGCCGTTCTTCGTACGTGCAGAAGGGGCACGTGTACTCAATGTTGTTGTTGTCTTGGATGTCGGGCTCCTTCAGTGCTGCGCCAGGTGGTAACCCTTTCTTTCCGCCGCGAGTCAAAGCTAACTTCCTCTTCTGGCCTGCCTTTTTAGTCTTTTTGCTTGCCTTCCCCTTGGCCTTGCCGGCCTTTTCGCGAGAGTTCGACCCGTTGGATCCTGACGCGCCATTAGCTTTAGCGGGAGTGTTCTTCGCAGCAGCGTCCTTGTGCACTTTTGTCGAATTGAACAGCCCACAAACATGGTGGAACCATCTGCGGCACTTTTCGCATTCGATCCACTCTTCTTGCGGGTTGGTTGTGTGCTTGTGAGCAACAAGGGAATCCTTGATGGATTTGTCCTTCACCTTGGAATAGCACGAGCTGCAGTAAGGTCGTGAGTCGCCGAGGTCCGAAGCGTAGTAAGTGCTGTTTCTCTTAATCTTTTGCAAGCACATTGTGCAATATAATATGGGCGGTTGCAGGAAAATAGCACCGCCGCCGCACAGTCCGCAGTTCAGGTAGTTGCCATCAGCTCCCC
>ENA-OWNT01005753-OWNT01005753.1-seawater-metagenome-genome-assembly--contig:-NODE-5753-length-10071-cov-6.434961_pt1 | contig 10071 bp, 4 predicted proteins | sample MGYA00238136_ERZ651165 | MGnify/ENA primary metagenome ERZ651165 (study PRJEB26861, sample SAMN08777766) | seawater metagenome | isolation source: coastal seawater | place: USA: Florida | collected...
CGTTCATCCCCGAGCCCCCGCCGGTGGCCCCGCCCGCAGCGGCGCCGTTCCAGGCCGAGACCACCGCGATCCCCGCGCCCCCCGTGCGCACCGCCCAGCCGCCGCGCCCGCGCCGCCGGAAGCGGAGCTCGGGGGGCCGCCGACGTCGACGCAGCAACCGGCTGAGCCGGGCGGCCGAGCGCGTCGGGCTCTACAAGCTCCTGCAGGACAGCTGGGTTCTGACGCTGTTCACGGTGGTGGTCATGGGGCTGCTGATCTACTCGGGCTGGCAGATCTGGCTGCGCACGCAGGCGGCGGCTCAGCCCGAGGAGGCAGCACCGTCGCGCCTCCTGGAGAACGTCGACTAGGAGCGCCGGATCAGCCGGGCAGGCCGGTCGTCACGACCTCGCCGAGGCCGTTGGCCTCCATCAGCACCACGCGCGCGGACGCCACGTCGCCCCGCCGGGTGAGCACCCGCGCCAGGAAGACCTTGCCTTGGGCCGCTGTGTCCTTGTCGCCCGACTGGAGCGCCAGGGCGATGCCCCGCGTGAGCGTCTCCTGCCCCTCGTCCAGCTCACCCCGCAGCGCCTGCAGGTAGCCGAGGTACACCTGGTTCATGGCCTGACCGCCGAGCCAGTCGTTGTCCCTGGCCGCGCTGAGCGACTCCTGGAAGTACTGGTAGGCGCGGGCGTAGTCCCCCATGCGGAAGTAGACGTCGCCGATGTTGTGCAGGTTCACGATCACGCCGCGGCGGTACTCGATCCCCTTGCGGATCTCGCAGGCGTCCCGGTAGCAGGTCAGAGCCTCGGCGAACCGCTCCATGTGGATGTAGGTGACGCCGAGGTTGTTGAGCAGCTTGCCCTGGAGGATCTTGTCCTCGGTCTGCTGGGCCAGCTCGTGCGCCTTGCTCAGGTGGCGCTCGGACAGCTCGTAGTCCCCCGCGCGCATGTAGTACGAGCCCAGCGAACCCAGGATCCCCGCGATCCGCACCTTGTCGTCCCGCTCGCGGGCCGTCTTGAGGGCGCGGTTGAGCGAGGCGCGCGCCGCGTCGAAGTCGCCCTCGGACAGGGCCCACTGCGCCCGCTCCTCGTCCGCGTCGGACATGAGCTCGTCGTCGCCAAGGTCCTCCGCGATCTCCTGGGCGCGCTGCAGGTACTCGCCCGCGCGATCCATGCGCCCGAGCTCGATGGACACCTTGCCGAGCTGGATCAGCGCCCGGGAGATCAGCGCGTTCTCCTCGCCCTCCTGGGCAAAGTCGAGCGCCTTCGTGAACGAACGCTCCGCGTGATCGGTCTGCATGTTGCGGCTCTGCACGCGTCCCAGGCGGATGTAGAGCTCGGCGAGGTGCGCGTCGATGGAGCGCCCGTCGATGTGATCGGCTTCGGACCCGCGCAGCAGCAGGATCGCCCGCTGGAAGCAGCGCAGCGCCTCGCGGTTGAAGTACGCCTTGTCGTACGCGATGCCCGCCTGCTCCGCGAAGGTGGCCGCGCGCCGGAGCAGCCCGCCCGACTGGTAGTGCCGCGACAGGACCTCAAACACGGGGCGCAGGTTGTCTGCCTTGACCCGCTCGATGACCTCGCCGACGCGGTTGTGGAACTCCTTCGCGCGGCTCGCGAGGATCCCGCGGTTCGCGACCTCCCAGCAGAGCTCATTGCGGAAGGTGTGGTCCGCGTCGCCGGCCTGCTCGTCGTCCCGCAGACGCCGGATGAGCTTGAGGGCCTTGAGCCGCGCGAGCACCTCGTTCAGCTCCTCCTTGGAGAGGCGGGTGACCTCGCCGAGCAGGTCGGCCTCGAAGGACCGTCCGATCGTGGCCGCGACCTCGAGCACCACGCGCTCGCCCGCGGAAAGGCTGTCGAGGCGCGACGCGATGAGGTCCTCCACCGTTGCGGGGATGGAGGCCTGATCGAGCTTGCCGCCTAGCTCCACGGCCCCGTCGGTGATCTTGATGAGCCCCTCGCGGCGCAGCTGGCCGACGATCTCCTTCACGAACAGGGCGTTGCCGCCGGACGCAGAGTAGACGCGCTCGTGCAGGGCCTCGGGGATCTGCTCGACCTCCAGCAGCTCCTCCACGAACTGCCGCACCTCGGACTCGCCCATGGGCGGCAGGGGCAGCCGCTTGACCGGCGTCTCCTCCGGGAACGGCAGCACGCCGCCCTTGTTGTGGGTCACCACCAGGAGCAGCCGGCTGTCCCCGAGCGTGCGCGCCAGGTGCACGGCCAGGTCCTGGCTGTAGTGATCGAGGAAGTGGAAGTTCTCGAGCGACAACACCAGGAAGCCGTCGGACAGGAGGCCCGCGAAGATCTTGCGGATCGCCTCGAACGTGCCGATGCGCTTCTGGTCGCCCGAGAGGTACTTGAGGTTGGACTCGTCGAACCCGAGCTCGAAGAGCTCGCCGATGATGTGGATGTCGATGGGATCGAGCTTCAGCTCGGTCAGCCGCTGCAGCTTCGCCCGACGCTCGTCGTCGCTGTCCGACTCCTCGAACCCACAGACCTGCTCGAGCACCTCGCGGAAGGCCAGGAACGGCGTCTCCCGCTGATAGAACGAGCCCCGCCCGGCGTAGAACGCGATCTCGCGATCCCGCGTGATCTCCTTGATCTCACGGACGAAGCGGGCCTTTCCGCTGCCGACGTCGCCCTCCACCGAGAGCACCGCGGCCGTGCCTGACGCCACGGTGCCGATGATGTCCCCGAGGATCTCGAACTCGTCGGCCCGCTTGACCCAGCCGCCGGCCTTGCCGCGCTCGCCGCGCCCCCGGAGCCGGCGCAGGCGGTAGGGCCGCACGGTCTTGACGCCCCACTTCACCTTCACCTCGGGCAGCGGGTCGAGCTCGCCGTGCTCGCCGAGGAGGCCGAAGACCTTCTCCGAGACGAGCACGTCGTCGAGCCCGGCTTCGTCGCACAGACGCCGCGCGAGCTTGACGGTGTCGCCCCACGGAGTGAACGAGTTGCGCCCCCGCTTCTTCTTGGCGCCCGCGGCCACGAGGACAGCGCCCCGGTGGATGCCCATGGACAGGTGGACCCGCTCGCCCTTCACCTCCGCGAACTTCTCGGAGATGCGGCGCAGATCCGCGGCGCAGCGCACACACAGCTCCAGGTCCTTGGGCGTGTTCTTCTCGAGCCCCCACATCACCAGGAGGCGGTCCGCGTCCAGCCGCACGATGCGGCCCTGGTACTTCTTGATGATCGTCGCGAGGGACTTGAGGAAGCTGTAGTTGAGCTTGAGCAGGCCTTCCTCGCCCACGCGGTCGGCGAGGTCGGTCAGGCCCGTCACCTCGATCGCGAGCACCTCGACCTGGCGGCGCCCGCCCTGGGCGATGCGCCCTCCAAGGGACGGCGTCCCCTGCCCCAACCCGGAGAACGAGATCGACAGGTCCGCGGCGTTCCACTCGCCGGACAGCAGCGCCGCGTTCTCGCCGGACTCGTCCGCCTGCACGGCGCTCTCGACGAAGTCCGGCATGAGCCCGGGCTGCTTTCCGAGGTCGCTGAGGTCCTTGACGATGGCGTTGACGACGGAGCCCGCGGACTCCCGCGCGTACTCCTCCGCGAACATGTCCTTCTGGAAGGCCGCGAGGTCCGCCCGGGTGACCCGCATCCCCACGTCGTACAGGAACGACAGCAGGTCCTCCTGCAGCTCGCGGGCGCGGGAGTAGCGCTTGTCCGGGTCCCGGTGCAGGCCCTTGAGCAGGATCTCCTCGAGCCGGGCGGGGATCTCGGGGTTCACGGCGCGCGGCGGCGGGATCTCCGCGTTGCGCACCATGCGCATCTTCTCCTGCCGATCCTTACCGGCGTAGAGGCGCTGTCCGGTGATCAGCTCGTACAGGATGATGGACGTGGAGAAGATGTCCGACCGGGCGTCGACCTTGCCTCCGCGGGCCTGCTCCGGCGCCATGTAGGCGAACTTGCCGCCCGCCATCTTGCCGCCCTCTTCCTCCGCCACCTCACCCACGCGGGCGATGCCGAAGTCCACGACCTTCACGTCGCCTTCGTAGGAGATGAGGATGTTGTGGGGCGAGATGTCCTGGTGGACCACGTTCAGTGCGCGGCCGCCGGGATCCGTCAGGCTGTGGGCGTAGTCCAGGCCGCGAGCGACCTCGGTGATGATGTAGACGCCGGTGGGAATCGGCAGGAACTTCCGGGTCTTCCGGCCCTTCTTGATGATTTTCATCAAGTCCTGACCATGGATGAACTCCATGGCCATGTAGTAGTCCTGCCCCACCACGCCGAGGTCGTAGACCTGCACGACGTTGGCGTGGTTCAACGAGACGGCGATCTTCGCCTCGTTGATGAACATGCCGACGAAGTCCTTGTTCCGCGACAGGTGCGGAAGGATCTTCTTGATGACGAGGAGCTTCTCGAACCCGGCGACGCCGTACGACTTGGCCTTGTAGACCTCGGCCATACCGCCCGTGGCGATCTTCTCGATCAGCTGGTATTTGCCGAACCGGATGGGCTCGAACTGGGCCATGGGGGTCCTCGACGACGTCCCACGCTGCCGTTCCGGAGCGCGGGACGTGTGAGTCTACCCGGTGCGCTGGTGCCCGTCCTCACACGCGCGCACGTGAGGGCGCGTCAGCGTCGAGCGTTCAGGCCACCACGCTCACGGAGCCCGTGCTGCTGCCGACCGGGGCGCCGTTCGCGGCGGCGCGGCGCATCGTCGGGGCCCCGTTGGCGGCGGCCAGCCCAGCGCGGCGGTACTTCGGGGTGAGCATGCCCTTGAGCTTGCGCAGGGCCTGGGCCTCGAGCTGACGGACGCGCTCCCGCGACAGGTTCACGGCCTTACCCACCTGGCGCAGGGTCATGGGGTCGTCGATGAGGTGGCGCAGGCGGATGATCTCGCGCTCGCGCTCGGACAGCTTGCCCACGCACTCAGCCAGGAGGCTGTGGCGGAACGTGGCGTCCTGCCCCTCGACCGTGATCTGCTCGGGGTTGGGGCGCTCGTCCTGCACGCGGTCGCCCCAGGTGACGACGCTCGTGTCCTCGACCGGCACGTCGAGGCTCAGGTCGCGGCCCTTCAGGGCACCCATCATCAGCAAGACGTCCTTCGGGCGGGCGTTGAGCTCCTCGGCGATCCGGGCGATGCGGTCGTCGTAGGACTCGCCGGGGATCTTCGCGGCCGCGAGGGCCTTGGGCAGCTTGTAGAAGAGGCGGCGCTGGGTCTGCGTGGTGCCGACCCGGACCAGGGACCAGGAGCGGATGATGTACGCCTGGATGTAGGCCTTGATCCACCACACGGCGTACGAGATGAGCCGCGTCCCACGAGACGGGTCGAACTTCTCGACGGCGTGCATCAGCCCCATGTTCCCTTCCTGGATCAGGTCGGTCAGCGGCACCCGGTACTTGCGGTAGCCCGTGGCCACCTTGACCACGAAGCGGAGGTTGCGCTGGACGAGCTCGGCGGCGGCGGCCGGATCCCGGCTCTCCTGCCAGCGGTGGGCGAGGGCGTTCTCCTCCTCCCGGGTGAGCAGATCGGTGCGGTGAAGGTCACTCATGTAGGCAGCGAGCGGCTCGATCTGCGACGTGTGCGGCGGCATGCGGTCTCCCTTGCAATTGCTGCTCGAAGTGGCCATTCTCAAAGGGTCGTCCGTCTCCCCACGGTGCGACCGCTCTGGCCCTTCGAGCCCCAGTCCCTGAACCCGCCCGGCCCCCCGCTGATTCAAGCGACACGAGGCGCGTTCATGGCCTTAGACGACCCCCATCGCGGCTTTATTCGAACGAATTCAGATTTTTTTCAGAATCTCGTATCAGTGCGATTTCACTGATCTTTTCTGACGAGACAGGAACTGATCGATGTCCAACAGTGAGGAGTCGGCGCCCCCGACATCCCCCGAGGCCCTGAGGCCCCTGCCGGATGCGCAGCCGGAACCGGTGCCCGTGCACCCGGTGCAGCTGCAGCCCGCGGATCCGACGCCGTCCTCCCTGGGCGTGTTGCCCCTGCGGGACCTGGTGCTCATGCCCGGAATGGTCACGCCCATCGTGGTGGTCCGGCCGCCGGCCATCGCCGTCGTGAAGCGCGCCGCGCGCCTGGGCACCCCCATCTGCTTCGTCACCCAGCGCAACGCCGAGATGCACGAGCCGGATCGGGACGACCTGTACGACGTGGGCACGGTCGGGCGGCTGCTGCGGGTGCTCCGGTTCAGCGACGGATCGATGCGCGCGCTCATCGAAGGCCTGCGTCGCGCGCGCGTGGGTGAGTTCATGCTGCGGCGGCCCATCGTGCGGTGCCGCGTCACCCCCCTCGCCGAGGACGGGGACGACACCGTCGAGGCGGAGGCCATCGCCGACGCGACGCGGGAGGAGTTCACGGCGTGGACCCGGACGTCCAACAAGGCGCCCGTGGAGCTGGAGCAGGTGGTGGCCTCGATCGCCAGCCCGGCCCGCCTCGCCGACTACATCACCGGCAACCTCCCCTTGAAGACGCCCCAGATCCAGGAGCTTCTGGAGGTGTCCGACGTGGTGGCGCGTCTGGGCAAGGTCCGCGGCCTGCTGGCCCACCACCGCGAGCTCGCGCAGATCAACGCCGCCATCCACGCCAACGTCCAGACGGCGATGGACAAGAACCAGCGTGAGTACTACCTCAAGGAGCAGCTGCGGGCCGTCAAGGAGGAGCTCGGGCAGTACGACCCGTCCGTGGGCGAGACCGAGAATCTCCGCACGAAGGTCCTGGAGGCGAAGATGCCTCCGGAGGCTGAGCAGGAGGCCCTGCGCGAGCTGGAGCGGCTGTCGCGGATGCACCGGGACGCCGCCGAGTCCACGGTCGCGCGGACCTTCGTCGAGTGGCTGCTCGACATGCCCTGGAACGTGGCCACCGAGGACAACGCCGACCTGGACGCGGTGGAGGGGATCCTCGACGAGGACCACACCGGCCTGGACAAGGTGAAGGAGCGCATCCTCGAGTACCTGTCCGTGCGGCGCCTCAACCCCGCCAGCAAGGGTCCGATCCTCTGCTTCCTCGGTCCTCCCGGCGTCGGCAAGACTTCGCTCGGGCGCTCCATCGCGCGCGCCCTGGGCCGCAACTTCCAGAGGCTCGCCCTCGGCGGGGTGAAGGACGAGTCGGAGATCCGCGGCCACCGGCGGACCTACATCGGCTCCATGCCAGGGCGGATCATCCAGAGCATGAAGCGGGCCGGGTCCATGAACCCCGTCATCGTCCTGGACGAGATCGACAAGGTCGGGAACGACTTCCGCGGCGATCCCGCGTCCGCCCTGCTGGAGGCGCTGGACCCGGAGCAGAACGACGCCTTCATGGACCACTACCTGGACGTGCCGTTCGACCTCTCCCAGGCGATGTTCATCTGCACGGCCAACGTGTCGGAGACCATCCCCCCGGCCCTGCGCGATCGGATGGAGATCATCGACATCCCCGGATACATCGAGGAAGAGAAGCTCGCCATCGCGCGCAGCCACCTCGTGCCGAAGGTGCGCTCGGACCACGGTCTGACGAAGCGTCGCGGCACCGTGAGCGACGAGACGATCCTCGCGATCATCCAGGGCTACACGAGCGAAGCGGGCGTCCGCGGGCTGGAGCGGGAGCTCGCGAAGGTCGCCCGCAAGGTCGCCCGCAAGGTCGTGCAGAAGCGCAAGGGGATCGGCGCCGTGTCCGTCGAGGATCTCAGCGAGTACCTCGGCCCCCGCCAGTACTTCCAGGACCGCGCCGAGCGCACCGATCTGCCCGGCATCGCCGTCGGGCTCGCGTGGACGCCCGTGGGCGGGGAGATCCTGTTCATCGAGGTGACCGCCATGGAGGGCGGCACCGGCAAGTTCAAGGTCACCGGGCAGCTCGGCGACGTCATGAAGGAGTCGGCGGAGACGGCGCTGTCCTGGGTGCGCTCGAACGCCACGATGCTCGGCATCGACATGGCGCTCTTCAAGGAGCGGGACCTGCACGTGCACTTCCCGCAGGGCGCCATCCCGAAGGACGGGCCGTCGGCGGGCATCACCACGATCGTCGCGTTGGTCAGCCTGCTCACCGGCCGGCGGGTGGACCACGAGGTCGCCATGACGGGCGAGATCACCCTGCGCGGCAAGATCCTCCCGGTGGGCGGCATCAAGGAGAAGGTCCTCGCGGCCCGGCGGGCGGGCATCAGCAAGGTCCTGCTCCCCCGGGAGAACGAGAAGGATCTGCTCGACATCCCCGCCCCCCTGCGCGACGCGGTGCAGACGGTGTCGATCGAGCGCGTGGAGGACGTCTGGCAGCACGTGTTCTCGGAGTCCTCCGCGTGACCCCGGCGGCCGCCTTCTTCGACCTCGACGGGACCCTGACCCTCGAGAACACCGGACGCCTCTGGTTTCGGCGGGAGCGGGCCGAGGGCCGGCTCGCCCTGGGCCAGGCCATGGAGGCCGCGTTCTGGATGGGGCTGTACGGCGTGGGCCTCATGCGCGCCGACACGGCCCTGAGCCGCGCCGTGGCCACCATCCAGGGCGTCGACGAAGCCGCCCTCGGAGCCCGCATCGCCCGGTTCTACGAGGAAGAGGTCGTCTCCGTCTACGCGCCCGGCGGCCTCGACGTGGTCCGGGACCTGCAGCAGCGTGGGGTGCCGGTGGTGCTCCTCACCGCCGCGAGCACCTACCTCGCCGGCTGCGTGAAGGAGGATCTCGGCCTCACGGACGCCCTCGCGCTCGAGTTCGCGGTGGACGCCGAGGGGCGGTTCACGGGCAGCCTGGTCGAGCCCGTCTGCTACGGCGCAGGCAAGGTCGCTCACGCGGAGCGCTGGGCGGAGGCCAACGGCGTCGACCTCGCCGACTGCACCTTCTACACGGACTCGATCACCGACCTGCCGATGCTCGAGCGCGTGGGGACGGCCATCGCCGTGCACCCGGACGCGCGGCTGACGCGCGTGGCCCGCAAGCGCGGGTGGGAGATCCTCGACTGGGGCGGCGGCGTCGAAGAAGACACGGCCCGCATGACACGGCTGCGGCGGCTGGCGTCGAGCGCCGTGCGGCGGCTGTCCGAAGCGCGGGCGCGCGTGGGCGACGACCCGGTGGACGGGCCGGACAACGAGAGCGATCGGGAGCGATCTGGAGCGATCTAGCTCTCCCAGGCTCCCTTGCGGGGATCGAAGCCGTCCTCCACCTGCTCGAGCAGCTCGAGCTGCTTGCGCGACAGGCGAGACGGCAGCTGGATCTGCACCGTGAGCAGCTGATCGCCCTTGCGGGAGCGCGCATCGAGCGGCGCGAGGCCCATGCCCCGCAGCCGGATCTGCTGACCGGACGCGATGCCGGGCGGCACGTTCACGTTCGCGGTCCCGAAGAGCGTCGGGACCTCCAGGCGGCAGCCGCCCGCGGCTTCGGTGGGCTTCAGGGGCAGGTCCACGACCACGTCGCGTCCCTCGATCCGGAAGGTCGAGTCCGGCGCCACCTCGAGGGTCAGCACGAGGTCCCCGCGGCGCGCGTCGCCGTCCCCGTGGTGGCCCTGGCCCCGCAGGCGCAGCGTGCCGCCCTGCTCCATGCCCGCGGGGACGTTGAGGTCGATGGCCTCGAGGCTCCACTTCCCATTGGCGTCGGGGATCCGCAGCGACACCGTGTGACGCCCCCCGTGAATCGCCGTCAGCAGCGGGATCCGGGCCGCGGCGTGCAGGTCGTCCCCGGCGCGGGGCGCGACGTCCCGCTCGGTGCGGCGCCGTTCGCTCGCGGAGAACTGCGCGTCCACCGGCCGGTGCCGGCTGGGGCCCTGGTTCTCGGGCGGCTCGGGCTCGACGCGCCGCTTGTTGTTGTCGCGGATCCAGCCGTTGGCCTCGTTCGGCTCGGTCCAGCCGGCGGGGCCAGCCGCGCCGTCGATCCACTCCTCCTCCTGGTCTCCCGGAGGCGGCTCCCAGGCCATGGACTTGCCGCGGCCGGCGGACCGGCTGCGCTGCTTGCGCGGGCCGGTCGGGCGCTCGCCCTGCTGGTGGAAGCGCGGCATGGACGATCCACGGTCCTTGCCGAAGGCCGCTTCGTCCACCGGGCCGCCCATCATGGCGTCGGCCCAGGCCGGCGCGGGACCATCGTCCTTGCTGCCGCCGCCCTCGCTCATGCCCCCGTAGCCGGCGGCCGTCTTGAGCCCCTCCTTGAGGTCGTTCATCGAGAAGCCGCCGGGGCCGAAGCGCCCCCCGCC
>ENA-OWNT01005754-OWNT01005754.1-seawater-metagenome-genome-assembly--contig:-NODE-5754-length-10070-cov-4.850195_pt1 | contig 10070 bp, 9 predicted proteins | sample MGYA00238136_ERZ651165 | MGnify/ENA primary metagenome ERZ651165 (study PRJEB26861, sample SAMN08777766) | seawater metagenome | isolation source: coastal seawater | place: USA: Florida | collected...
TTGAGCCGTGGGAATGTGGCGCTGTCGCAAGTGTGTGCAGGTCGTGGCGGATCTGGCTGACAAAGGCATTCTTGTACAAGCAAAAGTTCGACACGAAAGCTGGGCCGGAACGCTCGGCATTGGACCCTTTCGTGAGTCCGCTGCACCCGCCACCACCAGCAATGTGGGGTGTGCCTCCGGAGCGCCACTGGATGCTGCACTCACAGGTGTTAGAGATGGCCGCTTCTTTCACGAACATTGCTCGCACCAGGCGGCCGTGGCAATTAGCTGTGGTGAATGCGGCTCGAGTGGCAATCCTACAACTTTGGCCGGGAGCCCGGGTGGAAATCTTTGGATCTTTCGCGCACGGGCTGGCAGGCCCCGGCAGCGATGTAGACCTCGTTGTATGTGACGTGCTCGCGCACTACGAGTGGATCATGCAAGGCGGAACGTCAAAAGTGCGGGAGAGACCACGAGAGTCGTGCGCCGAGCAACTTGGTCGCCACCTTCAGTCGCTGGATTGGGTGCAAACTGTGACCGTCATTTCGTCTGCGGATGTTCCCGTCATCAAAGTTAGCGCTGCATTTCAGGAGACGGGCAGCGGAGGAATCTCCCTGGACATTTCATTCGATGGTCCCAATCACCGCGGTATTGTCACTTGTGCCCTGGTGGCACAGCTGCAGTCTTGCTACCCGTCGTTGCGGCCCCTTGTGTTGGTGCTTAAGCACTTGTTGATCACAAAGGGGCTGAATCAAACGTACATGGGAGGCATATCATCGTACGGATTGGTGTTGATGGTGACTGCGATGCTTCAGGTGTGGGATCAGCACTTTTACAATCACCGGAAAAATCTTGGGACATTGCTCATCTTCTTCCTGTATTTGTATGGCGTTTTGTTTCACCCTTCTCACTACGGCATCGCTATCCTTCTCACCCGCGATGCCATGGATCCTAGCCACGGCAAGCCGTCGTTTTCGTCACTGGGGCCCATTTACTTGCGGCACACGAGTCGGCATCGTATCGGATTGCAAAATTTCTTCGAGATACATGCCCCGCACCTCCTAGTCCCTCCGCATAAAACTCCTGGGGCTGGTATCGTCCGCGACGCTGATGTGCTCGAACACGTTCGGCGAATTGTGAACTCGTACAGCCAGCGCCAGCCCGGGGCGTTGTATCTGGACTTGCGCAAACGTTTCGGCGTGCAGCCTGGAGCTGAGTTGTCGATGCCAGACGAGTTGATTTTCATTAACCCGGACTGGTCTGTTGATCCTCTGGAACTCATGGACCCATTCGACCACGGAAACAATCTCGGAAAGAATTGTTTCGGGATTTTGCCACTGGGCGCAGAACTCGCTGCTGCGCTGAAGCGAGTACAGAATGTGGAACTTTACGCAGGATCGACAGCGTTGGGCGCGATATTCTCTTCACAAGAGAAAGGTGGTGACCACCGACACCTGATCCGCCTTCAGTATAGACTCTGGTCTGCGCCAACGGACAATCCCGACCAGAACCACAATGGTCACAGCGTTTCTGACATTCTCGACACTCCAGCCACCCCATCTGACCCGCGCCTTGGTCCTCGAGCGTCTGCTGTGATTGCGAGCGGTGGCGCCAAGGATCAGAGTGTCAGCGCAGAAACCACTCCAGCCCACGGAGGGGCTTCTGCTCCCACGCCGCAGAGTGCGGACACTCCGTCGGGTTCAACTCACAAATCAGCACCGACAAAGTCAGCAACTACGACATCCGGCAACGTGGCCCCCGGAGCGTCTGCGGCCACCGTGCCACGACTTCGTACCGGCAGCAGTGATGGTTCGGGCATGGGCAAAAGTGTTGCCATCACAACCGGCAGAGAGCAAACGCTGCCACACGCTGTCCCGTCAGTCGTGGCGCCCCGTCTTCCTCAGCAAGCCAGTGTTGTGGCCACCCAAGCAAAGCTGGTCCTCGAAGCCATGATATCGCGATCGCTCCAAGTTGCAGACGGCGTCCGCCAAATATTTTCGTCGAACCCGGTGCCCACCACTGATGGCAGTGAGAGCCCTGCCGGCACGCGCATCGGCTGGTGGGACATGGACTGGCTTGCTCGGTACATGGTGCACACGCACTGTTCACACACGGCTATTCAACATCTGTTGCTGGAGATCACCCTGGAATTCGACAGGTTTTCTGAAGCAATGGGGGTGTTGCCGCAGCGAAAGAAGTGGTCCCGGCTCGTGCTCCGGCAGTCGGTGCAATACGCCCTCACGTTGCTGGGATCGGCGTCGATTTTGACAGATGACCAGACGCGCCACGACCTCAAAGCTGGCGGGCGGTGGATCGGACTGCTTACCCTCGCACAAAACCGCCCGCTGCTGCACAACGACTTGGATTTGAAGCAACTGCTCGAGGGCAGTCGAGTTGAGGATCTTGTTGTCATTGTGCCGTTTGTCACCAACATTTTGATGAGCGCGGCAGATAGCATTGTGTTTCAACCCCCCAATCCTTGGACGATGGGGTTGGTGGCACTCTTGGCACAGATTTACGACGCGGATCTTCCAAGTGTGAAGTTGGCAACGAAATTCGAGATCGTAGTTCTCTTCGAAACAATCGGGGTGAACGTGTCTGCGTCCCAACAGCGACGCCTCAGCAACAGCAGTGACCAGGGTCAGCTAGACACCGAAGCAGCTGGAACCCGAGCAGTGCGCAATCGCCGGGCAGATGACGGTGCCAAGCTACTCGTTGGAGACGTCCTGGAACTATCGTCATCCAGCCCGCATCCCCCAACTTCTGTCCGCGCCCGCGTAGATGACATCGATAGCGAGCAGCATGAGTTATCTTCGGTGGTAAAGGAGGCAGTGACTACCCGTGACAACGGGGCACGGAGTCAGGACATGCAGACTGTTGGTGCGGCTGTCTTTCAAGGAGACAGCCAACGTGTAGCAGATGGTGGTCAAGCAAGTAATCCTACAGTTGCTTGGTCAAAACGTGCATTCTCTTTGTTGAGCGATCTGGAGTCAAAGATAACGGACCGTGGGTTGGGCACACAATTGCCGCAAGAGCTGTCGAAAATTCAGGCTCTGCTCGCGGAGTGGAATCACTGACGTAGCTGTATTTTAAGCTGCGTCTACGGACATGTCCTTCGTTTGCGCGCTCGGTACGCGCTAATGTATTAATCCATTATTTATTGTAGTTTTCACACCCTGCAACGCTCCGATGGCTTGTTCACTTAGCGTATTCGAATCATAGCCTCGACAGAAACAGACAGTGCGAAAACAGACTGTACAGACACAAAATCACATGTCAATTCGTAGGTTCAAATACGAATAAGTGAATGGACAAGGTTGTCTTCAAGTCCTGGGTACTGAGGTCAGAGGACAAACGTTTCACGCATCGCTTGGATGACCTAGGGGATCACGTACGTGTTGGAGAAGAACAGACGCCGTTGACCGGCAGTGTGCACACGGTGTACTTTCTGCTGCATTTGCCACACAAGCGCGTTCATCATCATCGCTGAGTGTCTTTCCAAAAGCTGTGGAGCCCCTCGCAGGTAACCTCAGCAATGCGCCCGCCTGCTTCAATGATTGCCGAGTTTACGGAGTGCGTGCGTGCGTGCGTGCGTGCGTGCGTGCGTGAGCGGATGTCGCTGATGTCCTTGTCGATTAGTCTGCCGGCATGCTTGTGGATGTGTTCGTCAGTTGCGGGGGGAACGCGCAAGCAAGCGATCGTCATCATCATCATTGCATTGCGTCGATCGGCGGAGGTCGGATGTTTGCAGGCTATGGTAACGGTGAACGTTGGCAGACTGCCGCTGTCGTCGTTGTCGTTGTCGTCGTTGTCGTTTGTCGTCGTCGTTCTTTGTTGGTGAACAACGATGTCACGACGACGACGACGACGATGAACGACGACGACGACGATGAACAACGATGTCACGACGACGACGACGATGAACGACGATGAACGACGATGAACGACGATGAACGACGATGTGACGACGATGAACGACGACGAACGACGACGACGACGATGAACGACGACGACGACGACAACGATGTGACGACGACAACGATGTGACGACGACGATGAACGACGACGACGATGAACGACGACGATGTGACGACGACGACGACGACGAACAACGACGACGATGTGACGACGACGACGATGTGACGACGACGACTATGACGATGAGGGTGGCAGTGGCAATGAAGGCAGTGTTGACAACGATGGCAATGAAGATAATAAAAATAGCGACGGTGGCGTGGCGACGGTGGCGACGACGACGGTGGCGATGACAACTACAACAACGACCGATGATCGCACACGCAAGTGGGTTCGGTGGTTTCCACAATTTGTCCACCAATATGCATCCTTGCGTCAACAGCTCAAATGGACAAGTACAAAAGTCTGCATATTTTTTTTGCCAAGCGACCACCGCGTGCTCTTACAATGAAGTTCCGATCTGCCGCCGTCGCGATCCTCGCGGGTTCTGCATCCACTGGTGCTGCCGCCGGACCGACTGTCTCAACACCAGACGGGCCTGTCGAAGGTTTCACAGTCGGCGACGTCGATGCGTTCCGCGGCATTCCGTACGCTGCCCCTCCCACTGGAGACAATCGCTACCGACCACCGCAACCTGTTTCGAAATGGACTTCAACGCTCCAGGCCACCGATTTTGCGCCATCGTGCTTGCAGCGAGGAGCTCCAGGTACCAACACGTTCGAACCGACGCACCCGGCGTGGGCCACGATCAACGTCACCTCCGCCAGCGAGGACTGCTTGTATGCCAACGTTTACGCGCCGTCTGCTGCCCGCGGCGACACTGCTGATCCTGTGCCGGTGATGGTGTACTTCCACGCTGGAGAATTCCGCTACGGCGCGGCCAACGATGGGGAGAGCAACTGGCCCTACTTTGCGAACGGCAATGTCGTCCTTGTGACCGCCAACGTGCGCTTGGGACTCTTCGGGTTCGCTGCGCTGGACGAGCTGCGGTCGAGGGACCCCACCAACAGCACCGGCAATTACGGCATGCAGGACCAGCGCGCCGTGCTTCAGTGGGTGCAGCGCAACATCAAAGCTTTCGGTGGCGATCCCACGCGTGTCACGATTTTTGGAGAGTCCAGCGGAGGTTCCAGCGTCGGATTTCACTTGTCCAGTGCTGCATCGGCGGGACTCTTCACCGGCGCCATCCTCGAGTCGCCGGGCCTTACCCAAAGTAAATCGTGGGAAGCCGCCACTGGAAACACGCAGATGGCTGCTTCAGCATTGACTGTGGTACGTAGCGGTAGCACGTGTTTAGTTTGGAGTAGTTGTGAATGAAGCCATATTTCGTGTTGCTTTGCAGGCAAAATCGCAAGGCTGCAGCTGGCCAACGAACGCGTCAACGGACACAGCTTGGCAAACACTGCCCGGCGTAGTGCAATCCGGTACACCAATTGAGTACAGCAGCACAAGTCGGTGAAGCCTCAACTCATCCCTGGTGCTGTTCGTGCAGGTCTGAAGAAATTGGGGACGGGCGCATCGTTGGATGAGGCACGCTCGGCATGCCTGGCGGACGCTGATTGCTTCGTGGTGGAGTCAGCCACAGCGCTGGCGAAAACTACGTGCGTGTTTTAAAAGCATTGTGACGATAATGTCAGAGTGCTGGGCGTTGCGCCTCACGTTGGGGTCCAACGCATTTCTGCACTTCCAGGTATACTTACTACGGCATTTCCGGACCTCTCAAGAACTACGAAGCAGGCTTTCTGAACTACACAGCGTTCATCGGTCCCTCGGCTGCGGTACGTTGTGTGTCGCGCTGCGTGATCTGACGGCGATGTCATGCACAAAGTGGTGTTATTGACAACGACTGTGCACAGAGCGACTATTCTACCGACATTCGACTCTCAGACTCCGAGACAGTGGCCGACTGCCTCGTCAATGCGGACGCAGGAACGTTGGTTGCCATCAATCTCAACCCTCCGTATGGAGACACGTTCTCCACCGATGCAGCTGTAAGTGGGACTTCACTCGTCTGCGGCAGCACGCGTCGCTGTGTTCCAGTGTCTTACGACTATCCTTTGTGTACAGGCACCCGCCGTCGATGGTGTTGAACTGAGCCAGCCGCTTATCCACCAATCCGTCCAACATCCAAACAAGGACGTGTCTGTACTTGGAGGTGCCAACCTCGACGAAGGCACGGAGTTCATGGGGGCAACACCGGTGCGTTCTAATGTCCCGCGTTGTGGAATCTTTGTGCCCTAGGTCGCTGACACTCTGCGACTGTGTTTGTCAATGTGTTTGCTGGTCCGCTCCAATACAGCCGCTGAAATGCTCAGCCTCGGCATCCGACTTTGACAAGTGGTGCTCACTGCAATATCCCGCCGAGCTTGCTGCACAAATCCCATCTGCGTACGCAGATTTGCAGCAGCCAGTACCGAAGTGTGCGACTCCTGCAGGTACAATTGTAGTGCTGTTGTGGTTTCACGTGTGGTGCCAAATCTTTGACAGTGTTGCGTGTCGCTGTGCTCGGAAGCTTCTACGGACAACTACATGCGAGCCATGCGCTCGGCGGGCGAGTCAGCCATCTTGTGCCCGACCCGCGCGCTGCTACAGACATCAAGTGGACGTGAGTGCTTTGTTGAATGCATTTGGAGTGTGTCGTTGATGAACAACGTCAATGTTCATCCTTTGACTGCTGTGTGTGTGTGTGGCGCGATCAGTGGGTCAGAAGAACGTCTACTGGTATCAGTTTGTCGCGACACCGATCTACTCAGCCAACATGGGTAAGTGGTCGAGTCGCTCGCTCGTTCGTGCCCATATGTGTCCTTTGACGGCAGGAAATTGCATTTGTATCCCAGGTGATACTGCTGTTATGGGCGCATTTCATGGTGCCGAGGTTCCGTTCGTGTTCGGAGATCAGTTTGAGGTTTGTGTTCGAAGTCTCTGTTTCGCGTTTCCACGTGGCAGTTGATGACGACGAAGCATGCACGTGTCTGTACAGATCAAAAGTACGGGCGAGCAGAACTTGTCAGCTGCCATGGGTTGCTATTGGACCAGCTTCGCAGAGACAGGCAACCCAAACTCTGGGGACTGCGTCAAGGAGTTGAATTTGCCCGAGTGGCCAGTGATCGGCGCTGATGGCGATGCCATGGTACGTTGCGTGCGTTGCGAATAGAGTTTCGTGAGCTGCAACAACCGTATTCATGTGGTATGCGTGCGGCCAGGTTTTTGGGAACTCATCAATTGCGGCAACAACAGCCCTGAAGAAGTCCCGTTGTGATATGTTCGACAAGTACATGTAAAACGGTGTGCGTGAGATGGTAATTCCAGCACGAAGTATGACGTAATTGTTAGTCCTATCAGACTACACTGTATGTGTGTTGTGATCACTTTTTGGCCTCCGCTTGCTGCTTTTTGAACTCGACCTTCAAATCAGCAGCCATTTTGTGGTACCTACACCGAGAGCATCGTTGTGAGACAAGGACAAAGTAAACGTGCATTGCAGTCAGATTGCACGGACTTCGCTTTTACTTCGTCCGACGCATTCGTCCACGCCTTTCCAAGCACCTTCATTGTTTCGCCTTTGGCCTGTGAACAGCGTGAGTATACACTTGATGCCCGTGGTTTGGCTTTGGCCGACACATTGAACACCACACCACACGGCACAACAAGTACCTTTGTAATCAAGCCCTGTTCGACCATGATGGGTCGCTCCTCACGGCAAAACAAGTTGTACGCTGACAGAGGTCTGTGCACAACCCAGCAAAACCCACAGTGAAGTCACGGCAACAAGCACAGTAGTACACGTGTGTGGCTGACTTACCGCGGGCGCCTCTTTTTTGGTGTTTTTCCAGTCTTGGACTTCGCCTTCGTGGTTGAAGCGCTAGCTTTCCCTTTCTTGGGAGCTGGTGACTTCTTCGTTGCCTGTGATCCTTTTGTCGGCTTTCCCCCTTTTTTTGCTTTTGGCTTTGCAGGTGACTTTTGCTTCTGCTTGGCAATCTCTTTCTTTTTCTCGTCTGCAGTATTGCTTGCACTCTCTTCTTCGTCGTCGCTGTCGCTGTCGCTGTCACTGTCACTGTCGCTATCACTGCCGCTGTCACTGTCACTGCCGCTGCCGCTGCCGCTGTCACTGCCCTTGTTGCTGTCGCTGTCCTCGTCATCAGTGTCACTGCCGCTATCACTGCCGCTGTCACTGTCGCTGTCACTGTCGCTATCGCTGCTTTCAGTGACCGTATCATCTTCATCGTCTTCAGCTTCTTTGGCTTTCTTCGCTGCAGCCTCAGCTTTCTCCTTCGCGATCTTCTTTTTGTTGGCTTCTTCCTTCTTTCGCGCAGACTCTGCTTTCTTTTTCTCAGCGGCAGCTTTCTTCTTTTCAGCGGCAGCTTGCTTCTTGGCGGCGGCATCTGCTTTCTTCTTGTCGGCTGCAGCTTTCTTCTTGTCAGCGGCAGCTTTCTTCTTCGCGGCAGCGGCTGCTTTTTTCTTGTCAGCGGCGGCTTTCTTCTTAGCGGCAGCATCTGCTTTCTTCTTTTCAGCTGCCGCCTTTTTCTTTTCTTCAGCAGCCTTCTTCTTTTCAGCTGTGGCCTTTTTCTTTTCTTCGGCTGCCGTTTTCTTTTGCTCCGTGGCCTTCTTCTTCTTCTCCGCGGTGGCCTTCTTCTTGTTTGCTGCAGAAGACGCAGGAGTGGATGGAGTGGACGGGCCCTTCACGCCGTTGGCGGATTTCTTCGGAGACTGGGGCTTGGCCGCGGCCGCCGCCGCGTTCGATCGTCGCTTGACGACGACAAGGTCATTGGGTAAGAAGCAGTCGCCGACACGCATCGACAACGGAATGTCCACGAACAAGTACTCTCCGTCACCCGTTGTTGGCACGAGTGCTCTGGGGTCGTACAAATTGACGGCGAAGTGACCGGGCGTCAGATCCACAGAATGGGCAAAAGGACACAACACAACACAACACAACAACACAGCGCAGCAACACGAGGAATATGTAGATGGTGAGAAATCGCGCTGGGTGGCAAGAGCAAGCGAGAGCGAGAGCATGGGCACGGCCGCGCACTCACCGCTTGCTGAGAGACAACGCAGTTGCGGGCAGCGGTGGGCGATCTGGGTACAGACTTTTGTACAGCTTCGACAAGTGGTGGCAGAAACTCAAAACGGACGCGGAGGCGTCTGCGCCGGCGAGGCAAATACGGTCCTCTTCGTCATCAGGCTCATCGAAGGCAGCAAAGATGGTGACATCAGCCGGTCTTGTTCGCTTCTTCGCGCCACCGGGTGTGTTTGGAGCAGACTTGCGTTTGCGAGGCTTGTCGTGTGACATAGTGTCGAAAGTGACCACGGGCCACGAATAACTTTGCGATTATCACTGCACGGGCGCGTGCACTGACACGAAAGAGGTGCTGACTTTTGCGGCTGCTTGGCCTAGGGCGCGCACTGACTTTGCGGCACAAAAGAACAGACAAACGAAAAAGAAAAAAGAAAAAAGAAAAAAAAAGCAGGCGGCACAGCGCGGGGAACACGCCGAGCGACAAAGAGCACACGGCACAAAAGCAACGACAAGACACAAAGAAGGAAGAACAAAAGGGCCGCAAAACCACAACAGGGCCTGAGATGCCCTTGCAAACAAAAAACGTTTCCCCGTTGCACCCGCAAGACACCGCGCCAACACTGCAATTTGGCGTTCGTAGACACGCTGCAATCAATCAATCAACCAACCAATCAACCAGACACGCTGGAGAGACTCCGGTTCCCTCCCGCCACCGTTCTCCGACTTCAACTACCGCGTGCCCACGTCGTTATGTGCAAAAAGCCAATACCCAGGGGCTTCAAACCAAGGCGGTCGATAACGAACGCAACGGGGCGTGGGAGACGTCACGCGAGCGTCAACTAACTCCACGCGCCAACTACACTCTCTGTGGACGTCAGCCCATGAATGCGATCGTTCGGTCAATGCATCGCGCAGTCCGTTCCAACCCAACGACTGACTCGCGACGTGTTTCAGCGAGCGAACCCATACATCGACGTTGACGCCTTTAAAGAAACCAAAGAAGGAACGAAGGAACGAAAGAACGAAGGAACGAAGGAACGAAGGAACGAAGGAACGAAGGAACGAAGGAACGAAGGAACGAAGGAACGAAGGAACG
>ENA-OWNT01005755-OWNT01005755.1-seawater-metagenome-genome-assembly--contig:-NODE-5755-length-10068-cov-8.263837_pt1 | contig 10068 bp, 8 predicted proteins | sample MGYA00238136_ERZ651165 | MGnify/ENA primary metagenome ERZ651165 (study PRJEB26861, sample SAMN08777766) | seawater metagenome | isolation source: coastal seawater | place: USA: Florida | collected...
AGCTTGCTGCCGGAGCGAGTCTGACGATTCCCGGAACGAAGGCTGGAGGTTATGGCGTTTCATGCCCAGTTATACGCGACGGCGGGCGGGTGGTGGACCATCGCTCCCCCAGTAGGCGCCACAGTCGGCGATTCGAGTCGCACGCTATTTGTGCAGGTTCTGATATGCGCCGTACCCGCCCGCACGGGTTCCGACCCGAGGTATGCTGAGCGATGCAGAGTGCGATATAGGGGATCAAGCCAGGAGGCGAGTGTGGTCCTTTCCTTTCAAGATTCGGTCGAACAGATGGAGACCCTGTTCAGTCCTTGCGGTCGCGAGCTGGCTGCTTGGCCGACTGCGCCTGGACACCCCGAAGAGGATATTGCGCGCGTCGAGGACCACCTTGATGCTGCGCTGCCCAGGACATTCCGCAGCGCGATCGCCAAGTACAACTTTTTGTGCGTGGTAGCTGCAAACGTCTCGATGTCCCACGCAACCAGCCTCGAGCAGTGGCTTGTAGACCCGAACATTGATGCTCCTCCTCCACAAGGTATGCGATGGTGGACCGAAAGCTCCCGACCCAACCAGCTCCTGATGGTCGGGGGTTCAGATGCCCACACGATTCTACTTCATCTCCAGACGGGGGAGATAATGGCAGTCTGGATCGATGACCCAGACGGGGTGCCTATGAGGGTGGCACGGACATTCGAAGACTTCTACCGTGGAATCGCGACGCTATACTTGGTCGGCTTACGGAGGGGTCGCGAAGATTCGGCCGCCCTAGCTCTCACGGTTGCCGAAGAAGTCGGTGCGACAGACGGAGCGATATTCTGGAGCCGGTTTGCCGTGGGAGCCGCATAGCTACTGGAATGCTCAGGAGAGTTCCCTGAGCCAGAAGCAACTACAGTCCCGCATCGAAGGGCGAAAGAAACGTCACTACACGCTCGCTCGCCATTGCGGCCCCTATCCGTCTTGTCAGAGTTTGAGCCCGCCGTTGCGTATAACGCCAAGGCATAGACGCCGTTGCCGGAAGCCGTAGCGGAGGGCATCGGCAGATTCGCGGAGGCAGCTTGCTGCCGGAGCGAGTCTGACGATTCCCGGAGCGAAGGCTGGAGGTTATGGCGTTTCATGCCCAGTTAGGCGAAGAGGGAGCCGGTGAGCTGCCACCCAAGCGGTCAGACAGCGCAATCATCGGGCCGCCCGAGCGACCATCAATCGTCACTCGCCTCGATGCACCGAGCTACTCGCCATCGCTCCACAGTGCCCATGAAGACAGCACTCTTCACACGCTTCGATTGACGTCCGAATCCGGGGGAGCAACAATGGTGGCTCCACAAGGAGGTCAATATGACCAAAGTGACCAGTCATCGACCAACGGTGTTCCTCGCCGCAACCGCGATGTGGAGTGGATTCATGGTCGCGGACACCCTCGCCCATGCGGTGTGCTCGCCGGTCATTCCACCCTGGGTGACCGTCTCCGTTGTGACCGTGAGAGTAGATGGAGAAGTCGTCTTCGACCAACTTGAGGTCGGTGACGGTGCCGAGATTCCACAGTGGATTGAAATAGTAGAGGGTGTGCGTGTAGCCACAAGCTTCTACATCTCCGGCAACGGGAGAGGTGGATTGATCGACGCCGCAAAGGTAGACTTGTGGTAGCCCGGATGTTGAACAACGCGCACTTCATGCGAGGCGCCTTCATTCTGTTCGCCTTTTGGGCGGGCGTGTTGCTCTCCGCTGGCTGCGAGGGAATCTGCAACCCACCGCCTCCCCCGCGAGGCTCTTTTCGAATTTCGGAAGGCACTCATGTCGGGACAATCAGGATGGACGAGGGCCGTGAGCGAGCTCAGATTCTCACTTACATCGATCGGGAACAGTTTCTCGCGGAGGTGCCTGACATCCGCGGTGCACAAGTCGAGGTCGAAGGGATAATCGTGCAGGGACAACATATGATCAAGTGAGGCTCGGGCAACGCGAGTGAGGTGAGTAGTCTACGCCGACTGGAGGCTCCCTTTTCGCCTAACGCCAAGGCATAGACGCCGTTGCCGGAAGCCGTAGTGGAGGGCATCGGCAGATTCGTGGAGGCCGCTTGCGGCCGGAGCGAGTCTGACGATTCCCGGAACGAAGGCTGGAGGTTATGGCGTTTCATGCCCAGTTAGGTGCCGTTGCCCGGTGTACCCGGAATGCTGCCATTACTCCACCAATCAGACTACATATGGCATTGAAGGTAGTAGAAGCAGACATTACCCAACACACCCATCGCGACGCTAAACGCCACCGTCTTTAGAAAAGCCCACCACCCCTTCTTCTCAGACTTCAGCTTCCGTTCCATGTGTTTTCCCGACTTCTTGGTGAGCAGCAAGAAACTCTCACCGCGATAGGTCGCGAAGACAATGGACATGATCGAACATACGGAACTGAGCACGAAGGCAACTAGTACAAACACGATGGCCTGGAAGTAGTGCTGCGCCCAAATTCCCTGTGTGACCGCGTCCGTCAGGTAGGCGAGCTGGCCAGCAACCACTTCCATATCGCCACCCTCAAGCGATGCAAGCTGCGCATTCATCGCCTCTACCCGCCGGGAGGCGTACAACTTAGCGATGCCAAAAGTGGCTATGACTGACCCTCCAAAAAACAAGCAGAACATTGCAAGCCCGATTTTGCCCGAATGCTGGTCGACGAACTCACGATGTGCAGGGACTGGGCGAACCAGCCCTTCCAGTTGGACGGTAAGCATCGCCTCCATATCCGCGCCCCATGTACGAGCCGTATGGGCGATGCGCAGATGGATGTGTCCCGACCGATTGGTTTCGACTACTTCGACGTCATCGTCGGCGCGCAAGGCGGAAGATCGACGGACCTTCACACCTCGCGTGTCCAAGGTAATCGAGATTATCTGGCGCTCAGGCACTTCTTTGTCAGCGAACCGAATCAGGTATGTCCATTCAAGGGTGACAGTGGTCGACCGAAGCTGCCGGATCTCATTGTAGGTTGTAAACTCATTGATACCGGACAGTTGGACAGAACTGCCATCATTGAACCCAACAACGACTACAAGCTGAACCAGTTCGCCTTGGTTCTGCTGCGAAACCCGCTGTTCGATAGAATCATGAATGCTGAGAAGGTCTTCTCGGTCGGCACGGAAGGGACCAGACACCACCCGCTCAATAGTCTGTGGGCGTCCAAGAAGTCCGACGATGAAGTCTTTGAAGTCGCCAGGCAAGACTGGCAGGCGGATGTGACCTCGCCGCTGGTCCTGTGGCTGACTGATCTCAATGGCCGAATCTGACATCCTGCACTCCTCTCACCCTCCGGATCTATCCCGTAGAACGACGTAGGGCAATGGTACCTAACGCCCAGGCATAGACGCCGTTGCCGGAGCCTGGAGCGAGCTTTCATCCGCATAGAGGTGTAGGCGCTTGCGCCGGAGCCTCTATGAGGATTAAAGGGAGCGCAAGGCGGAGGTTATGGCGTTTATGCCAAGTTAGCTGCAGTTGGCCGGTAGGGAGTGGGCGAGGGGAGTGGGAAGATGGGTCCACCACCAGTTGATGTTACGCGGGGGGAGCGGAGGTACGATGCCGGAACCCAGATGTGGATGGCACCCAGCAGCGGTGACTACAGCTCAGAGTACCGTACTCCTCCGCGCAATCGTTCTTCTCGCAATGGCGGAGGTGGTGGGGTGCAACGGTGGCAATGACGGTGGCTGCCTGGACTACGGGAAAGCAGAGTTCATTGAGGACTACTACTACGCCTCTGGCTGGGCTCTGCGCATCTGCAACGGATGGGAATCTCCCCGAGACGGCGCACTGGAGCATTCAGCGAGGGAGCTGGCGAACTATCAGAACATACGGCCATGCGACAGTTTCGACGCTGCCTTTGACTCCTGCAAAGCGAGTGAATGTACGCAGGCCCTTCAGTCGGTGGTCTGGCAACTGCTCCGCTCGGAGGACACAGAGGGGGCGTGCGAGACGGCGGGGCTATATCCCGAGGAATGTCGGACTATGATTCGGTACTATGAGGATTGCGACGTTGGCCCATACTCCGAATGAGCGTGCCGATCCACTGCACCGGCCGCCCATCACAGGAGAGCAGGTGCCACAGACCGACCGGCTGAGGTGGCAGGTAGGCACTTCATCAAGCTCGCAGAGTCCGGCTGCGGCCTTGACGCGCTCCCCAGCGCCAACGAAGTCATCGAGCGAACCTTCATCTACACTGCGCTCTGCCGCGCGACTGCGAGCATGAAAGGACGGCGAACCGTTCAGTCCATCCTCGGCACTGGACGTGCTTGCCACCTTCAGGCCCTCACCTGGCACCGGCTCCCTCCACCTCCCACACGCAGTCCCTCGTGCACTACTGCCACCGCGCGCACGCCTCGATGCGTTCCAACAACAGCGACACTGCGGCGAAGCCAACAAGCAACATTACCTTCTCGTCATGTCCGATCGCAGGTGGGCGGAAGACAACCTCGCGACTCACCACGGGGGCACGTGTGTGACGTGGCCAGAACTGGCTCGGACGCTTGCTGATTTCCCAGGGCCGAAGAACGGTCACGGCACCCAGTCCGTGCAGGGCCATGGATGTAGGCCAATTGCAGCTAACGCCCAGGCATAGACGCCGTTGCCGGAAGCCGTAGTGCAGGGCATCGGCAGATTCGTGGAGGCAGCTTGCTGCCGGAGCGAGTCTGACGATTCCCGAAACGGAGGCTGGAGGCTATGGCGTTTCATGCCAAGTTAGCCGAAGTTGGTTCCGAGGTCCGATGTCTACGAAACGCACCCACACAAAGCCGTGGTAGACCAACCGGACCTTCGAGTGCCCGTACAAACGGCTTCTCAAGGGAACGGAGGAAGTTCGACGACATCTTGTTGTTGATCCAGCCCCACAATTGAATTACCTCATTTCCCCTGCTCTCACCGGACCACCCAACGAAGAATGACGCGCCAAAACGAGGATACGTCGAGGAAAGATGGACCGAAAGCTGGCACACATGAGTCCGATATACGACGCAGTGTATGATGTTTTCATCGCGTACCCTGGGCCACAGCGCGCCATAGCAGAACATATATTTAATCATTTAACAACGTCTGGTCTGAGGGTATATGCGGATCATCATGATGACGAACTGTCCGACGAATTTTCAGAAATTGGATCTCGTCTCCAAGTATCCCGAATACTAGTCCTCGTTCTGCCGCCGCCACGTGACGCTACTTCGCCTTCAAACGCAATTGAACCCCAGGATGGGTATTACGCAATTGAGGAACTCCATATGTCGCTACGCCTCTCGCGCTTGCGATCCCCCCCGTGGCCCGGCATCATTGTAGTACATGCCGAAGGAGCGACAATTCCATATGGGGTACACCGGAAGAGGAAGATTCTTTGGAAGCACCTTTCCCCACACGAGTCTCTTCGTAATTTAACAGTCGCTGTAACTGGCGTACTATCCTCGTTGACGAAGGCAGCCGTCGAGATACCTCATCCAGATCCGTGGCCAGCCGGAGAGGTTCTCGAAGATGCTGGCCGAATTGTATTCGGTACCAACTACGCTGCCATGCTCGAGTTTCTCGAACACGCGAGAATAGAAGTGGCGGACCTGAAGCCAGGATTAGACTTTGGTGGAATCATTCGCAGCATTGACCACGATAGCCGCACAAAAGTCGCAATAGCACTTTGCCTATATATGGTCCCAGCCCTCGCTTCCGACGCTCCTTCCACGTTGGCAGTTACAACAAGGTGGTCCAGAATATTCACGGCAACATGCGCACTGGTTTCGGTGGCTGTCCAAAACCGGTTTACCCTCGGATTGATTACTAGACAACACGGCATTTCAGCTCCGCCTCAAATCGTAACATGGGTTCCGTGGATTAGACTGTGGCTCCGCGGAATTCTCTGCGACAGACACGGAGTTAACCGCACGTTCAAAATCCTCGCAGACCATGTCCTGGCATCTGAGAATTTACATGGTGCTGCCGTTCGCAACAAGTTGTCTGCTCTACTCAACTCCTTGGGAGACCTTTGGAGTGCGATTCTGCTTCGTCGGGCTCGCGGTGTCGATGCACTGTCTTCGCGAGTGTTGTTGCCTTCAATACGGCACCTATCAGATCACGATGGACACATCAGACGGTTGGACATTGACCCAACTCACATCGAGGTGCTATCACACATAGTTCCGCTATCCGAACTGATGAGCGAAGAATCACTGTATTCAATTGTAGCCATCGCCATACACGATTCTGATCAGGATGCCGGATCTCTTCGTTTGCTTCGCAGGTTTAGAGGGCTTGCACGACTCATTGCCATAGCACACGTCATCCGCCAAGTATCTCTATCGGAATCCCATAGAGTAAGCGGTGCCACTATTAGGCAGTTGACTACGAGAGTCGATGATGCCACGCATGTCGCATGGCGGGGAATTCCTGGCTGGGTCGCGCTGGTTCTACTTTCGATCTACGTCGTATGGACCCAGCTCTTTGGAACAACCGCTGGCTCTGCCGCCGTCATATGGGGGATACCGGCTGTTTTCGCGTCCATTGTTGCGCTGTTGGGAGTTGCTGTAGGTACTGCTTCCCTACCAGAAGTCGCGAACAAGCTTAGCGAGTGGTGGCACGTACAGGAGAATCGCAACCCCCTTATAGAGAAGAAGGCACCAGTAGTGAGTCGCCAAGTTGATGTGGAATTCAATGCAAAACTCGGCGACATAAATTTGGAAGAGAATCTGAAGCCCGGAGGACGAAACGCAGATGGCCCTCCTTCCGATCCATCTCTTCCAAATGGTTTCGCGGATATGGAGATCCCCGGAAGAAAGGGGGAGGGACGAGTCGGAAAGACCACCCGGGCCCGCCTGTCGAATAGCGGATGGTTGATTGCGGTCACGGGCGGGGACTGTACGGTTACACTATATGATTTGCGAGTAAACAAGAGAGTGGGAACCTACTTTCTGCACGCAAACGACCACCACTACTGCTCGGCAGAAGCGTTCTTTGATGAACACGAACGGTATCTATACACAAGCTTGGACTACAGTGTGTTCTTGGACATGCGCCTGCTCGAAAACCCCGCCAAGACTCTCAAAGTCTTGAAACGGGCGGGCGCAGAGGATGGATCGGGAGACGAACTACAATCTCCGTCAGGCCGGTATCTATCGATGTTGGGACCTGATTCGGTTGTCATCGCCGATTTGAATACAGGGAAAAGAGTTGGGAAGTGGTATCGAGATGATGTTCGCGTCGGGCGGGTGTACGCTGTCACCAACAATGCCCGTTCTGTGTTTGACTATCGAACATGTATCGAGTACAGAACAAGCGGCGATTCTACCTGGTGCTACAAGTTCAGTCCCTATAGGACCGTCGTTTGGGATGCGAACACAGGAAAACGCCGAGAATGGAACGGACGCCCTCCTGATACCAACAGATCATCATTGTGGATCGAGATCCCTGTCGTAGGACAACCTCAAGAGGGGCATATCGCACGAGTGGCGGAGGCCAGTTTGGAAGTAATATCAGTTGATGATGGCCATCCAGTCAGGTCCATGAAAGTTCAACCCGTGACTGGTAGAGTAGTTGATGTTGCACCATCCGGTAGGTACCTATTTAGGGCCGAGGGCCCTCCCTACTTTTCAGGCAAGTTTCCCGAGTCCTGGACAGGAAACTACAAGGTAGTCCGTACGGACTTGCGTACTGGTGATGAGCGAGTACTATACCACGCTGCGCGCTTCTGCCGAGAACGTGCAGGACGAACCATACCCATTTCCGTGGCGGGTAGCGACTCAGGAGGGGCGGTACTGGCTGTCCTATCGGACGATAGTAGGCTAAGTGTCTGCCCTCTGGACCCACGGCTATTCCAATGAGGACTCAGAAATGGGAGGAACCAATTTCGGCTAACGCCCAGGCATAGACGCCGTTGCCGGAGCCTGGAGCGAGCTTTCATCCGCATAGAGGTGTAGGCGCTTGCGCCGGAGCCTCTATGAGGATTAAAGGGAGCGCAAGGCGGAGGTTATGGTGTTTATGCCCAGTTGTGCGCCGTACCGTTTCGCACACCGAGCCCCCCCGACGGCAGGGATAGCACATACATAGCAGACTACTAAAATGGGACGTCATAAAGGTGGACAGTATCGTACCAGTTTCCGGCGAGGATCTCGACGACGCCATCCCCGTTCGAATCGCCCACGACGGATGTTTGCTGTCCAAAGTGGATCGCTGCAGAAGAATCAACGAAAACGAGGTCGGCATCCATGGCCCCCCAACTGCCTGTTGGAATAGGGGCTCGGACAAGATAGGCCGCAGTGCCTCTGGCATATCGAGTTGCCGCAGTTCCGTTGACCTCGTTGTAGCTGTTTCCAACGAGCAGATCTTCGATCCCATCCCCATCCAGGTCGTGTCCGGAGTGCATTTCGCCGCCAATCATTGACTGCTCGTGCTCACCAGCCATCCGAAAGTCGGCGTCCGATAGCCGATACGTCCCATCGAGGGGGCCAAAGAACACGGACAATAAACCTTCAGCGTCGCCAACCGTGATGGATTCTGTCCATCCAGGAGCGCCTACTGAGAGGTCGTCGTACCCGTCGTCATTCAGATCTCCGATGGCGACACCAGTTCCAAGGAAAAGGTGTCCGCTGCCACTGTCGTGGTCGTGCCCCAGAATCGTTGCCGACGCATCGCCATGGTTGACGGTGGACCGCGGAGGCGAAGCGAAAATAGATACATATCCATTCGTGTCCCCGCGGTATTCCGGATCTCCGATGGCAATGTCCGTGTGACCGTCGCCGCTTAGATTTCCAGAGGCAATTGCGAAGCCAAATCGCCCCTCTGCCTCAGGACCAACAAATGTGACCACATCATCCGTTCCGGGCACCTGGGCAGGCGTGCTGCCCGACAACAATCGCACGACGTTGTCGCAACGTCCCCCCACCAGGATGTCGGCGACACCGTCTCCATCAGCATCGGGAATGGGCTCCAAGACCGACCCAAGACACTCGAGCTTGTACGGACTATCGACCAGCAGCAGCGCCTCACCAAAACTGGAAAGCCGTCCGGGTCCATGGACGACATAGACGGAGGGAGTGCCGCTGATATACTCGCCGTTTAGGTCGTCGTTGGGGGCCCCCACAGCGAAGTCGCTGTACCCGTCGCCGTCGATATCCCCCATCGGCACGACGTCCCATCCGACTGCGTCCCAGGCCTCAACACCCTGGATGAATACATCTTCATCTCCTGGCGAAGCCAGGCCAGACATTGGCCCCATGTAGATTCGCACGCCACCGACCGCGAACTCCGTGTTGGAATGTGCGGGAGAGCCGATTGCAACGTCGGCGTAGCCATCCCCATCAACGTCTCCAACTCCTCGCGGCAGAAACTGGTCGTACTGGCTGGTTCCCGGTGCCCAAGAGGCCCGGGCGTGCACGTTGGTGTACACGTCAGCGCAATAGAGCCGTGCCGACCACACTTCACCTTCGCAGTCATTGACAACGCTGTCGTGACACATTTCCGGTGCGCCAGGGTACCGAGAAGGGTCGGAATCGTCGCAGTCCAAAGCGTTAGAGAATCCATCAGCGTCTGCATCGACCACCAGCTCGACCGGGACGGTAGCGCCGGCTCCGCCAGAGTCGGTCGCTCCGCTGTCAACGTCGGAGTCACCGGAGGCAGTGTGATCAAGTGGACGCCATGTCGCCGAAGAGCCCGACGCGACGCCAGTCTGCTTGTTGGACTGTGAAGCCGGAGTGCACCCCACAGAGACGACAACAACGAAGAGAAGGGTGTGGTGGAAAATGGAGTCGGCCACTTGCAGTCGTTCACTTCACCGTCGTCGGCGGTAGTCGGGTCGTTGATGTATCAGGTCTTGCACCCATTGAGTGTCTCCGCTGCATTCAGTGTAGACGAACCCGATACCAACGCGCCAGCGCTTCCAGCAAATGGTGCCTGATGCATCACGGGAAGGCGCAAGGTCCGCGAGCCATGGGCTCACACAGGCCTCATTTGTCGAGCCTGTTGTGAGGCGCGCCGGCGGGGTTGTGAGGTATGGCGCACAACGTCCAGGCATAGACGCCGTTGCCGGAGCCTGGAGCGAGACGCATCCGCATAGAGGTGGAGGGAGCTTGCGACC
>ENA-OWNT01005757-OWNT01005757.1-seawater-metagenome-genome-assembly--contig:-NODE-5757-length-10066-cov-4.195515_pt1 | contig 10066 bp, 10 predicted proteins | sample MGYA00238136_ERZ651165 | MGnify/ENA primary metagenome ERZ651165 (study PRJEB26861, sample SAMN08777766) | seawater metagenome | isolation source: coastal seawater | place: USA: Florida | collected...
ACAGGTTGACCCGCCCGTAGGCAGCCGTGGCCGTCTCGCGCCAGGCGATGGGATCGGACCAGATGCCCGTCCAGCGCTGGTCGTCCCGGCTGTCCTCCCGTGCGGACGTCCGCCCCCGAGGGCTCACCGGCCTGTGCTCCCCCCGCGCGGTCGGCGTCCCCCACACCCGCAGCAGCGCGCTCGCGGCCACCCCCGCCAGCCCCGTCCCCGCCGCCGCCAGCAGGCCCCGCGCGGCCATCGAGACCAGCGAGGCCGCCTGGGCCCGGGCCCGCGACCACGGAGCCCCCGGTCTCCTCACCCGCGCCGGAACGGCCCTCGCGTCCACCTTGGCCCGGGCCGGGCGTACCACGGATGCCCTCGACCTGGCCGAGTCCCTGGCGACCGAGCTCCTCGACGCGGTCGACGACACCCACCGGGGCATGATCTGGGGCCACCTGGCCGCGCTGCGTAGCTACCACGTGGGGACCGACCCTCAGATGGCCGCCCGCGCCCGCTACGCAGCCCGAAGCGCCCTCGCGACCGCCGGTCTGGCCGATGCCCAGCGAGGCGACATGGAGCTCTACCTCGCGCGCCTCTGCGAGACTCCGGCGCAGCGGGCGGAGCACCTGGCCGCCGCCACGTCCTGGTTCGAGCAGGCCGGGAGCTTGATGGGGCTCGGCATGGCGCACCACGACCGCGCCGGCATCGCGTACCAGCGCCAGGACTGGCCGGAGGCGCTGCACCAATTCCGCGCGTCGGCATGGGCCCTCGATCGAGCGGGACACGGCGCCGTCGCCAATGCCCGACTCGGCGTGGGCACCACCCTCCTCGCGTCGGGGGCGCACGACGCGGCCGAGCCCATCCTGCGCCAGGTTCGCCGCCAGGGCCGCTCGGCCCGGCACGCCGCCCTCGACTTCGCCGCGACCGTCGCCCTGTGCTCCGTGGCCATTCGACGAGAGGCTTGGCGCGATGCGGAGGAACTGCTCGACCATGCCGAAGGGATCGACCTCGGGCGCAAGCTCCAGCCCGTCGAGCTGGAGCCCTTGTTCGTCGACAGCGAGGCCCGAGCGAACCAGGCAGGTCAGCGGGCCCTCGCGGCGCGGCTGGGCGCCCTCGCCGACACCGTGCAGCAGTAGTACCAGACTTCGTGTAGTCTCCCCAATCACTTGGGAGTTGCCTTGTCCACACGCCTTTCCGTGCTCTACGTCACATGCATGCTCGCCTGCTCCGGCGGAGCCGACAAGCAAGAGGCCACCAGCCAGAGCGACGACGCCTCGACGGCAGGCGACGCCGACACCGACACCGACACCGACGCGGACACCGACACCGACACCGACACCGACACCGACCCCGACACCGACACCGACACCGACACCGACACCGACGCCGACACCGACACCGACACCGACACCGACACCGACACCGACGCGGACACCGACACCGACACCGACGCGGACACCGACACCGACACCGACACCGACGCCGACACCGACACCGACACGTCCACTCACGACACCCACGTGCCCCACGACTCCGGCGCCTGGACCTACTCCACTACCACCGACAGCGGCGTCGACGATGCCCTGTGCGGCGGCTGCGACCCCGGGTACTTCTGCGTGGGTTGCGCGGTCTACTTCAACGAGTCTGGGGGCTCGGGCTGGTCATCGCTGGACATCGAGTACGTCTGCTACCCCAATGGGTCGATCTGCGGCCGCCCCCTCCGCGCCTCGGACGGCGCCCACATCCTTCCTTGCGTCGACACCCCTCCCGAGGAAGCCCTCGCGGCCTTCTGGGCCGAGCAGGCCCGTGACGAGCACGTCTCGGTCGCTGCCTTCGAGCGCTTCGCGCGCCAGCTCCAGGCCCTGGGCGCCCCGGCCCACCTGGTCCACCGCGCACGCACCGCCGTATCGGAGGAGGCCCGTCACGCAGCGGGCGCCCTCGCCCTCTCCGAGCGCTTCGGAGGTCACGCCGTCCTCCCCGATGTCGGCGACCCCGGCGACACCACCGATCTCGTCCGCTTCGCAGTCGAGACCTTCGTGGACGGCTGCCTCAACGAGACCCTCGCCGCCGCCGTGGCCATCGCTCAGCGCGAGGCCGCCACCGACGCCGCCGTCCAGCAGCACCTCGATGAGGTCATCGCCGACGAGACGGGCCACGCCGAGCTCGCCTGGGCTACCGTGGCCTGGGCCCGTCGCACAGGAGGGAAGCCCGTGCACCGCGCCCTCGCCCAGGCGCTGCACGGCTACCGGTGTCCCGCCCCATCCACGGTGAGGGGCGGCGACCCGGCTCGTGGCCATCTTTCGGCTTCCAGCGCCGCCGAGGCCCTACGGGTGGCCTGGCAGGAAGTCGCTCGGCCCTGCGCCGAGGCCCTGCTCAACGCGGCCTGATCTCCTCGCCCTCCCCCTTCTCCAGCCGCCGCGCCACCTCGGCCGCCAGCTCCTCCGGAGGCCCACCCCACACCACCTTCCCCCCCGCGATCAGGTAGGTCGAAGGGATGCCGCGGCCGCCGTATCCACCGAAGAGGAAGGCGCGAACGACCTCGCCCTCGGGGTCGGTGGCGACCGCGTAGACCATCTGCTCCGGTCGAGAGGTCCAGAAGCGCGACACCGTCGCCACCGACTCGTCGGACAGAGCCACCACCCGGAGAGCATCGCCGTGGCGCGCCTGCAGCGCGGTCAGGTCGGCGAAGGTCGCGCGGCACGCCCCGCACCAGGTCGCCCACAGCTCCACCGCCACGAGGGGCGCCGAGGCCACGGGCCCCTCGCTCACCCAGGTCACCCCTGCGAGGGATGGGGCAGCAGGGGCCTCCGGCGGCGTGGCCAGGGCCACCGCCAGCAACCAGCCGATCACGCTCGGTCCCGGGTGCACGCCAGCCCATGCTGGCTCATCATCGTGACGCGGTGCATGCGACCTCCGACGCCCGACCTATCGCCACCGCCATCGCCCCGCCTACCAGCGGAGGCCTGCCCCCACCGACGGAAGCCAACGCGCCTGCTCATGGACCCACACCACCGGCCGTGTCCATCTCGCCGCCGGGGTGGGCTTGCTCATGGGGCGCCCCTACGATTGCCACACCCTGGGCCACTACCAGTGGTGGTTCTGGATGCCCTACCCGGAGGTCGACCTGGCGGTGCGGCTGTAGCGCCCAGGCGCCGTCAGGGCCGCTGCCGCCGCCGCCCCGGCTTCTTCTTCGGGGGCGGGCGCCGGTCGAACAGGGCCGCGATGCTCTCCACCATGGTGGGCGGGTCGAACCAGTCGTGGACCGCGTAGAACAGGCCGTCCTGGTCGATCAAGTAGGCCGCGTTGGGCGCGGTGCCGTAGGTGCACCACAGCGGGTTGTCGAGCGGCTCCACCAGCTCCAGCACCCCGGCCGTGCTCCCCACCTGCTTGGCGTGGTCGACCCGCTCCTCCATCGTCTTCGCCAGGTCGAAGTCGGAGTATTTGTCGGGCTTGGACCAGTCCTTGCCGCTGTAGGGGGAGTTGTCGGTCTTCGGATGGGCTTCGGGGCCGTACACGATCACCACGTGCACCTTGTCGCCGAGCTTCCGGGCCAGCTGGTCGATCTTCTTGCGGTTCCGCCGGTACACCGGGCAGGTGTAGCTCCCCGTGAACAGCACCACCGGCTTGGTCTTCAGCAGCTCGGAGAGGGTGACGTCGTCGCCATCCAGGCTGGGCAGCGTGAACTCCCAGGCGGCATCGCCCCGCTCGACGAAGACCTCGACGTCAGCGAAGTTCTCGGGGGTGAACTCGCCCCCGGGCTGGTCGAAGCAGCCCCCCTCGAAGCCCGAGGTCTGCAGCTTGGAGCCGGTGGCGTCCCCGCCCATGGCGCAGCCCAGCGCGGCGAGCAGAGAGAGCGAGAGAGCCAGGAAGGTTCGTCGGGTCGGCATCACCCGCGCACCGTACACCACCTGGGGGAGCAGAGGGGGGGCATTCCGTCCACGACCCGCGAGATACCGCGGTCTTCCTCCGCCGCGACGACGCCCGGCGAGAGCATCTGGTACCCTTGCGGGCGGGGGGTGCTCGATGGGGACCAGGTGGGTCAGCCGGCAGGGGTTGGCCATCACGGGGCTGGCCGGCCTTCTCGCGGGGGCGCTCGCTCCCGCCTCGGCAAGCGCCAGCGGGGCCTCGGCCGAGGAGCCGCCGACCTGCCCGCCGGCGGTCGACCGCATGAGCGGAGAGCGCTGGCTCCGCGCCATCTCCCTCGATCTTCGCGGCGTGGTGCCCGAGCCCGCCGACTACGAGCGCCTGGAGAACGGCGAGGTCCCGGAGAGCCTGGTCGACGAGTGGCTCGACACCGAGGCCTTCGCCGACCGCGCCGCGCGCTTCCATCGCAGCCTGCTGTGGAACAACGTCGACAGCCAGCGGCTCGTGAACAGCAACAACATGTTCACCAGCACCGACGGCATCTACTGGATCCGCAACCGGGCCGACGACTACCGCCACAACGGCAACCTCTACTGCGGCGACTTCGAGGCCAGCTTCGACGCCGACGGCCACCCCGTCCCGGTCGACATCGGCAACGGCGAGATTCAGGAGGGCTGGACCATGGTCCGCCCCTACTGGGACCCTTCCTACGAGTGGAAGGTGTGCGCCTTCGACGCCCAGGAGGTCGAGGTCTCCCCCCTCGGCACCCGCTGCGACACCGCCGCCGCCGCCGCCGACCCCGCCTGTGGCTGCGGCCCCGACCTCCAGTGGTGCTCGGTCTACAACGAGGAAGACGAGATCACGAACGCGATGTCCCGCGACATCGACCTCCGCGTTCGTCAGATGATCCTCGACGATCGCCCCTACACGGAGCTGCTGACGGGCCGCACCGCCTTCGTCAACGGTCCCCTGGTCCACTTCTACCGCCACCTCACCCAGGTGCCGGCCACCGTGCGCTTCCTCCAGTCCCCGGTCGAGGCCAGCGAGCTGCCCGAGCTGCCCGCCGACGACATCGATACCTTCGTCGAGGTCTCCCTGCCCGAGGGGCACTCCGGTGTGCTCACGGCCCCGGGCTTCCTGCTGCGCTTCCAGACCAACCGCGCCCGAGCCAACCGCTTCTACAACGCCTTCCTCTGCCAGCCCTTCCAGCCCCCCGATGCCGGCATCGCCCTCGACCCCAACCAGCGCCAGACGGTCGACCTCACGGCCCGCCCCGGCTGCGACTACTGCCACGCCCTGCTGGAGCCCGGCGCGGCGCACTGGGGCCGGTGGACCGAGCAAGGTGGCGGCTACCTGCACCCCAGTGAGTACCCCTCCTTCGACCCGCTCTGCTACGACTGCTCCGTCTACAGCCTCGACTGCCCCGATGCCTGCAGCCGCTACTACGTCACCGACCCCCTCGACGCCGAGCAAGACCCCTACGTCGGCTGGCTCCAGGCCTACCAGTTCCTCGAGCCATGGCAGGAGGCCAATGTCGAGGGCGGCCCCAGCCTGCTGGTGGACTCCACCATCGTCGACGGCCGCCTCCAGGAGTGCACCGCCGAGAACGCGGCCACCTGGCTCCTCGGCCGCACCCTGCACGAAGGCGACGACGCCGAGCTCGCCGCCTGGACCGAGTCCCTGGTCGCCAGCGGCTGGTCCTACAAGCAGCTCATCAAGGCCATCGTGATGTCCGACAGCTACCGGAGGCTCCCATGACCGCGGCCACCACGCTGTTCCTCCTGGCCCTCCTCGGCTGTGGCGACGACGCCGACCCCACCGGGAGCGCCACCTCCCCCAGCCCGAGCCCCACCGCCACCACCACCGACCCCACCCGCCCCGGGCCCGGCCCCGGCACGCGCATCCACCCCGAGCTGCTGGGCGACATCCGCACCGACCAGCTCGGCGCGGTCGACCTGCCCCACCCCGTAGAGGAGGGTCGTGTCCGCCGCCGCATGGACATCGACCAGCTCAATGCGTCGCTCCGGCAGGTCACCAACGGCATCGGCTGGGAGATCAACGGCGTCGACCAGATCGAAGACCTCGACCGCACCCTGGGCCGCCCCGACTACGAGGCCTCCACCCACGAAGACCTCGAGCCGGGCCTGCTGTTCCAGAAGTTCCTCGACGACGCCGCCAACGACGTGTGCGAGGAGCTGGTGGCGCGCGAGTCCGTCGGCGAGCCCGACAATGTCTACCTGGTGCACGCCACCCTGGCCGACACCTCCGGCTCGCGCCCCGAGGCCATCGAGGAGAACCTCCGGTCCGCCCTGCTGCGGTTCCACGGCCACGCCTTCCCCAGCGGCGCCCCCCAGCTGGAGCCGTGGCGCTTCCTCTTCGACACCACCGTCGACGTGACGGGGGGCGACACCTACGCCGGCTGGCGCTCGGTGTGCATCGCCCTCGTCACCCACCCCGACTTCACGCTGTACTGAGGCCACCATGGGAACCAAGAAGCCTCACGTCACGCGTCGGAACCTGCTCTTCGGGAGCATGGGGGCCGCCGGCCTGCTGTCCTTCGGGCTCCCCGGCGCCGCGCGCCTGGCCCACGCAGCCAGCACCCCCTCCATCACCGACCGCTACTTCATCTTCTGCTACTTCAGCGGCGGCTGGGACATCCTCCTCAGCCTCGACCCCCGCGACCCCGCCGCCTTCCCCGACGAGCTCCGCAACGACACCCTCATCGAGCCTGGCTACGGCAACCTGCGGGTCGACGGCATCGACCCCAACCCGCAGCTCATCGGCAACACCCTCTTCGGGCCCTTCATGGGCGACCTGGCCCACTGGGCCGACCGCCTCTGCGTCGTGCGCGGCATGTCCATGGACACCCTCACCCACGAGGTCGGCCGCCGTCGCTTCCTCACCGGCAAGCCCCCCAGCGGCCTCCTCGCTCGCGGCAGCTCCGCCACCACGGTGCTCTCGTCGCTCCTCGGCGCCGATCACCCCGTCCCGCAGCTGTCGGCCCGGGTGGAGTCCTACAACATCGACCAGCCCGCCTGGGCCAGCGCCCTGCGGGTCGACAACGTCGCCGACCTCGTGCGGGCCCTCCGCCCCGGCGACATCGACATCGCCACCAACGAGCGCGCCCGCATCCAAGCCCTGCTCGACGAGTTCCGCGACTGCACGGTGGTCACCGGCTCGAGGCCCCTCACCAACGCCACCAGCGCCCAGGTGGCCGCCCGCGACCTCGTCGCCGCCGAGCTCGATGCCCTCTTCGACTTCGGCGCCCCCGGCATGGAAGCCCTGCGCGACCGCTTCGGCATCGACCCCAACAACCTCGGCTCCGCTCAGGCCCAGGGCGCCATGGCCGTCACCGCGCTCACCGCAGGCATCAGCCGCACCGTGAGCATCCAGGTCGCCAGCGGCCTCGACACCCACTTCGACAACTGGGAGACCGAGCAGGGCCCCGCCCAGCAGCAGGGCTTCGACGTGGTCGCCTCGATGATGGAGGAGCTCGACAGCCTCGAGTACCAGGGCACCGGCACCTCCTGGCTCGACCACACCACCATCGTGGGCTTCTCCGAGTTCAGCCGCACGCCCCTGATCAACGGCAACAGCGGCCGCGACCACTCCCTCACCAATGCCTGCTTCCTGGCCGGGGCCGGCATCCAGCCCGGCGTGGTCGGCGCCTCCACCGACGTCGGCATGCAGCCCCAGCCCCTCGACCTCGCCACCGGCCTGCCGTCCGACGCCGGCGAGATCGTGCGGCCCGAGCACATCCTCCGGGCGCTGCTGCACGGCATCGGGGTCGACGACGACATCGACGACCTCCGCGCAGACCCACTGACGGCCATCCTGACCTGATCCCATGCTGCTGCTGTTGCTAGGCCTCGCCTTCGGCGAGGAGCTGGCGTGCGACTTCCGAGGGTTGCGCGCCACGATCCGGTACGACGCCGAGGGCCACATCACCCTCCTCGACGGCGACGAGCCCCTCACCAAGGCGCAGTCGGGGCCCATCGACCTGTCCTCCATGGCAGGCGTCTCCTGCGTCGGCGACCAGGTCCGCTTCGTGTGGGGCATCGAGGGCTCCGCCACCATGGCCGTCGAGCGCCAGCACGTCGACTTCGCGCCCATCCTCGATGCCCTGGCCAGCGACCGCTTCGACCCCGCGCAGGAGCCGTTTCGCCGCGCCCGGTACCACGGTCGGCGCGACCAGCCGGAGGGGGTGTGGAAGTTCATCGAAGGCCACCAGCACACCCTGTCGGACGCCCAACGCCTGGAGGTGGCGCGCTGGCTAGCCAAGGGCGACACCCGGGAGCTGCTCGAGGCCGCCTGGGCCATCCGCGACCCACGGGGCCGCGCATCGGAGGTCGGCCAAGACGTCGGCTACCGGCTCGCCGAGGCCCGCCTGGGCGACGACCCTGCCGCCGCCGAGGCCTTGTTCCGGGACCTCACCGAGACGCCGATCACCTGTGGCGGCGTCGTACGAGCCCTCGAAGCCCGCGGAGAGAAGGGCCCCGCCCGGAAGCAGCGAAAGCACTGCGCCGAGCTGGACGAACTGGCCGAGGCATCGGGCCGGCGTTGAGTACCCGCTGACACTCGGGTGGCGGTGACGTACCTTCACGGCATGCCCAGAACACCCGCAATGCTCGCCCTGCTCCTGCTGCTTCCGGCATCGGTACCGCTCGGCTGCGGGGCCCCGGTCGAGAGCGACCGCCGCATCACCGGCGTCGAGGCCCAGCCCAACCCCATGGGCGGCATGTACCTCTCCTTCCACACCTTCACCGACGGCGCCGCCCGGGTGGCCTACGGGCCCGCAGGCGGTCCCCTCACGGGCCTCACCCCGCGCGGGCCCACCGGGCGTTCGCACGAGGTCCACGTCCTCGGCCTGAAGCGAGACACGGTCTACGAGTTCCAACCCATCGTGGAGACCGGCGCCGGGCGGATCCTGGGGGCCCCGTTCCTGGCCCGGACCTACCTCACCAACCAGCAGACCCCCTACCTACGACGCACCCGGCACGAGGCGGACCGCCAGTGCGCCGCCGGGGGCTTCGTGCTGCTCGACGCCGCCGCAGACGACCAGTCCAACATCCTCCTCGTCGACCGCGCCGGCGAGGTGGTGTGGAGCTTCTTCAGCCCGGATGTCGCCTCCCTCTGTGACGACACCGAGGAACACACCGTGTTCCGGGTGCGGCCCGGCCCCGGCCCGGACCGGGTGAGCTTCCTCGGGGGCGCGGCGCAGCGCCTGGACCGCTGCGGCGGCATCACCTCCCAGCCATTGAGCGGGGCGGCGCCCTGGCAGACCATCGCGTTCTCCTCCCACCACGACTTCGTGCACCTGCCGTCCGAGGGCTTCGCCTGGCTCGGCTACGTGAAGGAGCCCTACGACGAGTGCGTCGAGCAGGGCCACACCCTCCCCGCCGACGCCGCCGCCGACACCCTCAACGAGTCCGAGACCAACTCCTACTGGCACCATCGTGAGGTCTTCCACACCTTCACCGACCATCCCGACCCCCTGGTCTGCGACGTCGACGACAGCGGCGACCTGCAGGACGCCTTCGACCTCACGGCCGGCAACTCCCTCGCCTATCGAAGCAGCGACGACGCCTACTTCGTGATGTGGGGGCAGCAGCACAGCCTCCTCAAGATCGACCGCGCCACGGGGGAGCACCTGTGGACCTTCGGAGGCCTCCACAACGACTTCCGGCCCGCCACCGGCCAGGACCCCTCGGAGCGCTTCGGCCGTGCGCACCTGTCGGAGGTGTGGGACGGCGGCATGCTCGTGTTCGACAACGGCGACCCCGGGCCCAGCTCCGTGCAGGAGTACGTCCTCGACGAAGAGGAGATGACCTGGTCCATCGCATGGCAGTGGGCCCTCGACAGCCACGAGCCCCACCGCGGCGATGTTCGGCGGATGCCCTATGCCGACTGCGACAACCTGCTGATCACTCGCTCCGCCACGGGGCGGGTGCAGGAGATGACCCGCGACGGCGAGGTCGTGTGGGAGGTGGAGCTCCCCGAGGGCTTCGTGGTCCACGGCGCCCACTTCGTGCCCGACATCTACGACATGAGCTCGGCGGCCTACCCCGAGTAGGGCTCAGGGCAGCTCGTAGGCGTAGATCACGCCCCGGTCGATGCCATCGACATGCCCATAGGGGGCGCCGACGGCCAGCCAGGGAAATCGCCGCGTCCGGTGATGGGAGATGCTCATCGGCGGGCGTCCCGGGCACGGCGCCCGTAGAGG
>ENA-OWNT01005758-OWNT01005758.1-seawater-metagenome-genome-assembly--contig:-NODE-5758-length-10065-cov-4.153484_pt1 | contig 10065 bp, 10 predicted proteins | sample MGYA00238136_ERZ651165 | MGnify/ENA primary metagenome ERZ651165 (study PRJEB26861, sample SAMN08777766) | seawater metagenome | isolation source: coastal seawater | place: USA: Florida | collected...
GTCCGCACCATGATCCCGGTGGCGCTGGACGAGAACGGCGTGCCGATGGACGGCGACGCCAACATGATGATCCTCGGCACGGCGAATTATTACGCCGCCTTTGTCGGCGATCAGCTGGTCCCGGATATCCGCGACTGGTACCTGGGCCGCCTGGGTGATGACACCGTCACCGGCGATTTCGGCGACAATGTCATCCTCGGCCTGGCCGGCGACGACCTGCTCGAAGGCACCGCGGGCGATGATTTCATGGCTGGCGATGCCGGTGCGCCGATGCAGGCTGGCAATGATGAATTGCACGGCGGCTTCGGCGATGACGTCATCGGCGGCAACCGGGGCAACGGAAGCCGCGTACGCGGAGGAAAAAGCGAGGGTAAATGCCGTCGCGATCAGCGACTTGGCCAAGGGTTCGTACTTCATGTGTCGACTCTCTTTATTCTTTTGAATGTGGAACAGCATTGGCGGGTCGAGCGTTGATGGGGACTTACCCTCTCAGCGTTCGCCCGGCATCCTTGCGACTGCAGATGCACATTGGGTGGAGCTTTTTTTGCGACCACGCACTGGCCCACGACAGACCGATGCGTCGCACCAAAATAGCGCACAAAGAAGAATCGACCTAGGGCCAATTACAAGATATTTCAGGAAATCAAAAAGACCGTCCCTGAGAGACGGTCTGTGGGACGAATTGCGTCAGAACCAACGATCGTTGCGTTTGCGACCGCGGGTCAGCGCCGGAAGGATCAGGCCAACCAGCAAGCCCGCGCCAGCAATACTGCCGCCGTAAACCATGTAGCGCATCAGCACCTGATTGTTCTCGTCGCCGAGCTTGGCCTGGGTGGCGCGCAGTTCCGACTGGGCGTCGGTCAGCTGGGCGTTGAGGTCTTTGGAGCGGGCTTCCAGCTCATCGACCAGTTTCTTGCGCGAGTCGAGGGTTTCCTGCATGCCCTGGACCTTGGTTTTCCAGTCGTCATCGATGGTTTTCAGCTGACCGCTGAGGTCGGCGACCTGTTGGGTGCTGCGGATTTGGAATGACAGGGAGACACCGGGGTTGTCTTCGCTAAAGCGTTTGACGGCAAAGGGGACAAACTCCAGCGAGGCGGCGGGCATGGAGGCGATACGCAATGAGCCCCGGTGCAGTTCGCGCAGTTCGTCGGCGGCACGTTTGAGTTTTTCCAGGGAGATAAAGGCACGTTCGACTTCTGCATAGAACATATGGGCTTCTGGTGTGGGTACGAGGCGTTTTTTCTGGCGTTCAAACATGGGCACGCCGACGGTGTCTTCAAAGTCGCTGAGCAGTGGGGCCCAGGGAGGGAGCAGGAGCGGAGAGTACGCTGCCTCACACGCAGCCTCCCTCAAACCCTTGCGCGCTTCACAAAGCCCTCGGGAGTCCAGCAGCCGCCGCCGCCGGCGCAAGCCGACGAGCCGCCGCCGCCGGCCGTCCCGGCCCCGGAAGCGGGGCTCGGCCGTGAAGTGGGGCAAGACCGTCGTGTCCGGCTCCGACACGCTGGCGGGCGCCGGCCAGGCGTCCATCCAGATCCGCCTGCAGCACAAGTTCAAGGCGGAGGACGTGACCTTCGAGGGCTCCGCCGCGGGCTCCCTGGTGAACACGATCTTCTTCGGCGACAAGCTGGTCTTCCAGTCCAGCAACGGCGTCCCGGTGAGCGTGTTCGCCTCGACGGGCTTCCTGCGGAAGCTGGTCACGGGCCACGAGCTGCTGGCCGGCCTCGACATCAACGTGACGGGCACCCTCGCCGGCGCCGGGACCCTCCAGGCGACCGTCGTGGGCCTCAAGCCCGTCATGGCCTGCTGAGACCCTGATCCGGGAAGGAGGCGGGAGTAGTGGCCAATCCCTGCGAGCTGAGCCTGCGCTTCGCCAGGGAGAGGTTGCCTCCCGCCTCCGCTCCGGCCGGCCTGGACGTCGAGCTCCTGGCCGCGGAGGCCGGACGACCGGCGCACCGGATCGTCGAGCTCTGGGGCGACGCCCCGTTCGAGGCGACCGTCGGCTGGAGCGCCGGGACCTCCCGGCCGAAGGACGCGGTCGTCTCGGTCTCCCGCGGCACGCGCCTCGGGGTGTTCGCGCGGACCCTGGTGGTCAAGGTCCGCAACACGAGCACGGTCGAGAACGCGGTCGCGCTGGCGGTCTCGGACGGATTCTTGATCAGCCGGAACCTGCGCCAGCTGAGCGGCACGGGCGACGGCACCTTCCAGGAGCTCCCGGTCCCGGCGTACGCCGAGACTCTCGGGCTCCACCTGGCGGACCCGGCGCACCTGTCGGCGGCGCGCATCGCCCTCGAGGACGGCTTCGGCGTCCGAGGGGCCATCGCTGCCGGGGACGCGCAGGGCGACTCCGGCGTCCCCATCGGCGCTGCGGGTCGCGCGCTGGTCCTCGTTCCCAACGGCGTGCCCTGGCGCGTCGTGTTCCACCTGAGCCTCTGAGGAGCCCGCCATGAGCTACCTGCGACACACCATCAAGATCCTCGACGACCCGACGCCCAACAACGGCGACATCGTCGGCAACGAGTTCACCGTCGTGCCCTCGGACATCGACGACGTCAGCGACGCGGACCAGAAGTGGCACGCGTTCATCAACGCCACCCAGGCCAACGGAGCGACGAGCCCGACGACCGACGTGCTGATCGAGACGTCCTTCGATGGCGGCGCCACCTGGGCCCAGGTCGCCAAGGCCACCCAGCTGACCGCGGACGGGGGCGTGCCCGAGGTGATCGAGCTCAAGGTGCTGGGTCCGCGGATCCGCGCCAGCAAGAAGCTCGGAGGCGGCACGAAGCCCGACTCCACCGCGGTCGTGCTGCTCGCCAGCAACGGCCTGTTCAAGGCGGCCGACACCGGCGCGTGAGCGCCCTGAGCGCAGGAGGGAGACGCGATGAAGATCGCCGTGAAGCTGGCCTTCGATGAGCGCGGAGCCCTGCGGCTGCTCAACTGGCTGGCCCAGGAGAACGCCCGGATCCTGCGCGCCCGGCCCGAGCTGCCGGGGCTCTACGACTCCGGCGTGGTCTACCGCCGCGAGGTGGACGAGACTTGGTGCGACTACATCAACCTGCTCGCCCAGGGGCACGAGGATTGCGACGGCCTGGCTGCGGCGCGGGCGGGCGAGCTGCTCGCGCGGGGCTGGCAGGCGCTCGGTCCGAAGGACCCCGGCTACCGGCCGGCCAAGCGGCGACAGCTGGACTCGATCCAGGCCGAGGTGATGCTGCGGACCCGCGCTCGCCCCGACCAGATCGGCCTGTACCACTGCATCGTCCGCTACCGCGTCGGCCGACGCTGGTTCCGCGACGACCCGAGCGCGCGCCTCGGCATGTACGAGCGCAAGCCGCCGGTCCGCGACCGCGGCGACTTCCCCGAGCTGGTTTCCGGCGAAGCCCTGCCCCTGGTGGCAGGAGAGGAGCAGCCATGAGGCTGAAGCGAGCGACCTCCCTGAAGAAGTACCGACGGCGGCGCCGACGCCGCTTCGGCGACGACCTGGACGACGACTTCGGCGCGCGGCGTCGGCGGCGGCGGCGGAACAAGCGCCGTCGGCCACAGAATCGGAACCGGCGGAGGCAGCGACAGGACCGTCGCACCAAGCGGCGGTGGAGCGAGGCCGTGCCGCTGGGCGAGAACATCCGGATCCAGGCCAAGGACGGCTACCGGGGCGCGTACATGGAGCTCCGACCGGGGCTGTACGTCGTCGCCGAGCTCCGCACCGAGGGCCTGGAAGGCGAGTTCGGCCGCAAGGTTCGGCCGCAGGACGTGGCCAGCGAGATCTTCCGGGTCTCCAGCCAGGCCCTCAACACGTTCATGCCGCGCCGGCAGGCGCAGCCCCAGCAGGCTGCGGCGCAGCCGACGACCACCCAGGCCCTGCCGGCTCCGCAGCCGCAGCGGGCGCTGCCGGCGCCTCAGCAGCAGTACGCCCAGCCCCAGCAGCAGCAGTACGCGCAGCCGCAGCAGCAGCAGCAGCAGTACGCGCAGCCGCAGTACGTGCAGCCCCAGCAGCAGGTCGCGACGGCACCCCAGCAGCAGGTCGCGACGGCGCCCCAGCAGGCCCAGCCGGCCCAGCTCGGCCCGCAGTCGTTCCTGCCCCCGGCGGCGGCGCGCTGGCTGTCGATGCTCGGTGACGACGACCCCAACGGAGGCCGCTGACGATGTCGTGGGCCGAGGTCAAGGCGAACTGGTCTGCCGGCTGGAAGGAGCTGCAGCGCTCGGCGCTGGAGCGGTGGGGCTCGTCCATCCGACGCGATCCGCAGTCGTTCGCGCCGAAGGTCCAGGCGACCGTCGCCGAGCTCGAGGCCGCGCGGGCTCACCTCGACCACATGAAGCCGCTGCTGCCCAAGCAGATCAAGACGGCCGACGACCAGCGCGCGATGGCGGGCTTCAGCCGGATGTCGGCCCGCTACTACGAGCTCGCAGCGGGGGTCTACGCCGACGCGCAGCCGGCCGCTGCGGAGGTCGGGGTCGCGCCGGTGCTGGTGGTCGGAGGGCTGGTGCTCGGCGTCGCGGCGATCGCCTGGGCGGTCGCGGCCCACGAGTACGCCGCAAACCTGCGCGCCGAGACGGCGCTCGCCGACCGCGAGCTGAGCGCCCGGATCGAGGCGAGCCAGCAGGGTCGGACCCTCCAGCCCTCGACGCTGCCTGAGCCGAAGAAGAGCAAGGACGGCGTGGGCTGGCTGCTGGTCGGCGGCCTGGTCGTCGCAGCCGGCGCCGTCGCGGTGCCGGTCCTGATGAAGAACCGAAGGAGCTGAGCGATGCCCCCGAAGAAGACGAAGAAGCCGAAGTTCAAGACCACCAACGTCCGCGTGCGCCTGCTGGACCAGCAGACCATCGGGGAGGCGATCGCGAAGGCGGTCGAGTCCGCCGAGGAACGCCACCCCGGACCCGGCACCGGCGCCATCAAGCGCCGCGAGGTCGTGCGGCAGATCGTCGGCACGCTGCCGATCAAGGGGCCGTGCGCACCGTTCCTGAAGGCGCTCGCCCGCCTGCTGGTGGGCGTGCTGGTCGAGATCGCCGTCGCCGCCTTCCAGCGGAAGTGGAAGACGGCCTGAGTCGATGGACTTCTCGAACCTCCCACCCGAGCTCGTCAGCCAGATGCCGCTGGTCGCGGTGCTGCTGTGGATCGGCGTGCAGTCGCGCAAGGAGATGCTCGCGGCCCTGACTCGGCTCAGCGACCGCATCGACCAAGTGCGGCTCGAGGTGCGCGCGCTTCGCGTGGACCTGGGGCGCGTCGACGACATCGACGGCGACCTCCCCCCGGTGGCCCCCGCCCCTCCGCCTCCTCCTCCGGTCCCCCTCTCCCGAAGGGATCTGCGTTCGTGACCCACCCCGTCCGACCCGAGCTCGTCCCCCCCGCTGAGGGGCAGCGCCACAAGCGCTTTCGCCTGTCCATCGTCGGCGCCGACGAGGACATGCCGCGGCTGGTGCGCGCCTACGGTCGAGCCTGCCAGGGCGAGTTCGGGCTGGTGCTGCGTCCGCCGGAGCAGCGCGGGGTGCTGGTGCTGGTGACGAAGAAGGACGGGTCGTTCTCATGGGAGAGCGCCGATGGCGGCAAGGACGACTCGCCGCAGAAGCCGGCCTCCAGCTCGACCGCCGCCGCGGCGGTTGCCCTCGTGAAGGACGCCCAGAAGAGCCCGCCGAAGGTCGGCCCCGTCACGCTGCGGGGACGCTGGACGGGCTACCTGTACTGCGAGGGTGGCGTGCCCCGCGTCGAGCTGAAGCGCCGCCTGGCGACGTACGGAACGCTCTGGGTCTTCAGCAACGGCGCGGACGGCTGGGCCTGGACCTTCGAGCGGGACAGCAAGTGGTTCGGCGGCTCCGGGGAGACCTTCGGCAAGGGGCTCCCGACGCTGCTGGACGCGCTGCACATCGCCGTGCTCGGGGCGATGACCCTGGTGAAGGACGCCTGCTCGTTCCGCGACACGCACCGGCGCGCCGCCCACGACGAGGACTACGCGGCGAAGTACCCGATCAAGAAGCGGGAGCCGAAGCGGAACCCGACCGAGCGGCTCAAGGAGCCCGCGCCGAAGAAGAGGCGCACGCGGAAGGCGAAGCCGAAGCCCGAGGCTGCGGCCGCGAAGCCTGCGACGACCCGCCGCCGGCGTACCCCTGCCCCGAAGGCGCCTCCGACCCCCGCGGCCCCGAAGAAGACGCGCACCCGCAAGGCCCCGGCCCCGTCGCCGCCGGCGGCGACCGGCCCCGTGGATGCTGAGAAGGACAAGGCGCTCATCGACGCCTTCAGCCGGGCCTTTGCGGAGGTGCTCGGCGAAGGGGCGGCGTGATGTCTCCGTCTGCCGAGGTCCTCCTCGACCGCGTCTCCGGCGTCGTCCGCAACCACCTCCCTGCCGGGGTGACGCCGTCGTACTTCGACGCCTTCATGGCCCGGCAGCGTCCGGTGCTGGTCTCGATCCTGTCCCGCCACCTGGCTGGCCGATCGGCGAGCTCGCCGCCCGTGCCGTTCACCGATCCCCAGGAGCTGCCCCCCGAAGAGTGGACCGCCGCCCGCCGCACCCGCGCCAACCTCGCCGCGATGGAGCTGGCCGCGAGCAAGGCCCCCGAGTCCATGACCCCCGCCGATCGTGCCGCGCTCGCCGGCTACTCGGGCTGGGGCGGACTCTCCATCGACAAGGTCCGCGGCAGGTTCCCCGAAGGCTTCCCGGTCCCCGAGGCCCGCGGCCTCATCCACGAGTACTACACGCCCACACGCGTGGCCCTCGAGGTCGCCCGCGTCATCAAGCCGCTGCTGCCGAGCCTCAAGGACTCCTCGGGCGCCGTGCCAGCCCTGGAGCCCAGCGCCGGCATCGGCCGGTTCCTTCGCGCGACCGCCACGCCCTCGTTCAAGTGCCTGCGCTGGACCGCCGTGGAGTGGTCCGCGCTGTCGTCGCGGATGCTCCGCGCCTCCATGCCGCACCTCGACGTCTTCGAGGGCCCGTTCGAGCGCTGGGTCCGCGAGCACGGCGCCGACCACGCCGGCCAGCTGCGGCTCATCCTCGCCAACCCGCCCTACGGAGCTCGCGGCGCAGCCGTCGCCGAGGACCCCGTTCGTGCCTACCGCGAGAAGGCCGCGTTCGCCTACTTCCTGCGCCGCGGCCTCGACCTGCTCGCGCCGGGTGGGCTCGGGGTCTACCTCGTCCCCGGCGGCTTTCTGACCGGTCGCGCGGTCAGGAGCCAGCGGCTGCGCGACAAGGTGCTCAAGCGCCACCACCTCGCCGCCGCCTACCGCCTGCCGTCCCGGCTGTTCCCCGGCGCGATGCTCGTCACCGACCTGCTCTTCTTCCGCGCCCGCGGCGGCGAGCTCGACGAGGTCCTGGCCGAGGACGCCTTCATCTCCGAGGGTCGCTACTTCGAGGAGTTCCCCGAGCAGATCCTGGGTACCGAGGTCGGCAAGGACGCCGGCGGCGACGACCAGACGAAGAAGCCGCGCTTCGGCTACCAGGTCGAGGGCGAGTTCACGTCCCTGCCGGACCTCGTCGAGCGGCCGCTGTGCACGTCCTGCACCCTCGCCGACTTCCGCCCCGCGAAGCGAGGCAAGGCCCGCCAGGGCCTCGCCCGGCACGTCGCGGATCCCGACGCCGCCCTGCCCGCCGAGCTCGCCGCCGCAGCCTCCCTCGGCCTGCGCGTCGATCGTTTCCTCGCCGCGGTCGCCGCCGGCGACTCCGAGGAGCCCGTCCAGCTGTGGGGCGAGCTGCACACCGCCCTGACGGCCTGGACCGCCGCCCACGGCAACCCGCACGCCCACCGTCCGCTGCTGCGCCTCGTCCAGACCGGCCACACCGGCGCCGAGCGCTTCCTCGCCGCGTTCACGAAGACCGGCCAGCTGATCCCCGGTCTCCGCAAGAAGCCCGTCTACACCCCCCGGTACACCGGCGGCACCGACGACGTCGTCGCGCAGGCCGAACTCGCGTGGCGGCAGCGGCGCGCCCTCTCCATCGACCGGCTGCTCGCCTTCCACCACGACCACGGCGGAGCCCTCACTCAGTCCCAGGCGGTCCAGCGTCTGCTCCGCGACGGCTGGTTCCTCGAGGGCGACGGCTGGGACCAGCTGGTGCCCGCGTCCCACTACCTGTCAGGCCACCTCTGGCCGAAGTACGACCGCGCCGCCGCCCGCGCCAACGACGGCGACGTGCGCGCCGCCGCCCAGGCCAAGCGCCTCATCGAGGTCATCGAGCCCGCGGTCTACGAGGACATCGACGGCGTCTCCCCGCGGCAGGGCTGGGTGCCCCTTGACCTGGTCGCCGGTTGGATGAGCGAGGCGCTGAACGCCGGCCGGGAGCTCGAGCTGGTCCGCCAGTCCGGCCTCGTCCAGACCGCGGCCGCGGACTACGAGGACATCAAGGACGACTGGACGCTGCGGCCCGAAGGGCGCTGGTGCATCGGCTGGATCAACCACGACAAGACGGTGTTCCGGCCGAGCAAGCGCAAGGACCAGAACCTCGACGAGATCCGCCTGGAGCACGCCCGGAAGTGGGAGGCGAGCTTCCGCGCCTGGGTCGCCACCGACGACGACCGCCGCGCCCGCGTCGAGCATGCCTACAACCGCGCCTTCCGCGGCTTCGTGGCCCCGACCTTCAGCCCCGAGCCCCTGTCGGTCGCGCGCTGGACCGACGATGGCGTGAAGCTGCACCCCCACCAGGCTGCGGGCGCCCGACGCGTGCTCGCCAACCGGGGCGGGCTGGTCGCCTTCGACGTCGGCGTCGGCAAGACGTACACCGCCCTCGGCATCCTCGGACGCGCCCGCCAGGAGGGCTGGGTCCGCCGCCCGGTGATCCTTGTCCCCAACTCCATCGTCTGGAAGTGGGAAGCGGACGTGAAGCGCGTCCTGCCCGACTACCGCATCGCGGTGATCGGCTCGCGTAAGAAGCTGATGACCCGCGGCGTCCGCAAGGGACAGATCACCTCCGAGACCGACACGCCCGCCGAGCGCGCCCGCAAGTGGACGGCGTTCCAGGCGGGGCAGTTCGACGTCGTGCTGCTGACCTACACCGCGCTCGGGCGGACCCGGATGAACGAGTCGGCCCTGCGCGCCTACGCCGACCAGACCGAGGCCATCCGCCGCGAGGTGAAGCTGCGGCAGCGCAACGCGCGGGGCAAGAAGCGGATCTCGGAGCGGCAGAAGGCGGTGCTCAAGGAAGGGGTGGCCGCGTGGATCGCCGAGAAGCTCGAGATCCCCGCCGGCTGGGAGTACGACCCCGGCATCGCGTGGGACGAGCTCGGCATCGACCTCCTCATCATCGACGAGGCCCAGAACTTCAAGAACCTCTACATGCCCGAGGCCCGCGAGGGCGGCGTGCCGCGCTTCATGGGCAACGCCGGCGAGGGCAGCAACCGGGCCTGGCAGCTCGACTTCCGCTGCGCCGCCGTCCGCGCCCACACCGGCGGGGCCGGGGTCGTGCTGCTCTCGGCGACCCCGGCGAAGAACAGCCCGCTCGAGTTCTACAACCTCGTCCAGTTCGTCGATCACGACGCTTGGTCCCGCATGGGGATCCGCGATCCCGAGCAGTTCATCGACCGCTACCTGCGCATCGAGATCAAGCCGGTCGTGAACACGAAGATGGACGTCGAGGAGCGCAGCGCGGTCGTCGGCTTCACGAACCTGCACGAGCTCCGCGACGTCATCTTCCGCTACGGCGAGTTCAAGACCGCCGAGGACGTCGGCCTCAAGCTGCCGGAGCCCAGGGTCCAGGTCGTCGAGGTGGACATGGACGCCGCCCAGGACGCCAAGTACGACAGCTACGTCGGGCAGATCGAAGCGGCGCTGGAGTCCACGCGGATCAGCGACAAGGCGAAGATCCTGGGCCTGCTCGCCCGCATGGCGCTGGTCGCGATCCATGCCGAGCTCGACGAGGGCCACGACTGGAAGAGCGCGGACGGGGCGGGCACGGATCCCCACAGCCCGAAGTTCGACGCCCTGACGGAGCGCGTGCTCGCCAACCGCGGCTGCGGGCACATCGTCTTCGTGGACAACCTCGCCGCCCACCAGTGGGTGCGCCGCGTGCTCATCGAGGCGGGGATCCCCGAGAAGCGGATCGCGGTGCTCAACGCGCGCACGGCGAAGGCCTCGGCCGACCGGCAGCGCATCGCCCG
>ENA-OWNT01005759-OWNT01005759.1-seawater-metagenome-genome-assembly--contig:-NODE-5759-length-10063-cov-3.062187_pt1 | contig 10063 bp, 8 predicted proteins | sample MGYA00238136_ERZ651165 | MGnify/ENA primary metagenome ERZ651165 (study PRJEB26861, sample SAMN08777766) | seawater metagenome | isolation source: coastal seawater | place: USA: Florida | collected...
CAAATACTTTGGCAGAGCTTCCATATTTAGCAATATCAATACACTCAACTACAAAAAGGATTTAGGAAAGCATGGCCTTGATGTATTGTTGGGTACCTCTATGAGAGACTGGCGCTTTGAATATATGAATGGTTCAAGAACCGGTTTGATAACTGATGATCCTGAAAAAGTAAATCTTGCATTGGCCACTGACGATCTATCGGCTCAGGTATATGGCGGGGTGATTGAGAATGCCCTCGTTTCCAGTTTTGGAAGGATTATTTATGATTATGATGATAAGTATATTCTCACCGCCGTAGTGAGAAGAGATGGTAGCACCAAGTTTGGACCTGATAATAGATTTGGCGTATTCCCGAGCTTTTCTGGTGGCTGGATCATTAGCAAGGAGCGGTTTTTTCCTCAGGGGGGCGTTATAAGCTTTCTAAAGCTGAGAGCCTCATGGGGGCAGAATGGCAACGACCAGATAAGCGATTACGCCTGGGTGGCTGCCATTACTTCCGGACGTAACTATACCATGCGCGATAGTAGCGGAGCTGAAACATTGGTGGTGGGTTCTTCACCTGCCCAGGTGGCTGATCCGGCATTGTCATGGGAAGCCTCAGAGCAGATTGACTTTGGTTTTGACCTTACCCTGTGGCAGGACCGCTTAACTATTAATGCAGACTATTTCAGGAAAGAGACAAAAGGTCTTCTTATAAGGAAACCGGTTCCGGCGGTGGCTGGAAACATGGCCGGCGAAACCAATGTAGGAGGTGTATTGAATCGAGGTCTTGAGCTGAGTGTTAATTACCGAAATACTTTCGGCAAACTCTTCACCCTCATTGGTGGGAATATCACCTACATCAAAAATGAGGTGCTCACAGTTGACGGTGCTTCTGGCGTAATTACGGGAGCCGGAATTTCAACCTATGGTACCGTAACCAGAATGGAAGCCGGTCAGCCAATAGGCTATTACTACGGTTACAAAACTGATGGCATATTTCAGAACGAATCAGAGGTTTTCTCACACATAAATGCCGAGGGAGACCCTTTACAACCTCGTGCCGTACCAGGTGACGTTCGTTTTGTTGATGTGAACGAAGACGGTATAATCGATGATGATGACAGAACCTTCATTGGTAGTCCGCATCCTACCCTTATTTATGGCTTTAATGGCGACCTCGAATACAAGAACTGGAGATTCTTATTTCTATTTTTCGGTAATTATGGAAACGAAGTTTTTAATGGTACCAGACGCCATGACCTTACTGAAGCCAATTTTCCAAAGTATTGGGATGACAGATGGCAGGGTGAAGGAACCAGCAATACCATGCCCCGCTATACTTTTACTGACGTCAACCAGAACTACAGCAGAATTTCAGACCTCTATGTAGAAGATGGTTCATTCCTCAGATTGAGAAACGTCACCCTGGGTTATACCCTGAAGCCCAACAAACATATAAAGAGTGCATACATCTATGTAGCTGCTGAAAACCTTCTCACATTTACCAAATACCGTGGGTTGGAGCCTGAAATAGGTGCCCGAAACGGATGGATATTGGATATGGGAATAGACAGGGGGGTATACCCACAGGCAAAAACTTACAGAATTGGAATCGATGTTAAATTTTAAAGATCAAATCATGCAAATAATGAAGCCTTTATCACTTGTAATGATTTTGAGCCTGCTTAGCAGCTGTAGTGATTTATTGGATAAAGAACCGTTGAATTCAAGAAACGAGTCAGTCTTCTACAAGACAGAGCAAGATGCTTTTGAAGCGGTAATTGCCATTTATGACGCAGCCCAACTCACCAGCTCGTTTCAGGTAACGGCTGACATACTTTCAGATGATGGTTACGCGGGAGGCTCAAGCAGAAATGATATTCCAGAGCAAATACAACTTGACAATAATGCCATATTAACCACCAGCTATATAGCCAGTGAAGTGTGGAGTTTTAATTATACCGGCATTTATAGAGCCAACCTGCTGATTGAGAAAATTGATGACATTGAAGGGAGTGCAAGCGAGTTGGCCCGAATGAAGGCCGAAGCCTTGTTTTTTAGAGGGTATTTTTATTGGAATCTCGTTCGTTTCTTTGAAAATGTACCCCTGGTTACCAAAACACTGAGCCCTGATGAGTACGGGGTGCCACAGGCTGATCCAAATGAAGTGTATACTCAGATTTTTACTGACCTTACTGAAGCTGCCAAAAGCCTGCCTGAAGAGTTGCCTTTTGATGGCAGGGTATCAACATGGGCTGCAAAAGCGCTTCTGGCCAGGGTATGGCTTTTTCAGGAAGGCGTTTATGGAAACTCAATCAGTGTAAATGGAGTAGCCATTGATGCCAACTATATAAAAAATGCACTCGACGATATTATTGACAATAGTGGTCATGCACTGGCTCCTGACATTTCAACCATCTTTTCACGAAGTGGCGAAATGAGTGAGGAGAGTGTTTTTGAAATTCAATATTCAGATTTGGGCAGGTACGGAGATTGGGGCTGGCCATATGGCGGTGAAGGTAGTTTTCCGGTAGTATGGCAGGGACCCAGGGTAAAAGATCCGGCAGTTGAAGGTTACTTCAGAGGGTGGAGCTTCAATACCGTTACCAAATCCCTGTACGATGCATTTGAAGAAAATGATCCCAGAAAAGATGTCTACATTATTACTATGGATGATTTTAAGGGAGAGTTGACCAAGGGATTTCAACATACAGGATACTTTACCAATAAGTACACAACCAAGAAGGAGTATCAGGCCACAGATGGATCACCAGAACTGAACTATGGCAATAACTACAAAGTAATTCGCTATGCTGATGTGCTCTTAATGGCATCAGAGCTGCATGTATTAACAGGTGGAGCCAATGCGCAATCTTACCTTGATGAGGTGCGCAACAGGGTAGGGTTGCCTTCGGTTCCTGCAACGCTCGAGAACATATTTCACGAGCGAAGGGTTGAATTGTGTATGGAAGGTTTACGCTATCATGATTTGCTTAGAAGAGGTCTCGATGTAGCCGATGCCGCCATAACTGTTAAAGGTGATTATGGGCCGGATTTTGATTACAAGGAAAGTGAAGAACAGGATTTCGATATAACTTTCAATAAAGCCACCAAAGGATTCTTGCCAATTCCACAAAATGAAATTGATTTGTTGGATGGTTTATACAATCAAAATGCAGGCTATTAAACAGGCATTTAGAAAGACCGGACTACTTTATGCAATTGTGATATTGAGTTTTAACAGTTGTAAGACAAATAGTGAATCGACACCAATGACAATAACCTCCGAGCATCCAATGCTTCAAGAACTTTTAGACCAAATGACACTCAGGGAAAAGGTTGGACAAATGACCCAACTAAACCTTGACGTTATCTCAGTAGGCGAAATCTACCAATTGCAGGAACCACATGAGATTGATAAAGACAAATTAAGAACTGCAATTGTAGAGTACGGAGCTGGCTCAATATTGAATGTGGGCGGTCACGCCTACTCATTAAAACATTGGCGTGAAATCATTTCAAGCATACAGGAAGTGGCCATGAATGAAACCAGGCTCAAAATTCCTGTACTGTATGGTATAGATGCCATTCATGGTGCCAACTATCTGCAGGAAGGGACCCTTTTTCCTCAGCAATTGGCGCAGGCAGCCACATTCAATCCTGACTTGGCACGGAAGGCAGCGGTGGTAAGTGCTTATGAAACCAAGGCTTCAGGTATTCCATGGACCTTTTCTCCAGTTCTTGATCTGGGGCGTCAACCATTATGGACACGGCTATTTGAAACCTTTGGTGAAGACGTTTTGCTAGCCGAAAGAATGGGGGTAGCTGCCACGGAAGGCTATCAGGGTGAAGACCCTTCGCATCCTGAGCACCTGGCTTCATGCATGAAGCACTTTTTTGCCTATAGTGCTCCCTATACCGGGCGAGACCGTACGCCTGCTTATCTACATGAGCGACAGTTGAGAGAATACTATATACCCACTTTCCAGGCTGCCATTGACGCAGGTTCATTAAGCCTGATGATTAACTCTGGTGAGCTAAATGGCATTCCCGTGCACGCTGATGAATGGGTGCTTAAAACCCTCTTGAGAGAGGAATTGGGTTTTGACGGAGTGGCTGTTACCGATTGGGAGGATATTATAAAGCTTAGAGACAATCACAGAGTGGCACCTACCCTAAAAGATGCAGTTGCATTGGCTGTTAATGCCGGGGTTGATATGAGCATGGTACCCAATGATTATGATTTCTCCAATCTACTTGTAGAGTTGGTAGAAGAGGGGCGGGTGCCGATGCGTCGCATTGACGAATCAGTAATGCGGATTTTGCTGATGAAAAAGCGATTGGGATTGTTTGAGAATCCTGTGCCCTTTGCCAATTATGAGTATGACAAGGTTGGCTGCGAGGAGTTTGAGCAATTGAGTTATGAAGCCGCCTGCGAAGCCATCACCCTTCTTGAAAATAATGGGGTGTTACCATTTAAAGGTGATGAGAAAGTACTCATGATGGGACGCGCTGCTGATTCAACCATTTACCTTAACGGCCCATGGAGCAGAACCTGGCAGGGAACAGACCCAAAATGGGATTCAAACACTGAGAATACCATTTTTCAGGGAATGAAAAACAACTTTGAAAACCTTGATATAGCACCAGATGGTCTTGATCCTAACAGGATCACACTAAACACCCATCTGGTAATTTGTCTGGGAGAAACACCCAGCACCGAAAAGCCAGGAGATATAGATGATTTGAGTCTTGAACGGGACCAAATTGAATTGGTGAGGGAAGCCGCCAAATGGGGTAGGAAAATCGTAGTAGTGCTTTGTGAAAATCGCCCACGTGTAATCAATGAGATTGTGCCGCTGTGCGATGCCATTATTATGGCCTATTACCCTGGTGATCAGGGAGGCAAGGCAGTGGCCGATGTGATTGCCGGTAAGGTGAACCCAAGTGGCAGATTACCCATTACTTACCCCAGATTCGTAAACACCATAGTGCCATATGACCACAAGCACACAGATAAGTTTGACCAGCAATATGGTGAAGAAGCCTTTAACCCGCAGTGGGAGTTTGGTCATGGAATGAGCTATTCTGATTTCGGGTACTCAAACTTGCAGTTGAGTGCTGAAAGCCTGGTGGGAGATGGGAGCATCACTATATCGGTAGATGTTACCAACCGATCAGATATTGATGGTAAGGAAACGGTTCTCCTTTTTATTGCTGACCGGTTTGCCTCTGTGACCCCATCTGTTAAGAGGCTCCGTGGCTTTGATAAAAAAATGGTGTCAGCCGGTCATACGGTCACATATTCTTTTACAATTACCAAAGATGATCTCGCCTTTGTTGGTATCCAAAATAATTGGATCACTGAAGAAGGGTGGTTCGACATATCAATGGGTGGTCTGACAGCTGAATTCTATTATTCCCATAAGTAATCTGATATGAAAAGAACGTTTCCATTTCTTATCCTGATAGCATCATTCTTTGTTTTTAGCCGCTGTGAAATTGAAGAACCTGAATCTGGTCGTAGAGAAGGCAACAAACTACATTTTTCAGACCGGTGGTGGACGATTAAAGACTATAAGGACAATACATGGGGACCTGGCCCCAACTATTTTTCAACCAATCCCAACCATGTATGGGTAGATGATAGAGACCGGTTGCATATGACCATTTCACAGCAAGACAACAGATGGTATGCTACTGAGATTATTAGCGAGGATACTATGGGTTATGGTACCTATCGATTCACAATTTTGGGTGATTTCGTAAACATGCCTGAGAATGTGACATTAGGCCTTTTTACCTGGGATGATAATTCCTTTTTTGAGGCCGGCAATAGCGAGGTAGATATTGAAATGAGCAAATGGGGAGACAGCACCCAACAAACCTTAAACTATGCAGTCCAGCCCGTTGCATTTAGCCAGGTGTTTAAAGAACGGCATTCAAATCCCAAGGTTGAAAATGTTGAAGTGCTTAATGGTTTAAGTACACATGAATTTACCTGGACACCAAACAAAATATCCTGGAGGAGTTATAAAGGAGAGGTCGCGAGCGATGAAAACCTTATAGCCACCTGGGAGTTTGACCAGGATAATCCGGCCAGAGTAAAAGAAGAAAACGGAATGAAGTCAAAGGCCATTGTCATTCCCGAACCGGGAGAAACCACCAATACCAGAATTAACTATTGGTTGCAAACCTGGATTTCAACTGGCCCCACCGATGGTAAGGAGCAGGAAGTAATCATTACCAGATTTGACTATACCTCTTGGTGATCATTCATTAATAAGTGTCAGCGAACAATCATTTGCACTTCGCCATTCGGGTTAAGTTGGTGGCCTTTGGCTATCGAAGCGGGCATTTGGTGTTTCTATCAGAAAAAGAAGCAGGGGCAAATCAATCCTTTCTGCCATACACCTATATGCAAGAGACTGATTCTCTTGATTCAATAGTTAAAAAACACGTTTATCTATTCTTTAGCCAGACGGATTTGCATTGGGAACAGGTTCACATTGATGCTGAAGTGATAGAAGCTCATAAGGGCTCTGTTTTAAATATTGCTGTTTTCGTTGTTTTAGACATCACTACTTATACCAGGCTCCAACATCAGGGTGATGTAACCCATCATTGGCAAGCAGTACCCCCTGGCCTTGAGAAGAAGAGCTTCAATGATTTGAGTAGTATTGACGCTGATATTGTTGAACAGGCTTTCAGGCAACTTCAGGATCGCACCCGCTACCTACCGCTGGGTTTTTACTTACTCGGCAATTCATTTACTTACTCTCAGTTGCAAAAGCTATTTGAGCATGTGCTTGGGGAAGAATATGACAGACCCAATTTTAGAAGAAAAATGGGGGCTACGGGATTGATAGAGCCTATTGAAGTGGTCGAAAAAAATGTAAGACATCGTCCGGCACAGCTTTACCGGTTCAACCAGGAGAAATATGAACTCATTAAGAAGAAGGGGTTTGAATTCAAATTTTAGTCATTTGAAGGCAGACAGGGGGCATTTTCTCTATTTGAAGAGAGTCAATAACTGAATTATGAAATCGCTATTCCGGGTAGTTGTACCTGGCCAACTAAAGGCCTCCAGCTAAGGATAAGCCACTATAGGGATACAGCCGCCCAATTGTCCTGAAGTAACCGAGTAGTTTTGGCTGGCAAACCTTGATCCATTTCTGTAATACTCAATAAAGTACTCACCAACTCCCAGATAGGCCTTGGGCCAATCAGTATCTTCACAATCTACGCTAAAACCATCTGAAGAGAAATGCTGAATTTGGCCAACGTAGCTGGCATCAACATAAATATCAATAAGACCACCGTCTTCAATGGCATAAAATGAAATAGTTGCCGTGCTCGACTCTGTTTCACCACAACCTAATAGAAATGTAAGAGAACCGCATAGCAGTACTAAAGAAATGAATTTATAAATCACCTGTAAACCTTTTAGTGCCTCGGCAATATACATAATTGCGCAGGATGCCATAGAAGCTCCTATATTGCGCGAAAAGGCAATTTTGATGAAGTATTCCTGGCTGGTTTTGTTTTTTCTCGTTGTTTCCTGTACCAATGAACAAACTGTTTCAAATGATACAAGTACAGAAGCCAAGGCTCTTCCCGCACCAATAATCGTGATTCATGGGGGTGCAGGGAGCATAACAACGGAGCGCCTTGGTCCTGAAGGCACTGCACTTTATAGGGCTGCACTTGATTCAGCCATTGATATTGGTTATACCATCTTAGCCAATGGTGGTACCGCGCTTGAAGCCGTTGAGAAGACTATTAACTTTATGGAAAACAACTCCTTGTTTAATGCAGGAAGGGAGCCGTACTTACCGCTATGGGTGAGCCAGAGCTTGATGCCTCAATTATGGATGGTAGCAATCTCATGGCTGGTGCTGTAGCTGGAGTAACCAGCGTAAAGAACCCAATTACCCTGGCACGACTGGTTAAGGATTCAACAAAGCACGTATTGCTGAAAGGGAGAGGAGCAGAAGCCTTCGCTTATGAAATGGGAATTGACAAGGCCGAGGTGGAATATTTTCTCACACCAAAAACCCGTAAAAAGAGAGAAGAAAGATTGCAGAAGATCCATAAAATGGGTACAGTAGGTTGCGTGGCAATGGATATGAACAGAAATATTGCTGCCGGCACATCTACCGGAGGTATGGACAAGAAAAAATTCGGCCGTATAGGTGATAGCCCCATCATTGGCGCGGGTACTTATGCCAAAAACACGACTTGCGGTGTGTCATGCACTGGGCATGGTGAATACTTCATTAAGAATGCAGTAGCCTATGATATGAGTGCCTTAATTGAGTATAAGGGACTCTCAGCCATCCCGGCGGCCGAGCAAATAATTAATGAAAAATTGCTGGGGCAAAAAGCCAGCGGTGGCCTGATCTCAATAGATTATAATGGTGAAATAGCCATCTCATTCAACACGGCCGGCATGTTTTGGGCCTATCAAAATGAAAGTGGCCGAAGAGTGGGGATGTTTGAAACTGACGAAAAATATTGACCATAAGCTTCGTGCCTGATTGAACAATACCCGGCTCTACTTTTAATGCACTTGGTGTCAACGCCAAACAGCTTTTGCCCAATCAAAAATGCCCATTCTATACTAAAATGTAGCGGCAAGGTTGTTCACACTGAATATTTGTAGTGAGAGATACCCTAGGCGGTTTTTCTGAGCTTGGTGCGAATCAACACCGCTTTGCTCATATTGTATAGAGGGAGGTAGAGTATGAGGCCAAGCAGTGTCCAACTGGCAACGGCAGCCAATAAATTATAGCCCAGGGTTTGAACAATTACCAACAGGTCTTCTTCAAGCAGCGTTTTGAAAAATTCGTAATCAATTTGATTCTCCAAATTAAAAATGAATTCGCCTGTTTTTATCAGGGCATAGATCATAACGACCTGGATAGGAAAAACTACATAATTGGCCGCCAGGAGCGTTGGAATGTTTAGTTTGAAGATTTTACCCAATGCAATACAAGTAACCGTGGTAACACCCAATACCGGAAATATACCCAGCAACATACCAATAGAAATGGCTATTGAAAGCTCGCTAACTGACTTGCCTTCATTGAGCAAATCAATAATCAATTTTTTGAACCTTTTGAAAGCTGAGGCCATAAATGGCTCGCAAAGTAAAGCGTTTAGCGGAGCACAGGTATTTTTGTAGTCCTTTAAGAAAACATCACTTCATGCACAGCAATTTTGGTCCGTTCGGTTCTGAGTCAGCTTATGTTTTTCACGAGATGATTAAGCAAATGGAATTGGGTCCTGATGATGGGAGAAAAACATTTGACAAGGGAGATTACATTTTTCAGGAAGGCAAGCACCCTGTGGGGCTCTTTTGCATGATTAAGGGCAAGGCAAAAGTGTTCAGACTTAACGAAGATGGCAGGGAGCAGATAGTGCGCCTTCACGGGCCCAACGAGATAATGGGTTACAAGTCATTGGTAATGGAAGTGCCATTTCACGCTTCATGCGTGGCGGTAGAAGATAGTGAGGTAGGCTTTATTTCAAAGAGTGCCTTTGACCAGATCATAGACACCAACCCACGAATTGCCAGGCTTTTCATGAAAATCATTTGTCAAAACCTTGATCAGAGTGAAGACTTCATGGTGAGTTTGGCCAGCAAGAATATCAGAGAAAAGGTTGCCGGGATTCTTTATTTCCTACACCAGAAATTTGGGGTAGACGATAACAAAACACTCAATATCAGTCTGTCTAGAGAAGAAATTGCCGGAATGATTGGCGTGGCCACTGAAAACCTGAGCCGGGCAATTACCCAATTGAAAGAAGATGGTGTGATCAACACTCTGGGAAGAAGAATTGCTATAGAAGATCCAATAGAACTAAAAAGTATAAGAGGCGAGATTTAGTAGTAAATCACCGTTCCGTCCACAGCACTCCACAACACAATCTTGCAGGGCTTAAAGTCATTATCGTCAGTAATGCGGGTGGCCTCCATTGAGTTTTCACCAAGGTAAGCGTTGTTCTTAGTGTGGAGTATCAGTTTTTTGAGTTCCTTCAGGCGCTTATCAGTAAGTTTTATAAAGGCCTCTTCCA
>ENA-OWNT01005761-OWNT01005761.1-seawater-metagenome-genome-assembly--contig:-NODE-5761-length-10061-cov-2.987981_pt1 | contig 10061 bp, 7 predicted proteins | sample MGYA00238136_ERZ651165 | MGnify/ENA primary metagenome ERZ651165 (study PRJEB26861, sample SAMN08777766) | seawater metagenome | isolation source: coastal seawater | place: USA: Florida | collected...
GGTGGCAGTAGGGTTGTTTTTTAGTTTTTAAATAGTAATCTTGATGATAATCCTCTGCTTTCCAAAACGGCTCGACTTTCTTTATTTGAGTCGCTATAACAAAACCTTTTGTTTCAAGTTCTTGTATAAGCTGCTCTGCAAGTTGCTTTTCCCCTTCATTATGATAAAACAGCACTGACTGATATTGATGCCCAATATCAGGCCCTTGGCCATTGGCTTGTGTTGGGTCATGAATTTCAAAAAAGAACATCGCCAACTGCTTGAAGCCAATTTTATTTGCATCATAGCTTACTTTCACCACTTCGTAATGGCCCGTATTTCGATGTATAACATCTTGATAACTAGGGTTTTCTTGGCTACCACCCATGTAACCTGACTCTGCATCTAGAACCCCAGGGAGCTCTTGAAATAAATGCTCAACGCCCCAAAAGCAGCCACCTGCAAAATAGGCTGTAGCATCCTTTACTTCGGCTATTTTAGGCACAAACGTTAAGGACACAGAATTCACACAATGGCGAACATTTTTCTGGGTAAAGCCTTCACCTTCAAATACATGCCCCAAGTGGCCATCGCAGTTCGCGCAGACAATTTCAACACGCCTGCCATCCGCATCTGGGTATCGCTGTACAGCACCTGGCACTTCATCATCAAAACTGGGCCAGCCACAGTTAGACTTAAACTTATCACTCGATTCATACAGCTTCGCATCACAGCGTTTGCAGTGATACGCGCCCGATTCATAAAAATCATTATATTCGCCTGAATAAGGGGCTTCTGTACCTTTATGTACAATCACTCGTGTTTCTTCATCATTTAATACATTGTAGTTAGTTGTCACAGCAGCATCTCCTTTACAAGAACTTAAACATAGGCATAAAATCAGCAGAAGTCTTTTCATCATCACAAGCATGAGTATAGCAAGATTATAATAAAGAGGGAAAAGATTTGCTATTTCGCGACGAAAGCAACTTTGTTACACTTTTATGCTATGAAAATAATCTTAACTGAGAAACCTTCTGTAGCCCGAGACATCGCAAAAGTTCTAAATATTCAAACAAAAAAAGACGGGTTTATCGAAGGCAAAGATACCCTAATCACCTGGGCTTTGGGGCATTTAATCGAACTATGCCAACCCGATGAATACGACGAAGCACTCAAGCAATGGCAATTCGACACCTTACCTATTATTCCTGAACAATTTAAAACAAAAGTCATTGATCGTTCAGCACAGCAATTTGCAATCGTAAACAAACTATTTAAGCGTGATGATATTACAGAAGTCATTTGCGCCACAGATGCCGGAAGGGAAGGGGAACTCATTTTTAGACTCATTTACGACATCAGCGGCTGTAAGGCCCCCATTAAACGATTATGGATCAGCTCTCAAACTGATTCGGCCATCAAAGAAGGCTTTGCAAAACTTGAAGACGGCAAAAAGTATGACCCGTTATATGATTCTGCCAAAAGCCGTTCAGAAGCCGATTGGATAGTCGGCATCAATGCAACGCGCGCCTATTCGATAAAGTTTTCTAGAGGCCACGGCGTTATGAGTGTAGGCCGAGTACAAACCCCCGTACTAAAACTAATTGTTGATCGTTACAAAGAACACACTGCGTTTAAATCAAGCGTATTTTACGAAATTACTGCAGATGTGAACCATGAAAATGGCAACTTTCAAGCCACCTATACAGCCGATAAAGACACGCGATTTACGCTTAAAGAAGAGGCCGAACAAATCAAAAAAGAGCTAGATGCTAACCCTACAGGAATCATTTCAAAATTAAATCAAAAAGAAATCAAAGAAAAACAACCCTTATTATATGATTTAACCGAAATTCAAAAAGACGCCAATAAGCTCTATAAATTTTCGGCTGATGACACCTTAAAACTGATGCAAAGCTTATATGAGAAGCATAAAATTTTATCGTATCCAAGAACGTCATCACGATATATTTCTAAAGATATCGAAGCAAAACTACCGCAGCTCATTAACAGCATATCAGAGCTTGAAGAGTTTAAAGACATCATCGCAGACATTCAAAGCAAAAAAGCAAACATCGCCAGCCGAATGGTGAATGATAAAAAAGTAACCGACCATCACGCAATTATTCCCACAGATAAAAAACCCAGTGTCGCCGCCTTAAGTGAAAACGAAAAAAAAGTGTACCACTTAGTCATTCGACGTTTTCTAGCCGCCTTTTTAGACGAGTGCGAAAAACACCATACCGATATTACAGTGCGTTGTGCGACACACGAGCTTAAATGCAGCGGCACCATAATTACCAAAGCAGGCTGGCGGCAACTGTATCAACAAGATGATAGCAACAAAAAAGACGAAAAAATGCTACCAAAAGTAACTGAAAACGACAGCATTACACTAGCTAGTACACAGTTAAAAAAAGGCCAAACCAAAGCACCCGCGCTCTATACAGAAGCCAGTATTTTAGCTGCCATGGAAACAGCCGGTAAACATATAGATGATGAAGAACTAAGGCAAGCAATGAAACACTGTGGCCTTGGCACCCCGGCTACTCGTGCCCAAATTTTAGAAAAGCTTATACATGTTAAGTATATAGTTCGAGAAAAAAACAAACTCACCCCAACAGATAAAGGCATCTATATTATAGAAAGTGTTGGGGAATCAGTATTAGCATCTGCCGAGCTTACTGGCGAGTGGGAAAAACAATTAAACGACATGGCAGAAGCCAAGAAATCAAGAACAGATTTCATGGATGCCATAAAAGAATTCACAAAAGATGTTGTAGATGCCGTATCACAAAGCAATGCCTATGCGCTAAGAGCTGATCAAACCATTTATGGTGATTGCCCTGCCTGTAAAAAAGGTAAAGTTGTAGAAATGAAACAATCTTATAGTTGTACACAATGGAAAGAATCAAACTGCAAATTCGCCATATGGAAAGTCATTGCACAAAAAAACATTAGCGAAGCAACCGTAAAAACCTTAATGAAAAAAGGTAAAAGCGCATTGATAAAAGGCTTTAAAAACAAAGCCGGAAACCCCTTTAATGCCAGTTTAGAAATTAAAGATGGCGAAGTAAAAATGAGCTTTGCGCAAGATAGCATTGGCCAATGCCCCTTATGTGAAGAGGGCGACATTATAGAAACCCCAAAAGCTTATTCCTGTAATAAATGGCGTGAAACAGGTTGCAAAGCCGTTATATGGAAAGAAATAGCCAAGCGAAAAATAACTTCTAAAGAAGCCAAAGAATTACTCGCAAAAGGGCAAACAGAGACATTAAGTGGCTTTAAATCAAGGCAAGGAAAAGAATTCTCAGCAAGCTTAAAATTAACAGAAAGCAAAGTAGAATTCGTATTTAACTAAATTCTTATAATCATAAAATAAATATAAAATAAAATATAAAATATAAAAATTCGTACTTTTCAAGATGAAAATAATGTGTTAAGTTATATATATGGCTACAAATGCACCTACACGAAGATCGCCCGGGCTATCTCCTAGAATGACAGGAGGAATGTCACCCAGGCTATCGCCTGTAATTACGCGTAAAAGGGAGGCCAGATTACACTGTTTAGCGACTACTAAAAACGCACTTGTTTGCTTTTCTGATGAACCGTCGCATATTAGCAATGCGCTGCTAACAAAGCTACAAGTTTGCAAATTGAATGTTGAAGATCAAGCAAACGAAAACTCAGATAGAATAACGAATAGCGAAACCGTTTTCAGAGTCATTGCCAGTGCTGTCAATTCTAGTGGAGACAAGATATCTCAAGAGCAGATAGACTTTGTCTGTACGATGCTAAGTACCTTTACTGAGGCTGGCGTTGCAGTAGGGGAACAATTTAGTAAACTTAGAAAAGACTTGCTACTCCCAAACTCAGATGCTTACGAAAGCAAAGCCTGCGCTGTGTTAACATTATCAAGGCCTGGCACTGAAGAAGTCGCATTAGGTACCCTTAAAAGCTGCTTACATACTATAGGTGTCCATTTAGGCCGCTTGAAAGCAAGCCATTCATCAAGCAGTGAACCAGAAACCATAGATAGACGCTGGTCACGGCGGGCTGCACCCGTGTATTTGGGTGGCTTAGGCAAAATTGAACGAAGTGATGTCACCCGAGCTCTGGCCATTCGATACAGAATGGTGAGAATGCATGATCAAATTAAATTCTACAAAGAAAAGCACAGCAGACATTTAGCTTACGTACGTGATCACGACATAAAAATACAAAAATACGAGGCAATACTAGAACGTGAAGCACAAAAAGCAAGAATAGATGATGATACACATGCAGATGACGACGCAGCTGGCCCAACAGAAATACTAAGCCCTGAACAAAAAAAATATATGACGCTTACCCAAGAACATAGGAAAAAGAGGGAAACCAGCCTAGACTATGCTAAACAATGCCAAGACTATGTAAAGTACTTAACAGAAACAGGCATACCAAATAACGTTGATATGTTTTTAACAAGCCTTGACACAAGTCAACAGTATTCCATACAAAAAGCGGCAAAAATACTAGCTAGGCTATAAGTCAAAGAACATGCACAAAGCAGGTCCAGCAACAGCACCCAGCGTAACTACAAGTGTCATAAAACGGATGCCTGCTAATATTGCAAAACTTTTAAAAGTAATAGTATTTATAGCCATAGCAGCAAAAGCCCTGCCTTTTCTATACACTAAACTAATGGCAGCCTTTCATGATAAAAGCATGCCAAAAAAGCCAACAACAAAACAGCGAACAGCACAACACACCGTAGTGATTCAAGTAAAGCCCCAAGATGATCCGCAAGCAAGACCTACAGCAAGACGGCACGAAGCAGCAAAACCCACAAGTTACACACTTCAAACAATTCCAGAAGGAGCAACATTGGCAACAGAAGCGCCCACATTTGAAGTAGACACAAGTTCTCCACAAACACCAGCTGGACTTGCAGCACACAGCTCACCAAAAGCCGTACAAGTTGACAAAGAGTTAAGACGACAATTAGAACGCCTGCATAACAGCCCCCTGAGCGATGAAGCCTTCAGAGCTGCGATGAGTGATAAATACGGCATGGACGATACTGACAAAAACGGCTGGGCTGTAAGCTTTGATGAAAGCAGCAGCGAAGAAAGCGACTAAAATAGAACAGAAATATTATGTAAAATGAATAGAACAATCAAAAATCACTAAGAATAAAAGCCCTCTCAATTATATTATGTTGAATGTATAGAGCAATCAAAGAAACCCAGAGAAACTAAGCACCTTCAATTTAACATAAACCAATAATATTATGTAAAATGAATAGAACAATCAAAAACACTAAGAATAAAAGCCCTCTCAATTTTACATAATATATATTATGCGACGTTATTATTTTAGAGCCAAGCCTATTTTTTTGATTAGTGGGGGTTTTTATTAATGAATTAAAAACTAATATTTAAGAAATCTGCTGCCTTTTTTAATAGTTCGTCTTTGGCTGTGTCTATTTTATGCTTATACTTGTCTTCTTGTTCATTAAAGTTTTGACTACTTGAGGCTTGCGTTGTACTTAAGCCTGCTTTTTGAGCAGCACTTTTTTGTTGAATGGCAGAGTTTTCTACAGACAAATAGGCATCTAGTTGCTTTTTAATAGATTTCTTTACACGCGCTTTTTCTGCTGCTATTTCCGCAGATACCGCACGTTCTAAAACCCTATCAAAAGACGATTTAACAGCAAAATTGTTAGCCGCTGTATCAAACTCAACAAACACGATTAATTGCTTTGTTTTCGCTAATGAGGTATCGATTAACTTTTCTACAATATTAGATCGATTAAAGCCTACTATATCAAACTGTGTTTGCGATAAATCGATATAAAAATCGCCATAATACGCTGAAGAATCTATAATCACTTCTCCGTTAAGCGATAAATCGGCAGAACTTAAGTGAATCTGCTTAGCCGCATCGTGAAATACACTATGATTCTCAACCGCTAATCCATTCAACTTTATATTACTCTGATACACCGTTGAACTTTTTTGAAACAGCGTGATATCTAACACTGAGTTTGGCCCTTTTATGCCACGAAGTGTAGCCTCGGCCTTAAAAGGATATCGTTTCGAATCACTACTTAAGTCTTGAATATGAATCGATACAGTGTCACCGCTAGCCTTTAACTGCCTAAGTAAAAATGTTGGCAATGCTTGCTTTTGAGAAAAGTGAATGGTTCTACCCGCTTGTCTAAAGGGCTTTTTAGGCTTTTTAGGTAACGATACATAAGCTTTCGCTTGCAAACCCATATCTGCATAGGCTTTAGCTTTATCTAAGCGTTTCTTAAAAAATGGCGCCAAAATACGGTTCGTTAGCGACATACTTTTAATGTTATCTGCTGATACTTGGCTTGAAATGGCTTTGTAATCTTTTTTTGAGGCTAACTTAACAGCGCTCATCGATGCACTAATATCAGATAAAACAGCCGCCGATGCTTGATACTCGGCATTTAATTCAGCCTTAAGCGCCTTAAAGTCTGTTTCAATAAGCTTGTACTCGTCTTTTAAACGATTAATATCATCGACAGAGTTTATATCTGAGGCAAGCAAGGCATCAAAGCGTGTTTTTAAAGCATCGAAACGCGCTTTATACTCACCACTAGCTTTTTCATTTAAGGCCTGAAGCTGTGAATCAAAATCAGCTTGCTGCTGCTTTACCTTATCTAACGCGGCATTTGTATGCGTAAACTGCGCCGCATCTAATTCGGGCGTTTGTAATTGAAATAATGGCTGCTGCCCAAACAAGCTTTTCGTTGCAGCTCCAGTTTGGCTCGCATCATCTGCCTTTGCATTGCTAGCTTTTGAAGAAACAGCTTGCGTTGAAATCAAGCGAGCGGGCTGCTCACGTTTGCTATTAAAGCGTAAATTCTCAACTTGAACATCATCAATAATGATTTGTTTATTTAAAAAATGAGAAAAACTTAAGGCGACACGCGCTGTATCAAAACGAAGCAAATCTTCGTGTAGCTGTTTAGGGTTACTCACTTGTACGCCAGCAATATCAAGCTCAAAAGGGAAATAGTGCACAGAAACAGACTGTATCGTCACCTCACTTTTCGTAACAGATTCAAGGCTTTTAACAAGCCCTATTTTTATAATAAAGCCCAAGCTTAAAAAGAACAGCACAAGTACTGATACGACTATCACAAGCGGCAATACAAAGCCTTTTCGTATGCGCATTACTGCCCTCTCCCCATAAAGCGCGATATCACCAGCACCCACTTTAATTTTTTAAATTTAATCATCACCGGGTGTTTCTCTATAAAGGCCGTCATCGCTTTTCGGTAACGAATCAGTGCAAAGCGAGACAGAAAAAATAAAGGCAGCGCCAATACTAAGCCTATAACCGCAGTACCCATCACAATAGTATTGTTAAAATCAGTTAGCCTTACTAGCGGCACATGATATAAGTAATCCCACATAGAATACAGAAAAGACGCCTCAAGAATAGCTGCCCCCACTGTATCAAACAGTGAATCAAATAAAGCGCCCACTAGGCTAAATACAAATAGTGAAAACAAGGCTAGTGCAATATTTAAGTTAAAAAAGAATAATAAAAAAAGACCTATAAAAAAAAGGCCAGACTTCGGTAACAAGCCCAAAACAAAGCCAAAGACCAAACCCAAGGCCAATTGAGAGGGGCTTTGCTTAGAGTGAATAGCAATAAGCAACTTACGAATTTGATTCAATAACCAAAGCATTATATGTCGATTATAGCGTACTAGAGCCTGAATTCAACCGGTAACTAGTACTACGCCCACCTGCGTTGTTCGCAATTAAAATAGCCATGTCAATTAATTCTTTAATATCCCGTAAAGCGGTATCCCATGAATCCACATTATTATTCACAGCAAACACAATTTATTACCCGCAATTTTGCGGATATTAAACCTGGAATTAACTCAGTTGTTTTCGAAATTCACTAGGTGTAATGCCTTCATGTTCTTTAAAAAAGCGATCAAAGTGTGAGGCTCTTTGGAATTCTAAGGCTGTTGAGATCTCTTTTAAGGGCATGTCTTTTTGTAATAAGAGTCGCTTGGATTCTGTAATAGTTTTTTTATGAATCCAAAAGCTTGCGGGCTTACCGGTTTCTTCTTTAATTTTTTCGTTTAAATAATTCGGAGACACAAACAACTCTTTGGCATAATCTTTTACGAATCGCTTTAAAAAAGCCGCTTTATCAAGCAACATATTAAAATCAGTGACAACGCTTGATTGATGCTTACTGGCTTGATTACTTTGAATATGACGCAAAAACTTCTGTTGAAGTTCAATTAAAAAAATCACCGTGTAACTACTAATAATAATGCTATCGTTACTGTGCTTTGATCGTTTTGTTATGGCTCGCTGTAAGTTTTGAATTAAAGGCACTAAGCTTTCTATTTCGTCAAAACACACAAAATCACTGGCATAAAACGATTGAAAGAATTCAAACTGCGTTAATTGAACAGAGGAGTTTAAGCGTATTTCAGCACCGTCTATCGCTACAAAGTAAAATTCAGCTTCTTTATTAGGTAAAAATTGATGAACCTGTCCAGGCCGTAAAAAAAAGACCTGATTATCGCTAACCGGATAGGTTTTGAAATCAATTATATGTGTTCCCCCACCTTTTTTAATTAAGAGAATTTCATAGTGACTATGCCGATGCAAGCCCTTATTAGGCTTATAATTCGAACGCTTACCTGAAGATCTAACTTCTGTTATACGCTGATTTTGCTCAATTTCAAAACCCAAAAAAGGAATATCTTGTTTTTTAGTTTCGCCGTTGCTTGCCGTACTTAGCATGCCAAAAGAATACCCAAATTTACGGTTTCTGTCACCATTTTTACTTATTTTAACAGTTAAAGACTTCCCTTAATTTGAAATAAGCCCGATAATTAACACGTTAACATTATAAAGCAAGCCAATACAAAAGGATGTATATGACTGAAACAACACTTGAGAAAACATTAAACGATGAGCGTAAAATTTACGCCGATCAAATTAAAATCAAATTTAAGCCTCCAAAAAACTGGGTCAGTGATACTGGCATAATCATTAAACACAAGCCATACAAAAAGTATCATCGTACTGATATTGAAAGCATTTTTGCAATCAAGGGCGTAAACGACCCATATTTACAGGAACGCCAAATTGTAGCCCAAGTATTCCCTTTTAAAATTAATCAGCAAGTTGTTGATTTAATTGATTGGGACAACTATTTAACAGACCCAATGTTTCAACTGACCTTTCCACAGCCAGAAATGTTAGATAGCAAAGAAATCGATAAAATCAAACAGATGTATGCCAATAATGCCTCTAGAGAGGCTATCGCCGATGCTATTTCTGAAATAAGAGACGGCAAAAACCCAGCACCAGCTGGCCAAGCCTATAACAGGCCCTTACTAGAAGATGATTCAGAAGTGTATGAATGCGACGGCCTTCAACACAAATATGAAAAGACTTGTTTGTTGTTTCATAAAAACGCACAAACTTGTCATGCGTATTGCACCTACTGCTTTCGATTTAATCAATTCGTAGGTAAAGATAAATTCCTAGAACCAGATACGGTTCGTTTACATAAATACTTAGCTAAACACAAAGAAATATCAGATATCTTAATCACGGGTGGCGATCCGGGCACCATGAAAGCGGATGTGTTTAGACAAATATTAGAGCCCCTAAAAGAACCCCGTTTTTCGCACATTACTAATGTACGCATTGGTACGAAAGCCTTAACCTATCACCCATACCGATTTCTAACGGAACCCGATGCTGATGAATTAATGGATATTTTCGAAGAGTTCATTCGCTCAGGTAAACACATTTCAATCATGGCTCACTTTAGTCATGCAAACGAATTATCACATGCCACTATTGAAGCTGCTAGGCGCTTAAGAAGCGTTGGTTGTAACATTCGTACCCAAGCCCCTATTATGCGCCATATTAACGATAGCGCTGAAGCTTGGGCAAGCATGTGGAAAAAGCAAATTCAATACGGCATGGTGCCCTACTACATGTTTTTAGCTCGTGATACTGGCCCTCAAAAATACTTTGAAATTCCATTAGCAAGAGCCTTAAAGATAT
>ENA-OWNT01005763-OWNT01005763.1-seawater-metagenome-genome-assembly--contig:-NODE-5763-length-10060-cov-4.023139_pt1 | contig 10060 bp, 9 predicted proteins | sample MGYA00238136_ERZ651165 | MGnify/ENA primary metagenome ERZ651165 (study PRJEB26861, sample SAMN08777766) | seawater metagenome | isolation source: coastal seawater | place: USA: Florida | collected...
GTCGTCGTCGTCGTCGGCGTCGTCGTCGTCGTCGTCGTCGTCGTCGTCGTCGTCGTCGTCGTCGTCGTCGTCGTCGTTCATTGTGTCGTCGTAGTCTTTGTGTCGTCGTCGTTGTGGCGTCGTGGCGTTGTGGTCGTTGTGTGGTCGTTGTGTCGTCGCTGCCGTCGCTGCTGTTGTGGTATCGTCGGTCGTCGTCGTTGTTGCCGCTGCTGTTTTGGTATCGCCGCCGTTATCATGATTGTCGTCGTTGCCGTCGTTGCCGTTGCCGTCGTTGTCGTTGTCGTTGTCGTTGTCGTCGTGCTATCGCCGCGCCATCGACTGTTTGTGGACGTCGTCTTGATAATGGAAGTCCCGTCGAGTGGCGGTTGCGCTTACACGACGCGTGTGTTACGTTTTTCCTTCGCTCTTCGGCGAGGGCGCAGTTAGTTTTAGATAGCAGTTGTCGACGTAGTTCTAGCAGAGCTGTGTGATGGTGATGTGTGTTGTCTGGTGGCGCGCAGCGGAAGTGTCGGAAGTTCACATTTATTTCTCAGTGTGAGAGGGCGCTAGCAACGGACGGGAGGTGTATGCCAGGAAGGAACGGTGCCTGAAACAAATCAATTGTGGCGGTGTTGATGAGTCGTCAAACATCATGCAACTGCAGCACCTTGAGTCTGAGACGCGCTCTGTGCACTTCCCTCTTGCTGTGCGAGATGACATCCCCGTTCATAGAAGTTGCTTGCTTGCCATTTTTGTGCGCGCCCCAAATCAACAAGAACGGCAAGCACAATAAAGAAACAAGAAACATGGGAGGCCAACGGACACGGTCGAACGCGTAGCGTGTGGATAAACGCCAAACAGCAGCTAGCCACGACAGTTGCCGCTACCGCTGCGTATGCAGCTCCGCCTCACGACCCATTAGCATGTGGGCTGTTGCCGCGAGTTTCGTCGCGATATTGCTTCTTGAACAGCATTTTGCGTGCTCCACGAATGCGGATGCGACAGATCTGCAAGCGTTAGTCGAAGTTCTTGTGGCAGAGAACGAACAACTTGCGGCCATAATTGAAAAGCAAAACACGCGACTCAAGTTCCTCGAGACTGAACTACGATCGGAACTTTCCCAACTCCAACACAGATACTCCGATCTTCGTCAAGGTTACACCAAGCTACGACGAGACCACATCCAGCTGCGACAGAATTACGACGCCCTCGCCGGTTCCACTGCGACCCGGCAACAAGAGCAAGAACGCTGGCAGCGTGAGACCACCGGAGTTCTTCAATCATTGACTCATCGCAGGTCTTTGTCGACTGCTGTGGCAGCCCGACGACGACGCCTCGCCACCAACAGTTGCGCCGATCCGTCCGCTCCTCAACTAATCGTGGAAGGAGTTTGCAGTTGCACGGACGGGTTGCTAGTCGAAGGACGCAATATTACGAAGGAATTGGACAACGTCGAGGCAGCAATGACAAGCCGAACATCGTCCACATCCACGTCTACATCCACGTCTACATCCACGTCGACATCCACGTCTACGTCCACTTCAACATCCATTTCCACGACCACATCAACGTCCACGACGTCCACGTCCCCGCTCCCGGCTGTGTCGTGCAAGGACATTCTTTCTCGTAACAACAACTCGGCCAGCGGGTTATACTTCATTGATCCAACGGGGTCTGATGCGTACGAGGTGCACTGTGACATGGAAACTGCCGGCGGGGGATGGACAATGATTGCGTTGGGCGGACTGGTTGCGTGTGATGATGGCCGCTGCTTCTACTTGGATACAACTAGAGTCGCAGCGCTAGCAGAGGACGCCGAGGAAGTAATGCTGCGAGTTGGCAACAATGGTTCCGTTTTCGGAGAATGGGCTGGATGCAGGAAAGATTCGTGCACTACATTTAGCCAGGATGCGACAGCAGCGCAACGCTTGACCAGTTCCAGTGCGACGTGGCATGGGGCGACATTTGATAGTGCATGGAGCTGGTCGGCGTGCAGTAGCTCAGTTGCAGATGGCTGGCCAGACATGTACCATGCTTGCGGGAACACAGGGGGCGTACACTGGCTGTGGGGAAGCACTACGCGGCACGCCTGCACAGTTGTGGGCGAAGAGATGTCTTCAACGTGGCTTCGTTGAGCGATGCTCTTGCCTGGCTGCATTGGAATCGGCGAAGGAGCAAGGAAGCTCGTGGAAAAGCTGCCCATTACTGCATAGCATGGCATTTTGGTGCGGCAGCATTGCACGAATTGTGGTCTAAAAACTAATTTCATGCCTACTAGCTTGTCTATCACGCTACTTACCACAGGTAGGTAAACAAACTATGCCAGGTGACTGTGTAGTGTTTCAAAGCTTTGGCAGCGACTTCTGCGTCGTCATGCTCTCGGGTAGTATCCACCTAGATCAGTGCCAATATGCCATATACCCTCCGTGGTAGCTGTCGACAACGCACTGTCCTCCAGTGCAGTGCACGTTGCGCACCCCACGGCGAGTGTTGTCATCGTATACCGTCAGTGTTGGTGAGCAAAATGTATTGGCAACTAACTGCTCCTTCTCGTGGCACATCTTTAAACAGGCATCGCAAGAGTGTCCGCGCGAACCAATATACAACATGAGCAACAATGGCAACGATGCCAACCACAGAAGCTTACATCACTATTGCTGCATGATGACAACGCGTAAGCGCGTCGGGCTTGCCCAAGTCGTGACTTACAAATAGGAGCAGTTAGTTAGTCTACGGCTCTATGGCACAGTTAGTTGCCGATGCATGTTACTCAAACACAACGGCAAACGACAAAACTCGCCGTGCAGCAGCGTGCAGTGCGGGAGTGCGGGAGGTGGACGTCAGACGTTGTGATCCATGCATTCATTGTTGCGATCCACAATGTTCCGTTTCCCATTCCCTCATCGAATCGAAAAGTATTCCATGAAAATGCAGTCCCATAGAACGAGTTCAAAGTACGCCCATGCAAGGTACAATGATGTCGGCATTGAAGCACAATGCAAACTCGCACGTCCTCTCATTCTCTCACTGGCACCCGTCGTTGGTTCGTTGTTGCTAAGCCGATGTCTGCATAAAGACCTTACTCTACCCCGTTTTCTACCGCCATTCCCGCGTTGTACCACACTGCAGACTCTAACTAAGCGGCTAAAACGATGGCGTTTACCGTCACAGTGTACTGTGGAGTACGAACGCCTGCGCTGCAAACGCTGAGCTTATGGTTCGTCCGGAAAACTTCTCTGCGAAGTGCGGCGTTACGTCGCCTTGCGCACCACAAAGTTGCGACTGATTGAATACGACATCAAGATAGCTGTTAACGCAGTGCACCACCGCAGCACGTGGCGAGTGATGCGTGAAAGTGCAACCCGCGCGAGGCGGTGACTCAACGTGTAGAAGCGGCGCTGGCCGAGTGATTGAGCAACGACTTCGGCGCTGAGAGGACTCTGGGCACAGCGTCGAGTCAAGTGGGCGAGCGTCCTCCGGCAGCGAAGAAGAAGTCAGTCATCGACAACGGACAACGAACAACGAATGGACAACGAACGAACGAACGAACGAACGAACGAACGAACGAACGAACGAACGAACGAACGAATGCTCATGACACCAAAACTAAGACAGCACAGCACAACGCAACACAACCCAACGCAACGCAACGCAACGCAACGCAACGCGGCGGACGTCCACGCAACGCCATGCAGTCTTATATGTTCGTGCACGACGATGAGATTGCGTGCCGTGTTCTCGCGGGGAAGCGTTTGACGAGCGGTGAGGCGGCGATGTTGTTGACGGCGTGGTCGTTCCAGAAAGCGATGCAGTGGTAAGATCAGCTTCGCAATGCCCAAGTTGCATCGCAGAGGCGTCGCCGAAGTCGCAGGGACAGCGACGGCGTGCAGACACATCTCTTCGTGTTCGTACAAAGCGTTGCGGAAGGTGGCTGTGGACCGCTTGTTGGTTTACACGCATCTGTCTGTGTTGACGTGCGGCATTGCTGGCGAACTATCTATCTCAGCTTCACAAAAAGTTTGCGCGGAAAGTTTTACTGAGTTCCGTGTTGTTGCTTTTGGTACAAGTAACGAGAGTCGCAACCAAACGCTCTGACCATTAATTAGCCCCAACGAAACCCTGGCCTTGAAGTCCAGGAGCTTGCACGGACATAGCCGACGGCGGTCGTCATGAAGGTAGCAGTGGCTGTCTTGTTCGTCGCGTGCAGCATAGCACCATGTTCGGCGATGGCAGGACTGGGCGACGACGACTTGTGGAGGGCCACGGGCTGGGTCGGCGGCGGCACTTCGAATAGTTGTTGTACGTGTTGTTGAACTCTAGTGGCTGTGGCGCTTGTTTGTTTTTCTGTTGCGGGTTCGCGCGTAGTAACCGCCTCCGGCATGCATGGTGCGTGTTGACTGCAGCGGGATCGTTTTCCTTGATCGGTGGCGGCGAGGCGAACACTGTGCTCGGAGACTACGCCTCCATTGGAGGTGGAAACGGGAACTTGGTCCTCAGCAATTACGGCAGCATCCTGGTCCGTTTCGTGGCTGTCTGTGTCACAGGCATTCTCGTTTTGAAGAGCGGTGACTAACGCTCGTTGGTGTGCAGGGAGGATACCTCAACAAGGTCAAAGGGCGCTTTGGCACCGTGGTTGGTGGCACACACAACGAAGCGAATGGTAGGCATTCCTTAGCAATGGGATACTATTCCACAGCGGTTGGAGACAACTCTGCTGTCTTCGGTTTCAATGGAGACGACTGCACGATTTCGGAGGACAACTCGATCCGCGTTTGCGCCGACCACTTCATCGTCAACGGCGACGATCTAGTGGCGGAACTTGCGTCGTCGCGACAGCTGTTCGACGGGTCCGAGGAACGCAGTGCGCAGCGAATCCAAGATCTGCAACAAATTGTCAAGATGCAAAGCGTCGAACTCGAAAACCTCAGCGGCGTGCACGAAGAGCAACTGGAATTGCTGCAGGAACTACAGAGCTTGGAAAATGAGTTCGCTCAATTGACGCAATCGTAGAGCGATCGTGTAATACGGCGCCCAAATCAAGACGACGGCGCCGACAACATTCGCCGTCTTCGGTGCATTAATAAAAACAGACGCCGGACAATTCTGACTGTAACTTTTTAACGTTACTTCTGTGAACATATATTTCGAATGTGAAGCAGCATTCCATGGTCACAACATTCTACCTGACAGCAAAGATCTATCTGTTCAGACGCTGGGGCTCCACAACATGTTCACGGAGCAGCGTCAGCCGGAGAAGCAGCGTCAGCCGGAGAAGCAGCGACAGCCGGAGAAGCAGCGACAGCCGGAGAAGCAGCGACAGCCGGAGAAGCGGCGACAGCCGGAGAAGCGGCGACAGCCGGAGAAGCAGCGACAGCCGGAGAAGCAGCGACAGCCGGAGAAGCAGCGACAGCCGGAGAAGCTGGTGTCGTTGCACCTGAGTTTGTTCCCTTGCGCGCCCGGGCCTTCTCAGTCGCAATTTCTTCTCGCACAGCGTCCAGCGAGAAGTTCTCAGTTAGTTCGTCGAGTCGCTCGATGTCGTTGAGGTACACGCGGATTTCAGACAGCAACCTCGCCATCACAGGAGATGCCGACGCCGGAGAATCGGCGCCGGAGGCTTCGCCATTGGGCAGGATCGCTTTCAAGTTTTCTGCCATTGCTGCTTTCGTTTTCTCGATCAACTCGTTCTGTGACTTCTCAACCCAGTCGTCGTCCTCGTCGCTTCCAGCATCGAGGTTCACGATTACTCTGCGTTCAGGCTTCTTTTCAGCTTTCTTGCCTGACTTGGCCTTGGCAGCCTTCTCCTCCTTCACTTCCAGCACAGTCTGCAAGATCGACGACACTTCGTTTTCAAGGTCATCATCCGCTACCATCGAGATGCCGGCGTTCTCCGGGTCCTCGCGCAGCAGCTTGTTCACCATTGTTTCCTTTCGAATTGAAATAGCACTGATGTCCTCATCAACGGACTTCGCGGAGACGAGTCTGATGATGGTGACGGGCTTTGTTTGGCCGATACGGTGACATCTGTCCTGTGCTTGTCGATCGTTCTGCGGGTTGAAGTCGATGTCGTGCAGGATAACAGTGTCCGCTCCTGTCAGTGTGATGCCCAAACCACCGGCCTTGGTACTGAGGAGGAACAAGAAGTACCTGCATGTCGCGATGTCGTGCCACCAGAACAAAACTGAATGTAAGAACGGGACGGAGCGGGAACACACTGCTGCGGGCAGGAGCATGGACGTACTCGTCGGACTTGTTGTACATATCCACCAGTTGCTGACGCTCTGCCACATCTGTAGAGCCGTCAAGGCGCATGTATTTGATGTCACCAAGCAAGCCGATGTAGACGCAGTATTGGATGATGTCCAGAATTTTTGTCCACTGAGAAAACAGAAGCACGCGATGCCCCTGCAAACGCAAACATGGATAGCACCAGAACGCGATGGTCACCGAACGGACGGACCGTCCGACCAAAAGCAACAAGTGGAGGGCACCGTACCTGCTTTCGCAGCTCCGGCAATATCTTAATCAGGTGCTGCATTTTACCAGCGTCAGCGAAGGCTTCACGCGGCAAAGCGTACTTGGAAAAGGACGGCGACCGCTGAGCACACTCTCGAACTAAGCGATCAATCTCGAAGTCAGAATACTTCATCACTTCCTTCTTCACCATGTCTAGCGTCGCTTGGGGTCCGTACCTGGCAAACAGACGGAGGGTAACACACGCACACCCTGACACGCACTATCAGGACACAAAAACCTACATTTCAGACGCCCAGAACTGCTTCGCCAGTTTGTGGACGACGTCAGGGTCGACGTAGCGCGTACGGCACAACAAGGGATGGTTTGCCATTTTCCTCAGCTCTGTGAAAATGTGCTTGGAGCGCCGGCGAATCACGGAAGCTTTGTTGTTTTTGTGGTCGTCGATGGCTTTCTGGTAGGAGGCAGCTTGTCCTTCCGTCATTGGCACGAGGTTGGTTTGATCTTCTTTGGGAACCAACTCACCCAACACTTGCATTTTGAGACGCCTGAGTACGAAAGGGGCCAGGATTTCTCGGAACAGTTTCGTGACCGCTGCATTGTTCGGATCGTAGTCAATGTCGGCGATCTGGTGAATCAGCTCGCGGTTGAAGATGTTGGGCATGCAGAATCTCAAAATCGACCTGAGCACAGAGCAACCATCAGCACACAACGTTCTCGGTCACGCACGATCTCGTTTTGTCAACCCAGACTACCGTTCGTAGACTTACATGAGCTCGTTCACGTTGTTTTGCACAGGTGTACCACTCAACAAAACTGAGTGGTCACTGTGCAGCTTCATCAGCCGCTTTGTACGATCTGCGTCAGGGTTCTTGATGCAGTGTCCTGGACAAGTATGGCCGTGAAGAGCGGCGCACATGCAAAATGCAATCACGTGCAACAGTTACCTTCGTCCAAAATGATGTACTCGAAACGGAAGCGTCGAAGGAACTTGCGGTCATCTGTGCTGGTGGCGCGTTCAAAATAAGAATACGTCGTCACGATAACTCCAGAGAACACGCGCGCGTTGTTCCTCTGGCGCAAGACTGCACGATCTTTGGCAGCGCCGTGGTAAACGACAGTGGGGGTGTCGGGGCACCATTTCGCAAGCTCACGCCGCCAATTGTCGATGACACTGGCGGGCACGATTACAAGAGATGGCCTGGGGTTGAGGCCGCGTCGCTTGCGCCTAAGTGCACCCACAGCCAAACACACGCGTGATGCGAATGCTCTGACAGGTCTGAGTTTCCTCGTTTCGAAAAGACTTACATGTAAGCAATGAGGGACACTGCTTGCACAGTTTTACCCAGACCCATTTCGTCGGCAAGCACGCCGTTCACCTGCGGACAACTCGATTTGTCAGTGGTCGGTGCGCACACATCTGGCAATCAGCCTTATTGCAACGCGGAATTGTACCCGAATTTGATTCATGGACACCATCCAATTCAAGCCATGAAGCTGATAGTGTTTTAAACTGAGCTCCGGCGGCAGGAACGAGTTCAGTTGGGACTCTTTGACGAATTGAGACTACGCATCAAAGTGCAAACACCATCAGCTGCGCATCAGGGAGAGGCGAGGCGACGCAGCACTGGCACCACTGGGAGAAGTTGCACGAACCTTCACTTTCTTCAGCTTCGTCATCTTTCGAGAAACAGCGCGGCACTGCTTCAACAGCGCCGTTAAACGGCGCACACTAGCATCCGTCTCGTCTTCATCCTCACTGCTCTCTGTGTCGGTGTCGGTTTCCTGGCAGTACAAGCAGAGGGCACGATGACCATGTCAGATCCACAGTGTACAAGATCAGCCCAAGTCGCACAACGACATACGCACCCGCATGATGTCGTCGGCATTCATCTTGATCCCGCTATTCAAGTCATTGGCGATGGCATCAGCTTTGTCAGCGGCCGCTTTCTGCGCTGCGACGGCTGCCTTTTGTTGCTGCGAGGCGGTGTCGTCCTCGTCAGAGTCATCGGCACCAAGCAAGTCAATGGCGTCGTCTTCTGCATCGTCTATTCCTGAAGCATTGCTGTTGCCAGCGCTCGTGCCGGCCCCATTGGTGGCAGTGTCCAACAGAACGACCTCGCCATCACTGTCGGAGTCCGCGACGAACCGGCGTCGACGGTTCTTGAACTTTTCTCGCTTCTTCTTGCCCCGCACCGGCGTGGCGTCACTCTCCTCATCACTGGAGGCGATCCTGGCAGCGGGTTTGTTCTTCTGCTGCACCACTGCTGGCTCGTCGTCGCTGTCCTCTTCGTCACTGCTGCAGAGAACACGGCGTCGTCGACTGGATCTAAAGACGAAGAAGAAGAATGAAACCATCACACAGGCACACCGATCATTGGGCGTCGTCGCACAGCGCTCTCGACGTACTTGCTGCGATCAGACGTTGTGGAGAGCGATGACGAGAGCAGAGAGCTGGATACACGAGATGGCACAGACTTGGTGGGGGCGTCGTCTGAGTCCGATTCATCAGAGTCCAAAATGGACCGCCGGCGTGGCTTCTTCGCTACTGGTTGTACTGTCTGCTGTTGTATGACTGCGGACGTGACGGTGTCTGGGGTAGTCTGTTGTTGATGCAACGCAAACAGAACGCAGCCAGAAAGGAATGTCATGGATCACGAGGCAGAAGTGACTTGGAAGTCCTGTGGGCACCAAGCACACTGCGAGAAGGTACGAACCGCTTCATCCTGTGGCATGTTGCAGTTCTTGCCAGGGACGTCGCTGCACTCAAACTGGTCGTTGGGGCCCAGCTTCTGTTTCAGGATGCGCCACTTGCCGCATCGCTCACATTCGCCCCAGTGCAAGATCTCCGTTCGAACGGGCGCCGGCGCTTGTGGGACGGCTGCGTGGCCGGCCTCGCGCGCCAAGCGCTTTTGTTCGCGGCGCTGCTTCCTTTCGCGCAAATAGTGCATCGCGCGGGCCAGATTCCCTTCAAACCTAAACAGACGAAAAAGACCAGACAGAAGCGCAGATTCAGAAAGGGCGAAGACAAATAGAAGCGGCGGCGGCGCTGCGGGACGCACTTCATGAGAGCTGCTTGGCTTTTCTTGCGATCAAATCCCTGGGCGATCAGTGTGTTGAGATTGCTGCTGCGGGAGTGAGAGCCTTTGCGGGCCGCAGCGAGCTTCTGTTCCTGCCGCGTGCGGTTTCGCTTTCGCGAGGCAATGCTGCCGTACTCTTCATCGTCGTCGGCCATGATGTGTAGGCCGCCCTGTTTGACCGATTACACTTACGGTCAGGGGCACCCCAGCGATGGCTTGTGTGCACAAAATGAGAACCGATCTGCAGCTGGAGTTTCTCCTAGTGCACTGCAAAAGTCGACGGCGTCGCATGCTCTTGTTGTCCTACCTCTATCAAACACGGAGCCGCCTCCCCGATCACGGAGAAACAGCACCAACATCACTAGCAGGCCATCATTGCCATCCTACATCGACGTCGATTGCTCGTCCTTTCTCCCTCATCGTCCGCCGCCCTTCCCGTTGTCGTCGTTCGTTGTTCGTTCGTCGTCCTTCGTTCGTCGTCGTTCGTTCGTCGTTCGTCGTTCGTTTGTCGTCGTTCGTCGTTCGTTTGT
>ENA-OWNT01005764-OWNT01005764.1-seawater-metagenome-genome-assembly--contig:-NODE-5764-length-10056-cov-3.130574_pt1 | contig 10056 bp, 8 predicted proteins | sample MGYA00238136_ERZ651165 | MGnify/ENA primary metagenome ERZ651165 (study PRJEB26861, sample SAMN08777766) | seawater metagenome | isolation source: coastal seawater | place: USA: Florida | collected...
TCGCGCACCGCCTCTCGACCCTGCAGCGCCCCGGCAACAAGGGGATCCCCTTCTTCTTCGTCCGCGTCGATCAGGCCGGCACCATCACCAAGCGGCACAGCGCCACCCGGCTGCAGTTCGCGCGTTTCGGCGGGGCCTGCCCCCTGTGGAACGTGCATCGCGCTTTCGAAACGCCGGGCCGCTTCCTGCTGCAACTGGCCGAAACCCCGGACGGTGTGCGGTACATCAGCCTTGCACGGGACGTGTCCAGTCCGGCGGCTCCTACGGGGCGCCGGTCCGCCGCTACGCCATTTCGCTGGGCTGCGAGGTGCGCCACGCCGACAGCCTCGTCTACGCCGACAACCTCGACGTCACCAACGCCTCGGCCTTCGAACCCATCGGCATTTCCTGCCGCATCTGCGAGCGCAAGACCTGCCACCAGCGCTCGGTCCCGCCGCTCGAACGGCGCCTGACCATCAACAACGACGAGCGCGGCGTGCTGCCCTACCAGGTGGGCTGATCCGGCCTCAGATCGCGGTGGCCGAGATCACGACAGAGGGCAGCGGCACGGTCCACGGCCCCTCCTCGCCCAGTTCCTCCCGGACCCGCGCCGCCACCGCCGCGCGGATGGCCGCCGCGTTCGCCTCGGGCTGGCGGCCCAGCAGCGCCGCGCCCCGCACCGTTCCCTCAAGGAAATGGTCATAGGGCGCGCCGGGGTCGTCCACAGTCCAGACGCTGGGCACGTAATCGAAGTTGATGCGCGAGAACCCGGCCTCTTCCAGCGCCGGAATCGCGAAGGAGCGCACCGCGAAATCGCTGGGGCCCGGCCCCGGCGGCAGGGCAAGCGCCGGATCGCCATACTGTTCTGCGGCCTCGAAGACATAGGTCAGCGCGCTGGCCACGTCCTGCCCCTCCCAGACCGAGAAGGCGAGCCTGCCGCCCGGTCGCAGCACCCGCCGCGCCTCGGCCAGCGCAACCGCCGGGTCGGGAACGTGCGCGATGCCGAATCCGATGGTGACCGCGTCAAAGCGGGCGTCGCCAAAGGGCAGTTGCATCGCATTGCCGGGAATGAAGGTCGCCGCCGGCACCCGCGCCCGCGCCAGTTCAAGCATGGCGGGCGAGAAATCCAGCCCCGTCACATGGGCCTCGACCCGGATCAGCGCCTCGGTGACGATCCCGTGTCCGCAGCAGATGTCGAGCGCATCGTCGCCCCGCCCCGCACCGGATTGCGCCACCAGCGTCGGCACCGATTGCAGCGCCGCGAGCGTGAATTCCCTGGCATAGCCCTGCACGACATCCGGGCGGGCCCAGATGTCTTTCTCCAGTGCCGCGAAATCCCCGTGCTTCGCTCTGTCCATGGACGGTCCGGGCTGTAATTACCTACCAGATATTCAATTGTTCGAAATTTCGCCGATGTTCGGCATCCTCCAAGCATAGCAAAGATTTCACGTTGTGTCTCGAAGGGCTTGCGTTCCCGGGGCGTTCGCGTTTCCCTCCGCCCGACAACCAAGTTCCGGGAGAGCACAATGTTCCAGAGTTTCGAGGTATCCGCCCGCCCCGAGCAGGGCCCCCCGCGCCTGCAGGCGCTGCGCTCAGAACTTGCTAAGGACGGGCTCGACGGGTTCCTCGTGCCGCGCGCCGACGTCCACCAGGGCGAATATGTGGCCGAGCGCGACGCCCGCCTTGCATGGCTCACCGGCTTCACCGGCTCGGCCGGGTTCTGCGCCGCCCTGAACCACATTGCCGGCGTCGTCATCGACGGCCGCTACCGCACGCAGGTCAAGGCGCAGGTCGCCGATGTCTACACCCCGGTCCCCTGGCCCGACGTATCGCTTTCCGAATGGCTCATCCAGCAGCTTCCCGACGGCGGCAAGGTCGGGTTCGACCCCTGGCTGCACACCGTCGGCCAGGTCGAGGGCTGGGACAGCGAGCTCGACGGAACCGGCATCGAGATGGTGCCGACCGACAACCTCGTGGACCGCATCTGGTCCGACCAGCCCGCCCCGCCGATGAACCCGGTCAAGGCCCATCCGATCGAGTTCGCCGGGGAAAGCGCCACCGACAAATGCGCCCGCCTCGCCGCCGAATTGCGCAGGGCGCGCCAGGACGCCGCCGTGATCACCCAGCCCGACTCGGTGATGTGGCTGCTGAACATCCGCGGCTCCGATATCGAGCGCAATCCGCTGGCCCATTGCTTTGCCATCCTGCACGCGGACGCCAGCGTCGATCTGTTCATCGCCGCCGCCAAGCTCGCCGAGCTTGGCGATCATCTCGGCGCCACGGTCACGGTGCACCCGCCCGAGGCCTTCGTCGATGCCCTCTCCGCTCTCGCGGGCCGCATCCGCGTCGACAAGACCACCGCGCCGCAGGGCGTGGCCGACGCGCTCGGCCCCCGCATGGTGGCGGGCAGCGACCCTTGCGCCCTGCCCAAGGCCCGCAAGAACGCCGCCGAGATCGAGGGCACCGTCCAGGCCCACCTGCGCGACGCCGCCGCGATGGTCGAATTCCTCGCATGGCTCGACGACCAACCCGCCGCGAGCCTGACCGAGATCGACGTGGTGACCCATCTCGAAGCCTGCCGCCGCAAGGACAACGCCCTGCAGGACATCAGTTTCGAGACCATCGCGGGCACCGGCCCCAACGGCGCGATCATGCACTACCGCGTCACCGAAGAGACCAACAGCCGCCTTGAGGAAGGCCACCTGATCGTGGTCGACAGCGGCGGCCAGTATCTCGACGGAACCACCGACATCACCCGCACCGTCGCCATCGGCGCGCCGGGCGACGAGGAACGCCGCGCCTTTACCCGCGTGTTGCAGGGCATGATCGGCATGTCGCGGCTGCGCTGGCCCACCGGCCTCGCCGGACGCGATATCGAGATGATCGGCCGCCTGCCGCTCTGGATGGCAGGGCAGGATTTCAACCACGGCCTCGGCCACGGCGTCGGCGCCTATCTCAGCGTCCACGAAGGCCCACAGCGCCTCAGCAAGGTCAGCTCGGTCCCGCTGGAACCCGGCATGATCCTCTCCAACGAGCCCGGCTACTACCGCGAGGGCGCCTTTGGCATCCGTATCGAGAACCTGCTGGTGGTGCGCGAGGCCGACCCGCTGCCGGGCGGCGACCCCGAGCGCAACTTCCTCGACTGGCTGACCCTGACCTGGGTGCCCATCGACCGTCGGCTGATCGTGACCGAGATGCTCAGCCGCGAGGAACGCGACTGGCTCAACGCCTATCATCATGACGTTAGGGAAAAGATCGGACCGCGGGTGGGCAAGGCTGCCAATCTATGGTTGGATGCCGCGGCTGCCCCCCTCTAGAAACATGCTCGTGACATGAACGTGTTACAGGCACAGGGCAGGACATCACGGTGAATGGGGAGAACGTCAGATGGCCGATCATATCAAAATCCGCAGGGCAGCCGGCAAATGGACTGTCCGGTCCGGTGGCGCCGTGCTGGGAGAATCCACCAACGCCCTAGAGCTGACGGAGGGGGATTACCCTCCGGTCATCTACTTCCCGCGTGAAGACATCGCGATGGCCTTCCTCGACCGCTCCGACCACAGCACCCATTGCCGCTGGAAAGGTGACGCGAGCTACTACTCCATCGTCACCCGCTCCACCACGCACGAGAACGCGGCTTGGAGTTACGAGGACCCGTTCGAGGCCGTGGCCGAGATCAAGGGCCATCTCGCCTTCTATCCCAGCGACGCGGTGACCGTCGAAGAGATTTGAGCGACAGGCCCGGCACGTCCGGGCCTTCGTCTTTCTGGCCAGGGTTTTCGTTACCCCACCGCTGCCGCGACTCAGGAATGCTCTTCCTTCGCCGTTGCGGCCAGTACCCGGTTGTAGGCCTTCAGCGCGTCGATGTGATAGAGCGCGCCGATCAGTTCGGGCGCATCCCCTCCGCTCCCCGCGACCACCGGAACAAAGGCAAGGTCCCGGCTCTCGAACAGCGGCATCGCGGCTTCCAACGTGGCCGAGGCGTCGATCAGGACGCCCTCCGCCATCAGCGCGCGGCAGCTCTCCTCGTCAGCGCCCCGCGCGCTGCCCAGCGGGCGCATGACCGCCCCCGCGCGTAACAGCGCCAGCAGGTAGGCGGGCCCGCGCGCAAGGTGAATGCGCCGCCGCGCCAGCTGGGTCAGAAAGAACGACCGGTCCACCAGCCGCGAGGCCAGCGCGGTCGAGAGCGAGACGGACACCATCAGCGCCAGCCCGGTCTGCCAGTCGCCGGTCAGTTCGAAAACGATCAGCGTGGTCGAGATCGGCGCCCCGAGCACGGCGGCGGCCACCGCCCCCATCCCCGCCAGCGCATAGAGCGTCTCGGATCCCGACACCTCGGGAAAGATCGCCGTCGCGACGATCCCGAAGACAAGCCCGGTCAGCGCGCCCATCATCAGCGAGGGCGAAAAGACCCCGCCCCCCATGCGCCCACCGATGGTGATCGAGACCGCGATAGCCTTGATCACCGCAAAGACGATCGCGTCATGCAGCAACAACTGCCCCGTCAGCGCGGCAGAGGTGGTCTCGTACCCCACGCCGATGACATGCGGAAACCGGATCGCCAGCAGCCCCAGCAGCAACCCGGCCACGGCGGGGCGCAGCACCGGCGGCATGTGCAGCAGCTTCTGCACCCGGTCCCCCACGGTCTCCGCCCAGAAGATCGAGCGCATCAGCGCCACTGCCACAAGCCCCGAGATCAGGCCCAGCAGCAGGTAGGCAGGCAACTCGCCGTAGAACTCCAGAACGCTCGCCTCGGGCAACGTGAACTCGGTGACATCGCCAAAGGCCAGCCGGTTCACCACCGTCCCCGCGACCGAGGCAATGACGATGGGCGCATAGGCCGAAATGGCGAAATGCCGCAGAATCACTTCCATGGCAAAGAGCGATCCGGCGATCGGGGCGTTGAACGAGGCCGAGACCGCCGCCGCCACCGCGCAGCCCAGCAGGTCGCGCGCGGTCACCCCGTCATAGCGCAGCCGGTCCGACACCCATGTCGCCAGCACCCCGGCCATGTGCACCACCGGCCCCTCCCGCCCCGACGAGCCACCGGAGCTGAGCGTGATCCACGACGCCACCGCCGAGGCAAGCCCCGCCCTGATCTCGACCCGGCCATCCTTCAGCGCGGCCCCCTCGATCACGTCGGCGACCGAGCGCACCCGGCCATCGTCAGTAAAGCGGTTCAGGATGATCCCCACCACAAGGCCACCGACGACCGGGATCAGCAGCACCATGTACCACGGCAGCGTGCCTGCGTGGCTGTGCAGGTGCAGGACGTCCTCGGTGCGATAGAGCGTCGATTGCAGCCAGTCGATTCCCATGCGGAAGACCATCGAGGCACAGCCCGCCCCGGTGCCGATCAGCAGCGCGATCAGCCAGAACCGGAACTGCGCCGGCCCGCGACGCCGCAGCATCACCCAGCCCTTGCGAAGCTCACCCGGCAGCGGCGTGCGCCCCATGTGCCTGTGCGACCTCAACGCGCGGCCCGCGCCGCTCGGGCACTCTCAGCCCTGCCGCACCGCCGGTTGATCCGCCCCTGCCGCTCTACCATGTCGACCTCTCACACGCCGTGTCACGGGCACAGGATAGCGGCAGCGACCGATACCTTGTCCACCCGAAACTCCACGGAAATCACCCGCTTGCGCGCGTCAGCTCCGGTAATCCCGCAGGACCGAGGCGGCAATGGCGTCGCGCGTCAGCACGCCGATCACGTTCTCGGCCCTCGGCATCGCCTTCTCGGGCAGAACCAGTAGCGCCGCGTGGTCGCGGTCCGCCATCAGGGTCATCGCGCTCTGCAGAAAGCTCGACTCCTGCGCGTAGCCGACCGGCGCGATGATCGGACCGTGGCGCTTGGTCGGATCCTCGGGGTGCACCCGCACGATCCCGACCACATGGCGCCCCTCGGTCACCACCGCATAAACTCGCTCGGCCCCCAGCTCGGTGTCGACGACACCGCTGCTGCCCAGGTCGGATTTCTCCAGCACCGCAACGGCGGGCATCATCAGCTCGCGGATGCGCCGGATCGAGAAGCTGTGCGAACGGCTCTCGCGCGGAATGTGGTGCCCCCGACGGCTGAGCTTGGTGGTGTAGATGTCATCCTCCGACAGCCAGCGGCGCACGCCCACCGCGCAGACGACCGCGATGATCGCGGCAACGGTGATGGTGTAATCTCCGGTCATCTCGAACAGCATCATGATCGAGGTGATGGCGGCCCCGGTCGAGGCGCCCACGATCCCGGCCATCCCGATCAGCGCGAAGGTCACCGAGTGGAACCCGAGGTGCGGGAACATCAGGTCGAGCGCACCACCAAAGGCCCCGCCCAGCATCGCCCCGAGGAACAGCGAGGGCGAGAACACCCCGCCCGAGGCCCCTGCCCCCAGCGAGACCGAGGTGGCGATCATCTTCAGCACGAAGAGCAGCAGCAGAAAGCCCGGCGCGGCCAACTGGCCCGTCAGCACCGCCTCGATGGTGGCATAGCCCACGCTCTCGGTGTGGTACTGACCGGTGGTCAGCAGCAGCACGTAGAACAGGATGCCCAGCGACAGCATCCCAAGCGCGTTCTTGAGGTAGGGGTTGGCCTTCCAGCCGTCAAACAGGTCTTCGGTGCGGTACAGCACCTTGACGAACAGCCATGCGGCGACCCCGGCCAGCAGGCCGAAGATGACGTAGAGCGGCAGCATATCCACCGACAGCGGCACGAAGACGTCGGGCCGGTTGTGCGCCGCGACGAGAAAGGCAGGCTCGATCCCGAAGGCCGCGCGCCCGACATAGGTCGCCGTCCCGGTGGCCAGAACCACGGGCAACAGCGTGCGCGCACTGAACTCCGGCAGCATCAGCTCGACCGCGAACAGCACCGCGCCGAGCGGCGTGTTGAAGGTGGCGGCAATCCCCGCCCCCGCACCGGCGGCCACCATGGTGATCACCTGCCAGCTGCGCAGCCGGAACATGCGGCCCAGCACCGAACCGATCCCCGAGCCGATCTGGATGATCGGCCCCTCGCGCCCGACCGAGGCCCCCGAACCGATGGAGAGCGCCGAGGCCAGCGACTTGACCAGCACCACCTGCGGGCGGATGTGCCCGCCGCGGTAATAGATCGCGTCCATCACCTCGGGCACGCCGTGGCCCTTGGCCTCCGGCGCAAAGCGCCGCACCAGCCAGAGCACGATCGCCCCGCCCACCACCGGCGCAAGGATCACCAGCGGTCCGAAGGGCGCCGGCGGCGTCGGAATGTTGGCGTCGTAGTCGAACGAGAAGATCCCGAGGAAGAAGAAGTTGTGGATGACCGAGATCAGGTACCGCAGAACGATGGCCCCGATCCCCGTGACCACCCCGATTCCGATGGCGATGATCGACAGCGCGATGATCGAGACGTTTCGGTTGTCGGAGGGCGGGTTGACGAGGTCGCTTGTGGTTGTATCGGTCATCTTTGATGTGCAGCAATTGTGAAATCTGACGCGGAAGCCTATAGAGGCGGCGCGGCGGGCCCGGCAGTCCGAATGGTCGGGTCGCCCCCAGCTACGACTTTGAGGACGGCAATGCAAAGCCCTTCCGGTCGGAATTTCTGGGAAACATCACTGGTTTTGACGGAAAGGACCTCGAAATGGCGACCTCGGGACAATGGCGCACCTACCGGCCGGGCCGGGCGGAGCTCGCGTATCTCGGACTCTCGGTCGCCGCGATCGCCCTCTACTTCGGCGTCCTGCACACGCTCGACGGACGGGCCCAGACCTATTTCGAGGAGCTGCGCGAGTCCGATCCCGACCTCTACCTGTCCCAGCTGCGCGAAAGCCGCAGCTTCGAGGCCTACATCGAGGAATACCGCGTGATGAAGGGCTATGACACGTTCAAGCCCGCGGCGCCCAGCTTCCTCGTCGGCCGCTGGACCATGCGCTCCGAGCCGCTGCGCCTGAACCCCGGCACCACCCTGTCGCAGTGCAGCGACCCGATCACCTTCGACTACGGCATCCTTCTGATGCTCGAAACCGGCGGCGAGGCCCTGCGCGTCTCCTACGGGATCGAGGGGCAGAAGGTGATGGTCAAGGAAGCGGGCATCGCGACCTTCCCGGTCGATCTGGTCAGCTACGGCGCCCGGCTCGACCACATCGAGTTCACGCCCCCGGGCGCGACCGAGAAGGTCTACGCCTACAACTGCGCCCGCTGATCAGCCGCGCGCGGCCAGCTCCGCGCCGATCCGGCAGACCTCCCGTACGAGCAGCTCGAGGTCCGACTGCCGGGTCCGGTGATTGGTCAGGTTGACCCGGATCGCCTTGACCCCACCGATCATCGTCGTCGAAGGCGCGGCGATCCCCTGCTCCTGCAGTTCGATCACGATTTCCTCGTTCAGCGCATTCAGCGCCGTGTCGGCCATCGCGCCCGTGATGAACCGGAAACAGCAGATGTTCAGCGCCACCGGCGCCAGCCGTTCCAGTTCCGGCGTGGCATCGACAAGGCCGCCGAGGTAACGCGCCTGCGCGCAGTTGCGCGACACCACCTCGCCGAGCCGGGTCATGCCATGCTCGGCGATCTGCGCCCAGATCTTCAGCGCGCGGAACCCGCGCGACAGCTCCGGCCCGTATTCCACCGGCCAGGGGTTGCCCGCCGCCAGCCCGCGCTCGGCCCCGGCAAGGTAGTCGGGTCGGTCCGAGAACGCGCGCCGATGCGCCTCCTCCGAGCGGATCAGCACGAAACCCGCATCATAGTTGACCTGCAGCCACTTGTGGAAATCGAAGGCAAGGCTGTCGGCCCGCGCGATCCCCGCCAGCCTCGGGCGGATGCCCTCGTCGAGGATCGCCAGCGCCCCGAAAGCCCCGTCGACGTGATACCACATGCCCTCACGCGCGGCGATGTCCGCGAGCCGGTCCAGATCGTCGATCGAGCCGAGGTTGACGCTCCCCGCCGTTCCGATCAGCGCAAAGGGCGTCAGCCCCGCCGCCCGGTCCGCGCCAATCGCCTGTTCCAGCGCGTCGATATCGATCTCGAAGGCGGCATTGGTCGGGATCATCCGCAGCGCGCCGGTGCCAAGGCCGAGGATATCGAAGGCCCGCGCGACACAGGCATGGGTCTGGGTCGAGGTATAGCCGACCAGCCCCGCACCGCCGACACCCTCCGCCCGCGCGCCAAACCCTGTCGCCCGGTCGCGTGCCGCCTTCAGCGCCACCACCGTCGCCAGCGAGGTCCCCGAGACGATCAGCCCGCTGGCCTCCTCCGGAAAGCCGAACAGGTCGCGGCACCAGCGCACGACCTGCTTCTCGACATACATCGCGCCATGATCCCGCCCGCCAAGGTTGGCGTTCATCGCCGCAGCCGCGATCTCGGCCACCATGTTGCCCGGCGTCCCAGCCCCGTGCACCCAGCCGAAGAACCGGGGATGGGTATTGCCGACACCATAGGGCAGCAGCGCCGCGATCTGCTCCGCGACCGCATCGCCCCCCTGCCCCTGCCACGGCAGGTCCCGTTCAAAGGATGTTTTCAGCGCCTCCGTCGGCGCGCGCCAGACTGGGCCTTCGCCCGCGCTCTCCATCCGCGAAATCGCGGCATCGAGCATGGCATGGGCCCGGCCCCGGAACGCCTCCCAGTCTTCGGGATCGAGAGAGCGGTCATCCGGGGTGTCGGTCATCGGCCTATCCGTCCAGCAGGGCGCGGGCCGCCGCCCGGGCCTCCTTGGTGATGGTATCCCCGGCCAGCATGCGCGCGATCTCGTCGATCCGGTCGGACTCGGCCACCGGCACGACGGTCGACAGCGTGGCATCGTTGGCCACCTGTTTCTGCACCCGCCAGTGATGCCCCCCGCGCGCCGCGACCTGCGGCGAATGGGTCACGACCAGCACCTGCCCGTTGCGGGCAAGCGACGCGAGCCGCCGGCCCACCGCGTCGGCGGTCGCCCCGCCCACGCCCCGGTCGATCTCGTCGAAGATCATGGTAACGCCCGAGTTCTCGCCGGTCAGGCAGACCTTCAGCGCCAGCAGGAAACGACTCAGTTCGCCGCCCGAGGCGATCTTGTTCAGCGGGCCCGCGGGCGCACCGGGGTTGGTCGCAACGGTAAAGGCGACCGCGTCCCGCCCGTCCGGTCCCGCTTCCCCC
>ENA-OWNT01005765-OWNT01005765.1-seawater-metagenome-genome-assembly--contig:-NODE-5765-length-10050-cov-3.738795_pt1 | contig 10050 bp, 7 predicted proteins | sample MGYA00238136_ERZ651165 | MGnify/ENA primary metagenome ERZ651165 (study PRJEB26861, sample SAMN08777766) | seawater metagenome | isolation source: coastal seawater | place: USA: Florida | collected...
AACGGGATCATCCAGTTGGCGAGGCCCACAAAGGCGGGCATCACCGCGCCAAACACCATCACCAGACCGTGCAGGGTGACCATCTGGTTGTAAAAATCCGGCTGGGTAAACTGGATACCCGGTTGAAACAGTTCGGCGCGAATCACCATCGCCATGGCGCCGGCGACAAAAAACAGGGTAAAACTCAGCCACAGGTAGAGGGTGCCGATCTCCTTGTGGTTGGTGGTCAGCAACCAGCGGCCGAGAAACGCCAGCAACGGATGCCGGCGCGGGGAGTTGACAGATACCTCTTCAGTCATAACTAACGGGCCTGATAGACAGCCATGGGCTGGATAAGGTCGCCGGAGTTATTGCCCCAGGCGTTGCGTTCATAGGTCATGACGGCGGCCAGTTCCAGGTCGGTCAGTTGCGGTGCCCAGGCTTTCATCTCGGTATCGGCTTTGCCATTCATCACCCGGTCCATATGCTGGGAGATAGCGCCGGTGGTGATGTCGCTGTCCACCAGCGCGGGGTATTTGCCCCGCTGTCCGGTGCCATCCGGCTCGTGGCATTTGGCACAGTGTTTGACATACACGGCTTCGCCCCGTGTCATCAATTCGGCCATGCTCCAGGCTTTTTGGCGATCTGCCAGCGCCTGTTCGGAGGCGAGGGCGATAGCCAGCCGTTGCTGCTCGATCCAAGCGTCAAACGCTTCGCGGGGTATGACTTCCACCACCACCGGCATAAACGCGTGGTCTTTGCCGCACAGTTCCGTACACTGGCCGCGATAGGTACCCGGTGTGTTCACCCGGGTCCAGGCTTTGTTGATAAAGCCTGGAATGGCGTCCTGCTTGACGGCAAAGTCCGGCACCCACCAGGAGTGAATCACATCCTTGGAGGTGGTCAGAAAGCGCACCTTTTTTTCCGTGGGCAAGACCAGGGGCTTGTCCACTTCCAGCAGGTAGTGTTCGCCTTTGGGTTCCCGATTCTCGATCTGGGCCTCTGGCGTGGCGATGTTGCTGAAGAAACCGAAGTCGGCCTCTACATAGTGGTAGTGCCACTTCCACTGGGAGGCGGTAATCATCACTGTGAGATCGGGATCGCTGTTGTCTTCAATCTCCAGCAGGGTGGAGGTGGCTGGGATCGCCAAACCCACCAGAATCATCAGAGGAATCAGCGTCCAGACAACTTCCACCAGCGCATTTTCGTGGAAGAGGGCGGCCTCGAGCCGCCGAGATCGGCGGTGGGCAAACAGGGTATAGAAGATGGCACTGAAGACGATGGTGCCGATAACCACACAAACGCCAAGGCTAAAGTGGTGCAGCGTCTGGATGCGCTGGCTGATGTCGGTCACCCCTTCCCGCAAATCCAGTACTACTGCCGCCGCAGCGGGCGCAAACAGCCACATGGCCGCGATCGCAGATACCGCGGATTTAAGGCCCCCCGTTCTGTTTGGCGTGACGGGGGTGGGTTTGGCGTTTGCGGTCACAGGTCGTGTGCCTTGTTGTCAGCGCCTCAACTGGGTTACGGTTCGCAATCGCTGAATGCCCTGCCAATCGCGGTAACGGATGGCCTTTGCGCGTTTAATGTTGCCTTGCCAATTACCTGCCGGGGCCAGTAAAAACAGGTCGCCGTCAATTTTGGCCTGCCAGGCGTTACCCTCCCAATCCAGATAGGCGATGCTGGGGTTGGCGTGACGACTCCATCGACCGGTGTCTTGGGGCGACTGCTCGAAAAGATCGTCGCGAATCCAGGCGGTCCACCTCTCCTGATTCCAGGCGACAAACTGCATGGTGTTTTGGGCCCATGGCGTATTGACCGGCCTTGAGCCGGTATCGACAGTGGCATCGAAGGTCAGTTTGGCCATGACCACGGTGGCCAGTACAGCGGCAACTACACCCAAAACAATTTTGAACATCGGTTTACGCTTTTGGCGGCATGCAAACCCCAACGGGGATATTGCGCATAGCAATAAGTCTAGTCACAAACTGCAAGCTTTGCATTTGGGCGACAATCCCTGTCCGCGGTACAATCGTTTAGGCTTGGGGCTCAAAGCGCTTGCGGTAAGTCACAGGCGTTTCTCCCTGCCAACGCTTAAAGGCTTTGGTGAAATTGCTCTGGTCGGTAAAACCCAAGAGCTGGGTGACTTCACTGATCGGCAGCTTGTGTTGCTGTAGGTACTTTTGTGCCATCTCGTGCCGGGTTTCCAGCAACACCTGGCTGTAATTGGTGTCCAGTTCCTGTAATTTGCGCCGCAGCTGCCGTGTGGACAGGTGCATTAGTCCGGCGATCTTTTCCTGGCTGGGCTCGCCATAAGGCAGTTGTGCGATAATATGAAAACGCGTCTGTTGCACCACTTCGTCGCGCTCAGAACGTTTGAGATACTCGAGGATAATCTGTTCGTTTAACTGGGCGATTTCGGGGTTGGCACTGAGCAGCGGTTTGCACAACATCTGGAAATCCAGCTCCAACTTGTCGCTGTCCTGCTCATAGTAAATCGGCGCCTTGAATAGCGCTTCGTAGGGCTGAGTCTCCGCCGGTTGCGGCCGCATAAAATAGATTCCTTTGGCGGCGAACTCGGGGTCAAGCACGTGGCGGATATTGCCCACCAGGGAGGCAAACAGTGCATCGACAGCCTCGTCTGCCAACAATTCCCGGTTTTCCGGCGGCATCCGGTACTGGAGAAAAACACTGTCGCCCACCCGGGTAAGCTCCAGGTCGCCCACACCGCTGACAAAATGGAACATTTTGCACAGGCGCTTTAACGCCTGCAGCAAGTTGTCGCTCGACGAAAACGCCGCGCTAAAAGCCGGATTCAGGGCTGGCGCCGTGTGTTGCGCCACTTTAAGGCCGAAGGCGGGATCGCCCGTGGTTCGGGCCGCCAGCCGCCACAGCCGCGCCACCTTGGCGGTATCGAAACGCGCGTTGGGGTTGTAGCACTGGTTGATATCCAGCCCTAACTCCTCAAACAGGGGGCGGCTGTCACAACCGTAGTCCTCAATGGTGCTGGCAATCGCCCGTCCCAAGGTTGCAACAGTGGTGGCTTTAGGTCTCATAGTGGAATCACAGCTCTCCCGGCTTTTTGATATATCTGGCGCTCAACACTACACCCCTGGTCATCGACAACCAAAAATCAGGCCGCGGTCGACCAGAGTCTCACCCGCATCCCCAATATACTCGATGTCAGTGGGTTAGTCACAGGCCCTACTGGAAGCTTAAGCCATACCAGGGCACTTGTGAATAACCTAAGAAAAACAATGGGTTGGATGAGGATTCACGATGATCAACAGATGTCTACGCGGCCTGGCTGTCGCACTTTTGGCGGGAGTACTGACGCCGGCCTGGGGTCACCCCCCGGTGGAGCCCACTCTGGACGCGCATACACAAGAGTTTGAGAAGCGGGTCTACAAAGTGACTGATGGCGTTTACCAGGCGGTGGGATACGCCATTGCCAACTCCATAATGATCGAAGGTGACGACGGCATCATTATTGTCGATGTGACCGAAAGCCTGGAAAGTGCCCAGGAGGTGATGGCGGAGTTCCGAAAGATCACAGATAAGCCGGTCAAGGCGCTGATCTACACCCACAACCATGCCGACCATGTGTTTGGCGCGCGGGGTTTCGTGCCCGAGGGTGACGTGGATGTCTACGCTCACGAAACTACCAACTACTATCTCAACCGCGTTGGCAATATTATTGCCAACTCCCTGCAAATTCGCAGTTCACGCATGTTTGGTACCTACCTGCCGCAAGGCGAGGAGGGCGTGGTCAACACCGGTCTTGGCCCCTTCCTGGCGGTGACCGGCCCCAACGGCGGTACCGTCGCTCCCATACGGCCTAACAAAACCTTTAGCGATGAACTGGATATCGAAATCGCAGGGGTAAAAATCAAGCTGGTGCACGCCCCGGGGGAAACCAATGACCAGTTGTTTGTCTGGCTGCCGGAAAAGAAAGTGCTGATGCCCGGCGACAACCTCTACAAGGCGTTCCCCAACCTCTACACCATCCGCGGCACCCTCTACCGGGATGTGTTGGGCTGGGTGGATAGCCTCGACAAGATGCTGGCGGTGGAGCCGGCGTTTATTGCCCCCAGCCATTCCCGCCCGATTGTGGGCAAAGCCAAGGCGAAAGAGGTGCTGACAGCCTACCGCGACGCCATCCAGTACGTGCATGACCAGACAGTGCGCGGTATCAACCAGGGTTTAACTCCGGACGAGCTGGTGGAAATCGTGAAACTACCTTCGCACCTGAAGAACCACCCTTACCTGGCCGAGCACTACGGTACCGTGGCCTGGTCGGTGCGCATGATTTATCAGGGTTACCTGGGCTGGTTTAACGGCGACGCCACCAGCCTGAACCCAGTGGGACCGCTGGACCGCGCCCGGAAGACGGTGTCTCTGATGGGCGGTGAAGAAAAAGTGGAACAGAGTATTCGCGAGGCACTGGCGGACGCAGAGTGGGCCTGGGCGGCGGAGCTGGCCGCGCACTTGGAGCGGGTGGCCGCCGATCGCACGGATGCCAGTGCACTCAAGGCAGAGGCTCTGCGCAACCTGGGGCAGCTGTCTGTGTCGGCCAACGGCCGCAACTACTACCTGACCCAGGCCCTGGAGACGGAAAACAAGCTGGCGATCACACCGGAAGATGTGGATGAGAACCGCCTGGATTTTGTCAAAACCTTGCCCATGGTTGACCTGCTGAAATCCATGCCGGTAAACCTCAACCCGGAAAAGGCGGCGGATGTGGATCAGCGGGTGGAGTTGAATTTCACTGACAGCGGCGAGTCTTTCCACTTCCATGTACGCAACGGTGTGGCCGTATTGCGGGAAGGCAAGGCCGATGGCGATGTGGACCTGCGGGTAGAGCTGACCGCTAACGGCTGGGTCGAAATGATCACCGGGCACCAATCGCTGCCGAAGGCGCTGCTGACCGGTGATATCAAGCTGGAAAACCGTATCACCGATGTTCCGGCATTCCTCGGTTTCCTTAACCTGTTTGCGGGTTGATACTCAAAAACTTCACCAAAATCCTGTGGTTGACAGGGTTTTGGTGAAACGCTGTGCCGCCGACAAGGCTTTTGAGGAATTTTGATGGACAACCAATACGACTACATTATCGTCGGTGCGGGCTCCGCCGGCAGTGTGCTGGCTAACCGCCTCTCTGAAGACCCCACCCATCGCGTACTGCTGTTGGAGGCGGGCGGCCGGGATCTCAACCCCTTGATCCACCTGCCGGTGGGCTGGTCCCAGTTGCTCGGCAATAAAAAGGTTAACTGGGGCTACTTCAGCGAGCCGGAACCTAACCTTAACGGGCGGCGCATTCCGGTGCCACGGGGGCGGGGCTTGGGCGGGTCGAGCTCCATCAATGGCATGGTCTATATCCGCGGCCAGAAAGCCGATTATGACCACTGGGCGGACTTGGGCTGTGAAGGGTGGTCCTACGACGAACTCTTGCCTTACTTTAAACACTCAGAAGCGTTCGAACCCAACACCGGCTGCGACTATCACGGTCGCAGTGGAGAGCTCAATGTGGCCGAACCGCGTAGCGACTATGCACTGGCCGATGCTTATATCGACGCGGCGTTAGAATGCGGTTATCAGCACAATGCCGATTTCAACGGCGAGCAACAGGAGGGCGTGGGTTACTTCCACCTCAACCAGAAAAATGGCCGCCGCCACAGTGCCGCGGTCGCATTTTTGAATCCGGTCAAACCCCGGCCCAACCTGCATATCCAGACGGGCGCCCTGGCCAGTCGTATCCACTTTGACAACAAACGCGCCGTGGCCATCAGCTACCGTTGTGGTCGCAAGCAGCAGCGCGCCAACGCAGCCCGGGAAATTATTCTCTGCGGCGGCGCCATCAACTCACCCGCCCTGTTGGAACACTCGGGCATCGGACGCCCCGAGGTGCTGGCCCAGGCGGGCGTGGAGCTGATTCACGAACTCCCGGGTGTGGGTGAAAACCTGCAAGAGCATCTCACCTGTCCGGTGGAATACCGGGTGAAAAAGGGCACCACCCTGGTTCACGAGGCCAAACCCCTGGCGCTGGTGAAAAACCTGTTAAAATACCTGTTTACCCGCCGCGGTGCCCTGGCCTTTCCGGCTGCGACGGTGGGAGCCTTCTTGCGCGGTGAGGGCGACCAGCGCCCCGCTTACCAACTGCATTTTGCCCCCGGCGCCGGGGAAACCGATGAAAAGGGCAATACGGCGCCGGCGGATTTCCCCGGGGTTACCTCCACCGGGTGTGTGCTGCGTCCGCAAAGTCGCGGCAGCGTCCATATCCGCAATCGGGACTCACAGCAGCGGTCTGCCATCCATTTTAATTTTCTCGACAGTGATGAGGATCTCCGTCGCATGGTGGAAGTGGTGCGTATCCAGCGTGCTATTTTTCAAAGTGCGGCTTACGATGAGTTTCGCGGTGAAGAACATCTGCCGGGCAGTCACCTGCAGAGTGATGAGGAGATTGTTGCCTACATCAGGGAACACGCCCACACCGTGTATCACCCGGTGGGCACCTGCAAAATGGGGGTGGATGCGATGGCGGTGGTGGATCCGCAGCTACGGGTGCGTGGCCTTGAGGGGCTGCGCGTTGCAGATGGCTCCATTTTCCCGACACTGATATCCGGCAACACGCATGCGACCTGCGTGGCAATTGGTGAGAAGTGTGCGGACTTGGTGTTGCAGGGAGAAATTTCTCAACCAGCAACGCAGAATCGGTGAGACCGAAAACTCAAGGTGACCAGTAAGTCAGAAATACGGATTTTCTTGGAGCTCAATTGCCTAGGTTCGGAAGGTGTCAGCTAGCAGCGGTATTCGTCCTTCTGGCGGTTCCGTTGTTATTAACTGGCTGCTTATGAGAACAAAACCGACCGATCCATCATTTGAGTGGCGAAAAACGTCGACATAAAGCTTATAAAAATCAGTGGGTTGCACTTTTTGTATGTCCCATAAAACATAGCGCATACGTTTAATATCGATCTTTTTTAGGGCGTTAAAAATAATAAAAAATTGATGGCTTGGGATTATTTGAGCCACTTTTTCATGTGTTGGTGCTATAAAAGTGCTACAAGAAAATGTTGTAGCACCCTAATATGAGCATTAAAGGCCACGAGGAAGCTAAGGGCAATTAACTCTCCTCGCCGATAGTGATAATTATTCCTTGGTCGAAACGGAACGTCGCAAGATTGAAGCCTCAGTCAAACCTATCCGAGCACACCTGTCCTAGTAGGGGGTGTGCCTAACAATATAGACCTGGCAATGGTTTTAAATTTAAACAAGCGGACTTTCAGCCCAACAACCGGTTTCGGCCAGGATCCGCCATTGAACGCTTTCCTTACTGTTGGGTTCACTGACTTCTGCAAACGAGAGCGCAGCTGCTGTTCAAGATAAAACCCTGTTGATGGACCTCAATGGCATGAGGGATCCACCGTCGTCTAGAGCCCCTTCTGTTCTTACCCAAGTGCTTGAGGTTGAAGTAAAGGATTGTTAAAACATGTAAACAAATAAACTTAACAAGGTCAATACATATCAGTGTTTGGTAATCATAGTTACGGCTTTAATGGATGCAAAAGAAACGTCAGCCGGTTAAGGAAAACAGGATCCGCTAGCGGGCCCGAAACATTAGTGAGAGAGCACGTTTTAATTACTTATTGTTTCTTTACTACTCGTACAGGTGATAGCTGGCTCTTGGTTCAGGCACAGTCACTGGCTATCTGCTTCTGATCATTTTTTCCGAAGGTAAATACATTTTTAGAAACTGGTAGCACTGCCATAACGTGCGTTCACCAATTGGTGAAAAAAAATCCATGACATGGGGCCAACCCTCTATCCGATCATAGTTGTAATGCACACCGGATTCTTTCAATTGTTGTGACAACGTGTCCGAATGCCACACTTGTGCGATATTATCCAATGTTCCATGGATCAATAGAACGGGTGGGTCGTTTCTGTCGATGTGATTGATTGTTGACGCTTCACGGTAGGCCTCGGGAGCCTCTGCGTAGGACTTGCCAATAAATTGTTGGGTGTAGCCCCGATCCCGTAGATCGGGCGCCGCCATGTATGATCACGATAAGTGGATTGGGTGTGTCGTCTGCACGTGGTTGGTAGAGGTCCAGGCCCAACTTGATGCCGTCAATTTCTTTGAATTCAATGTCCAGTGTCTGTACCACAGTGTCCGGAGTCGAACGCCTTGGATTATCGGCGCGGTTCAAACCAGGGTACCACTCCCGACAATCAGGTTAGGCCATATTTCGCACATTTGGTTCAATATATAGGCTGCGAATTTCGTGTAAAATGCCCATTTTGTTAACCACCTTGCTGGATGGCCTTCTGTGAATATCGCTCTATCGTCCCCCACTTTGTGCTCTGCAAAGTCAATGCCCTCTGTGCAAAAGAAGCGCGTTGCCCTTGAGGCCGTATCACGCCAGAAAACCATCACTCGGATAGCAAACGAGAATAACACCAGCAGGAAATTTGTTCGGCAACAGGGCCGCAAGTTTTAGGTGGCTATCGATAACGTTTTTGACAAAAACAAAGCCAGCAATGATGATGTGATCTTTTATTTGCCGGTGACTAAAGTGTGGATTGAACAGCTGGTATTAGCGCTGATGCTGTTAGGTCAGGTGTCCTATCGAAATATCATCACGATTCTGAAAGACCTATTTGACTACGAAATTTCACTGGGGACAATTAGCAATATTTTCAAGACAGCGGTCGAAAAAGCGAGAGCGGTCAACGCGGCAGAAGATTTGTTGAATATCGAAGTTACCGCCAATGATGAGCTATTCCACCGTAATCAACCCATATTGTCTGGCATTGATACCCGATCGCTGTATTGCTATCTACTTTCAGCGGAAGATCGTCGCGATGAGGAGACGTGGGCTATCAACCTAATGAACACTAAAATCAAAGGCTTGAACCCGCAGCGAACGATTTGTGATGATGCCAGTGGTCTCGTTTCCGGTCACTGGATGGTTTTCCCTCAGGTCTTATGCGAATACGATAACTTTCATATTTCTCGTGCCCTAATGGATCTGCGGCGTTATTTTCGAAATCGGTTAAAGTCTGCCATTACTGTGCGAAACGGCCTTGAGGTAAAGATCCAGAAATCCCCTGCCAGTCAGGATTTGGTTGAAAGAGCCGTGATCGCGAGGACTGAAGAAGACAGAATGCGGCACATTTCCGAGACAATCACTTGTTTGATTTCCTGGCTGGAACACGATATTTTAAACAAAGCTGGACCCCCCCCACCCCTGTAGAGCGGCGAGAGCTGTATGACTTCGTCGTTGAAGAGTTCAAGAAACTTGAATACATAGAGGCACACAGAATAAAGCCCATGCGAATTACATTGGAGAAAAAACGTGAGTTGGTGCTGCGTTTTTCCGATGTGATAGCCGATAAGTTTAACGTGATCAGCCATGAATTTTCAGTGCCGGTAGATACGCTGTGGTCCATGTGCAAACTGCAGCGCTGCAATCACAATGGTGTCCAATATTTTTCCGCTCTTTGCCATTGCAGGCCGAGCTGGAAGGTCGTTTTGATGAAGTCGAAGATGCGGTGATTCACGCCCTTGAAACGACAGAGCGCACAAGCTCTATGGTTGAAAACCTTAACGGACGGATCAGAGCTCACATCAGAAGGCGACAGGAAATTGGTTTTGGGTTTCTAGATCTATTGCGCTTTCAAATGAATCACAGCCCGATTGTACGCAGCTCCAGGTCTGAGAGGAAAGGGAAAACACCGGCGGAAATCCTGTCGGGAAAACCCCATCTTCACTGGCTGGAAATGTTGGGCTTCGAGCGGTTTAAGCGAGCCACATAAACACAACACTCCTTCCGATCTATGGGCACTGATGCCAGGCATGGTAGCGGTGGGTAAAAACTCGTCAATTGGAACCCAAAACACCTTGTTTTTGAACCGCGCCCAATCCTTCGGTATCGACCATGATTCGCCTTCGGCGGCTCCATGGTGAGTTGCAGACCGCGTTTTTGTCGCCTCACGAGAAACAGTGGAAAGTACCGCCTGCGGAGAGCATCAGCGGGGTGGCTGGCCAGTACACCGTGCTCGGCATAC
>ENA-OWNT01005766-OWNT01005766.1-seawater-metagenome-genome-assembly--contig:-NODE-5766-length-10047-cov-11.326881_pt1 | contig 10047 bp, 9 predicted proteins | sample MGYA00238136_ERZ651165 | MGnify/ENA primary metagenome ERZ651165 (study PRJEB26861, sample SAMN08777766) | seawater metagenome | isolation source: coastal seawater | place: USA: Florida | collected...
TTCCCTACCGTGCCGGGCATGATGAGATGGATCATGCGAATCCTAGTAGCGGGTGCCTCCGGGCTGATCGGAACTGCCCTTTCCAGCACGCTGAGCGAGAACGGCCACGACGTCGTCAGCCTGGTCCGGCGCCAGCCTGCATCGCCCGCCGAATTCCAATGGGACCCCGCCGCGGGACGCATCGACGACGCGGCCCTCAAGGGTGCGGACGCCGTTATCAACCTCTCCGGCGCCGGGATCGGCGACCGGCCCTGGACGAGGCGCCGAATCAGCGAACTCAGCACTTCCCGGCTGGGCCCGACGCGGACCCTGACAGCGGCGATGGGCCGGATGGAGACGCCGCCGCCGGTGTTCCTGAGCCAGTCCGCCTCCGGGTACTACGGAAACGCCGGCTTGTCTGTGCTGCGTGAGAACGCCCCGGCCGGCAGCGGCGTGCTCGCCCGGATCTGTGCCGATTGGGAGGCCGCAGCCCACGAAGCACCGGCCGGCGTCCGTGTGGTCACGGCCCGCACCGGCGTGGTCCTGAGCCGCCGCGGCGGCGCCCTGGGCCGGCTGCTGCCGCTGCTGCGCCTGGGCGTGGGCGGCCCGCTAGGCAACGGCCGTCAGTACTGGCCGTGGATCACGCTGCCCGATGTGGCGGGGGCTTTCAATTTCCTGCTGACCGCGCCGCTGGCCGGCCCGGTCAATGTCAGCGCCCCGGAGAGCGCTGACGTGAACTCGTTGATCGCGCGGCTCGCCGAGGCACTCCACCGGCCGGCGTTGCTCCGGGTCCCGGCGCCCGTGCTGCGCCTGGTGATGGGACAACTGGCGAACGAGTTGCTGCTCGCCAGCCAGCGGATGGAGCCGGCTGCCCTCGCCGGCGCCGGATTCCAGTGGCAGCACCCCTCGTTGGCCCAGGCCGCAGCCTGGGTGGCAGGCGACAGCTGACCCGGCGGGCCGAAACCGCCCCGGCGGGGCGGAACGTACCCGGCGCGTCGGAACGCACCTGACGGGGCGGAACGCACCGGCCTATCCCCCGGCGGGAAGGACCTCCTGGATCCGCCAGTGACCATCGACCGGTACCAGCACCAGGCGAAGGCGCTGCTGCGGGACGGCGGCCTTCTCGGCGACTACTGTCCCTGCGGCGTCGCGTTCCCGGTACGGCGGCGAGGCCACGCTGAGCGACACCACGGCCCGCGCGGCTGTGCTCCCGGGCTGGCGCTTGACCAGGCTGAGGCGGGCTTCGAAACCGTCGAAAACGTGGCCGGACCGGGCCAGCCGGGAGCCGACGCCGGCGTCTGCGGCGGCTGCCGGCGACCCCGGGGCGTTCACCCGCTCCAGCAGCCCGAGGTTTCCGGTGCTCAGCGCATAGGACCGCAGGCCCGCGAGTCCCCGGACCGCATCCTCGGGCCGTGGAGCGGCGAGCAGTTCCTGCAATGACTCCGGCACGGCCCCGGCCGCGAGCTGTGCAGCGGCATCGGCCTGGGAACCGGATTGCGCTGCCGGTCCGGCCACCGACCGGACATCGGGGGCCCATTCCCCCGCCGACAGCCTCCCGGCAAGGAACAACGTGCCGAAGACGCCCGCGGCCGTGAAGCCCACAGCCATCAGCAGAACGGCCAAGGCACCCCGGACGCGGGCGCGCCGCGGGCTTACGCCCCTAGGGCCGGGCCGGACGCCCGCACCCCGAGAGCCGGGCCGGGGTCCCGGCTGGTGGAGGGGTTGAGCCCCGGCTCGGACCGGGAGGGAGGCATGCCTCGCGCTTCGTCCCTGCGGGGCCGGCGGCGTAAGCCGGCGCCACCAGGCCCGCAGCCGCGCCGCCCGCCGTTCCCGAGCTCCAGCGGGCTGGGAACGTCGGGTCAGCAGCTGCGGCAGCACGGTCGGATGCACCGCCACGGACAGGTCCACGGGCGCCGCCGGGGCGCTGCGGAGAATCGCCTCGGCCAGCTCCCCGGCGGTCGGCCGACGTCGCCGGTCACCGCACAGTCCCGCCTCCAACGCCTCCGCAAGCTCGGCCGGAACGGTGGGAACCAGCAACGGCAGCGGCGGACGATGCGATTCCCGCTCCGGCGCCCGGCCGGTGAGGCAAAACCAGCCCAGCGCAGCCACGGAGTAGACGTCACGCTCAGGCTGCAGCCCTGCCCGGACGGCGTCCACCGGGGCGGGGTCCCTGAAACCGTCCGTGCCGACCTCGGGGTGGCGCGGATCCGCCAGCAGCCGCGCCACCCCGAGGTCGGCCAGCAGCGGCTTGCCGTGCGCAGTGAACAGCACGTTGCCCGGTGACACGTCCCCATGGGTGAGGCCGTTGGCGTGCAGATAAGCCAATGCCTGTGCGATCGGGGTCAGGCTCGTGACGACTTCCCCTGGCGCCAGGCTGCCGCGGGCCGCAACGAGCCCGGCCAGTGATCCTCCGGCGGCATGGTCCAGTACCAGCGCCAGTCCGGAACCGCCATTGCCGTAGCGAACCCGCACCACGTCATGGGCCTTCACAAGGTGGTCGTGCTCCAGGGCGGAAATGATCCGAACCTCGCGCCGGACAGCTTCCTCGGCGTCGACGGCGTGCCGTCGCTCCCGCTGCGGATCCCCCACCGGACCGGCTGCGCTGAAGCACTTCAGCGCCACGTCACGCTGCGTCCCATGCTCAGTAGCAAGCCAGACGGCGGCGGTTCCGCCGCGGCCCAGCAGGCGCCCGACGTCGTACCCGGGAACGTCCGGGACCGGCGCGGCGTCCGGCAATGCAGCCGGTTCGAAATCATCCATGGTCTAAGGAATAGCCCATTCCGGGCATCCGCGCAGAGGTTATCCACAGTAATGAGAGTTTCACCACAGAATCGGTGGGCAGAACGGTCGAGGACTAAGCTGGATGGCATGACTCTTGAGTTCTCCCAGCTGGGTCTCGCTCCCGACTTCGTCGACTACACCCGCGGCTGGGACATCCAGCGCGAGCTGCACGAGAAGGTCGTCGCCGGAACCGCACCCAGCACCGTACTGCTGCTTGAACATTCCGCGGTCTACACCGCGGGCAAACGCACCGAAGACCACGAGCGCCCCTTTGACGGCACCCCCGTGGTTCCCGTGGACCGCGGCGGCAAGCTGACGTGGCACGGTCCGGGCCAGCTGGTGGGCTACCCGATTATCAAGCTGAAGAACAAAGCCGGCATCCGCGACTACGTCGAGCGCCTTGAAGCCGTCATCATCGCCGTCCTGGCCGACTACGGCATCGACGCCGTCCGGATCGAGGGGCGGGCCGGCGTCTGGATCGAGGCCGACGCCAAGGGGCCGGACCGCAAGATCGCCGCCATCGGCATCCGGGTCCACGACGGCGTGACCATGCACGGCTTCGCCATCAACTGCAACAACGATCTTGCCCCCTACGGCCAGATCATCGCCTGCGGCATCACCGACGCCGGCGTCACCACGATCGCGCAGGAGACCGGCCGGGACGTCACCCCGGCCGACCTCGTGTCGCGGATCACCGAAGAACTGCGCAACAATGAAGAAGCCCTAGTTGCAACCCACGAAGGAGCCCTACTGTGACACTGGCACCAGAAGGCCGGAAGATGCTGCGGATCGAGCAGCGCAACGCGGCCACCCCGGTGGAACGGAAGCCCGAGTGGATCAAAGCCAAGGTCCAGATGGGCCCCGAGTTCGTCCAGCTCAAGAACCTGGTCAAGAAGGAAGGCCTCCACACCGTCTGTGAAGAGGCCGGCTGCCCCAACATCTTCGAATGCTGGGAAGACAAGGAAGCGACCTTCCTGATCGGCGGCTCCGAATGCACCCGCCGCTGCGACTTCTGCCAGATCGACACCGGCAAGCCCTCGCCCGTGGACATGTTCGAACCCACCAAGGTCGCCCGCTCGGTCCAGTCCATGCAGCTGCGCTACGCCACCGTCACCGGCGTCGCCCGCGACGACCTCGCCGACGAAGGCGTCTGGCTCTACGCCGAAACGGTCCGCAAGATCCACGAACTGAACCCGGGCACCGGCGTCGAACTCCTGATCCCCGACTTCTCCGGCAAGCCCGAACACATCGCCGCGATCTGCGACTCCAAGCCCGAGGTCTTCGCCCACAACGTCGAGACCGTCCCCCGGATCTTCAAGCGCATCCGCCCCGCGTTCCGCTACGAACGCTCCCTGGACGTCATCACCCAGGGCCGCAACCTCGGCATGGTCACCAAGTCCAACCTGATCCTGGGCATGGGCGAGACCCGCGAGGAAATCTCCGAGGCCCTCCGCGACCTGCACGACGCCGGCTGCGATCTGATCACCATCACCCAGTACCTGCGCCCCTCCGAACGCCACCTCCCGGTCGACCGCTGGGTCAAGCCCCAGGAATTCGTGGACCTGCAGCAGGAAGCGGACGAGATCGGTTTCCTCGGCGTCATGTCCGGCCCCCTGGTGCGTTCCTCCTACCGCGCCGGCCGGCTCTGGGCCACCGCGATGCGCAAGAAGGGCCGGGAAATCCCGGCCGAACTCGCCCACATCGAAAGCTCGGGCAGCACCCGCCAGGAAGCCAGCTCGCTGCTGGCGGCGCATTCCTGAACCCTGTTGTAACACCCTTCCGCCTAGGGGCCGGCACCGGATAATTCCGGCGTCCGGCCCTTAGCCGTCAATCACGTAGAATTAAGGAACTATGGCGAATTCCCCTGATTCCAGCAGCTCCAGCCCGGCTTCCGATGCTCCGAAGCGCGGTCTTTTCTCCCGCAAGCCCAAGGAAGCAAAGGCCAAGAAGCCGAGCCGGCTGAAGCAGATCGGCGAGGTCTTCCAGATGACCCGCCGCCACGACCCCATGGTTCCGTGGCTCATGTTGCTGGCGTTCCTGGGCGTTGTCGCCGTCAGCCTCCTGGTTGGTTTCCTGCTCGACAACTGGGTCACCGGCCTGATCATCGGCATCGCGCTGGGCGCCATTGCCGCCACCCTCATCCTGTCCCGCCGGGCCGAGCGCGCCGCGTTCGCGCAGATCGAGGGCCAGCCGGGCGCCTCAGGCGCCGCCCTGGGTACGCTGAAGCGCGGCTGGATCACCGAGGACCAGCCCGTTGCCGTCAACCCCCGCACGCAGGACGCGGTGTTCCGTGCCATCGGCCGTCCCGGCGTCGTGCTTGTCAGCGAAGGTCCCAGCAACCGGGTCAAGCCGCTGGTTGACGCCGAACGCAAGCGGCTGGCACGCATCCTGCCGAACGTCACCATCCACGTGATCGAGAGCGGCCGCGGCGAGGGCCAGGTGCCGATCAGCGAGATCGCCAAGAAGATGAATAAGCTCAAGGGCGAACTGACCAAGACCGAGGTCAGCGCCGTCTCCAAGCGCATTTCCTCGCTCGGTGGCCGCCTCCCCATCCCCAAGGGCATCGACCCCTACAAGGCCCGCCCGACCCGCGGCCGCTAGGCGGGCGGCAGTACCGCCCCCACGCACTGCAGAATCGCCCGCATTACAGAATCGCCCCGGTTTACGGCCACGTCAGGCCGCCAGCCGGGGCGTTTCTTTTACCGCCCGACGTCGACCCCCGCACCATCACCTTGAGCCGGACACAGGAGCCGGACATCGTGACCACGGACGCACCAACTCTGGAGACACGCATGAAATTTCCCTCGACTGCCACGATGATCCGCGTTTTCCGAGGGCTGGCGATTGCCGAAGCGTTCAGCTGGGCCGCGCTGCTGCTTGGGATGGTGCTCAAATGGGTCACCCGGACGACGGAACTCGGCGTGGAGATTGCAGGTCCGATCCACGGGGCGTTCTTCATCGGCTACGCGGTTGCGGCGTTGAGCCTGTGGGCGATGCTGCGCTGGCCGTTCCGGGTTGCCTTGCTCTCCGGGCTCTCCGCCGTCTTCCCGTTCGCGACGGTCTGGTTTGAGCGCTGGGCCGGGCGCCGGGGCCTCCTGGAAATCAACGCCCCCGGCGCTGCGCCGACGCGGGCGGAGGAGACTGCCGGGGTGTAGATATGCCGGCGTCCGCTCGCGGGTCCGGACCGCCGTCGTCGTTTCCACACGTCGAGCCCGGACGGAACCCGCGAGCCGGGGGCTTGCGCCGCTGGGCCGGGGGCTGCGGCGTTGGGCCGGTTACATCCGGAGGAGCACGGTATTCATGGCTTTGTCGTGCAGGCCGCGCTGGTCCGGGTCGAAGATGACGGCGGGAACAACCAGGCAGAGGAGCAAGGTCCGCACCAGGGCCGCGAGCGGGCCCGCGGGGCCGCCGCCCAGCCGGACCACGTGGATGCCCACGATCCGGTGGCCGATGCTGTAGCCCAGGGTGCCGATCAGCAGGATCTGCTCAATGGCAAACACGGCCAGCGTGGCCCACGAGTCGCCGGCGAAGGCGAAGTTGCTGATCACCAGCGCGATCGCCCAGTCGATGCAGATCGCCAGGATCCGGCGTCCGGCGCGGGCGATCGATCCGGGCCCGGTTTCCGGCATCCCAAGCCGCTCCCCCGGGTACCGGGAGATGCCGGATGTGTCCGGCCCGCTGAGCCATGAACCAATGTCGTTGCGATCTACCACCCTCCAAGCTTATCGGCTCACGCCCGTCCACAGTGTGGGCGGCCCTGTGTCACACTGTGGAACCGGATAGGTCACACTGTGGACTGCGACTAGCGTTTACGTGTCAGGGCATTCTGTAACCTCCCCGAAACAATGCGGACACTGCAAGGAAATCCCATGTCCTTAGGGTGGTAACAGTTGCTAGCGGCTCAGGAGCGGGGATGCTTTTTGCCTTCCCGCTGTTGGACTGCCCTGGACCAATGTGCCTGACGGCCAGATCTTTCATATGCGTAAGGAGCATAATGTTCAAGACTGCGGACGAAGTCCTCAAGTTCATCAAGGACGAAGACATCAAATTCGTCGACATCCGCTTCACCGATCTTCCTGGCGTTCAGCAGCACTTCAACGTGCCCGCCAAGAGCGTTGACGCCGACTTCTTCGTCAATGGCCAGCTCTTCGACGGATCTTCCATCCGCGGCTTCCAGGGCATCGCCGAGTCTGACATGCAGCTCATCCCGGACGTGACCACGGCATTCATCGACACGTTCCGCATGGAGAAGACCCTTGCGCTGAACTTCTCGATCGTGAACCCCCGCACCGGCGATCCCTACCACCGCGACCCCCGCGGCGTAGCCGAGAAGGCCGAGGCCTACCTCGCCTCCACCGGCATCGCGGACACCGCGTTCTTCGCCCCCGAGGCCGAGTTCTTCGTCTTCGACAACGTCCAGTACCAGTCCTCCCCGCAGGGCAGCTTCTACAAGATCGACTCCGAAGAAGCTCACTGGAACACCGGCCGCGAGGAAGAGGGTGGAAACCTCGGCTACAAGACCCCCGTCAAGGGCGGCTACTTCCCCGTTTCCCCCACCGACAAGCAGGCCGACCTGCGCGACGCCATGTGTGTTGCCCTGGACGAGGCCGGCCTCGAGGTCGAGCGCAGCCACCACGAAGTCGGCTCCGCCGGCCAGGCTGAAATCAACTACAAGTTCACCACCCTGACCCACGCGGCTGATGACCTGCAGAAGTTCAAGTACGTCATCAAGAACACCGCCGACGCCTGGGGCAAGTCCGTGACCTTCATGCCGAAGCCGGTCTTCGGCGACAACGGCTCGGGCATGCACTGCCACCAGTCGCTGTGGACCGGCGGCGAGCCGCTGTTCTACGACGAGAAGGGCTACGCCGGCCTGTCCGACACCGCCCGCTGGTACATCGGCGGCCTGCTGAAGCACTCCTCCGCTGTCCTGGCCTTCACCAACCCGACGGTGAACTCCTACCGCCGCCTGGTCAAGGGCTTCGAAGCTCCGGTCAACATGGTCTACTCGCAGGGCAACCGCTCCGCCGGTATCCGTATCCCGATCACGGGCTCCAACCCGAAGGCCAAGCGCATCGAGTTCCGCGCTCCGGACCCCTCCTCCAACCCGTACCTGGCGTTCGCTGCCCAGCTGATGGCCGGCATTGACGGCATCCGCAACCGGATCGAACCCCCGGCTCCGATCGACAAGGACCTCTACGAGCTCCCCGCCGAAGAAGCCAAGGACATCCCCAAGGCTCCGGGCACCCTCGAGGAGGCCCTGGAAGCACTGGCCGAGGACAACGAGTTCCTGCAGGCCGGCGGCGTCTTCACCCAGGACCTGATCGACACCTGGATCGAGTACAAGTACGAGAACGAGATCCGCCCGCTGTCGCTGCGCCCGAACCCCTACGAGTTCGAGCTCTACTACGGCGTCTAGTCAGACCACGCGGCCAGGCACGGTTTAGCCCGCCTGAACTCCGCAGGGATTCCGAAACAGGAAGGCCGGCCACGGATATCTATCCGTGGCCGGCCTTTTCGTTGCCCCTGCGCCCGTGGCTGCCCGGAATGCCCGGAAACTCTCGGCACCCTCGGGAAGTCAGAACGCCCGGTACATGATGCGTTGCGGGCCGGCGTCGCCGCCTTCGTAGCGCCCGTGGTCTGCGAATCCGGCCTTGCGATAAGCGGCCAGCCCGGCGGGGTTCAGTTCGTTGACGGAAAGTACGACGCCGGATTGGCCGCTGCCCAGCCCCGCCGTCAGTTTGGCTGCCTCCCGCACTGCGGCGTCCGCGGCGAGGGTGCCCAGGCCCTTGCCTTGCTGCCGCCGGTCAATCAGGAAGCCGCGCAGGAGCCAGGCGGAGTCGTCCTCGGGCCAGCCGGCCAGGGTGGCCGCCCCGGACTGGAGCGTCAGGACCCCCGCCGCGGTCCCGTTGGTGTCCACGGCAAACGGGTACCGGGAGTCTTCTTCAAGCGCGATGAGCATCATCCGCAACGGCTCGCCAACGAACTTCCGCTGCCCCTCACCGAGCTCCAGCAGCGCGATCTCCCCCAGTTTGATGGCCCGGGCGTCGTCGTCGAGGTTCTTCAGCGGCAGCAGCCAAACATGTCCAGACATGTAGACAGCGTACCCGCGCCGGCGGCGCCTGCCGCCGTGAGGAACCGGGGTTAGAGCGCCGCGTCCTTGGGCGGGCCCGCCGGATCCATCCAGAAGACTTCCCAGAGGTGCCCGTCCGGATCCTGGAAGCTGTGCGTGTACATGAAGCCGTAGTCCTGGGCTTCCTCGGATGCCCTGCCCCCGGAGGTCAGTGCCGTGCGGATGGCCTCGTCCACGGCCTCACGGCTCTCGAGCGAGAAGGACATGATGACCTCCGCGCTGCCCGCCGTGGGGGCAACAGACTTGGAGGTAAAGGTCCTGAAGTAGGACTCGACGAGCAGCATCACGAATGCGCCGTCATTGACGATCATGCAGGTCGCATTCTCATCGGTGAAGTCCGGGTTGAAGGAGAATCCCAGCGCGGTGAAGAACTCGACGGTCTTATCGAGATCCCGGACGGGGAGGTTCACAAACAGTTGCCTGGCCATCCGCCCAAGGTAGCACCGGGCGGCGGCATGTGTCAGTAGGGCGTATCAGCAGCCGCCCGGCGGCCAGGCGGCATCACTGGCCGTAGAAGACCCGCTCGAAAACGGCCCGGGCGCGCCGGCTCAGCCGCAGGTAGTCCTCTTCCAGCGCCGCGGCGTTTCCCTGCCCGTACCCGCACCAGCGGGCCACGGCTTCAAGGTCGCGGCGGGAGGAGGGCAGCAGGTCCGAGAGCCGGCCGGTCCAGATGACGTTGGCCGAGCGGATCCGGCTCGCCAGCCGCCAGGACCGCAGCAGGATCACCGCGTCCCCGGCGTCAATCAGGTCCAGGGCCGCGGCCGCCTCGAGGGCCTCCACGGTGGACGTGGTCCGCAGCTCCGGGTGTTTGCCGGCGTGGCGGAGCTGCAGCAGCTGGGCCAGCCATTCGACGTCGCTCAGGCCGCCGCGGCCGAGCTTCAGGTGCCGGGCGGGATCGGCGCCGCGCGGCAGGCGCTCCGCTTCCACCCTGGCCTTGACCCGCCGGACCTCGCGCACGTCCTGGTCAGAGAGCGCCTCCGGGTAGCGGATCGGATCGATCAGGGCCATGAAGTCCTCCGCCAGGGCGTCGTCGCCGGCCATCGGGCGCGCCCGCAGCAGCGCCTGGGCCTCCCAGACGAGGGACCACCGGCGGTAGTACTCGGCGAAGGACTCCAGCGACCGCACCATGGGCCCGCTCTTGCCCTCGGGGCGCA
>ENA-OWNT01005768-OWNT01005768.1-seawater-metagenome-genome-assembly--contig:-NODE-5768-length-10045-cov-3.144663_pt1 | contig 10045 bp, 9 predicted proteins | sample MGYA00238136_ERZ651165 | MGnify/ENA primary metagenome ERZ651165 (study PRJEB26861, sample SAMN08777766) | seawater metagenome | isolation source: coastal seawater | place: USA: Florida | collected...
AGAAGTCTGCGCTCTATACTGTCACCTGGAGGAAAACGGCGAAACCCGCCCGGGTGTTACGGTGATCGTGCCGCTGGATGCACCAGGAGTCAGCCGAGGCAAGCCGCTGGATAAAATTGGTTTCCGTGGCCTTAACCAGGGTGAGTTGTATTTCGACAATGTTGAAGTCCCTATGAATCACTTGCTGGCCGGGCCCGAAACTTACGAAAAGCAGGTGTATCACACCCTGGCGGAAGCCAACGCTCATGTGGGCAATCTCGCCGTCGGTGTGGCCCGTGCGGCCTACGAACATGCGCTGGCCTACGCTCACGAACGCAAGCAAGGTGGTGTGGCGATTATCAAGCATCAAAATGTGCGCTACCGCCTGTTCCATATGTTCCGCAAGATCGAAGCCGCCCGGGGGCTGGTTCGCCGTGCCGTCGATTATAACGTCACGGCGTCCGAGGCAGCCTTGCAAGGTTCCATCGCCGCAAAGATCACCGGCACCCAAACTGCGTTTGAAGTGGCCAGTGATGCATTACAGATCTTTGGTGGCAACGGTGTGACTAAGGAGTACCCGATGGAGAAGCTTCTGCGCGATGCGCGTGCGGGGCTGATTGCCGACGGCTGTAACGAGGTGTTGGCCATTAAAGGTGGCGGCCTGTTGGCGAACCCCCATTTGTTTTGATTAAGAGATGTTTTGATCGAGAGATGCTATGAAAAAGTGTTTCTGAGAACAAAAGAAAACGAGGTTAAAGGCATGACAAACCGGCTGGAAAACAAAATTGCCCTGGTCACTGGTGGCGGCAACGGCATTGGTGAAGCAGTTAGCAAGCGCTTTGCTGAAGAGGGAGCCACGGTAGTGGTCAGCGACATTACCCTGGAGGCAGCTGAGAGAGTCGCGGCTGATATTGTGGAGACCGGTGGACGAGCTGTGGCCAAGCGCCAGGATGTCACCGATGAATACCTGTGGGAGGTATTGGTAAACGATATCGTTGCGGCTTATGGTCACCTGGATATACTGGTCAACAATGCCGGTATTGCTATTCCCGGTAACGTAGAAAACACCACCCTCGAGGACTGGCGCCAAACCCAGGCCGTCAATTTGGATGCGGTGTTTTTGGGCACCCGTGCAACCGTCAAGGTGATGAAAAAGCGGGGTGGCTCGATAATCAATATTTCCTCCATCGAAGGCATTGTTGGCGAACCCAACACCGCCGCTTACAACGCCAGTAAAGGCGGGGTGCGCATTTTTACCAAATCCGCAGCCTTACATTGTGGGGCTAATGACTACGGCATTCGTGTCAATTCAGTTCACCCTGGCTTTATTGCCACCTCCATGGTGGCGGACGGGTTGGCCGCCCTGCCGCAAGCAGAGGCCAAGGCAATGTTGGCGCGGGTTACCGCGGGAATTCCCCTAAAGCGCATGGGCGCACCAATTGATATTGCCAACGGATGCGTGTTTTTGGCTTCGGACGAGTCGGCGTATATGACCGGTTCCGAGCTAATTATCGACGGCGGCTACACCGCGCGATAAAGGCTATAACGTAGGGTGGATTAGCGCAGCGTAATCCACCATGGATGTGGCACCGTTCCAATTTCACGGTGGATTACGCCGGGCGGCGCTCCGCTGCACTCTAGTGCCCATTTTTTGGGTAAATCCAACCTTCACGGCTCGTACACTATGAATCGATACCAAGCGCCCCTTTGGGCTACGATTATGTTCCGCGTTACCACCTATATGACCGAAGAGTTCCTCGGCGGCCCCAAATGGCTAAAAATGGCTTGGGTGATTAACTTCCACAAAATCATCACCCTGTTTTTAATCGCTGGAATGATGGTCTATTACGACAACTTCTCCACCGCTGCCTGGGTGTATCTAGGACTACACGGTATCTACGGCTACTGCTGGCTGGTCAAGGACTTCGGTTTCCGCGACAGTAACTTTAACAGCCGTGTTACCTTTGCCGGAGCCCTGATGACCTACCTGATGCTGGTGGCCTGGTACTGGCTGTTGCCATACCTGTTTATCTCCCGGCATATAGAGCCATCCAAAGTCACCTTGTTTGCCGCTGTAGCCATTCATACCTGGGGCATTACCTGGATGATCGCGGCGGATTGCCAAAAGTATTTTTCGCTGAAATATCGCAAGGGTTTGATAACCGACGGCGTGTTTGCCTACACCCGCAATCCCAACTTCCTGGGTGAAATCATGATTTACGGCGCCTATGCGATACTGGTGAACCACTGGGTGGGTTATGCAGTGCTGGCCTACGCAACACTGGTCTTCTATTCACGGATGCATGTCAAGGATGCTTCGATTTCTCGCTATCCGGAATGGGAGGTCTACGCCCAAAAATCCAGCCGCCTGATACCTTGGCGCTTGCTGCTTGCACCTTTTCGGTCTGAAAGTGAAGCGGCGAGTAAAACAGCTTAACAGCGAGGTTGGTCAAAAATACTATGAAAACTTTGTTTTTATCGGCTGCCGGTTTTAATTGGGTGATTGCTTTGCTGTTCGGGTTAAATGCCGAGGCAGTGTTTTTGTTCTTTAATATATCACCTTTGCCATCAGAGCTGATGTTTGTACATTTCTTTTCGGCAGTGGTTTTCAGTTACGGGATTGGCTATTACTGGATTGCAAAGGATTTTGAGACAAACCAACCGATCGTCAAGCTTGGTGCTGTGGCCAAATTGATATTGGTCTGCGTGGGTATGCTCGATTGTCTCCTGGGCATTGTCAGCTGGCAGATAATGATGTTGCTGCTGGTGGATTTTGTTTATTCTCTGCTGTTCTTTGGTGCTTATCAGCAAAAGCGATTAGTCTGCGATTCCTAGATTTTGGGATTAATTTTGTTCAAGCGTTCTTGATGATGCCTCTTGCGTGCCAGGAGCAATGGGATGGTTGCTAGTGGCACCACTACGCTTGGTACGATGCCAGATGGTGACCTGACCTGGAGCGGCACTCTGACCCCTTCGAGAGGTTCCACTCCCCCCTGCGATGGCACCCGTACCGCTTTACTCCGATCTTTGTTCTTTACAGGCATCGGAGTGAATTCGTAGAGGTGCTTTCGTTGGCGGGGAGTGGTTCCATCCTAAGGGGTCGGGGTGCTTGAAATTAGGCCAGGCTTTGCCTGTCCAAATTTCAAGCACCCCGACCCCGACCGTGCCGCTCCAGGGTGGGAACGTACGCTGATGCTGGATCGTGCCGGGCGTAGCGGTGCCACTAGCCACCGTTCGCTTTTGAGTTAAATGATTCTGCCTTGCGCCCCTTTGATGAGGGACTTTTTTGTTATCGTGCCTATAAAAGCGCGTCCGTTATTCACAATTTATTGGCCAGCTTTCACATCCGTTTTTATCGCTGTTTGCGGTTGAATAGTAGTTACCAAAAGAGCAATAAATAATCAGATTGATGATGAGGAATTTACGATGAGAGACAAGCATTCCAGTAATATGTTGATGACACCGCTTGCCGTTGCGATCAGTTTTGCAGCTACACCCCTAACTGCAGTGGCGGACAATTTGGTGTTAGAAGAGGTAGTGGTGACCTCCCAAAAGCGGGTGGAAAGTTTACAGGACGTACCCATTTCTGTCAGCGCCGTAGACGGCGAAAAAATGCAAGAGGCGGGGATTGAAAACCTGAAAGATCTCTCCGCCTATGTGCCCAACCTGAAAGTTTCTGAAGGCGGCCTGGTGCCCCAGGTTTTTATTCGCGGTATCGGCTCCGGCCAAAACCAGGGGTTTGAACAGTCTGTCGGTACCTACGCCGATGGTATCTATATGGGCCGCAGCCTGCAGGCGCGCTCGGCGTTTATGGATCTGGAGCGTGTTGAGGTCCTGCGTGGCCCACAGAGTACTCTGTTTGGCAAAAACTCTATTGCTGGTGCCATGAGTCTGGTCAGCGCCAAACCCTCTGCTGAGTTTGAGGCCAACGCCAGTCTCAGCCATGCACCGCAATATGACGAGACGGAATTTAACGGCGTGCTCTCCGGCCCGCTGACCGATAACCTCAGTGCGCGATTGGCACTGCGCGATCGACAGGAGGGCGGTTATTTGGACAACAAAACCCAGGGCAGGGACCAGCCCAACCTGGAAGACCGAGCGCTGCGCACTACCTTGGTGTGGGATGCCAGTGACGCGCTGCAAGTCACCCTGAAGCTGGAACGCAGTGAGATCGAGCAGGGCGGGCGCGCTTTCCAACCGGAGTCCATGGGTGCGCTGGCCCCGTTTGCCCCCAATGAGGATTTGTCGCTGGACGATACAAAGTGGAGCAACTCCGTCGAAGAACTGAGTTTTGACAGTGACAATGTGTTGTTAAAGCTGGATTACGGTTTGGGGGAGCACACGTTAACGGCGATTAGTGGCTACTCGCAGTACGATTTTAGTGAAGGCAGCTACGACGTGGACACTTCTGAGATGGACCTGGTTTCCATGGATATGGAGGAGACGTTTGACCAGTTCAGTCAGGAGGTCCGACTGGTGTCGCCGGGCGGTGAACTCGTCGACTATATTGTCGGTGCTTTCTATCAGACGTCCGAGCAACAATATCGCGAAGACGCCGCCTTGAAGGTACAGAATGTCGTGTTGACCAGTGACGGTGCCCGCACAGTACGCCCGTTTGAGCAGCAGAGCGATGTCTGGGCGGTGTTTGCCCAGGCTACCTGGAATATCAACGAGGCCCTGCGGTTGACGGCCGGCTTGCGCTACACGGAAGAGGAAAAGGAGGGGGCCCGCTCTCAGCAGAGCTATCGACTCAGTGATGGGGCCTCGGTCAGTGATCCTGCCACCACGGTGGTGGTCGATCCTTTGGGGCTTCACGGTCATCCCCTGTCGGGTATGGCACTGCCACTATCGCAGGTATTAGCAGGCTACAACCTGGTGGATCACAGCCTCAGTGACAAACGTGACGAGGAGGTGTTGACGCCGTCGCTGAACCTCCAGTACGACATCAGTGGCGATGTCATGCTCTATGCTACCTACTCAACCGGTTACAAGTCCGGCGGTTTCGACGCTCGCGGCATCAACGGTTGGGACACGACAACTGCAACGGCGGCAGCGGCTGCGACGGCGGCGCTCACCGGGGCACCCTTAAAAGCCCCCAATGCCGGTGGCGATACGTTTACGTTTAATGAAGAGGAGGCGGAGACTTTTGAGCTGGGGGCCAAGATGAGCCTGCTCGACGGTGCGGCCGAGCTAAACGCGGCACTGTTCCAGACTCAGTACACCGATATGCAGGTCAGCGTCTATGATGGCGGGTTTGGATTTAATGTCACCAATGCGGGTGCTGCTACCGTCAGTGGCTTGGAGCTCGATGGCCGTTGGCGTGTCAGTGAGGGATTGACCTTGAGCGGGGCTATGTCCTATCTGGATTTTGAATGGGATGACTATGAGGTCGCGGACTGTCCCACCGTTGGGTCGTCAATACCCAGCCCCGTCAGTCCCGGCAATTGTGACTTTACCGGTCGTGAGAACGAGCAGACACCAGAGTGGCAGGCCAGCTTGAGTGCCCACTATGTCCAACTCGTGGGTGAGACGCTGGAACTGCGTGCCACACTCGATGCCAACTTCAAGGACAACCACTACACATCCGGCAATCAGGACCCGCGCCAGGAACAGGGAGCAGTGACCAAGTTTAATGCCCGTGTCGCTTTGGGCAGGATGGACGGTCGTTGGCAACTGGCTTTGGTGGGCAAGAACTTGACCAATGAGATTACCCGGGCCTATGGGTCCAAGGTGGCGCTTAGCGGCAATGGTATTACAACGGTGAGTGAACGTCCTCGCACAATTGCTATTGAGGCGAGTTTTTCTTACTGATCTAATTGCAACGCAAAAGGGAGAATAGCGCTGATATCCCATAGCCCCCATCTTGGGGTTATCCTTACGGGATACACTAACGAGGCTGCGGAGGATTCAGTCGCTATTCTTTTTCCACGTTCTTCCCAGCGCAATGCCGAAAAGAAAAACAGCACTCAATAATAACCCTTCGGTTCCCCAAGCCAACGCCGAAGAAACAGTACCCTGCTGAGCGCTCGGACATACCACTTGAGCCAACTCCTGTGACGTGATCTGCGTCATTTGTGGAATATCTTTAATCCCGTAAACGCAGATCTCTCCAGTTGAAAGTGAACAGAATTTTTCTCTGGGGCATTGCGTCAGGATCCTCTGTGGGGCGCCTTCACCGCAAACGGCACCAGCGCCCTTTAACACTTTAAGTGTTACCTCCGGATACTTCGATATTTGTTCTGGCATGAGATCTCACCCTCAGATGTGCTATTTCTCGAGATTGTGGCTCCTAACAGCTAAGTATTTATACTCCCAATGATTTTTCAATGTTTTTTTAGTCGGAGCATCTTTCCGGCATGGCATTAGGGGGCCAAGACCACCATCCACCGATATCTGAAGGAGATCGAGGCGAGCGAAGCCGCTAGCCCCTACGATAAAGCCCTGCCTAGCGAGGACCTCGTGGCTTGGCTGGCGGTTAGCAACAGTAGGTGGCGCAACCAAGATCCGCCATAATGGCGGCTTTTTCTGGAAAACATTGAAGTTCAGGAAAGTGAGTGCAGGAAAATAGGCGATCGGTGTGTGATAGGTCTCGGCTACAGCCTTGATTGGCGTGATGATAGCGGTAATTCGATTTTTACTATCATAGGTATTGACATTTTTTACAAGTTAAAAAAGCTGATGTTTGACCGTATAGCAGCTTTCAGCCATTATGCATAGCTATGCATAACAGCCAAATCCGGAAATTTCGGTGCTACTGTATCTATAGATCCATTTTTGTCAGGAGTTTGACTAGTAGCGGCCGTAAGGGCGGATTCTTTTGAAGATCGTTAACGGCAGCGGTTCCTTAGCAGAAGTTGATCGCTTTAGGGAGCTGCGTCAGTTCTGAAGAGTAGCTGAAGCTTGAAATCTTACTATTTCCACTGCAGCAAATTAACGCTATTTCCTGTTGTTGCGCTGAGACGCCTTGCTCACGGGACATTTTCGCCATTCTTCTGGTATAGAGATTCGGAACGATTTTTGTGTGTAGATCAATTGCTTTTAGAATTTCAATATTATCTGCTGGACTTCAAAAGACGTGAAACAGTTTAGCGATAATTTGCCATCTGCCGTTGTCTTTAAGCAACTGAAAATTATCAATAAAATTTACGCCAAAAAGGTTGTTTTCAACGAGGGTTGCGACAGCGGTGCTTCCCTGAATGGCGAGGTGGGTGATTTCTGCCCGGTAGTTGCCGTCGCCTGGTGTTGAAGGGGCCGAAGCAAGCATGTTAAAGAATGGCTGTGGTGAACTGATATTGGCTTCCATGAGTCCTGTGTCGGGGTTGGGGAAATAGCCGCTCATCAGCGCATTTGAGTGAAAAATGCTCTCCAGCAAATCGACGTTAGCTGTAGCGCTGCCTTCGATATAGTCGTTAATGATCATGCGTAGATTGGCGATTTCCTCAATGTTGAAATCCATTGTGCGTTTCCTCTTACCAGGTTGTCAGTAATTCACGTCTCTTCCGAGAATTTAACCAGCATTTTGCCGCAGTTGGTACCCTTAAACAGTCCAATTAGTGCTTGTGGAGCACTTTCGATGCCATTCAGGACGGTTTCTCGCCACTTGATTTTTCCCTCGGCGATCCATTGAGCCATTTGCTTCTCGTACTCCCCGGCTCTGGCGTCAAACTCGGTGACGATAAAACCCTTTACCATCAGACTCTTGGTGAGAATTTGTGCGAAGTTTTTCGGTCCCACTGCACTCTCCATGGTATTGTAGTCGCTGATAAGCCCGCAGAGTGCAATGCGCCCAAAATCATTCATCACGTTCAACACCGCGTCCATCTGCGGGCCGCCCACGTTTTCAAAATAGACGTCGATGCCGTGAGGGCAGGCCTCGGCGATTGCGAGTTCGATATTGTCCACCGTCTTGTAATTGATCGCCGCATCGATGCCCAGCTCGTTGAGCAACCAGTCCACCTTCTCGTTGGAACCGGCGCTGCCCACTACCCGGCAGCCCTTGAGTTTGGCAATCTGGCTGGCGGCCGAGCCCACGGCGCCCGCAGCCCCTGAGATGTAGACTGTCTCCCCAGGAAGGATTTTGGCTACGTATTCCAGGCCAGCATAGGCGGTTCGTCCGGGCATGCCGATTACACCCAGGTAGGCCGAGGCGGGAATGGCGGTGGTATCAATCTTGGTGAGCTCCGGTTTGTGCATCACCTCATCAAGACCGTCTCCGCAACAGATGGCGTACTCGCGCCAACCTTTTAGGTGATGCACTCGATCTCCTACTTGATAGTCGGAGTGTTTCGACTCAATCACCCGCCCCACGGCATCGCCGTCCAATGCTTCCCCAAGCTGAAACGGTGGTATATAGGACTCAATATCGTCCATGCGACCGCGCATGTAGGGATCGACCGACATCCACAAATTCTGAACTAGCACCTCGCCGTCCTGGAGTGCAGGCAAATCGACTGTCACCAGCGCGAAATTGTCCTCTGTCGGTATCCCTGCTGGACGCTTTCTCAGGTGAATTTCTCGACTTTTCATCATTCTTCAACTCTTTTTACCAATCGTTCTTCAGTTTCTGTTGCTAGCGCTCAGGGTCACGCGTTCGCATTCCATTATTTCATAGAGGCTGGCGCCGTCCAGATTCGGTCCTGGCAATACAATCCTCGCACCGGTCAACGCGGCCGAAAACGGTTGGCACCAAGCGATGATATGGTACATAGGCACGGCCGGAAAGAGGCAATCGCGGGCGGAGATATTCAGCACGTCGGGTGCGACAGAGCTGATGGTGTGCAACAGGGTGGAGCGATGGCTGTAAACCACTCCCTTGGGATTGCCGGTGGTACCGGAGGTATAACAAAGCGCGGCAGCGCTTTTTTCATCCAGTTGCGGCCACTCAAATTGATCGGTAGCTTCAGCGAGCAGCGCTTCGTAACAGAGCAGTTTGGGAAGCCTTGTGCTTTCCGGCATCTCCTCCCGTGTGGACATCAGTACATAGTGATCAACACCGGGACATTGCGGAGCAATCTTTTCGACCAGAGGAAGGAAGGTGGCATCGAAAAAGATCACCCGGTCTTGCGCGTGATTGATGATATAGACAACCTGCTCCTCGAAGAGCCTGGGGTTGATGGTATGGGTCACCGCCCCCATGCCGGAGATACCAAAGTAGAGCTCGAAATGTCGGAAATTATTCCAGGCCAGGGTGCCTACCCGATCCCCAGAAGTGATTCCCAGGGTTGTCAACGCATTGGCTAAGCGGCGTGCGCGACCATGCGCCTCGTGGTAATTGTAGCGGTGAGTTTCACCCTCGGCGAAACGTGACACAATCTCCCGATCCCCGTGCCAACGGTCAGCGTGAGCCAGAATCGAAGACGTCAGCAGAGGTATGTCCATCATCAATCCTTGCATATCTTTTTCCTCTTTGTGGTTTATAGTTATCGTATTTAACAATACATTTGTGCAAGCGTTTGTGGCAGATCAGGCGAAGAGAGAAGTGCCGCCAGTGCACTGCGGCCAGAGTGGCGGATATATGCCAGGCTACATTGTCGAGCTTGCAGGGAGTAGGAGTGATTCTCCACAAAGTTGATATAGGCGTTTTAGAAAGTGGCAGTCACACTTCATGTCCCCGGAAAAAAGCCCCGCCTAGGGCGGGGCCGGTGGGTACACACAGCCGAGATCAGTCGTAATAGGCCTTGACTTCAAGCCCGTAGGTCCTGGGCCGTGAGGGGATCATCTGCACCAGGCCGAAATCGGCGCTGAGGTCAACACCGGTGGACAGATACTCCTCGGCGGTCAGGTTCTGCCCCCACAGGGCCAGTTCCCAGTTGCCGGAAGCTGATACCCAACCGGCCCGGGCGCCCCACAGGGTGTAACTGTCCTGGGAGGTGTAATCGTTATTGAACACATCGAAGAAGTAGTCATCGCTGTAGGTGAAGTCGGCCTGCACGTAGAACCCGTTGCCATTCTCAAGTTTCCAGTCGTAGCGGGCCAGGCCATTGGCGTTCAACTCCGGCGCGTTGGCCAGCGGGAACACCTCGCCGGCCCCCTCGGCGTCGGAGCCGGTGATGATCGGCGTGTGCAT
>ENA-OWNT01005769-OWNT01005769.1-seawater-metagenome-genome-assembly--contig:-NODE-5769-length-10043-cov-4.193959_pt1 | contig 10043 bp, 9 predicted proteins | sample MGYA00238136_ERZ651165 | MGnify/ENA primary metagenome ERZ651165 (study PRJEB26861, sample SAMN08777766) | seawater metagenome | isolation source: coastal seawater | place: USA: Florida | collected...
GAACGACGAACGACGAACGACGAACGACGAACGACGAACGACGAACGACGAACGACGAACGACGAACGACGAACGACAACGCGACAACATCCAGCACTCCAAACACAACTCGCTTCTAATTCATCTCGAGACTGGTCCAATGACTGGCAAGGGGGAATAGCAAAGATTGCTATTCCCCCTTGGAGCACTCAAGGGGAATTGGAGCATTCAATGGGGAATGGCGTGCAAGCGGGATGGAACAGCATCGTTGTCAACGCGCGCCGATGCGTTGATGCGTGTATGAAGGTATGTCCTTTCTCGATTGGCTCGACTTGACTTGACTTTTCTTGGATTGGGCGCAAACGTGCATGCGTGCGCACGCGGTGTTGCTGTATGAATGGTGAGTGCACTTACGTTTGCGTGCGTGCTACCACAATCGACTTCGAGAAGACATGACCGGTGACGCCGAAGTTGGAATTTTGTTGTGGCGTGGTGAACTGCTCCATAGTTTTCACAAAGAGTGAACGACGATGAAGAGGAAGAGGAAGAGCCAGCAGTCGTGATGGATCGGGAAAAGTGTGATGAACAGCAGCGAGCGACTGTCACGAGAAGAAAACAGCGGTACAAAATGCGGTTACAAGTAATGAGCCCGACAACCTTTGATTGAATGTTTCACATATTTTATCGTTATGACGACATGGAGAGTATGATTATAGGTCATGAGCAGTCTTGCTCCAACAAAGAGAATAACGCTTCACGCAGACACCATGAGGTCAACAGCAGCACGATCTCACTGTCCACGGCCGCCGACATGCGAGGAGGCAGGTTGTGGATTGGCACCGTGGTAGTCGTGTGGGTCCAGTTTCGTATTCACATACGTTGCCTTTACATGCGCGGGAATGTGCTGATACACAAAGTAATTTCGTGGCCTTCCACTTCCCCACGACACCCAACGTTCTTCTTCGTGGAAACCGTCACCTGCTTCAATGACTTTGTGCGTAAAGAAACAAGCAGGGTCGTTTGGGCGGCGCAGCAATAACCGCTGCGAGTTGATGTGAGGGATGTCCGCGAGGGCAACAACCACAGTACCTGGTCGGGTGTTGAGATGAAGCTTTCGGAGAAGTTTCCCGTTCAAAGACTCATCGAAGGCAACGTTGTTAACGAATACGACGTCGGCATTGCTGATGTCCACGCGGAACATATCTGCAAACTGATTCGACGATCTAACGTATGGATCTGTTGGCATTGGCGTCTACGCAAATGCATGGTTCGTCACACCGACGAAAAGATGAGCTTGGCAACTCAAACCGTACCTCAATCCAGTCTTGAGCGACTTGTGTGTGATACAGTTGCCGCATTTGCGCACTGTACTCGCGAGAACGATGATGAAGCGCAATTTCTCGTTCCAAACCAACGACCTGGAAATTTAAAGCAGGTCGACGCATTACGAGTTGGTGGACAAATTTATCAAACTCGTTGACGCTGCCTTTGACTCACCACCGCGTCCGTTTCGTACGCTAATTGAGCAACAATATGACCAAGCCCAGATCCGAGATCATAAATGTAACGACCACGAAGGTTGTCGCCAAACATTTCCTGCACAACAATACTGTGAACCACGGACCAAAGAATTTGCAATCCAATTGACAATGTTGGCACTCACGCGAAGTTGGCACACGATGTGATGAACCATTGGTGGTAGAACTTCCCCGTACGTGCGAGTTTGCGTTTGGCCATGGCATTGATACAATGTCTGATTTCCGCGATCTCGAACACGACCTGCACGTACATATCGGGCAGCATGTCGGAGCGAATCACAGCAACAAAGACCTGGTCTTGCGCCACGTACCACTCATGGTGATCTTGAGTTCCATTTTGCGGCGCACAATCGTGTGGTGTTTCGCGAACCAAACATACCTAATCAACCATACAGAGTCACAAGTTCTTTTTGAGGTTGTAACCCGCAGTCGCGGTTCAACAACACTTGCAAACGTACCGCTCCAAAAAGTCAAGCTGCTGCAACCGTGGTTGAGTGGGAAGATCCAACACGTTAGGGTCCTCATTATGCTGTGCGTTCTGTGCCGAGGATTGGTTCTCGTTGGCGTCTCCAACCGATGGGACAGTTCCAGTACTCAGGACGGCTGCCTTTGCTACTGTGTGGGCGGTGGTAGCCGCCACTAAAGCGGCAGACGTTTGCTTTACTTTTGCCCGGAGCCAAGCCAAATCTGCTTTTCGTTGCGCGGCCTTGACCTCGAAACTTGCAAGGAGCTCGGTGTCGGACAGCACTTTCGAGCGCGCCGCCTGCAGGTCAGTGGCGAGCCGGTCGGCTTCTGTTTGAAATTTCTTTGTTTCTTCCTCAACTTTCTCTGCGTCGGTGGCTTTCACAGCGACGAGGCAGTTGTTGGCGTCAATTGACTTGCCCCACTCCAACTTCACACCAGACCAACTGCACAAGAGCCACCATGACATCCCTCAGCAACAAAACGCACGGGCAGCATTCATTAATCACGACGTTTACCTGCGTCGCGTTCGCCGCCTGGGTGCGTTACTTTGAGGTTGGGCTGGTGAAACCTCGGCAACGACACGGTCAACGGCAGCTGCAACAGCCGCAGCACCGAAAGTGAAACTTTTCTCGTAGCCACGGCGTTTGCTCTTGGCAGTGTCGCCAATAGTGGTGTTCGCTGCTGTTGCATTAACGGTAGCCTCAGCTGCCGCATCTCTTTGTTGTTGGGCAATCGCAGAGATCTTATTCAAGAGCTTATTACGTGCCTCCTCGATCTCTGTCGCTTTCGCTTGCGCCTCTTCCAACTGAGTCTTCTGGGTGACAACATCTTGATCGTATTTGGCGCACTCCAGCTCAGCGTCCTTGAGGTACTGTTTGGCGTCGTCGACCGCTTTTTGTGACTCTGCAACTGCAGCACTTGCCTTTTGCTCCGCCACTTGAAGTCTCGCAACTTGTTTCAGCCGATCCACTTGTGCCTGCTGAGCTTCTTCAGCACGGCGTTTACGCGTCGCAGCTGCGTTATTAAACCGCTCCTGCTCTCGTCTTAGCACTTCCACATTCGTCTGCACAAGGCTAGCTTCAACAGAACCGGCGGCACCTGCTCCTGAGTTACGCCGTAAGAAAAAGTGGTTGTTACAGTCAAAGGCCTGCATTACAAATGGCAAGCGGCGTCAGGCGCACGACGTGCGGCAATTCGTGATAATGGGATTGAACCTCATCAATGGGTCGCAACCAATCGCGGCGACAGCCGATCCACGATCCAACAAGTGCATGAACTTCGTGCTCGCCAACGAACTCCACTTGTTCCGAGCGTGCCTGCAGACGAAGGACAATGTTACGTTCTGGACGCTCTGCATGTACACTGGTTGCGGATTGGGTTACGAACAAATTTCAACATCCACCGATCTGGCTGTGAGCCCCCGCTTGGGATGTACGCCACAATTTTTGCCTCAAACTTGATGGTGGGATACCTGCATTGCACCTTCAAGTCAATCACTGAACGATATACATTGCACGACAGTGCCATATACCGCTTGCTGAAGAACTCCAACTTTTGGTTCATGTACACGTTCGCCCGCGACGCAAACGACCATTCTGTGACCGGAGAGCGGCGAGCCGCGACGATTTGCACACCGGCCATGGTCGGTTCAACGCGGTCAGCAACAGTAGCCTGCACCCAACTCTTCGTCCTGCACAGTCACACAAAAACGACCACATCAACCAAATTATGGTGCCACAGCCAAACCACAGCAGCAACGAACGTACTTGTTGTCGAGCCACTCTACGCAATCACCTTTTTCAAAAGAAGGTTTCTTCGTTTGAGGCGACGAATGAAGTGGGCGAACGCCAGTGGTATCAACAGTCGCTGGTGACACGCCTTGGCGCCGCAACTCAGACGCAGCGACTCGCTGCTGAGTGCCGTCTTGGAATTGCAATATGTATGATGGGTCTTCTTCGTTCTCACCTGAGTCACACGCGAGCTTTTTACGATGACGAGAATTTCGTGACTTGCTCTTTCGCTTTGCAGGATGGCCGCGGCGTGAATTACTCCTGTGCTTCCGATGCCTACTGCGTCGGCGAACGAGTCGTGGGGACACATTGCGTTCGTGCACACCGGTGCTGTACAGTAGATGGTAGGTGCCTGACTCTACTTCGAGGCTCTTGACGCGTGCAGACAACCACTTCTCAGCGCCTTGATATCTTGCTTCAACGGCAGAGCCGGGCTGAAATTTAAATTGCGTGTTGTCCAACTGATCGGATTCTTCTTTGTCGTCTTCTTCGTCATCGGAACTCGCGGCAGCAGCTGTAGGACAATACGTATCGGGCCCGTGCGAGGCGCAAATCATTCGGAGTCTAGCAGCATTGGCCTCGGCGTCCGCATCAAGGTTACAATGTTGTATGCAACTCATGTAATGATGCAGTGGCAAATTGGCAACCCGAAAGCCAGAAGCAAAGTCCAATGTTGAAACAGCAACGTCGTTGGGAGACGTCCTGCCAGACGAAAGTGTAGCACCATCGCCGACTTCAGGTTCGGACGGACGAGGAACGTTCTCGTGTCCTGGTTGGCTGATTGTGTTTGGTTGGGCTGCACGGGCCACCGCATAGCCAGTGGCCAGGGCGGGGTATGGCAAATATAGGCACGATTGTGTGTAAGAGGGGTCCTCAGATAGGTCATTCGCAGTGGTGACGCGTTGAGGCGGCACCACATTTTTCCTGAATTCTAATTCTGTGTTCTGGAAAAAGCGGTCCACTACTTTGTTGTATCTTCTTGCAGCATCATCTTCGGTGGCATAGTAGCCCAGCGATATCTTCAAGCCGCGGAACTTCAATTGCACTTTCCATGGACCTGGCGGAGTTGAGCCGTCGGGTTTGTCCATTCCACTCCATGACACCCCAAAGTAAACAGATGAAAGATCACTCCCGGCATGCCCAGCATGTGCTTCGAGGTGTCGGCGGCGCGCTTCCAAGAGTCGCTCTTCTGTTTGGGCCGCGACTGGGAAAGAAATGTTAGTGGGATCAGTGGGATACTGGGGGCGCTGGTTCTCGCGCAAACGAAATGTAAAATCCGCCAGCTGGTGCATCAACAATTCGCCATCTTCGTAAAGTATTTCAAACACGCGCCGTTTCTCATCGTGGCTAATAATGGTGCCCGCGAACCACTGATCTTCACGTGGCCAGTAAATATCAATGACTGCTAAGCGCGGTATTTCCTGCAAAAGTTTGGTGCGTTTCCGTTTTGCTTCTCCATTGTTGTCCTCGCCGCTGGTGCTATCGGACTCGACTTTTCTTTTCGTGGACGAAACGACGTCTTGAGCAACGTCAATGGGCTCGGCGGCCCCGGCAACATCTGTTCCGTTCACAATTCGTCGTTTGCACGCTTGAGCATGGGTGGCAGCAGCGCCCGCGTTGCGAAAGTGTCGTTGACACCGAGAGCAATACAAATTTGATGCCGACTGTTGCTGATGGCGTTCCATGACCTGTGGTTGCGCAGGCGTGCCACTGGCACCCTCCGTTGAGCGTCGTGCTGCGCGACGACGAGTGGGTGCTTCAAAGAACCTTACTTCCCCGAGCAACTTAAGACGGTGCTTTTCGAACAATTCCATTCGCCTTGGAGGTAGTTGTTTCAACTTCGCGAGCGAACGTTGCTTCATGTACCTTGCGCAATTGAGCGACGAACAGAGACACAAGCTCAATCGACGTACAGGCGAAAACAAGTTGGCCGATAACACACACCAGTTGCCAACACCGAATTTTCTTTCACCGGGTTGTGCTTTTGTATAAACCGACCGTGCTGGATATGCACCGCGCTCTGCGGAAGGCAGTACACGCGGTTAGCATCGGAATTTGAAAGCAGAAACACAAACAATAGTTCACGCACCGTCCACGATGGCACGCAGTTGCTTCACTCTGCCAGCGAATATCTTGAAAGCTTCCTCTTGTCGGGCGGCAGACGCGCGTGGTGCAAAAGTCGCGTCCGGAGATTCAATCACCTTTGTAGAGGTCACTTTTCGTTGGGGTTTTGCTTGTCGGACCCTGTACTTCTCACAAGGCTCAGGACCTAGTGATAGCCTGCCGACGTGCGATTCATGTTTAGCTGATGAAGAAGTGAGGAAAGCTGACACGAATGAAATTACCCTTCCGCCGCAAATGCAGCTATGCGACTTGCTTTCAGCTTTTTGTGCTTGAACTTGGAGCGTTGCAGCCCATACCAAGCACCTGATGGAGCACAAATGAGATGCTTCAGCATCATAACAACAGGCACATCATGCTTGTGCTACAGTCGCACCGGGATCCCAATTCCTGCCATTCTCCGTCAATGTCTCGACATCTCGACATGGATACTTGGAGCCATTTTCCCTGAAAAGCTTGGCGAGCGCAGCCACTCTGGCTCTGTACCGCGTTTGTTCCATGGCTGCTTGGGGTCTGTGCGCAGTCTTTGGCGCGTCGGCACGCGCCGGCTTGGTACGCGTGAATGTTGGCACGGGGTTTGAGCCAATGTACAACCTGCAACCAGATCATGCAAGATGAGTGATTTGCGGCACAAAACAGAAAAGATAAGTGGCGAAGTTCGGTCGACATGCGATTTCGCAACACGTGACGAACCCGAACTCTTCGAACACACGAATTCTCTGTGGCTTCAGCATTTTACGTTTGTACAACGATCGTTGGATCGCATACCACGCGCCTGGACGAAGTAAAGGCACACTTGAGTCACATGTTTTTTCCGGGCGCAAGTCAATTCCATTGCGAGGCGATCATATTCGAAAACAGTCGAGAGAGAGTGCATTTATTTGAAGGGTTTTGATAACAGAGAGCAACATACCGGGCGACCAACTGTCACTTCCATGCCGAATGGACAACGCGAATCGATCGGGGTATTTTCCATTATGCTCTTTCACTATTTGCGCCAATGTTCTCGCACGTTCCCGATACCAGGGTGCGACAGCCGGGGTTTCCGGTGCTGTTGCTGGCGCTGGCGCGTCCGTTGGTGACTTTGCAGGCGCTGGTGATTTTGCAGGCGCTGATGACTTCGCTGGCGCTGGCGACTTTGCAGGAGCTGGTGCCTTTGCAGGCGCTGGTGCCTTTGCCGGCGCTGATGATTTTGCAGGAGATGGCGCGGCGGCGGTGGTCGCAACAGCGCCACTCTTACGGGCGCTGTCGTCGTGAGGGGTTGTACCAGTTTGCCGCGGGCGTTGAAGCTTTTTTGATTTGGGTTTCTTTCGTTCGCTCGGTTTGGCGAGTTTCTTGTGCTTACGGGCGGTTGTCGACGCTGCATTCGCTGGTTTGGACACTCCGCTTAGCAATCCAGTAGACACAGATTTCCCAGACCTGAGAACTCTTCGCTTCCGAGCATGTTCTAAGCAGCCCTGAGGAAGGACGAGTCCGGACGACAGCTTGAACCATAAATCAAATTTTGGGGAATCGTACGGTGGCGGATAGCACACCAATACGCGCTTCTCATCGGAAAGTATCTTTTTCACGGTCCCGGTTGCTTTCCCGCCTTGCCATATTGTGTCAACGGTTTGTCCGACCGAGAACACATACCCGTCATCATCCACAAATTGCGTGTTGGTCTTTGGGACCTTGCGCTTCGCGGGTTTTCGCGAACTCATGGTCAAACAATGAGCATCCCCGCTGGTGTTGAAATAAAAAAGAACACTCCATTCTTTCCACCTGGAACACCGCAGCGTAAAATGTGCCAACCACGTTGATGGTTCTCTCTCATGTGTGTGGTTCTGCACTCGACATGCAGTGGTCGACGCTCTTTATTTTGGACGCGCGAGGTTGATATTCGAACACTGCCGCGAGCGCCAGTTGCGTGACCAGGTACTGCTTATTGAGGTATGCCGTAGCACCGATCGTGACTTGACAACTGGACGATTCGGTGAGCCGTTGATCCAGCTACTCGACGACCACCAGACAGCCCACAACGAATAAACAACACAGACCAACGGCTTGGTCGGTCGGTCGAGCGTGTCTCGTCGACAGACTGCTCGTGGCCGTCACAGTCTCGGCCCACCTCTGTACAGAGTAAGCGCGGTGTGAAGCCTGAAGTAAAGCGAAGTCATGGACGGCGCCGAATGCATGATCAACAACAACGACGGCGGCAACACAACGACGACAACGACAACGACGGAGGCCACACCACACCACACCACAACGACGATACTGTAATTACTTTGATTGATAACTAACCACACACACAACAACGACGGAGACGCAGCAAACAGAAACAGCAACAGCAACAGAAACAGCAACAGCAACAGGACAGAACCGAACCGAACCGCAGAACACAAGAGAACAGAATCCGCCAACGATGAATGAAGTCAGCCGTCTCAGTAGATAACTGAGTGAGTGAGTGAGCGAAGTCGACGAAGGACGAACGGAAGGAATGAAGGAAGGAATGAAGGAAGGAAAGGAAGGAAGGAAGGCCGGCCGCGCCAACTTTCATCCAACACGCGCGTGTTGAGTGAGTGCGTAGGTGAGTGAGTAAGTGCGTGAGTGAGTGAGTGAATGATTGAGTGAGTGAGTTGACAGTGCAAGAAGGCGGCCACGCCAACAAAAACTAACACGCACACACCCACCCACCCACTCAGTCACTCACTCAGTCGCTGACTGTGGACTGTGGGTGAGAGTCAGTGGGTCACGCGCCGCTACCTTCAAGTCTGGGAGTGGCTGCTCAACATCATCACTCACTCACTCACTCACTCACTCACTCACTCACTTACCCACTCATTCAGTGTGAGGCTGGCAGTGAGGCTGGCAGTGAGGCTGTGGGTGAGTGATGTGAGTGAGTGATGTGAGTTGCTGCCTAACAGTGAACAGTGAACAGTGAGTGAACAGTGAAATAGTGAACAGTGAACAGTGAGAAAGTGAGAAGTGAGAAAGTCAAGAAAGTCGAAAAAGAGAAAAAGAGAAAAAGAGAAAAAGTGAAAACGTGCAAAAAAAGTGAAAAAGTGAAAAAGTGAAAAAGTGACAAAGTGAAAAAGTAAAAAAAGTGAAAAAGTGAAAAAGTGAAAAAGTGAAAAAGTGAAAAAGTGAAAAAGAAAAAGTGAACAGTGAACAGTGAACAGTGAACAGTGAAAAAGTGAGAAATTGCTAAATTGCGAAATTGCGTATGGGTAGGTAGGTAGCTGAACAATTTGACAATTTGATAGTAGAGCTGTGTGTGTTGTGTTTGTTTGTTGCCAGCAGCAGTCAGTCAGTCAGTCAGTCAGTCAGTCAGTCAGTCAGCGCGTGTGAGTGAGTGAGTGAGTGAGTTGGGTGAGTGAGTGAGTGAGTGAGTTGGGTGAGTGCGTGAGTGAGTGAGTTGGGTGAGTGAATGAGTGGTGTGTGTGTGCTGGCGTGCTGGCGTACAATCAACACTGTTGCGCAAAAGTCCTGCAGCCGTCGTCCGTCGTCGTCCTGGCGTGTCTTGGGTTGTGTTGGACAGCGGCCTGCGGCGGTCTTCCTGGGGCGCTTGCGCAGCAACGGCTGAACGGATCGATGGACGGACTTCACGACCGGGTCAGGCATGCTTTTCTACGTCGGGGAGTGTGTTTCCAGCCTGAGTGGGGCCCTTGGTCACCCGTACAACAAAAGTCGCTTCTCCATTTTCCTTACAACAAAAACTCTCAAAATCCCCCTCTCCCACCAGCGACACCACTATGCGGGCCAAGGTTTGTTCTGATACTGCTGGTGCCCAGGACCCAACTGATGAAGTATCGTGGGTCTGGGCGTGGACCCTGGTTGGTTGCGCGACAGTTCTCGCATTTTTCTTGGTGCTGAGCCAGTACGCCGTGTTCTTCATCAACCAACAGCTGGGTGCCCGCGCTGTGCAGTTTGGACTGCGCGTCCGGTCGTCGGCCTTGTTCAACTGGCTCTTGCTGGTCTTGGATTTTGCCATCGGCTTCTTCTTTGTGTTGCTTCTGCTGGTCACGGCTGGCCTTCTTTTCGATGGGTTCCACGAGGCCTGGGGTGCTCCGGATTTTCTTGCGCAACTTGGGCAGGCTCATGTTGTCGGCTCCTTCTCATGGACGGCACTTTGCGTGACCTTCGTTTGGGTGGCCATGGCCGTTCG
>ENA-OWNT01005770-OWNT01005770.1-seawater-metagenome-genome-assembly--contig:-NODE-5770-length-10041-cov-3.043657_pt1 | contig 10041 bp, 10 predicted proteins | sample MGYA00238136_ERZ651165 | MGnify/ENA primary metagenome ERZ651165 (study PRJEB26861, sample SAMN08777766) | seawater metagenome | isolation source: coastal seawater | place: USA: Florida | collected...
ATCCAACGGATTCATTGCGATGCTGCATATGTTGCCTGAGCTTTTAAGCCTGGACTATTAGGGTGGTTGAGCGGACCTGTCTGCCGGTCAGGCAGGGTCGAAACCACCGGTTTTTTCGTCAAACCTTTTACTACATACTTCTAGCCCAACACTCTACTATTCTACTGAATACGCATTGCACAAAAGTGTGCACCTTGCCAGGATAGGTTTGCTTCTAAACCCTAAAGGCCTTTTCAAAAACTTCCGAAAGACGGTTGGCCAATTCAGGGCTATTTATCCATTATTTCAGTTACTGCTTTCAAGCTGTTTTCCATTGCCTTCAAATTGGCATTTAGATCATTAAAGCCTTCTTTAAGCTTTTCAAAATGAAATGATGACATCTCATCATCCTGCATATCATATATTTTGGAAATGGATTTCAATACTTCCAAATTTTCTATTGCCTTTTGGGTGGCGGTCATTAATTCACCATATGGTTGGTCAATTTTCTTAAGAGTGGCGCTATCTTCTGAATATGCCATGCCCATTGCAAACATTAGGATGTTTGAAGAGAATCCATTTAATGATGCAGATAAGGAAACTGAATACTTATAGATATCTGCACATTGATAACCTGTATAAGCTCCTCTAATGTTCAACGGTTCCCTATTATACTCAGCATCACTTTCCATCTTTTCCAGCTCGCTAAAATTGACGACAAGGGAATCATGAATCCTGGAATTGAGGATTGAGTTAAATCTTTCAGTTAAACTTTCAATTGTTTGTGCGGTTGATACTGACCATCCACATGAAAGGAATAAGGCGAGCAGAATACTTTTATAGCTCATTTTGTACAGTTATTGCCTTCAAACGTAATATTTCATCAAGTTTTAAGAATCAAAAAAGAAAACATCAACCCCAATAATCATCACAATATATATCCTTCAGAAGTGGTCTACTCCATGTGCTTCAAGCACAGAATGATCTTATCGGAGCGGATATCTATTACGCCGGTGCCTCCAATTCGCTATCGCACCCCTGCTCTGACAGCCAGGGTTTACAAAAGTGTGCATTAGGCTGATTTTTAATTAGCTAATGTGCTGATGACTTAATTGGTCTAACGCAAAGAGTTAAAACGTTTAACAGATGTTGTACCAATTGAGGAAATGAGCAGTTTGGGTGGTTGAGCGGAGTCGAAACCACTGGTTTTTCTCTTCAAATATTGATGAGTTGATTTTTAATGTGCTAATTATCCAACGGATTCATTGCGATGCCGCACCTGTTGCCTGAGCTTTTAAGCTCAGGCGTTCTGTGAAAAGCCAAAAGGAAGCCCTTGCTCATTCGGTTGAGCACAACAGGTAGGGCCTACCGTTATTACCCATTAAAAGCCATTTCAAAAACTCCTGAAAGCCTGTTAGCCAATTCAGGGTCTTTCAATCGTATTTCATCAGTAAGCAATTCTGAAATTGCTTTTAATGAGTGTTTTAGGTGTTCTTGCTTCAATGATGCAATCAAGGTGTTTTCCAGTGCTGCCTGATGCTTTTCCGGCAATTGATCTGCGCCACGAGAGTGTGCAGTTGGCAAGCCCAGGCTTTCACACTTGAGAGCAATTAAGTGATGACGAAGGCTTGTGATCCAATACTCGGCAAACCAATAACGTTGGCGATGTATAGCCGCATTGGCGTGCAATACGTGATGCCATCCCCAGCCAAACAAGGTTTCTGTTGGAAGTGTGGTAGCTTCTTTGGCTCCCAGCGCTTTGCCAAAGAGCAGTTTAAAGCTTGGAGCCTTTGGGCCAAACTCACTTTCAGGAACTACAGACAGGTCTAATTCAAGCCCATTAGTAAACAGTATCACACGATAAATCGCCCGCCCGCTTCGCACATCAAAATGGTGTGCCACTTCAAAATCCCCTTGCAGCGCCAGTGTCCATTCGTTTAATACCGCTGCATGGTCAATGCCATCGGCAATACCAAATGAGATATCAAGGTCTGACCACTCATCCTGCTTATCATCAGAGTAGGAGCCGACCAAAGCGCCACCGCTTACCCTGTCATCAGCCTGAGCCAGCTCAAGCAGATAGTTTAACAGAGTGGTTCGTTCTTGCGTGCTGAAAGAAGGCATGATTTAAAGTGAAAAGTTGAAAGTTGAAAGTGAAAGGTTGAAAATCACTTTAAACTTTTCACCTTCGACTTTTAACTAGTGCTACAGTCCGCTTTTCCAGAAATCCTGCATTTGTTCTGCTGTACCGGCATATACATCACGGTCACAGGGCCCTATGCCGTTTACGCTGTGAGGGTCGGGGCCATTTACGCCATCAGTATACTGCCAAAGGGTGTAAGCACTCCAGCCACTTGGTAGGCTTGGGTTGTTGCTATACTGTGCCAGCCATAGCGGGCATTGGCTCAATATAGGGTCGCCGGCACCTACAGATTGCTTTATCAGACTTCCACCATAAAGGGTGGGCCATTGTCCGGTTTGGTCTTTCACGCCCTGCACAAATTGTTTGGCCTGCTCAAGGCTCATGGTACCCTGTGAGGCAATGCTGTTTTCTTCCCAGTCAAGCACCAATAAGGTATTTGCGTCGGCAGCAGCTACCTGCAGGAAATGAGCTACCTGAGTAGGTACATCCTGGGCAGTGCCAAAATGGTAGGCTCCCCATAGTAAGCCTTGAGCATTGGCTTCATTTCTTCTGGTGGCATAAGTGGGATCGGTATAAGTGGCTCCCTGGGTAGCCTTATAAATTACTCCCTGAATTCCGTCTGCTTTAGCGGCCGCGAAGTCAACAGTGGCATTGTGGTGCGATAAGTCAACCACTGCATTGATATTTCCGGCAGGCGGAAATGAAGGAGAAGCTTCAGAAGTAAATTGAAAACCCAGCTTTTGAGCAGCAGCAAAAGTGTTGGGCCCAGCCATACCGTCGGCCGAAAGGCCTTGTGAACTTTGAAAAGCCTTAGTGCCATTGGCCGTGTTTGGACCGTATATACCGTCCGCCGTTCCAACATTGTGTCCCTGAGTGTTTAGAAAATTTTGCCAGTCTTTAACGGCTTGTCCCTGTGAACCTATTTTGAGTAACATTAGCTTGTTTTAATTGATGGCTCAATTTAGATAAGAACCCACAATTTGCCATAGTGGTATGCCTGGTATCATTCTTTGCGGGTGTTCTAATTGAGCAGATAAACCATGATCTCAAGGCTTTAAGGGTTTTTGGCCAATAAAAAAGCCGTGCTTTGCATTAGCACGGCTTTTCGCTTAGCATAGTGTGTTTAATTCTTGCTATGGGTGAGGTAGTATTCATCCTCATTTTTCTTCAATACAACTGTTGAATTTCCAGGCACCGTAGTGGCCTTGCACAAAAAGTCACCGTTGCTTGAATCGTAGGCAGAAACCTTGTACCAAACACGCTCAACACCAATTTGGCAGTTGTGCTGGCTTCCCGCTTTGCAGGATCCAATCTGTGAAGCACCCCACACCACCTTAAAAGTAGCATGAGCCAGGGGGCTCTCATTTCTACAAATCATTTCTACTGAAGCGTCAGGGCCGGGCGTGGCCATTTCAAGGGTTACGTCATCCGGCTTAATTTCATTAGTACTCATAATGTATGAATTAGTGTTTGCCTACTCTTTGAATGGATTTTCGGCTTTTCTCCAGACAAATCATCAACTTGATTTGATAGGACAACATTCCCTTAATAATCAAGGCTTTACAAGAGTGAAATCACGGCTAATATCAAAACCAAGATTCCACTGTAAGCAGTGAGAGTTATACTAAAAATGATAGGGTAAATACGGAAAAACTTCCTTCGGAAATCCGAAGCGACACCTGTAAACAGCTCTGCTTGTTTGAGTTAGCTGCCTTGATCTAAGCCATTGCGACTTGACTTTGGTGTCATGCCATCCTACAAAGGCCTATTTTGGTCAGACATTCGAACAATTTAAGATTATGAAGTTACTTTTTGCATTTTTCGCATTGGCGCCACTCCTGTTGGTTTCTTGTGGTCAGCAGGTTTCAGATAAAAGGGAAGCACCCGGCGAAACAAAAACAGACATTGAAACCATTAATGGAGATGCTACCGGATGTAGCACAGACAGACATGTACCAGTTGAGACCGCCAACCTCTGGAAGAATGCCTGGTTGGCATATCAGGCTATGATTTTGCAAAATCAGTCAACAGACATTGGCATCTGGCCCACTTTTGAGTTTTCGGGTAGCAATATTCTCAATTTGGTTCCATCAGGCAATCCATCGGGCTTAAGAGTTTATTTTGGCCTTTCACAACCCACGCAGCCAACCGAGTCAGTTGAAGACTATCTGAACCTGTTTTTGGTAGTTACCGAGCTTACACCTGAAGGCTGTAGTGATGTTTATATAGACTCAGAAAATCCGATACTGATGAATGGTTCAGGACTTGGTGAGTGGACCAGTATCAGCAATGCAGAGTCGCAAATAGCCAATTGGGTGAATTACATTGATGCTTGCGATGATGCCGTAATCAGGGTTTATGCCTACAATTACGTTTGGAGCAATGTAGAAGCAGTTATGGGAAATAATGGCTCCAACAGAGTCCATTTCACACCTGCTCTGCACACGGTTGATGACCCGGGTGCTGAGGGCTTTTCGCAACCCGTTGTGAATGCTTCCTGTAATGAACCGCTGAGTGGTTACCTTGCCTCTGATCTTGTAATGGAAGGTTTTGATGGCAGTGGCAATCCCTTGCCATCAAGTTGCTCGGGCATACTGGACTTTGCTAATCCATGCCCCATTTATTGTGGTCAGCAAAACCTGTTGCCATCCTCGGCTCAATAAAGAATAGCCATCAATGCCCACACCACCTCTCGTATATTTTAGCGCGGCCTCTATTCTGGTTCCCGCTCTGTTGGCCCTATGGCAATGGAGCAAACTCAATGAGCTTGAAAAATCTCTGGCCAGGCTCATATTTGTTATCACAGTTATACAAGGGGTGGCTTTGTTGTTGGCTGAGGTGTTGAAGCTTAACAACATGCCGCTGTACCATTTCTATCTGGTGCTTGAATTTAACCTTCTCTTCAACCTCTTTTATTACCACATTTTTAGATTTAAGGAGCAGAGGGCCTGGGTTTTGGTACTCGCCCTGAGCGTTATTGTTTTTGTGGTCAATGGAATCTGGGTAGAACACCTTACCCGCTTTCCTTCATACCTGCGCGCCCTCGGTTGTTTGCTCAGTTCAGTTCTGGCCATTGTTTTCTTTGTGAATAAACTAAGCCGGGTTGAAGCGGTACCTCTTAAAAGTGATCCGGCATTCTGGATGAGTTGCGGCATTTTTATCTATTACACTACCAACATGCTGCTGTTTTTCTACATCAGAATGTTTGACGATCAGCCGGAGCTGTTTAACTACATTTGGGTAGTGCACAGCTATCTCAATATCTTGCTTTACACATTTTATGCAATAGCTCTGGTATGCAGGAAGAAGCCTTAAAAATGGCAGATGTTATTGTTATGAGCAGCCTCATTATTGCCGGGCTCTCCGGGCTGATTATCCTGTTTGTGGTGGTTCATAGACAGAAGATATTGAGAAAGGAAATTGAGCTGAAACAAAATGAAGCCCTGCATCAAAAAGATCTGTTGAACGCCGCTATTGCAGCACAAGAGATGGAGCAGGCTCGAATTGCAAAAGACCTGCATGATGACCTTGGTGCCTTATTGTCGAGTCTTAAGCTACGAGTCACTCATTTTGAAAGGCAAGAACCCTCAAAAGAGGCGGTAGGTGTGTACAGTAGTGAAATGAAACAGATGTTGGGCGATGGCATTCAAAGCGTAAGAAGAATAGTAAACGACTTATTGCCGCCGGTATTGAAAGACTTTGGCCTGAAAGAGGGTATTGAAGAGCTGGTTACCAACTTTAGAAAGGCAACAGAGATTCAGATAAATGCTTCAGTATCATGGGATGACAAACGCCTGCCAATGGAAATGGAATTACCTATCTATAGGATTACACAGGAGCTATTCAACAATTCCATTAAGCATTCAAAAGCCAGGAATATCTGGTTACACATTTTGGTGGATGAGGGAAAGTTGATTCTGGAGTACAGGGATGATGGTAAGGGCTTTGATCCTGATACTCAAAAGCGCAATCTGGGATTCAGGAATTTTGAAAGTCGCACTCAGGCCCTGGAAGGCACATTTGAGTTTTCGTCTGAATCAGGAAAGGGCTTCAGGGCTTTTTTTGAATTTCCGATAAAAGCGAATGACAATGAGCAATGACCATATAAGGTTGGCGATAGCCGATGACCACAGGCTGTTTAGAGAAGGAATCAAATTGATTTTTGAGGCAGAACAAGGCATTTCAGTCGTGATTGCGGCCAATGATGGTGTTGAGCTTACTACTGCTATGGAAAGCAATCAGGCAGATGTGGTGTTACTCGATCTGGAAATGCCAAACATGAATGGGGCTGAATCATTGAAAATTATTAAAGAGAATTACCCAGAAACCAAAGTGCTCCTGCTCACTATGCATGACAATGACAAGTACATCATATCATTTTTGCAGCAGGGGGCCAATGGTTACCTGTTAAAAGATGCTACCCCCGATGAATTGGTTTTCGCCGTAAAAAAGGTAGCCGCCACGGGTAAGTACCTTAGTGACCACGTTTCTGATGTCTTGCTCAACCGTTTGGATGGGCTCAAAACCGTGACTCCAAACCTCGGTCAGGAACACGATTTGAATGAGAGAGAACTGGAAGTGCTACAATACATTTGCCAGGAGTTTACCACCAATGAGATAGCTGACAAGATGTTTCTGAGTACCAGAACTATAGAGTCATATCGTAAACGATTACTTGAAAAGACAGATACAAGAAATACAGCAGGGTTGGTGCGCTTTGCTATAGAAAAGGGGCTGTTAAGCCCTTAAGGCTTATTGCACTACTGCGTCATCTCAATCTTTGCCATGCTTGCCATAATATCAATGGCGAAATTATCATTGGCCCGTACATAGGCTACCTTAGGCATTTGCTGAGCTCCGAGTTTACGTTTTTCAACGTCAGCAGAAAAGCCAAGGTATAGTTGCCTGTAGCCTTGATAATTGGCAGATTCAATCACTCTGTATAGGCATTGCTTATAGAGCTTGTGCGACTCAAGAAAATCGTAGTCCATTCCCATAAGCATAGGGCAAAAACATCGCTGCCCCTTGTAGCTCCAAATAGTGGCAACAGGTAGCCTTCTTCCCTTTACTTTGAGAGCCAGAATTTCCCATTGGTCATCCCCGGCAATTTGCTCAAGCAGTTTTTTCGGATATGGAAAAACGTTGATATCCATATTGCGCGTTCTCACATTTTCAAGGAGTGCGAAATGGTGGTCCTGCATTTTATTACTTAGCCTTCTGGGCCGGCTCACTACAAATTCGTCATAATGGCTCATTACATCTTTTTTAAAGTGGCGTCTCCGGCTTGACTTCATTGCCTTGGCATAGTCATCAATGGTCCTGAATGGTTCAAGGTTCAGAGTATTTGCATTGGGCAAATCAAGTTTTACAAAACCATGATCAAAGAAGAATCTGTTGAGTTCTTCATTTTCAATCAGATCTCTGATTATTACAGTTTCTGCTCTGCTATCTGCCTGAAGCTTGTCAATTTCTTCCACCAGGGTTTGTAGCAGTTTTTGGCGGTTTTTGTATGTCTCATTCAGGTATAGGTGCCGGCCTTCGGTGAGTAGTGATCCCATCATGAGTGTTTTTGAAACCAGGTAGTTGGAGTTGTGGGTTCTTAACTGTTCAACCTGCGCCGAAACCTGTGCGTTTGCAAACATATCGTCCTTCATATGAGCTACTGTGAAAAAGGTGGCCGCCTGCACCTGGTTGTCTTCTGAGATAATCAGGTAATGAAAATCCCAATGATTAACTGCTTCATCGTTTCCAATAAATACGTTTTCCAGAAAGAGCATTCCCTCCCAGTCAAATGAGCCCTTTCCAGCAAAGTGAGAGTCCCATATATCACGGTTGATCTCTTTAATTGATCTAAACCACTCTATCTCCAGCTTCTTTTCAGTCTGTGGCCGGGTCACCAGAGTTTCTTCTACCTCATTCAATATGGGTAGTTTGAAGGCCCTTCTCACCTTTTCGTCAGTAATGCCTTCACTTGTCAGTGTAGGTTGGTAATGTTGTTTTATGGCTTCAACCAGCTTCTCAATATCCTTGATGCTGTTGTGCAGGCTTATGGAGAATCTGAACCCACCATTTTTTACCGAAACTGCCGGAAACAAAGCCGGGTTTACATAAAAACCTTCATCAAAAAGTCTTGTTACCATATTGAAAACCACCTTTGGCTGGCCTAAACCAATGAAGAATATGGGCGAGCTGGCATCTGATATGAGCGGAAGGCCGGCATCTGTCAACATCTCGTGACAGTACTGTATTCTCTGGGTCAGTTCATTTTGTATGATGGCGAACTCTGGTGACAAGTGTAGTTTGGCAGATGCCGTGGCTGCTCCAATTATGGCAGGTGAAAGCGGATGAGAATAGGTTAAGGGTCCACCAAAGGTTTTTACACGGTCATAAAACTCAAAGGTGGGAAACACTGATATGCCGCCTGTTACTCCAAAACCCTTTCCCATAGTGGTATTCAGTATCATTTTTTCATGCCTGCCAATGGCATCATATACAAAGCCTCCACCGGTTTCACCCCTCCAACTCATTCCATGTGCATCATCTACATAGGCATACAGGTTTTTATGCGTATCCAACATTTTTCTGATTTCATCACAGGGCAAGGTGTCTCCATACATTGAAAATACTCCATCGGTTAAATACCATACCCTGCGATATTTTTGGTTGAGCTCCAGGTATCGTCGCTCCAGCATCTCAAGGCTCAAATGCCTTATCATTTCAATGTGGGTCCCATTTTGTCTGCACAGCTGCGCTCCCGTTTGCACTGAGAAGTGAACCTGCTGGTCAAGAATAATGGCATCTTCACTGCTAATGAGATTTGGAATATTCCCAATGTGGGCTGATGAAGTGCTACTATGGATAATTATGTGTTGCCCGCCATACATTTCGCTTAATAGCTCGAGCAGCTCCTTCTCAGGTTTTGAGGTCATGTAGGCTCTTGAAATGCCATATTGCAGGCCGTATCTGTTTACAAAATCAGTGGCACCATTTTTAAGGGCTTTATGCATCTCAAGCCCCAGATAACCACAATATCCAAAATTGAGGAGATCGCGATCGTTTACCCGGTATTTTGTTCCGCAAAAATTGGAACTATCCTGCAATTGAATAAGGTTATTGCTTTTGGCCTGGTCTAGTATGAGCTTATAGGTGTCGTAACTATTGTTGTGTTTGATTTTTGCCACCGTCCGATGATTTTAGAGATTGATCGACGAAAAAATCCATTTTCATGGTATCATTGATGTGGTTAGTCTAAATATGGTCGAACACGAAAACAACATTGCCCGGCTCACACTGCTTGAGTCAAACATTTGGCTGGCAGAGTATAAGGTGTCTTTGATTGACGAAGACACAGCCAGAGCGGCGGTCGCATTTAGACTGGAAGTCCTTGATGACGATGACATAAGGCTATTGGCAGACACAACCAACATTAAATCCGTTACAAAAGCAGCCCGTGACTTTTTGGGCACGGCGGCAGGATATGAAGGGATTGAAGCCTCGGCATTAGTGGCTTCTTCACCACTCACGGTGATGCTCGGTAACTTCTACATGAAATTCTCTACCCAACCAAAACCAACGCGGTTGGTGAAGAATCGTGATGAAGGGCTTGCCTGGTTAAGGTCACTAAAATTAGACGAATGAAGCCGCTTTTTTCATCAGAACACCTCACTATTGTGGACTATGGTTCCACAATTTATTATCGTATGTCAGGCAAACAACTAAGTCTGGATATAGCCGAGCAGGCAATTGAATCAAGGCTCTCGGTGGTAAACAGGGCACACTATGGGTTGTTTGACTATAGGGATATACGAAAAGTGGAATTTGCCGCTATTAAAGCACTCACCAGTGATGATGCCTATGCACATTTGAAAGCATCTGCAGTGGTGCTGAGTGGTGAACTAGGAGCGGTACTAGGTGATATT
>ENA-OWNT01005771-OWNT01005771.1-seawater-metagenome-genome-assembly--contig:-NODE-5771-length-10038-cov-4.298765_pt1 | contig 10038 bp, 13 predicted proteins | sample MGYA00238136_ERZ651165 | MGnify/ENA primary metagenome ERZ651165 (study PRJEB26861, sample SAMN08777766) | seawater metagenome | isolation source: coastal seawater | place: USA: Florida | collected...
GCTGCCTCGGGGGCCGCCGGGGCCTCCTGGGCGGCGGGCACCTCTGCCTGGGCCACCGGACCCTGGGGCACCACGCTGCCCGAGGTCGCGTAGGCACCGATGAGCAGGCCCACCGTCAGGGCCACCACGCTGGAGCCGATCACGCCGATGCCACCAGCACCCAGCACCACCCCGCCGGCGATCATGCCCGCGCGACGGGACACCGGCACGGGCGTGAAGGCACCTGCCGCGGCGCGGCGGGTCAGCGGGGTCCACTCCGTCGCTTCGGCGGCGTAGTCGTCGCCGATGGCGTCACCGATCGGGATGCCCGTGCCCAGGCCTTCCGGGGCGCGAGGAGCCGAGGGGTGAGGACGAGCCTGACGGGCTCGGTCCATCCAGCGGCCATCCTGAAGTCGATCATCCATGCGTGCTCCCGCGGTGCGTGCCGTGCGCGCGCCGCGAGTGCAAGAATCGATCCAGGCCTAGATGCGGGAGGGGGCCAGGAACGGCCGAGGAAGCGACAATTTGATCGCGGGGGAGCGCCCCACGTGGGGCCGCAGTGCCCTACCTAGTGGGGTCGACGTCCTCTTCCTCTTCGTACATCTCGCCGCGCTCCTTGGCCTCCTCCTCCTTCTTCTTGCGATCTTCCCAATAGGCATCGCGGAGCTTGTCGGAACGACTACCTTCGCGCTTCGTCTTGCCCTTGTACTCGAAGTCCCACTCCCAGTCGCGCTCGCGCTGGTCGCCGGGAATCACCACGGGAGGCCAGTCCCTCCGCGATGCGGGCTCTGCCTCGGCCTCGGCCTCGGCCTCGGCCTCCCCTTCGGCGGCGTCGGGCTCGGCCGGCTCCGGCGCCTCATCCGCCCTTGCAGAGCCCTCGGGAGCCTCCACCGCCGCCGGCTCTTCGAAGGAGACACTCTCCCCACCACAAGCGAACAGCGCGAGCAGCAACCACCCCACAGGACCTCCACACCGGCAGTGTACAACAGAAAGGCCACCCCCCTTTCGTGGGGGTGGCCTCGTCGTGAGCATCGCCCGTGCTACGGCCGCTGCAGCTCACTCATCATCACGAACTCCGCACGAATATTCGTCGGCATGGGAACGATGCCGATGAGCGGGACGAACGGCGCCTCCACCGTGGTGCGGAGCTGGTCGTAGGCACCGGCCTCGTACGCAGCATCGAGGGTGGTGTAGCCGATGCCGAAGTCGTCGAGCATCTGATCGGCACGGAAGACCGCTGCGGACTCCTGCTTGTCGCCCGCGTCGCCGGCATCCTCCTGAGTCGCGAAGCGCACGCCATAGCGGGTGGCGTCCGTGGTGGCGCTCTGCACCAGGTGGTAGCGACTCATGTACCAGCCGAGGTCGACGATGCCCGAGATCAGGATGGCCATGGGCAGAAGCCACAGCCCGAACTCGATGGCCGCAGCCCCACGACGAGGCTCACGCTGGAGGGTGTTCTTGTTCCAGAGCATCAGGAGCTCCTCTGCCACTCGAGGAGCTGCCGCCCACTCGAAGAAACCGTTGCGGGAAGCGGCACGAAACCGACCAAGGGCACGAAGTTCCAGGTCAGGGTGCACTGCACCTCGCGAAGGCTCAGGCCCTCGCCGTCGACCGTGGTGTTCACGTTCTGGTCGAGGCAGGAGACCACGCAGTCGCTCGCACAGATTACCTCCGCGATCTCTTCGACGCGGGCCTCCGCTACGCCCGACACATCGTTCGACACGCCGGCCGGATCGGTGATGGCCCCCTCACGGGTGCCCTCGAGGATGGCCGCGTCGAACACGGCCTGGGCGGCGAAGTAGTAGCCGAAGTCGACGATGCCCATCACGAACGTCAGGAACACCGGCAGGAGCATGGCGAACTCGATGGCGTTCGCCCCTCGCTTGTTGATCTTGCGACGCAGCATCACTGCCTCCTCAGTCCGAGATGACGATGGGAATGGAGCGGGCGATCTCGAGCATCACGTCGTCGAGCTCCGAGGCGTTCGGCGTGAAGTAGGCCTTGCCGATTCCGCGCTTGTTCGCCTCGAGAAGCGCCGTGTTGACCCCGCCGAAGCCGACCGTCCAGATGTGGATGTCGTTCGCCCAGGCGCGGTCCGACTCCGCAGCCCACTCAGAAGCCCCCGTGGAACTGCTCGGCGACGTTGGGTTGCCGTCTGAGACAACGATCAGCGCCTTGAACGCCAGCGGATGACCGTTGTTGATGAGGTCGTCGATGGCGAGGCTCATCCCGGCTGCCTGCGAGGTCGAGCCGCTACAGGTGTAGCCAGAGTAGCGAACCGAGTGGTAGTTCCAGCTGCCGCCGGACTTTCGCTCGCGGTACTCGTACTCGCAGTCACCGTAGGCCGACCAGTCGGCCACAATCGTGGACTCCACATCCGCCACGAACTGCAGAGGGTAGTCGTGCCCGCCACTGCTGCTGCTGCTGAAGGTGGTGTAGCCGAGCATGTCTTCGTCGACCTGGTTGGCCACCATGTAGCTGGAGAACGCAGCCAGTGCCTGCTCCGCACCGTACCAGCCTGCCTCGGTGATATTGCAGATGGCCCGGCGCTGACGGTACTCCGTCCCACCACCAGTGGTCCAGTAGTGCCACGAGTCTGCTGGGTCCGACGTGCAGTCGCTGTCGACGATGGAGTCGTGCATCGAGCAGGAGCGGTCGACCACCACCATGATGTTCCGCGGGTTGGCCGCGGTGATGCCCTCCTGGCTCACGTCGGCGTCGGCGTGGCCGATGATGGGGGCGAGAAAGAGGTCGAGGGCGTTGGTGTTGGTGCGCTCCACCCGGGCGTAGGCCGCGTTGTAGGGCTGGGCACCGCCGTTGATGGTGGTGTCGGTGCTGGGGTCGAACTGGCCGAAGATGACCTCGGCCAGGGTGCCCTTCTGCCCGCTCAGGCCGACCGTGTTGTTGTCGACGTAGTGCTGGGCCGCCACGTTGCCCGCCGCCACCCGCACCGCGGCATCGGGGGAGGGATGGTTCCGATACTCGATGAGCGCCGCGTGGGAGGCCGCATCGGCCACCGCCTGAGCCTGCTTGTTGGCCATGGCGATGTAGGAGATGTCGACGCCGAGGGCGCCGAACCCGACGACGCTCACGGCGAACACGCCCATGAACATCGAGTAGTTGCCGCGCTTCTCTTCGCGATTCGGAATGCGTGGTGCCATCGGTCACTCCCCTGTTGAGAAGGTTGTACCAAGGGTCCCCGGCCGAACCGATTACGACATCATTACAACCAGATACAACGCCGACAATCGCTATTTCGACCCCCTGCAGATCCGAGGGCAGTGTCACGGCGCGTGGCGCCTTGCTTCGCTGGGGGAGGCAGCGCCTCGTCCCCCGCGCTACCCGGGCAGGGTCCCACCCCCTGGCGGGGTGGCTGGAGGAGCCATGGCCCACCTCATCGCCGAGCACGTGGAGCGCGCGTTCGGAGACCGTCAGGTGCTCCGCGGCGCCGACCTTCGGCTGCACCCGGGCGACCGCATCGGCCTGGTCGGCGCCAACGGCTGCGGGAAGTCCACCCTGCTCGACATCCTCGCCGGCGTCGACACCGAGCACGGCGGCCGCGTCCATCGCGAAGGGCGGCTGGCGGTGCTCCGGCAGGACCCCGAGCTCCACGGCGAGACCGTCACCGACGCAGTCCACCACGCGGTCCGCTGGCACAAGGAGCTGGTCCGTGCCTACGAGACCGCCATGGCTGACGGTCGCCTCGAGGAGGCCGCCACCCTCCAGGACCGCCTCGACCACCACGGCTGGGAGATCGACCACAAGGTCGACGCCGTGCTGTCCCGGGTCGGCGCCCCCGCCATGTCGGCCCCCACCGCCACGCTGTCCGGCGGCGAGCGGCGCCGCATCGCCCTGGCCCTGTGCCTCCTGAGCGCCCCGGACATCCTCCTCCTCGACGAGCCCACCAACCACCTCGACGCCGAGGTCGTGGAGTGGCTCGAGAGCTACCTGTCCGGCTTCCGGGGCGCGCTCCTCCTGGTGACCCACGACCGCTACCTGCTGGAGGCCGTGGCCGAGTCCATCGTCGAGGTCGAGGACGGCCAGTGTGTCGCCTACGAAGGCAGCTACGGCGACTACCTCATCGCCCGCGCCGAGCGGCAGGTCCGCAAGGCACAGCACCGGCAGCGGCTCCTTCAGCTGGTCGCCACCGAGGCGGCCTGGGCCGCCCGCTCCCCGTCGGCCCGGTCCACCAAGCAGAAGGCCCGTCTCCAGCGCCTCGACGCCCTGCGGGAGAGCGTGCCCGCCCTGTCCGATCGCTCCTTCGCCTTCGACCTCAGCACCGGCGTGCACCAGGGGGCCACCCTCCTCGAGCTCCACGGCGTGGCGAAGGCCTACGACCGCCCGCTCTTCGACGACCTCGATCTGGTGCTCCGCCCCGGCGACCGCATCGGCATCATGGGGCCCAACGGCGCCGGCAAGTCCACCCTGCTCCGCATCCTGCGCCGCCTCGAGTCGCCGGACCGCGGCGAGATGCTCGTGGGCCCCAAGAGCCGTCTCGGCGTGCTCGATCAGCAGCGGAGCGGCCTCGACGACGACGCTACCGTCTTCGAAGCGGCCGGCGACGGCAACGACCGCGTCCCCATGGGCGATGGCTGGCTCCACGTCGCCAGCTTCCTCGAGCGCTTCGCCTTCACCCGGGAGCACTTCGACCAGTCGGTGGGGGCCCTGTCCGGCGGGGAGCGTGCCCGCCTCCTCCTCGCGAAGCTGATGCTCCAGGGAGCCACCGTGCTCCTCCTCGACGAGCCCACCAACGACCTCGACCTGCTGACCCTCCGGGTGCTCGAGGAGGCCCTCCTCTCCTACGACGGCGGCGTCATCGTCGTGACCCATGACCGCGCCTTCCTCGACCGTGTCGCCACCGGGGTGCTCGCCTTCGAAGGCGATGGCGTGGTGCAGCACTACGCCTCCCGACAGCAGGCCCTGCGGGCCGCCAAGGAGCGCGCCAAGCAGGCCGAGGTCCCCGCAGCGCCGCCCCCTCCCAAGCCGGTGGCCGCGCCGCCCACCAAAGCCCAGCGGCTCAGCTACGCCGAGAAGAAGGAGCTCGAAGAGCTGCCGGATCGCATCGACGCCCTGGAGACCGAGCTGGCGGCGGTCGAGGCCCGCCTGGCCGACCCCGCCACCTACCGCGACGACGCCGACGCCGTGCCGCAGCTGTCCAAGGAGGCCGCGGAGCTACCGCCCCGGATCGAGGCGCTCTTCACTCGCTGGGAAGAACTGTCGGAGCGTGCCTGAAGCCGTCGGCGAAGCCCACCACGTGGGGAGCCGGAGCGTGCTGCACCGCCCGCCACTCCCGGGCGTAGCGCTCCACGTCCTCGTCCACCCGCGCCCGGCTGCGCACCGCTGCGTAGGTCCGGTAGCGATGCAGCTGCACCACCCGCGGGTCCCCGGGGGGCAAGACCCAGTCCGCCCCCAGGGCCTCGTTCGCTAGGCGCTCCACCTCTGCAGAGTCGCCGCGAACCCAGCGCTCGTGCACGAGGGCCAGCCACAGGTCGACATCCTCGGGGTCGAGCTCCAGGTGCCGCTCCGCCAGGGTCGTCCACGTCCACCGGTCGCCGCGGGCCTGGGCGTCGGCCAGGAGCAGCTTCGAGGCCCACACGCGTCGCTCGACGCGCCCGTGGGCCGCTCGTTGATGCAGGCACTGTCGCTCCGACGTGAGCAGCCATCCCCCGTGCGCCGCCTCGCCGACCGCCTCTGCATCCCCACACGCGCCGCCGAACGGACCGCCGAACGCGAGCAGCGTCCAGCCGAGCCAGAGACCGAGCATGGGTCACCTCCCTGCTCCCTCCTCGGATCAGGGCTCCACGGATTCCAGTGGCACCCGCGGCGTTCGATCCCCCACCGGCGGAACCGAGCGTTGGGAGCGGAACACCGGTGAGGGTCGCCGCACGGCGTCCGGGTAGTCCGACCAGCGCCCGGCCACGTGCACCGAGGGGTGGAGCACCCGCAGCACCGCTTCGTCGCGGAGCTCCCGCAGCCAGCGGAAGGGCATCGCCCACTCCGCATGCCCCAGCGTCTCCTGCAGGGGCACCGTGCAGTTGGTCGAGAACACCCGGTAGCGGCCGTCGAGGGGGGCGCGGGACCGCAGCCGCTCCAGCTGGTCGTCGAGGGCCGCCTCGAGCCGGAGCACCATGGCATCGAGGTCGTGTCGAGCGGGGTCGAGCCACAGCTCGTAGATCTCTCGGTTCCGGTCGTGGGACGCCGCGTAGAAGCCACCGTCGACCGGATGATCGTTGCGAAAGCGGAAGAGCGCCCCACGCTCCCGGCGCAGGTAGTCGGCGTCGCCCAGCACCGACTCCCCCGCGAGGACGCGCTCCACCTCGTGCATGTTCCCCGGCCCGAGCCGGTAGGCCTCGTACTCCACGTCGACCAGCTCGCCGTCGAGGCAGAGGAGGGCCCGCAGGGAGGCATGCCCCCACCCCATCGTGAACTGCTTCCGGCTGTACACCACCGCGGCCACGCCCAAGGTGTGGAGCCGCTGCCCGCGCAGGGTCGGCGCATCGGGGGAGACCGGGGGACAGGACACCGTCTGGTGGACGGGCCACGCGCCGACCCGGGAGGACAGCGACGTAGGGTCCACGACCCACGACCGACGCCCCGCGTGGGCGTCGGCACCCACCATCGCGAAGGCCCCCACCAGCCACGCCACCTGCCCACGTCGTCCCATCGCCCTGACATAGCCAGGCGTCGGGATAGACGACGCCATGCTCTGGTGGCTGGCAGCCTGCGCCTTCGTCGAGCCCGAGGTCGACCTCCCCGACCCCGGGCCCTCCCCCGAGGTCCGCGCCCAGGTCGACGACCGGCGCGATGCCTTGCTCCTGACCGACGGTGGCGTCGAGCTGTGGCGCGCCGCCGACGCCCACGGCACCTGGCTCCGCTGGCAGGTACTGGGTCCCCCCACGGTGCACACCGACGCCGGGCCCCTCGCGGCCGACGACCCCCGGCTCGCCTACCTCTTCGCGCCCTACGGCTGGCTCGAGGGCCCAGCGCCCTCCCTGAGCTACAGCCCCAGCCCGGTCCTCAGCGGCGCCGGCTGGGTCGCCACCCTCGACGTCGCCAGCCGCCGCGTGGTCCAGATCGACGACGCGGCGGGCGCCTGGCACCTGCGCGACCACCGCGACATCGACCGCATGGTCCTGCCCCACGAGCTCGTCGGCCCCGGCGGCGAGACCCTCCAGGTGACGCGCTACGCCTGGCCCTGAGTCTTCTTCAGCGCCGCCGACCACTCCATGTCGGCGATGTAGCGAGAGAGCCCGGGGAAGTGCCGGTACATCCACCAGATGAACCACACATCGATGCCCGGGAAGTTCTCGAAGCGCCCACGCTCGATGCTTCGACAGAGGGTCTTGGCGACGTCGTCGGGCTGGTGGGTCTTGCTGAAGGAGCTGTCGGACTCCATCGCCCACACGGCCGGCGGCTTGCTCTCGTTCTCGCTCTTCAGGCCGGGGGTGTCCGTGGTGCCCGGGTAGAACAGGGTGACCCGCACGCCCTTCGGCTTGAGCTCCATACGCAGGGACTCGGCGAAGCCTGCCACCGCGTACTTGCTGCCCGAGTAGGCGCTGTAGCCGCTGGTGGACATAAAGCCGAGGGCGGAGCTGACGAAGCAGAGATCGGCCTTGTCCGCGGCCACGAGCCCCGGAAGGAAGGCCCGCGCGACGTTCACATGGCCGAGGTAGTTCACGTCGACCATGCGGTCGAAGGCCGTGTCGTCGAGCTCGTCGACGTAGCCCGTGATGGCCATGCCCACGTTGGTGATGACCACATCGGCCGGGCCGCCCAGCTGCTCGGTGGCCGAGACCACGGCGGCCCGCACGGCGTCGCGATCGGTCACGTCGAGGCTCACGGTGCCGTGCGACCCATCCGGGTGGGCCTGCTTCACCAGGGCCAGCGTCTCGTCGAGGGGCCCCTGCCGCCGGGCGGCCACCACCACGTGGGCGCCCTGCCGGGCCAGCTCGACCGCCGTGCTTCGCCCGATGCCCTCGGAGCCCCCGGCCAGGAACACCCGCCGCCCGCTGAAGTAGCCCATGCCGTCTCTCCCGTGGTGCACCGGGTCGCCGGACCCGGGACGGGCGCCTATCCGCGCCACGGCAGCACGGCACCTCGCAGGGTGGCTACTGCCCCGGGGGCGGGCAGACCTGCTTGCCGTCGAGCCGGATGCGGTAGCCCACATCGCACTCGATCTTCCCGAAGCGCTCGTACTCCTTGCACAGGTCGCGGCCATCCACGACGACCGTGTCATCCCCTGCGCAGCTCGCATCGATGATGCTGTCGGTGGAGAGGAGGTCGGCGAGCACGTCGCAGCCTCCCAGGGGCAGCAGCGCCAGCAGACCGACGGTGGCGAACAGACCTCGCATGGAACCTCCCCCATCAGTCTACCGCGGGACCGACGGACGTCCGTCGGCGACCACCGTCGCCGATCGGAGCAACGCCGACAATTGCTCGGCACCACCCATGCACTGACCTGGACCCACCCAGGAGGTCCCATGGTCGCCCACGCTCCCGTCGCCCCCGCTGCCAACGTCCCTGCCGCCGAGGCCACCGAAGACGACGTGCTCCGCTGGCTGATCCGCGAAGCACGGCGCCGAGCAGCCCACGCGCTGGGTCTCGCCGCCACCCTCCCGCCCCAGCCCATCGCCCAGGAGCTGGAGCTGTCCCGCCTCTACATCGGCCTGTCCGACCTCCTCGACCGGCTCACCCAGGCCCGGCGTCTCCTCGCCCAGCTGCAGGAGCCTGCCCTGGTCGAGGTCGTCACCGACCTGCAGGCTCGCACCTGGGTCGCCGCCTCGCTCCTCGAGGCCACCGCCCGCGTCGCCTCTGGCACCGAGTCCGACCCCGACTACTGGGTCGAGGCCGCCGCCTGCTTCCGGCGCGCCTACGGCACCGAGCTCTTCGCCTGATCCCTACACGGTGGGGGGTCCGCGCCGGTCGTCGGTCGGCCCAGCGTCTCGGGCCGGGGCCTCCAAGCGCGGCGCCCAGCCGGGCCCCTCACCCTGTAGGAGGGCGCTACGACGCGCCAGGTGGGCGCACGTCGTCGCCGTCCGCGGGCGGCTGCCAGGAGATGCCATCGAACCGGTAGGAGCGGTCCTCGGCGTCGACGTAGCAGCGCATCCCTTCCATGAGGTCGTCGCTGTCGACGGGCAGCTCGGCCGCCGTCGCCACCGGTGGCAGCCAGGCCGGGTGGGACGTGAAGAACACCGTCTGCGCGCTGGCCGGATCCGGTCGACGCTCACCCATGGGCACCTCCGCCGTCAGGCTATCGCACGTCGACGGCTGCCGGGCGGCCGGGTAGCTGCCAGACATGAAGGTGCAACCGCCGCGAGACCAAGCGGAGCTCTTCGCCCGGGCCGACGCCCTCGCGGGTCGGCCGCTGGCGTGGGTCGCTCAGCAGCTCATGATGGGCGTCCCCCCGGACCTCCGCCGCGCCAAGGGGTGGATCGGGCAGGTGCTCGAGCTCGCGCTGGGGGCATCGAGCGGCTCCCAGGCCCAGTGTGACTTCCCCCACCTCGGTGTGGAGCTGAAGACCCTCCCCGTCGACCCCACCGGCCGCCCGACCCAGTCCACCTTCGTATGCACCGCTCCACTGGATGCCTCCGGGGTCACCCGCTGGGAAGACTGCTGGGTACGACAGAAGCTGTCGCGGGTCCTCTTCGTCCCCATCGTGGGCAACGGCCCCCCCGGGGAGCGCATCATCGGCGCCCCGGTCCTCTGGACCCCCAGCGAGGAGGAAGACGCGGCCCTGCGTCACGACTGGGAGGAGCTCACCGAGCTGTGCGCGATGGGGGAGCTCTGGCAGGTCGACGGGCGGCGCGGGGAGGTGCTCCAGTTGCGCCCCAAGGCCGCCGACAGCGACCAGCGGACCTGGCACGTCGACGCCGACGGACGCTGGGTCGCCGCTACGCCCCGGGCCTTCTACATGCGGGCGAAGTTCACCGGTGCCGTGCTGGCGCGGGCCCTGGCTCTTCCCAGCGGATCGACAGGCAGGTGAGCGAGCCGTCGCCCTTGCGCAGCTCTCCCAGCTCCACCGGCCGCACCTCGAAGCCCGCCGACGCCAGCGCCGACGCC
>ENA-OWNT01005772-OWNT01005772.1-seawater-metagenome-genome-assembly--contig:-NODE-5772-length-10038-cov-3.446943_pt1 | contig 10038 bp, 8 predicted proteins | sample MGYA00238136_ERZ651165 | MGnify/ENA primary metagenome ERZ651165 (study PRJEB26861, sample SAMN08777766) | seawater metagenome | isolation source: coastal seawater | place: USA: Florida | collected...
GTCCCATGGCCACCACCAGCCGGGGCTCGATGAGCAGCCCGGCCTGGCGGTTCTCCTTGAGCACCTGCGACATGGGCACCCCGTCGACGAACTCCATCACGAAGAACCAGGTGTCGTCGCTGCGTCCGAAGTCGAGGGCGGCCACGATGCCGGGGTGGTGCAGCCGGCTCGACAGCTCGGCCTCGGCGCGGAACCGATCGACGAAGGCCGGATCGGAGGCGAGGTGGGGGTGGATGAGCTTCACGGCCACCTCCCGCTGGAAGCCCCCCTCGGGGCAGTACAGCGCGCGCACCACCCGCCCCATCCCTCCCGACGCGATGTCACGGCCGAGGCGGTACTTGCCGAACAGCTCCTGGCTGCGCATCGTGCGGCCAGCGGCGCCGATGTTCGTGCGCAGGGCCCGCACGCCCAGCGACACCACGCCCCCCTGCAGGAACAGCGCGAGGGTGCGCACCACCTGCACGCTGGGCTTGTGCAGCAGCAGGTCGTCGTCGACGATGGGCAGGATCACGGCGAAGGTGACGACCGCATACGACAGCGCGCCCACCACGCCCATGGCGATGGGCACGTCGGTGCGCAGACGCAGGATGTTCGCGACGATGAAGAACGCGAACAGCTGGGGCGGCACCCAGCTTCCCAGCGCGTAGGCGGGGCCCTGCGTGAACGCCATGATCGTCATGATGATGCTGGGGAACAGCGCCTCGGTGATGGGCAGCAGCCACGCGAACTGCTCCCGCCCGACGCCCCGCGACAGCAGGGAGTGCACCAGCGAGTACCAGAAGACGATGAACAGCGACACGCCCACCATCGCTGGCCCCATGCGGGCACGGGCGCCGAAGGCCATGAACAGCGCCAGCACCAGGCACACCGCCGCGGCCGCCTGGCCGGCCCGGGCCATGAACAGCTCGAGCTGCAGGGTGTTCGCGGTGAGCGCAGCCCACAGCAGGCCCTCGGTCGTGGCGGGACGTGCCGCGGTGAGCGTGACGTTTTCCGGGAGATCTGCGGGAGAGTCCGGGGACGACGGCGGGTCGCTGGGGTGTTGCTGCAGGCGCTGCATCGATGGCCAGAATAGACCATCGCCGACGGAGGACGAAATGACCGTGTGGATGCTGACGATGACGCTCACGGCCCAGGCGGGCGATTCCTTGCCCGAGCGCCTTGCTGAGCGTGCCACGCAGCCCGACGTCGTGCTCGTGCCGCCCATCGGTGAGCCGAGCCCTGCGGCAGGCTCGTTCCTGGTGCCGGCCGACGCCGACGACCCTGCCAAGGCGGGCACCTTCGACACGGCACGCAGCAGCTGCACCGACGTGCTCACCTTCAAGACGGTCAAGGCGTCGGAGAAGCGGGAGGAGCTGTGGATGGTGGAGTCGGGCATCGGCGCGCGACTCGGGCTGCCTCAGTTCGGCATCCAGATCGGCGGGGGCACCAAGTCCATGGCCGGGATCCGCTACGACATCGCCGACAAGCTCGTGCTCGACGGTGGCATCGCCGAGCTCGAGATGTGCTGCCTGAAGTCCCCCGACAAGTGCACCGATCGCTACATCACCGAGTATTGGCGCGGCACCGGGGCCCTCTACAAGATGACCGGCTCCGACTCGGCGATGAAGTCCACGCTGAAGGGCCTCGACAAGCTGGGCAAGGTCGACTTCGGCACCACCAAGGGCTGGAGCTCGTCGTCGGAGTGGGCCGACCCGCAGTACTTCGCCTACCGGGTCGAGCGCTTCCAGCTCCCCAGCTGCGAGGCCTACATGAACGACCTGCCCGAGGTGCAGGGCAAGGTGCTGTTCACCGGGGTGAGCAAGCGGGTGCCCTCCGAGCAGGAGGCCCGGCGGGATGCGCGGTCCGACGCCCGGCAGCAGGTGGTTCGCTACATGGGCGAGGAGTTCTCCATCGAAGGCGACGAAGTGATCAGCAAGGCCGAGGCGCTGGTCAGCGGCATCAAGGATGGCCTCACCTGCATCGACGACCCGCAGGCCACGCCGGAGGGGCCGCAGTACCTCGCCCGCGTGCGGATGTACGTCGACAAGGAGAAGCTGGAGGCCGTGGTCGCGGACATGGAGAAGAAGTGAGCCGCGCGTACGGCTGGTCTGCGCTGCTGGTGTTGGCCCTGGCCCTGCCGGCGGTGGCCAAGAAGCCGAAGCCGGCGCCGGTGCCCACCGGCCCCGACCCCGCCCAGGTCGAGGCCGACGAAGCGGCCGCCTGCGCGAAAGACGTGCCGGAGAACTTCCAGATCCACACGGGCTACGCCACCCACGCCGACCCCGCCGAGGCCATCGCGGAGGCGCTGCGGTCGGCACGCAAGGAGGCCCTCGACACCCTCTGCGCGGGCAAGTCCGAGGCGCGCTGTGCTTCCATTCGCCGGCACCTCGAGGGCTGGAAGCAGCCCTTCCACAACCCCCTGTCGGGCCGTGCCTGCGCTCACGTGGGGGTGAACCGACGCTGGATCGACGACGACCGCCGGGAGCAGGCCAAGCTGCACGACGAGCTCGTCGCCCTCGGCGCCCGGGTCGCCGCGGCGACCGAGGGGCAGGTGGTGGCGCTGGCTCCCGCACGCTGGGAGGAGAGCGGCTGCGATGCCGGAGAGGTGGGCACCGCGCTCCGGTCGGAGCTGCGGAATGCCCTGGCCGAGACCGAGACCACCCTGGTGCCGCCGGGCACGACAGGTGCCGCCGATGTGTCCGTGCGCCTCGAGGTCGCGGGCAGCGAGGTCGTCGTCCTGGTCGACGTGGCCCTCCCCAGGGCTGCGGGTCGCAAGCCCGTGGAGGGGGTTCGTTTCCCGTCCGACCTGTTCGTGCTCGACGAGGTGAACCGCGACTGCCGCATCGACCGCTCCCTCGGGCTCGAGGGGGGCGTGCGGCGCGGGGCCGATGGCCTGCAGGTGTGGGTCGATGCCGGCGTCGAGGGCCTGGTCTGCGAGGGCGACAAGGGCGACCCGGAGGTGCGGGTGTCTCGCCCAGCCAAGGTGAAGGTGTGGTCGGTCGACCGCCTGGGCACCGCCTACCTGGTGTGGCCTCCCCCGGGGAACGATGGCGTGGTGCAGCGCAGTCTCTCCCTCGGTGAGGTGACCTACCATCGCCCGGTGGCGGGAGGGGAGGAGCGCTTGCTGGCCGTGGCGGTGCCTGCCGACCAGGCGATGGGTCCCATCGACGACTGGACGGGCTTCTGCATGCATCCGGGGGCGCTGGAGGCCAAGGCCTACCCGGCCGACGCGGCGGCGGCGGCGGCGAGTCTCACGGTGCTTCCCTGGGAAGATGCTGCCTGCGCCCAGCGGGGCACGGCGCGGAGCCATGCGCCGGAGATGCCGGCGGTGCCCGAGTGTCCGGACCGCCTCGGCGGGTGACCGCCCCCTTCCTCGCAGCTGTCACCCGTACAGCGTGACCAGCTGCTCCAGGTGGGCGACCAGCTCCCCGCCTCGGTCGTACAGCTCTCCGCGCATGGTGACGTAGGCCGAGCCGGGTGCCGAGAGGGTGCGGGCACGGAAGAAGAAGCTGTCGTCGGTGGTGACGGGCGGGCGCTTCACCAGCTGGGCGGACCAGGTGACCGAGCTGGCCGGGGCAGGGCCGCGGAGGCCCTGGAGCGCGGGGGCGGGCCAAGCGTCGAGGAGGCCCAGCAGTGCCGCAGCGGAGGAGGGGCCGGGGTCGGTGCGGTGGCGGCACCAGCCCTCGTGGGCCAGCTCGCCCTCGAAGCCCCCGAAGGGCGGCTGCCCCTGGGTCCAGCGGATGTCGAAGTGCTGCGTGAACTCCGGGGTGATGCCCGGCAGGTAGGGGAGCTGCAGGCCGCCGACCTCCTCGGGGACGTCGAAGCGGGTGGGGGGGCGGGCCACGGAGCTCGGGCGGTCCTTGCCGAAGGCGCCGTACACCGTGGCGGCGATGCCCTCGCTTCCGACCACATCGACGCGGGCCTGCGTGACCGTGCCTCCGGCGCGGAGGAGCTTGGGCTCCATGTGCAGAGGCTCGTGGCCGCTCGGCCCGACGAAGCCCACGCTGACGCTGCGCACCGGTCGGTCGTCGCCCACCTGGGCCTGCAGGGCGCGTAGGGCGGCCGCTGCCTGGAGTCCGCCGAAGGCCGTGCGCCCCTGCATCCAGTCGGCCGGGACCACCAAGGGGCCGCTGGGGTCGGTGAGGGTGCCGAAGCTGGGGGTCGGGTTGGACATCGTGCCTCCTGGGTCCGGCGTATCGACCGGCAGGGGGCTTGGCGTGCTGCAAGGTTGCAGGGTGGGCCGGTGCAGCTCGGCGCCAGCGGTGCTCTGGGACCCTCAGCGGTACTCCACCGGCGCAGCCCCCACCGCGACCGTGCCATCGAGGAAGGGGCTGGCGTCGAAGCCGTCGACATGCTCCCTGAGGGCCGCGAGGACGAGCCCCTGCACGGTTCCCCACCCATCCTCCGCGGGGGCGACACCGCTGGGGTCGAGCACGCCAGCGTAGGTGGTGAAGCCGTTGTGCCCGAGCGTGGGCAGGTGCAGGTAGCGGTCCCCGGGATGATCGAGGGCGGGGACCATGCCCTGCACGATGTCGTCGGTGGCACCGTCGAAGCCGCCCGAGAGCAGCATCACGGGCACCGAGATGTCCGCCATGCCGGCCCCGAAGAGGCGGTAGTCCCCGGGGGCCATGCTCACCAGCAGGCTGACCCGAGGGTCGGAGAAGCCCTGGGCGAAGCGGTCGGCGAGGGCGGGGGTCATGGTGCTGCAGAAGGCGGTGCCGTCGTCGCAGCCGGCGATGGTGACGGGGTCGTAGCTGGCTCCGCCCAGGGCGTGCAGGGTGTAGCCGCCGAAGCTGTGCCCGAGGCCGACACGCTCGGGCCGAAGCTGCCCCTCCAGTGGGTCGCCGGTCGGGGCGTCGAGCCAGTCCAGCACGGCGCTGAGGTCGAGGGGGCGCTGGGCATAGGTCTCGGTGACGCGGTCCTGCAAGGGCAGCGTGCCCTCGTGGTAGGGCGCCACCACGACCCAGCCATGGCTCGCCAGGTGGGTGCTGAGGTACGCGGCCACCGCGCCATGGGCCTGGTGGCCGTGGCTGAACACCGCCACCGGATGCGGCCCCGGGGCGAGCGAGGCGTCGGCGAAGACGTCGTCGGCGGGCTCGGTGATACTGCCCACACCCGTGAGGTACTCGGACGGCGCGCCGTCGGTGTCGTCGGTCGGGTACCAGACGTAGGTGACGAGCTCGCGAGGAGCCCCCTCGGTGAGCAGCGGGTCGGACCAGGTCACGGTGACCGAGCGATGCCCGACGGCGTGCGGCCCGGGGGCGACCAGGGCAGTGGCCTCGGCCTCGAGATCGCGGGGGGCCGGAGGGCTGCTGTCGACCGGGGAACCACCACCGTCATCGCCCCCACACGCTCCCACGAGGAGCAGCCCGGCGGCGAGGCGGCCCACCACCCTCACGACCCCTGCCGGGGCTCGCTGCACACGAAGACGAAGGCCGGGGGCACGTTGCGCCACGCCGCGCCGGTCATCTCGACCCGCCCGAAGTGACGGTCGAGGGTGGCCTTGAAGCGCCGCGCCGCCGGGAGGGGCTTGGCGTGGAGGTAGCTGAAGGTGACCATGCGGCCGTCGGGGGCCAGCACCTCGAGGATGGCGGCGAGGATCTCGTCTTGGAGCTCCTGCGACCAGATGGCCCAGGGGAGGCTGCTCACCACGCGGTCGACCTGCTCGTGGCCCATCTCGGCGACAATCTCCGGAAGGGCCTGGGCGAGACGCTCGTCGACCTTCACGTCGGGGAAGCGCTCGCGGAGGGTCTTGGCCAGGGTGGGGTTCGGCTCGAGGCTCACGAAGTCGGCGTAGCTGCGCTGCACGATCTCGGCCGTCATCGGGCCGTCGCCAGCGCCGAGCTCCACCACGACGTGGCCGGGCTGGATGTCGGCGGCGTCGACCTCCATCTTGGCCAGCACCGCCCCGCTGGGCGCCACGGCGCCGAGGGCCACCGGGTCGCGAACGAACTCTCCGAGGAAGGCGAAGGCACCCATCAGAGCAGCCCCGGCCGACACTGGACGTGAAGGGCGAAGGCGCCCTCGTGGTCGTCCTTGCCCTCGACCACGATGAGCCAGGTGGAGCCGCCCTGGCTGACCAGCTCCATGTACTCGCGGTTGCCGCCGTAGGCGTCGGGGTACATCTCGCACTGGGTGGGCACGTGGCTCACCGTGGGGCAGGTGTCGCCCGACCACTTGATGCCGGCCAGGTCGAGGTCGGCGCAGGGGGTGTCGAGGTAGACGAAGGCCTTCCAGTCGCCGTCGGGCATGGTCAGCTGGTAGACCCGCTCCTCACCGCTGTCGTGGTTGGTCGTGAACGGCGTGCAGAAGTGCTTTTCGTAGAACTTGCTGTCGAAGCGGGTGACGCCGCCCTTGGTGTGGCCGATGATGGTGTCGCCGCAGGAGATCTGGTCGGTCACGCAGTCGGGGCCGTTGTTGGGCCCACCCTCGGTGAGGTCGTCGCACTGCTCCTTGTGCACCGCCCACTCGGGCACGGGGGGGCGCGAGTCGGACCCGGGCAGGATCTGGATGCGCTCGCGGAAGGGCAGCCGCAGCCCCTTCTTCAGCTTGCCCTTGTAGGCCCCGCCGCCGTCGAACGTGGGTACACCCCCGTCGATGGAGCAGCCGCAGCCGGTCAGCAAGGCCAGGGCGATGAGCGAGAACATGGCGCCTCCGAGGACAAGGTAGCAGGGCCTTGGATGCCGCCGGCGTAGAAAACGAGCCGCCAGACGCCACGAGGACGGCGCGGGAACTGCGTCGGGGGGATCTAGGACGGCTCGTTCAGAAGTCCGGGTTCCTGTCCGCCCACAGACCGTTCGCCGAAAACCAACGTTGACCCGATTCGCCCTGTTCCGTACGCGAGGAGGGCAGGGCCAAGTTGTCGGCGAAATAGGCCGATGGATCGCCGTCCTAGATGCGACCGGCCATCACCAACTGCTCGCGCACGCGTGCGGCCAGGCTGAGGTTGAGGGCACCGGGGCCCATGCGCCAGCTCCAGTTGCCGCCGCCTTCGACCCCCGGCACGTTCATGCGGGCATGGCCGCCGAGGGAGAGGATGTCCTGCATGGGCACGATGGCGGTGTCGGCGACGGAGAGCCACGCCGCGCGGCACAGGTACCAGGGGAGGTCGCGGTCGCTGGCGGCGAGGTAGCGCCGGGCCCGGTCGCGGACGGTGTCGTCGGTGCTGTGGACCCAGCCGAGAAGGGTGTCGTTGTCGTGGGTGCCCGTGAAGACGACCTGGTTCTGACGGTGGTTGTGCGGCAGGTACTCGTGGTCGGCCCGCTCGAAGGCGAACTGGAGGATGGCCATGCCGGGCAGGTCGAAGTCGTCGCGCAGGGCCTCGACATCGGGCGTGATGACGCCGAGGTCCTCGGCCAGGAGGGGAAGGTCGGGCCAGCGGGCGACCATGCGCTCCAGGAGCGGGCGGCCGGGGCCTGGGATCCAGGACCCGCCGATGGCGTCGTCGGCGTCGGCGGCCACCTCCCACACTCCGGCGAAGCCGCGGAAGTGGTCGATGCGGACGCGGTGGTGAAGCTCGAGGGCGCGGCCGATGCGCCCCATCCACCAGGCGTGCTCCTGGGCTGCGTGGGCGGCTTCGTCGTACAGGGGGTGGCCCCAGAGCTGGCCGGTGGCGCTGAAGGCGTCCGGGGGGACGCCGGACTGCACCTGCGGCTCGAAGTCGTCGTCGAGGCGCCACAGCTCGGGCTGGGCCCAGACGTCGGCACTCCAGAGGCCCACGAAGAAGGGCACGTCGCCCCACAGCTCGATGCCGAGGTGGTCGGCGGTCTCGCGCAGAGCGCCCCACTGGGCGTCGAAGAGCCACTGGAGCGCCAGCTCACGCTCGATGGCGACGGCGTGCTCGTCGCGGGCGGCTCCGAGGGCGTCGGCGTCGCGATGGCGCAGGGCCTCGGGCCACTGGGGCCATCCGGGACCGTGCTGCTCCTGGAGGGCACGGTAGAGCGCCCACGTGCGCATGGACGGGCTGGCGGCCTTCACCACGTCGACCTGCGCGCGAACCCGGTCGGCCGCGAGGGTGAGGGCGGGGGCCTTGCGGGCCCGCACGGCGGGGTAGTCGACCCGGTCGTGGCCGCCGGCGTAGGGGCGCTCGGACTGGGTGAGCCAGCCGTCGCGGACCAGGTCGTCCATGGACAGCAGGAGGGGCTCCCCGGCCGTGGCGCTCGCTGCGGCGTAGGGGCATCCGTGCCGGTCGACGGGGTTGAGAGGCAGCACCTGCCACACGCGATGGCCGGAGGACGCCAGCCAGTCGAGGAAGGCCCGGGCCCCCGGGCCCAGCTCCCCGATGCCCGAGTGGCTCGGCAGGCTGGACGGGTGGAGCAGGACGCCGGCGCGACGGCTCATCGGGTGCCTCCGGCCGAGAAGGTGGCGGCGGGGCCCATGCCGTCGCGCTGGATGCGACCGGTGTGGGCGAGACGCTGCAGCACGTAGAACACCTCGACCTCGTCCTCGTGGAGCTCGGCGGCGAGGTCCGGGGCGGTGCGGGGCAGGCGCCCCAGGGTGGCGCGCAGCCGGTCGCCCAGGGAGAGCACGGAGGCCGCCGCCTTCTTGCCGGCCTCGACCCCCGGCTGATGGTAGGCGTTGATGCGCACCAGGCTGGCGTAGAGGCCCACGGCGCGCTCGTACAGGGCGATGAGGCCCCCCAGCTCGGCGGCGCTCACCTCGGGAATCGTGATGGTGAGGCTGGGACGGTCTTCGTCGGCCAGGGCGCGGCGGGTGCCCACGAGGAAGCCCTGCAGCAGGTCGCCGGCGTTGGCGTCGCCGACCACCGGGGCGGCGTCACCGAGCCCGTCGCCCAGGACCTGCACGAAGGTGGCGAAGAAGTCGCGTCGGCCGTCGCGGAGCTGCTGGACGAAGGCGTGCTGGTCGGTGCTGCCCTTGTTGCCGAGCACCGTGATGCCCTGGTCGACCACGGTGCCGTCGAGGTCGAGGCGCTTGCCGAGGCTCTCCATCACCAGCTGCTGCAGGTAGCGGGAGAACAGCAGCAGGCGGTCGCTGTAGGGGAGCACGACCATGGCCTTGTCGCCCCGACCGCGACCTGCGGCGTGCCAGCAGCCGGCGAGCAGCGCGGCGGGGTTGGCACGCCAGTCGCCGTGGCGGGTCCACGCATCCATCTCTGCGGCCCCTCGGAGGAGCTCGGCGGTGTCGATGCCCGCGAGGGCCGCAGGGACCAGGCCCACCGCGCTGGTGACGCTGGTTCGGCCGCCGACCCAGTCCCACATGGGGAAGATGGACAGCCAGCCCTCGGCCTCGGCCCGGCGATGGAGCTTGCTCCCCTCGCCGGTGACGGCCACGCACTGGGGCCCCCACTGCAGCCCCTTGGAGGTGATGGCTCGCTGCACGAGGTCGGCCGCGCGGGCGGTCTCGACGGTGCCGCCGGACTTGCTCACCACGACGACCAGCGTGTGCCGGAGGCGGTCGCCGATGGTGGCCAGGGTGATGGCGATGCCGTCGGCGTCGATGTTGTCGACGAAGTGCAGCCTCAGGCCGCGGACGGCGGGGGCGAGGGCCGCGTCGACCAGCTGGGGGCCGAGGGCCGAGCCACCGATGCCGATGTGGAGCACGTCGGTGAAGGGGTGACCGTCTTCCGCGGTGATGGTGCCGGTGTGGACGCCGTCGGCGAAGGCTGCGACGGCGTTGGCGGCCTCGCCGATCTGGCCCGCCTGGCCCATGGTGGGGGCGCGGTCGGGGGCGCGGAGCCAGTAGTGACCGACCTGCCGCCCTTCGTCGGGGTTGGCGATGGCGCCGGACTCGAGGGCCTCCATCTCGGCGAAGGCCGTGGCCCAGTCGAGCCCATCGAGCTGGGCTTCGTCGAGGCCCATGGTGGTGGCGTCGATGGACCAGGGCCGCAGGCCGTGGTGCTGGAACCAGGGCGAGCCGAGCCCGTGGCTGCCGGTGGGGGATGCGCCGTCGTCTGCCATCGGACCCTCCTGCGGCCACGGCCGCGCGTCGCCGGTCGGACGCCAGGGTCCGAGGGTCGACCGGTTATCCCTGCGCGCACCCCAAGGCACCCGGAGGAACGATGTCGGCGCTGACGATGGGCGTGATCGGTCACGCACGCAA
>ENA-OWNT01005773-OWNT01005773.1-seawater-metagenome-genome-assembly--contig:-NODE-5773-length-10037-cov-4.625502_pt1 | contig 10037 bp, 5 predicted proteins | sample MGYA00238136_ERZ651165 | MGnify/ENA primary metagenome ERZ651165 (study PRJEB26861, sample SAMN08777766) | seawater metagenome | isolation source: coastal seawater | place: USA: Florida | collected...
CTGAAAAGCCAGTGGCAAAGCCTTCCTCAACCTAAGAACTTGGACAAGCTCATTCTTGACCAGGAACGCGGGTGCTGGCTGCCTCTCTGTTGTTCGGTGTCCCGCCTCCCGGTGTCCTGTATCCGTCTTCGCTCCACCAAGGGCCATTCGAGGCTTGGGTCTTCGGAATCGACGAGCAGTGTCTCAGGGATGGGTCTGTTTGCTGTTTGCTGGGTTAGCGGGCGGGTGGCGGGTGGCGGGTGGCGATGTCGGCGACGGCGACACAGATCACCGCGACTGGGCCCGACGCCGGCCCCGACGTAGACAGCGGAGGAGGGTATCGCGGGGCGAGACCCGGACCCGACGTACATCCATGTCTATTCATGCTGACCACACACTAGTTAGTTAGAGTTGCTAGCGGCTGTGAATTGCTAGCTGTATTATAAATTATCGAGTCGCTCGTCGTCGCGGTCGTGCAACGTCACCATCACGGATGCCGCGCTCCAAGCCTTGGCCTTCTTCACCTCACCACTGTTGACGAAGAGGCCAATGAGCTTGTCGTTAGAACTATGGCAGGCGCACAGCAGCGGAGTAATCCCCAAGACACTGCTGTTGACGTCAGCGCCGGCCTCCACCAGCTGTGTCGCGGCGGGAACCGCTCCCTCCAGCGCAGCCAAGAGCAGCGGCGTGAAATATCGGTCGTTGCCTGTCGACCGCGCCACTTGAATGTTCCCCATCACCGGGCCGGTGTCCAGTTCGGCACCGTGCTCCAGGAGCGCCGTGATGATGTCGCAGTTGCCTTTGTGCGTGGCCAACAGCAGCGGCGTTACGCCCTGCTTGTCCACGGCGTTCACTTTCGCGGATGCCTCCAGCAGCGAGCGTACAATTCTGCCACGCTCCAGCTCCACGGCGATGTGCAGCGGCGTTCGACCTTCGTCCGAGATCTGGTCGACGTCCGCTTTGCTCTCTATTAGATCCGTCACTGCCCAGCGATGGCCTTCCTGGACAGCGAGAAACAGTGGGCATTTGCCTCCCGCCATGGTTTTGTACAAGTTTGGGCGGCAGTCGAGAATCAAGTCCGAAATTTCAGGGAAGTTGGCTTGGACCGCCACGTGCAACGGTGTCGAGCGGTTGATGCCCGCCATGTTGACGCGCGCCCCCATTTCCAGCAGGAGATGGGCGATTTTCACGTGGCCGCAGCAAGCTGCCATGATCAACGGAGAGTACCCATCCTCGTCGAAGCCATTCACAGGTACACCCTGGACAACGAGATTGTACATGGTGTCGGTGTCTGCATCCTCTACCGCGTCAATGAGGTCAGTCGAGTCCTTGCCGTGCAGCCCAATCAGGGCCGTCGACTGGGAGTCGTTTTCCAGCTTCTCCGTGCAGTCCAGTCGCTCAGTTGCGCGGAAGAACGAGCCAATCGCCGCTTGCATACCTTTGATGTCCTGTTCGAATCGCTCACGATCCTTGTCTTTCAGCTTGGGCACTGACTTTTTGGTGGACTTTTGCCGTGCCGTGCCTCGCTGGGATTCTTCCTCCCCTTTCTTCGGCCGCTTACCGATTCGGAATCCACTTCGACCGCCATTTGATGCCGCGGACGACTCACCACCCGTTGTCGCCGATGCAGATCCCGACCCACCCTGCGCAACGTGTCAAATAATGAATCAACACAACACAGGCAACGTCACCCGTGCTCTCGCAGGAACCAAGTCAACAAAAGGGCTTGCATGATCCAAGCATGGACTAACCGCATTGGAACGCCCATTTCCGCGTTCGCTCGTGGAGCGCTGCCCTTGTTGCTCGGAGGCCGCAGCGCGGCCGGTTTTCGACGTTGCCTACGAAAGATGACGCCATTTCACGGCAATGAGTTCAACCGCGCAGATCTTGGGCATAAGGCAACAATGCGACTGCGCGTACGGCGGCAAGAACACTTCAGGCCAACTCGCACCTGTTTGGTGGCCTCTTGCTTCTTCAGCTCCTTCTGTCTCTCCTCGTAAGCAGCTCTGTTGGATGCTCTGATTTCAAGCAGTCGCTTCTGCCGTTTCTCATAGTGCAGTGTCTCCTGTTCTTGCAGCTCCACAGCCTCGGAGTAAACTTTGACCGACTCACCTAGCTTGGTCTCCAACATGTCCGGCTGGATCACGCCTGCCTTGGCGTTCTCCATGAGCACAATGTCTTGTGCCGCGGTCTCAATGAGTCGAAGCAGCACCTTGATCTGAGGGGCGTCTGCCTTCAAGCCGCCTTGCGACAGTTGCTCGCGGGCCTCACGCACGGCGTCGTGCACCTCGGTAGCCTCAGTTTCGAGCTGCTCCGTTCTCAACCGCGCCTCTGCCACCTTTGCCTCTGTGGCCTGCATCTCCGAAGCGCTCTCATCTGCCTTCAGGCGAGCTGCCTCAGCTTCATTCTGCAAGAGCGACAAGAGCTCCTCGTGTTCATTCTCTGCGTTGCGAAGTGCCTCCTCTTGCTCTTTCCGCAGCGCCGCCAACTGCCCTTCAGCGGCCTCGGATGAAGACGCGGCTGCACTGCCCAGGTCATCGATTTCCTTTTTCCATGTCGACGACAATTGCGACATGCTCTCTTCGTGCTCAGCCGACATCGACTTCATCCTTTCCTGAAACGTCGAGCGGGCTTGCTGTTGCTCTTCCTCCAATTCTGCAATTCTGACTTCGAGCGCGGCTCGGTTGGAATGGAGCTCTTCCAGTTGGCCTTGTGCTTCCCCGCACTCTGAACGCAGGGATTCCAGACGGTTGTTAGCTTCCGTCAACTCCTGCTCTTCGTCAGCCACCACTCCATCATACTCGTGCTTCGCTTCCTCTCGCTGCTGTTGCTGCTTTGCTAACTCGTCTTCTAAAGCTTGAATCTCAACTTCCTGCCGCTCTTGACTCGACTCGTCCTCAGCCAACTTCTGCCGCTGTGCCTCCAACTGAGCTTCTTGCGACTGAGCAGACGCAGCTGCCTCGTTTTCTAACTCGCGAGCGACTTTCTCCTCCGCTGCAATGCTGTTTTCTAAATCACTGGCTTCACGTTGAAAGCTCTGCAGTTGCTCTTCGTGCGCCACTTTGGCGGCCTCCAAACGAGCCTTCGCCGCCTCCACCTCGGCCTCCCTCTTCTGCTGCAGCTCCAGCTGGGCCGACGCTCGCTGGTCGTGCTCGAGTCTTAGTCTATCAAGAGATGCTGCCAGCCGCTCGTCGTGTTCTCGGCGATCTTGCTCCTCTTCTGCTTGGAGCGAGGCCAGTGCCTCACCAGCGTCCGTTTCCAAGGCGGCGATTTCCTCCTCATTTGCCTTCTGCGCCAGAGCAAGCTTCTGCTCTTGCTCGCGCTCGGTCTCTGCCGCTTCTTTGGACAGGCGCTGCTCATGTTCCTGAAGGCGTGCCTTGGCCGCTTCGGTGGCGGCACGGGCGATGGTTAGCTGCTGTTCCTTCGCTTGCAGGGCTGCAGCAGACTCTGCGTCCTCTGCAGACGCAACCCGAAGCTCTTCCTCTAATTCGGCTCGGCGAGCGACGGCTGCTGCCTCCAACTTGCGTTGCTGATCGACGGCCTCGCTGGCTTCCTCCATTTCACGCTGCGCGGAAGTCGATCGCGACGTGGCATCTGCAAGTTCCGCAAGTGCAGCGTTCAGCGTGCTTTCTAACGTCTCAACGACTTTCGCTTCTTGCGTCAAAGTCGCTTTGTTGCTTGCAAGGTGCGCATTGGTCTGCTTGCTGCTCTCCAGCTCAGATTCTAGTTCGCTTAAAAGCTCGCGCTGGGAGGCCACTTCTTGTTCTAGGCTGTGTTCGTGCGCCAGGCCCGCAGCCTGCGCCTCGGCAATCTTTGTTTCGGCTGTGCGCTTTTCGTGGCTGCATTCCAGCTCGGTGTTGCTATTAACAGAACGCGACCGCGCACGCACACACACACACAAACGACAGAAGACAGACGACGTTATGGCGGAGTCCGATGAAACCACGGACTTGATGCGCAGGTGTGAGAACAGAACATGTCACCAAACCTTGTTTCCCCCTGCAAGCGCCCTAGTTCATCCGCAAGGTCTTTTCCGCGCTTGCGATGTTTCATCACAGCTTTCTTCAGTTTGGATATTTCTTCCTTCGCACGCTTCGCTTGTTTGGAGTGCTGCTCCATGCTGGCGACCAGGTCAGCTTCTTTTTGGTCAAAGTTTTGGACTATGTCGCTCTCGTACTCGTACTGCTCCTGCGCCTCGCGCGCCTTGGCCTCCGCGGCCTCCAGCTGCGCTTCGTATTTTGCCCGGTCCGCGTCAGCCTTGGCCACTGTCTTGACCATTCCCTCTTGCACGAGCTCGTCCATACACGTCGCGTACCTCTGCTCCTCCGCCTTTAGCTTGACAACCTCCTCCTTCAGGTCGGCAATCCATGTCTCTATGTTACGTTTGAATTCGATGGTCATGCCCTCCTCTGACAGCAGAGCCGCGCTGGCCTTTTCAGATTCGTCGTTTAAGTGCTTCAGCGACTCCTGCAGCTCGGCGAGGTCCGCGGCCAAGCTCTTTTGCTGCTTCTCGGCGGCCGCGATTTTGTCGATGATGTGGTTGTCGCTGCCGCCCCCCAAAGCCCGCAGCTCGGCCTCCAGCTCGGCGTTTTTCTGGCGCTGCGTTTCCACCTGTTGCTCCAGATCGAGCATTGTCGTCACCGCGTCTTGCAAGGCGGCATCTTCGTTGTCCACACCGCCTGCATTGGTTGGACTAGACGCGTGTCGCTGCTTCAGCTGTTCTTTTGACTCGGCACGCGACTTGCTGCGCCGCCGCCTCGTCTTTTTCGAGCTACTGCGGCCGCTCGGCGACTTGCTTTCGCCGCCGTCGCCGACTCTGACCTTGGTTTCGGAACCTTCTCCCTTCATAAGCTCCTCCACCAGCTTCTCGGTACCGAGGCTGACAGTGCGCCCGATGCCTTCGCCGAAGAGGTCAGCGAGCTCTTCATCAACAACGGCGGCGGCGGCGTCTTCGGTGTCATCACCGCCGCCGGCAGCAACTGAACCTGCGCCAATCGAGTTTCTCTTGATGGTGGCGCGCTGCAGCGGCTCCGGTTCGCCAAAATCGTCATCAAAGTCGTCCATCGAGGTTCGCAACTCTGCCGCCAGTGGCAGCACGGAAAACACGGGAGCTGTCGCTCTTCAGTGCACTGACCGCGACTCAAGGTATCCCTGCTGCTGCTGGCTGCCGTCTCACCATTGCGCGTAGAGCAGGCACACGACGAAGGGAATGCACTGGTCCGGCTGGCCACGGCACGGCAGCGGACTGAAACCGGCTTGCGCACGGCATCGCGTACGCAGCAAGACAGACAGAATCCCCACGCGAACAAAACAAAGAAAACAAAAAAGAAAAAGAGAACGGAAGCCAAACAAGCAGGAGCAGGAGCAGAAGCAGGAGCAGAAGCAGGAGCGAGAACAGCCAAGAACAGCAACGGGTAGGCAAGCACACCTGGCCGCGGCCTACAGTCTGGCGTTCGGCTTCCAAAGTGCAAGGTGATGTCGTGGTGTAAGTCAAGCAGGCAGATGGTCCTCAAGAAGTCAAGCCAAGTCAGGTGTCACTACCAGAACAACTCACCTCTGACCGCTGCCCTTCCTCAACCCGACAACAGCATCCACAAAGTCACCAGACCACCCACCATCAAACCACCATTGTTTCAACACCTGCCAATCAGTCCCATGCCCCACCTCCCAAGGCATACTTCAACATACATTGAAAAGGTGCCCTCACAGTCCAAGGCCACCGACGTCAAGTCAGGCAGTCAGTGAGTAAGTAAGTAAGTCTGGTTCATTCATCCAAAGACGACCGACGAGCGAGCGAACACACGAACGCACGCTCCAACGAACGTTTCAAACGAACGAACGCTCCAACGAACGCTCCAACCGAACGAACGAAACAACGAACGAACGCTCCAGCGAACGCTCCAACGACTGCTCCAACAATCGAACAACGTTCCAACGACCGTTCCAAACGAACGAACGCTCCAACGAATGCTCCAACGAACGTTCCAAACGAACGTTCCAAACGAACGAACGCTCCAACGAACGCTCCAACGAACGCTCAAACGAACGCTCCAACGAACGCTCCAACGAACGCTCCAACGAACGCTCCAACGAACGTTCCAAACGAACGAACGAACGAACGAACGAACGAACGAACGAACGAACGAACGAACGAACGAACGAGAACTCCAACGAACGTTCGTTCGTTCCAAGCGAACTAACAAACGAACGAACGAACGCTCCAACGCTCCGAAAGACAACTCCAAAAGTGAGTAACAGACGACGACGACGAAGGAAGGAAGGAAGGAAGGAAGGCAGGAAGGAAGGAGGACGAAGGCCACAACAGCCGTCCGTCCGTCCGTCCCTCCCTCACCCCCTCACTCACTCACTCACTCACTCCCCCACTGACGATCACAACAGTGAGTGTGCGGCAGTCTGCCGTTTCACCAACCGCTTCACACACACACACGCCACACAGTGACGGCCACAGTGCCACAGTGACAGCCACCGTGACGCACGCAAGCAGTGGCTACCATAACACCCCTCAATCAATGACGCACATTGATTTAGCATCGCTCAATTCGCCGCAGCTCATGGGCTATGATACTCGAGTAGTACCTACCTCCTCCACAAAACTTTTTAGCAGCGGCGGGGCAGATCGTCCTCTGCATCAGTCCCGACGAGCGAAAGCAGCATTTTTTTTGACGTTTGCGTGCTGATGTAAAAGCGCTTGCACTGAACTTTCCTTTTCCTGTTCATTGCTGCTGCTAGATTCAGTGGTTGACGTTTCGGGTCCTAGAGCCGCATGTTCAGTTCCAGGCGCTGATCGTTGCAGCTGCTCTATTGATTTATGATTTATTTCTTTGCATGGAGCTGATACCCAAATGAAGCCAACACATTGCTGTTGTGCGCCACTTCCATGTAAAATGCATAGAGTTCGTGTGATGAACTTTGTACACGACGAGACCCACTCCATTGTCCAATACGAAAGTGCATCAGTGTGTCACAACGTCCTTTTTCTTCCAGCAGCAGACAGCGTGTGCATGTGCGTGGTGTGAGGACGATCGAGTGGACGCTGACCGCAACATGCAACAACTAAGAAGGCGGCGACGGGAACAAGTTCGTGAGAGGACGGGCGATCAAAAACACTCTAATAAAAATAATAAGAAATTGACTCTAGAGTCTACGCACTCACGTTCGTCACAGCGTTCGGTGACAGCAAGTGTGCAATATGTGTTTCTAACGAAGAAGTGGCTCTCCAATTGACTGTGATAACGCATTCTAGAACTAAAAGATAGGGATCGCATCACATCCGCCCGGATCGCGCCGCCATTGCTCCCGCACGCGCGTAAGACGAGTCGTCCAGCTCGGGACCCAGCTGCTGCACGAGCAGCTTCACCTGTTCCCGCAAACGCCGGATCTCGATTCGCTGCATGTCCATTTCGCGCGTGTTCTCGTCCAACTGCCGCAGCAGAGTAGACATTTTCGCTTGCTGCAGAGCGTTCTCACTAAAGATCTTCGTACTGCCGTGAGCAAGCCCACGTTTGCCAAGCATCCCGCGGTGAGCGCCAACATCGTCCGGCCTCGGGGCACCCAGCAAAGGCGCGCCACCTGCAGGCCCGCCACTACCGAATTGCTGGCGACGCTGATACGGGGTCGCAGATGCACCTTTGCCCTTCGCGGCCTTGGCCCCGCGAGCTTTGAGCGGCGCGAGCCCTGACTTGCCGTCTGTGCCCGCTGCCTTTTTCTTGCCGGCTCGTTCGAGGACCTTCAGCCTCTCCTGGGACTTGTGCAGGTCGATCTTCAGCGTCTTGTTCTCCTTTCGGAGGTTGTTGCACTCATTGATCAGGAGCGAGTTCTGAGCGAGGCTCAGCTTCGTCTGCTTGTGGAGCTGGGTTTCCTTCGACTTCAAGGCGTGCTTCAGCGTGGACGTAGTCCGCTCCATGTGGCGGCGCTGGCGCAGGGCCTCTTGCACCGTTGCAACGTCATCGTGGAGTGCACCACTCTCTCCGGAACCGGGCCCCGAGGAACCCCCCGCACCAGCACGGCCGCCACGGCCGGTCTTGACGAACGTGTGGTACAGCCGCTTGACAACTTCCACCGTGTCGCGGGGTTGAGCATGTTGAATCGCCTTCGTGAGGCCGTGGCACATGCTCTGGATGGTGCGCGTCTTCTCTCGGTTTTCCGAACGCAACTTCGAGACCTCGTTGGTGAGCGACTCGATGGTCAACATTTTGTTGCTCATCACCCGGTCGAGGTGCTTCTTGTCGTTGAACTCCTTGACGAGCTCCTCGTACATGTCCTTGATGTGGCTCTCCAGCTTCTGGATGTGGGCGTTCACCGGTCCGCGCTCCTTCTGCAGTTCCTGGATCTTGTCGTCCAGGACGTAGCGGAAGTTGTCCAGCTTGCGGTTGTTGCCGCGGAGCCGGAGGATCTCGCGCTCCTTCTCGTTCAGGCTCTGCTCCATCTCTTTGATGGTGCGCTCTCGGTGCCGCAGCAACTCTTCCTTGGCGTTGTTCTTCTTCTCGAGCCGGCTGAGCTGGGTCTCCTGCGCGGCCATTTGATGCTTCAACTCGGAGATCTTCTGCTTCTGCTTCTTGGTTTTGTTCTTGTTCTCCAGAATGGCCTTCTCCTTCAAAGCCTCTTCCGCCCACTCCTCCTTCTTCTGTTGTTGTGTTTCCAGCTTCAAGTTCTGGATTTCCTCCTCGTACTCTGTCCGTACCTGCCGCAACACTTCCTCGTCCATCCGTATGGTTTCGGCCAGCTTGTTCTGCAGATCTTCCTTCTCGCTCAGCAGTCGCCGGGTGACGCTGGCGTGCTCGCTCTTGATGCGGGCAATTTCAGACCGCAGCACGTCTTCCTGCTTCTGTAGCGCTTCCTCGCACCGTTGCGTCAGGGTCTCCATGTCCTCACTTAGTTTGTCGAAGCGCAACATCTCCACGCCAAGCTTGTGCTCGTACTCACTTTCCATTTTTTGCGTGAGCTTGACGTGCTCGGCGTCCTGCTTGCTGCGGTCTTCCATGTTCTGCATCTTGTGCTTTGTCAACTGCGCTTCCAAAGCCATGAAGTTGCGCTTCTGGATTTCCAAGTCTCTTGTGAATTTCTCCTCCTGGTCCTTCAGCTTGTCCCGCATGAGGTTGTCCTTGAAATGCGACTCTAGCTGACTTTTGCTTTGCACCTCTTCAATCTTGTACTCCAATGTCTTCAAGGAAGTGTTCATCTCGTTGAGATCTTCCTTCAATAGCATCGTCGTGTCGTTGTTGAAGTAATGCTTGTAGTCCACTTGCGCGAAATCACGATCGATGCTGAAACAGAAGACGCTCCCATCATGAGATCCCGTCAATAGGAACTTCTGATCTGGTGAGACGCAAAGATGCGTCACGGGACCATCGTGCACAGGGAGCTCGAACAAGCGCTGAGCACCCTCCTTGGGGAGCGGCCACGGGTACACGCGGACCGTGCCGGCCTCCGTTCCGGCGAACAGGCACTTGCCGCTGCGGGGGATGCACACCTTCGTGAGCACAACGTCGGTCTCGAAGTCACTGCGCACTCCTTTGATAACTTGGTGGACAGACCCGTCGTTGCCGACAATGACGAGCCTCGTTTTGTCCTCGCTGCACGCAAGACCTGTGGGAAGGAAGCACGTGGAGCAGGCAATGGTTCAGCACCAGAACGTCGGCGGGCAAGAATTTAGCGCACACGAACAGCACGCCACGGCGACGCGCAACTGACCTGTAATTCTGTCACACTTGGTGATGTTGATGTCGAATTCCTCCAAACGTTGATTTTCTTCGACATTCCATCCGTACACGCCGCCGTCAGCGCCAGCGGAGAAAAACAGAGAGTCGTCCAGCGACCACAACAGCGACGTCGGTGGAGAAATGTGCCCGGTCAACGTGCGCACGCAGCGCATTTCGTACGTCAAGAATATCAGAATGTTGAGACCAGCCGTGACGGCGAAGTACTGTCCACCGTGCGAAAAGCGAGCTTGTCGGCAGTTCTTCACGTTCGGGACTTCTACGAAAAGCGAGAGCTTGGTTGCAAGGATGTTGTAGAACCGCACCCGCTCCTTCGAGCCA
>ENA-OWNT01005774-OWNT01005774.1-seawater-metagenome-genome-assembly--contig:-NODE-5774-length-10036-cov-6.113164_pt1 | contig 10036 bp, 5 predicted proteins | sample MGYA00238136_ERZ651165 | MGnify/ENA primary metagenome ERZ651165 (study PRJEB26861, sample SAMN08777766) | seawater metagenome | isolation source: coastal seawater | place: USA: Florida | collected...
GGGCTGTTCCAGGCCCTGCTCGCCCAGGCGCTGCGCCGCGGACACAACATCTGCGCGGACACGGACATGCGCAGCGAGGTGTGGAACGGCGTGGTCACCCGCATCGACACGACGTTCGTGAAGCGCAACGGCGACACCCGGGTGGAGCACTGGAAGGTCGCCATCAAGGCGCGGTTCGGCAGCGCGACGCTGGACTACCTGGTGCGCCGATCGGAGGACGGCACGCCCGTCGCCTGGTGCCCGGCCACCGGGGAGGACGGCGGCGTCGGCGCGCCCGACTTCCTCTGGCAGGACGTGCCCGACGTGGGCAGCAAGGGCATCGAGGACGGAGACTGGGTGGTGAACGCGACCATGCGCGAGCGCGGCATCGTGACGCTGCGCCAGGCCCGCTGGGAGGAAGGCGGGATCTACGTGCACGACGACCACGTCAAGAACGCGTTCGAGCTCCTGTACTGCGCGCTCTCGGGCCATCGCTGGACCCTCGTGCACAACAACAAGCGCTACGGGTACACGGATCGGGAGGCGTGGCTGGCGGACCGGGCGAACCTGCAGGAGCTGCGGGCAGCGCTGACGTTCGAGGACGAAGAGTCGGCCTGACAGGGCGGACCGCGCAGCAGTTGAGTGAAACTCGACCTTGTCTGCGCGCCGCTCCGGTCTATCGTGAGTGAAGACGTGGAGGTGCCCGTGGCCGACACGCCGTCCCCCGAGGAGTGGAGTTCCCTCGGACAAGGATGAATCCACCGAGCCGGTGAGGAAGCAACGCTCTGGAGCCGGCAACTCCTTTCAATCACATCAGCCCCCCGGGGCGGTTGTCACCAGTCCGACCGGGCTGGTGGAGAGGAGCCAGTCCGTGTCCATCCAGCGCGATCCCACCGCATCCCTACCCCACGCCAACCCCAGCGGGGTCGCCCGCCCCGGTTGGCTCCTGAGCGCCCCGACGTCCAACCTTCCTCACCCCTGGTCCTACTGCGCAGACCTCGACGCGCTGCGCGACGACGCGCGCTGGGTCGCCGACGGACCGGTCATCGACGCCATCGGCTCCGCCTTCCGTGACGTCCTCGGGCTCCCCGAGCCGACGACCGCGCCCACCGTTCCGTACCGTCGGAACAGCAGCTACCGGTACTACAAGGACCGCTTCGGGAGCGGCGAGGGCGTCTACCTCTTCGTGGGGCACAAGGCGGGGCGCGACCTGCTCCTGTACGTGGGCATGTCCGGCGGACTGCGGAGGCTGGACCACGACTGGGCGCCGTCCCCGGAAGACACCGAGGACGGCGTGGGCTCGCGCGTCGCCAGCATCCAGAGCTCGAACCACCCAGCCTTGCGCCGGCTGGGAGCCCCGCGCGCCCGCACGAAGCTGTTCCCGTGGCTGCGCGACGCGCTCGGTCTGGACGGAATCCGGATCCAGGTCTGGAGGACGGATCAGGGGGAGCGCTATGTCTTCCCGACGCTCGCCGAGGACCTCGCCCTGCAGCTGTACTTCGGCTGGTGCAAGTCCCTCCCGTTGCTGAACGGGGGGACGAAGTCGGGGCGCAGGTACGCGTAGCCCGCCCGCTCAGGGCGTCTCGTCCTCCGGCTCGGCGTCGTCCTCGGCCTCCTGCCCGGGGATCACGGGGACGGGCCCGACCAGGCCGTTGACGTAGCCGCGCTCGCTCCAGAGGCGCACCGCGAACTCCTCGATCACCCAGTCGCCCTTTGGCTTCTCGCGCATCACGGGCCCGTCGAGGGCCTGCACCAGCGTCCACAGCCGCCCCCGCGCGTCCGTCAGGAGGAACTGCGCGGCGGGCTCACCCGCGAGCGTCGTGGGGCGCGCGCCGGTCACGAGGAGCCCGGCGGCGTCGAGCCGCGCCGGCCGCTGGGGGGTGAAGCCGGCGGCGCCGCGCACGGCCTTGGCGATGGCGTCGAAGTCCCCGCCGGACGCGTTCGGGGTGTCCTCGCGCGTGTGGATGGCCGACAGCTCCACCGCGATCGCGGGGGGACCGCCGAGCACCGGCAGCGCCTCGATGGCGCCGACGATCTCGGACACCTCCGGCAGCGCCGGCACCTCCGGCACGAGGATCCCCTGGCGCTCGAGCAGCCCGGGCCCGTAGGCGATGCCCGCTCCCAGGAGCACGACGAGCAGCAGGAGCTTCGGCCACACGCTGCGCTTCTGCCGAGGCAGCGGCGGCGTGTAGGCCTGGGCCCAGGGCTCGGACGGGAGCTCGGGCGTGGGCGCCGGCGCATCCTCCACGGCCGCGACCAGCTCCTGGACCAGGGCGTCCGGGGGACGGGCCTCGCCCCAGGCGTCGCGCAGGTGCTCGTCCAGCGTGGCGCCCTCCCCGGCCTCGAGCCGCGCGGCGACCGCCTGCTTCGACTGGAACACCCAGGTGAGCACGGTGCCCCGGGGGCGTCCGAGGATCCGCCCGAGCTCGCTGCCCGTGATCCCGTCGACGACCTCGAGCGACAGCGCCTCCCGCTCTTCCGGCCGCAGGGCGCCCAGGGCCTCGCGGACCTCGGTCGGGGACGCGTCGTAGGTGGCGCGGCCCAGCTCCTCCACGTCCGACTCCACGGGCACGTCCTCGAAGATCCCGGTCTCGATGGCGACCCGCTCGGACGTGCGGACCCCGTCCAGGAAGTGGGTGCGCAGGGTCCGACGGAGGATGGGGAGGGACGGCTCGCCCGCTCGAAGGGTGGACCGCCAGGCGTCCCGCAGCAGGGACTCGGCCTGGGCCGCGTCGTGGGACAGGGCGAGGGCCTGGCGGTACCCGGCGGCGAGCATCGTGCGGAGATCGTTGGGGTTCATGCGTCCAACGCCTCACTCCACGGGGGCTCCCAGACGCTGGCCAGCGCGCCCGTCCCGGCCAGGTGGTCCCCCAGGGCCGCGAACCGCCGGTCGCCGCCGAGCGTCGCCGAGTCCCCGATGACCACCAGACACCTGCGCGCGCGCGTGAGGGCGACGGTCAGCCGCCGTCCGTCCGCGACGAACCCGAGCTCGCCGCGGTCGTTGCTGCGGGTGAACGAGCAGACGATCGCCTCCTTCTCGCGGCCCTGGAAGGCGTTGACGGTGGCCACCTCGACCGCCTCCGGCAGGACGTAGCCGAGGAGCGTGACCTGGGCCGAGTAGGGCGCGATCACCCCGATGTCCTCGGGCCGGACGCCCGCGGCGCGCAGCTGCTGCACCACCAGGCTCACGAGGCGCGCCTCGCCCTGGTTGCGCATCGACATGGTGATGGGGTCGCGCTCCTCCTCGAAGCCGGCGCCGGCGGTGTCGATCCAGCGCACGGGCGTGGACGTGGCGTCCGTGTCCGCGACCCCGCGCAGATCGCGCAGCAGGTGCGACTCGACCGACGGCGCCGCCGTGTACACGGCCCCGTAGACGTCCTGCACCGTGGCCTGGATGGCCGCGTGCATGCGGTGCTGCTCGTCCAGCGCCACCAGGGCGAGCCCCGCGTCCAGCAGCCGGCTCAGCAGCGACTCCTCCAGGGGATTGCCGGGTTCCATGACGACCGGACCCAGCTGGTGGGGATCCCCCACCAGCACGAGGCGATCGACGTGCGGAACGGCGGTCCACACGGCCGGCTCGATGGCCTGGGTGGCCTCGTCGACGACGGCGGTGCCCGCCCGCGGCAGCTCCGGTCCGAGGCGCGCGAGGGAGCCGAACGTGCAGCACAGGACGTCGGCGTCCTCGATGGCGTGGGTGCGCGCCTTGAGCTTCAGCTCCCGCAGCTCGCGGTAGGCGTCGGCCTCGCGCTCGAGCTTCTTGATCGCCGCGGCCAGGGGCCCGGTGCGCAGCGCCTCGTCCAGCGACAGGTGCCGGGCGTCCGCGCCGATGCGCAGCTGGTTGCCGAGCCGCAGCGGCCGCAGCCCCACGCGCTCGGCGGCGAGGGCGAGGTGATCGACGGCCGCGTTCGAGTCCGCCAGGGCCCAGGGCCGGTCGCCGTGCTCGACGAGCTTCGCCAGGACGCGGGCGAGCAGGTGCGTCTTTCCGGTGCCGGGCGGGCCGTGGACGAGCGCCAGCGGCGAGGACAGCAGGGCGTGGCCGGCGGCGGCCTGCTGACTCGCGTTGAGATCTGGGAGCGCGGCGGGCGGAGGCAGCTCGGCGTCGGACCCGGGATCCAGCAGCGCGTTCTTGAGCGCGGACGTGCTGGCGTCCGCGCGCTCCAGCGCCTGGCGATAGCGCACGAAGGTGGACCCGTCGAAGAGCAAGGTGACGTCGAGGTCGTGGTCCTCGATCCAGCCGGGGATGCCGTCGCGACCGACCTGATCGCGATCCAGCCGCACCGTGACGAGGGATCCGTCGACGTCCTCGACCCGCCCTGTGAACCCGTCGCCGCCGCCGCGGGGCGAGATGGCCACCAGGTCCGCCGGCGTGATGCCGTCGTGGAGCGGCGCCGCGGCGCGCAGATCGACGGTCACCCGCCAGCCGCGCCGGTCGGCTCGGACGAAGCGCAGCGGCGGCCACGTGATGCCCGCGAGCATGCGCCCTTCGGTGTCCATCGCCGCGAGCCGCTCGTGCTCGGCGCGCTGGTGGGCCTCCTCGGCGCGCAGCGCGGTGTGCAGCGTCTCCAGCCAGTTGCTGTCCATGGCTCTATGATTCCTGTTCGCCCGCCGGGCGGGGGATCCCATGACCGAGAACAGCCCGATCAGCGAAACCCTCGAGCAGCTCCTCACCGGTCTCACCGGCGAGAACCGCGGGTACATCGAAGACCTGTACGCGGACTGGCTCGAGTCGCCCCGGTCTGTAACCCCTGACTGGCGTGCGATCTTCGAGCGCCTGGGAACTCCGACGGCCGGCACGAGCCGCAGCGACGTCGTCGGTCCCGCGCCGAACCGCCGGTCCATCTTCGGCGGGAGGGAGGCCGCGACCACTGCGTCGCACGCCGAGCACACCCGCAAGAACGCCGCGGTCCTGCAGCTCATCAGCAACTACCGGCGGATCGGCCACCTGGCTGCCGACCTCGATCCGCTGGGGCTCCGCGAGCGCCAGAAGCTCCCCCAGATCTCCCTGGCCTACCACGGCCTGAGCAACGCCGATCTCGAGACCACGTTCCACGTCGGGCGCCTCGCCGGGCCGACATACCAGACGCTGCGCGAGATCATCGAGCGGTGCGAGCGCACCTACTGCCGCACCGTCGCCATCGAGTACGCCTACATCCGCGACGAGCACCGGCGCCGCTGGCTCGAGCGCCGGATCGAGGAGGCGGAGTCGAGCGTCAAGCTGGACCGCCCGACCGCGCTGCGCGTGCTCGAGAAGATGGGCGGCGCGGACCACCTCGAGACGTTCATCCACACGAAGTACCTGGGCGTGAAGCGCTTCAGCGTCGAGGGCGGCGAGGCGGTGATTCCGCTGCTCGATCTGCTGCTCGACACGGCCGGCGAGCTGGGCTGCAAGGAAGCCGTCATCGGGATGGCGCACCGCGGGCGGCTCAACATTCTCGCGAACATCCTCGGCAAGTCGACGCGGGACATCTTCGAGGAGTTCGAGGACAAGGGCGCCGAGGAGTACATCAGCGGCGACGTGAAGTACCACATGGGCTTCAGCTCGGACGTCACGACGGCGAGCGGCAAGCGCATGCACCTGTCGCTGGCGTTCAACCCGAGCCACCTCGAGTTCGTGGCGCCGGTGGTGGAAGGCCAGGTCCGCGCGAAGCAGGACCACCACAAGGACGTCGATCGCAAGACGTGCCTGCCGATCATCATCCACGGCGACGCCGCCATCGCGGGTCAGGGCGTCGCCATCGAGACGATCAACCTGGGGCGCCTGGAGGGCTACACCACCGGCGGCAGCGTGCACGTGGTGATCAACAACCAGATCGGCTTCACCACGCCGCCCGACTCCTCGCGCTCGGGCGAGCACTGCACGGACGTGGCGAAGGTGATCCTGCCGCCCGTCATCCACGTGAACAGCCAGGACCTGGGCGCGGTGGCGTTCGCCGCGCGCCTCGCCGCGGAGTACCGCCAGACGTTCCAGGAGGACGTGTTCCTCGACCTGTGGTGCTACCGCAAGTACGGCCACAACGAGGGCGACGAGCCGGCGTTCACGAACCCGCTCATGGTCCAGGCCATCAAGAAGCTGCGTACGCCGCTGCAGAACTTCGTGGCCGCGGCCATCGAGCAGGGCGTCCTGACGAACGACGACCTGGACGCCTTCGCCACGAAGATGCGCACCGAGCTCGAGGAGGCGCTGGAGGAGGCCCGGTCCGAGAAGCCCGCGGACGTCGGGCTCGCCGGCCTGTGGCAGGGGCTCACGCAGAGCTTCAACCCCGCCGCGCTGGACCGGCCCACGAAGATTCCCCAGGCGCGCATCGAGCAGCTCGGCACCGCGCTGGCCACGATCCCCGCGTCCGTGGCCGTGCACCGCAAGATCAAGCGGATCATCGAGCAGCGGCGCGACATGGCGTTCGGCACCAGGCCGCTGGACTGGGGAATGGGCGAGAGCCTCGCGTTCGCCTCGCTGCTCTGCGAGGGCTACCCCATCCGGCTCGCCGGTCAGGACGCCGGGCGCGGGACGTTCGCGCACCGGCACGCGGTGGTGCACGACCAGAAGACGGGCGCCCACTACCTCCCCCTGCAGAACCTGGGCATGAAGCAGGCCGCGTTCGAGGTGATCGACAGCCCGCTCAGCGAGGCCGCGGCGCTCGGGTTCGACTACGGCTACTCGCTGGTGCGGCCGGACGCGCTCGTCATCTGGGAGGCCCAGTTCGGGGACTTCGCCAACGGCGCGCAGGTGATCATCGACCAGTTCGTGGGGTCGAGCGAGGCGAAGTGGAACCGCTGCTCCGGCCTCGTGCTGCTGCTGCCCCACGGGTACGAGGGCCAGGGCCCCGAGCACAGCTCGGCGCGGCTCGAGCGCTTCCTGCAGCTGTCCGGCGACGACAACTGGCGGGTCATGAACCTGACGACGCCGGCCCAGATCTTCCACGCGCTGCGGAGCCAGCTGCACCGCAACTACCGCAAGCCCATGGTGGTGATGACGCCGAAGTCGCTGCTGCGGCACCCGAAGGCCATCAGCACGGTGGAGGACCTGACGAGCGGTCGGTTCCACACGGTCATCGACGACGGGCGCGGCCTGCAGCGGGATCTTGTGGAGCGCGTCGTGCTCTGCAGCGGCAAGGTGTACTACGAGCTGCTGGACGCGCTGGACGAGATGGGCGAGCAGCGCATCGCGCTGGTCCGGGTGGAGCAGCTCTATCCGATTCCGTCCGCGCGCATCACGAAGCTGCTGCGCGGGTACCCGCAGGCGAAGGAGATCGTCTGGTGCCAGGAGGAGCCCCGCAACGCGGGCGCCTGGCTGCACATGTTCGAAGAGCTCGTGGAGATCACGTCGCTGCCGGTCCGCTATGTCGGTCGGCGCCGCTCCGCGAGTCCTGCCACGGGCAGCAAGAAGGTCCACAAGACCGAGCAGCACGCCCTGGTGGAAGAAGCCACCACCATTCACGCCCGCTGAGGGCCAGCAGAGGTTCGTTCCATGTCCGTGGACGTCGTCATTCCGGAGATCGGTGAGTCCGTCACCGAGGGAACCATCACGAGCTGGTACGTGGCTGTCGGGGACTCCGTGTCCGTCGATCAGCCGCTGTTCGAGCTCGAGACCGACAAGATCACCACCGATGTGCCGTCGCCCGTCGCCGGGACGATCACGGAGCTGCTCGCCGGGGACGGCGAGGACGTGGCGGTCGGAGCCGTGGTGGCGCGGCTGGAGGCCGGGGACGGTCCCGTGGTGGCGCCCGTCAGCGCGCCCAAGCCGCGGGCTTCCGACTCCGTGTCGCCGACCCAGGTGGCGCCCGTGGTGAGCACGGTGGCCGATGCGCTGAGCCCCGCGGGGGAAGACATGCCCCTGCCGCCCGCGACCCGACGCGCCATCGAGGAGGCGGGCCTGGATCCGGCGGACATCCAGGGCACGGGCCGGCGGGGTCAGATCCTCAAGGGCGACGTGATCGCCCACGTGGCGCAGTCGGAGCAGGCCGCGTTGGGAGCGACGATCGCGTCGATCCCGTCGGTGGCACCCGTGACGACGGCGGGCACGCCCCGATCGTCCGCGCCCGGTCCGGTGACCACGGGAGCCGGACGCGCGACCCGGCGGGTCCCCATGACCCGCCTGCGCCGGCGCATCGCGGAGCGCCTCAAGGAAGTGCAGAACACGGCGGCGATCCTGACGACCTTCAACGAGGTCGACATGAAGCCGATGATGGATCTGCGGTCGCGCTACAAGGACGCGTTCCTGAAGAAGCACGACGTGAAGCTCGGGTTCATGAGCTTCTTCGCCAAGGCGGCCATCGAGGCGCTCAAGGACTTCCCCGCGGTCAACGGGTACATCGACGGCAAGGACATCGTCTACAACGAGTTCTACGACATCGGCGTGGCCGTCAGCTCGCCCCGCGGGCTCGTGGTGCCGGTGGTGCGGGACGCGGATCGGCTGAGCTTCGCGGAGGTCGAGAAGTCCATCGGCGACCTCGCCCGGGCCGCCCGGGACGGCGCGCTGACGCTGGATCAGCTGAGCGGCGGCACGTTCACGATCACGAACGGCGGCGTGTTCGGGTCGATGCTCAGCACGCCCATCATCAACGCGCCCCAGAGCGCGATCCTGGGGATGCACAACATCGTCCAGCGGCCGTGGGTCGTGGATGGCGAGATCGTGGTGCGGCCCATCATGTACGTGGCCCTGAGCTACGACCACCGCATCATCGACGGCGCCCAGGCGGTGCGCTTCCTGGTGCGGATCAAGCAGCTGATCGAGGACCCGGCGCGGCTCCTCCTGGAGATCTGAGATGAGCTACGACCTGGTGGTCATCGGGAGCGGTCCCGGTGGATACGTGTGCGCCATCCGCGCGGCCCAGCTGGGCATGCGCGTGGCGTGCGTGGAGCGCTGGCCGACGTTCGGCGGCACCTGCCTGAACGTGGGGTGCATCCCGTCGAAGGTGCTGCTCGAGAGCAGCGAGCTGTTCCACAAGGCGAAGACGGAGTTCAAGAAGCACGGCATCAAGGTGGAGCCCGAGCTCGACCTCGCCGCGATGATGAAGCGCAAGGACAAGATCGTGACGTCCCTGACGCGCGGCGTCGGCGGCCTGTTCGACAAGAACGGCGTGGACGGGGTGCGCGGGCTGGGTTCGCTGACGGGCGACGGGCGCGTGCGGGTGACGGCCACGGATGGGTCGACGCGGATCCTCGAGGCGAAGGCGATCGTGATCGCGACGGGCAGCGAGGTGTCGTCGATTCCCGGTGTGGAGCTGGATGGCGAGCATGTGTTCGGCTCGACGGAGGCGCTGTCGCTGGACGCGGTGCCCAAGAAGCTGGCGGTCATCGGAGCGGGCGTGATCGGGCTCGAGATGGGCTCGGTGTGGCGGCGGCTCGGCAGCGAGGTCACGGTCTTCGAGTACATGGACAAGCCGCTGGCGTTCGCCGACGCGGACGTGATCGCGGAAGCGCAGCGGGCGTTCCGCAAGCTCAAGCTCGGCTTCAAGCTGGGCGTGGCGGTGCAGGGCACGCGCGTGGTCAAGGACGGGGTCGAGGTCACGTGGGCGAAGCGCGGGTCGGAGGAGTCCGAGTCGGCGGTGTTCGACAAGGTCCTCGTCAGCGTGGGACGGCGCGCCAACACGGACGGGCTCGGAGCGGCCGAGGCCGGCGTCGAGCTGGACAGTCGGGGGCGGGTGGTGATCGACGACCACTTCCGCACCACGGTGCGCGGCGTCTACGCGATCGGCGACGTGGTGCGCGGGCCCATGCTGGCGCACAAGGCCGAGGACGAAGGCGTCGCGGTGGCCGAGATCATCGCGGGCAAGTCCGGGCACGTGAACTACGACGCGATCCCCTCGGTGGTCTACACGCACCCCGAGATCGCCTGGATCGGCAAGACCGAGCAGGAGCTCAGCGAGGCCGGCGTGGACTACACGGTCGGCAAGTTCCCCTTCATGGCGAACGGCCGCGCGAAGGCGATGGAGGGCACGGCGGGGTTCGTGAAGATCCTCGCGGACGCCACCACGGACCGGGTCCTGGGCGTGCACACGATCGGGCCCTACGTGGGCGAGCTCATGGGCGAGATCGCGCTGGCGATGGAGTTCGGGGC
>ENA-OWNT01005775-OWNT01005775.1-seawater-metagenome-genome-assembly--contig:-NODE-5775-length-10036-cov-3.348931_pt1 | contig 10036 bp, 8 predicted proteins | sample MGYA00238136_ERZ651165 | MGnify/ENA primary metagenome ERZ651165 (study PRJEB26861, sample SAMN08777766) | seawater metagenome | isolation source: coastal seawater | place: USA: Florida | collected...
GGGCTCGTCTTCGACGACGGCCGCCCCCAGGAGGACGAGGTCGGCGGCGCCGTCTACCAGGTGCTGCGCGACGGGACAGCCCGCGCGACAGAAGCCGGCAGGGCAAGGACCGGAGGCCAAAGAGGAGGGGGCGGAGGCAGGGACGGGGGCACGGGGGAGGAGGAAGACACCCAACACAGGCAAACCGGGGAACGCGCACCAGCCCCAAGAGCAAAACAACCGCCACGGAAACAACGACCACAAAAAGCCACCACCGAAAGAAAAGCACGAAGCCCGTCGTGGCAGCGGTGAGCCCTCGTGGGCGAGGTTCTTCTTCTTCTCGCGCGCTTGCTGGCTGCAGTAGCCCCGCGCTTCCCATTGCGTCGGGAACCAATGAGGCGACTCTGCCGCGAGTTGGTTGCGGGAGGGTCGCCGCGAGCGGGTGCGCTGCGTGGCAGTTGGTGGTGGGTGTTTGCGTCAATGTGCGTGTGTTTGTTTGTTGGAGGACAGCCGAGGGTGCTTGGCGGCCGGCTGCGAACGCACGGCATTTGCCGTTGCGCGTGCGTCGATGCGTGGTGGGAGCAATTGGCTCGGGCTGCCGGCCCCTCGCCGGTGGGTCCGGTCGGTGGGTCGGTGGGTCGGTGGGTCGACCATGGCCCATGGGTTCCGTGGTCCGTGGTCCATCGGCCGGGGACGTCGGTCCGTCCGCGGCATTTAATCGCGGCGGCACGGTGTGTGTGTGCGTGTGTGCCATCGTACCGGAGTCCGGGTGGTGGCGTGCTGCGCATTGATTTTGCACTGGCGGCGGTCTCGGGACACGCAGCCGAGCGAGACCAGCCGGCAGACACGCAGAGACAGAAACAAACAGACGAGGACGAGGACGAGGACGGCGGAGCAGCCAGCAGCCAGCAGCCAGCAGCTAGTCGGCTTGGAGGCAGAAGCAGAGCAAGAGCAAGAGCAAGAGCGAGAAGACGGAGGCGACCTGTTGGTTGGTTGGTTGGTCGTTTTGGAAGGAAGCCAACACAGCAACCAACCAACACAGCAACCAACCAACACACAACCAACACAACACACACACACACACAGCCAACTCCCTCCCTCCCTCCCTCCCTCCCTCCCTCCCTCCCTGTCCGTCGTAACTACCACCCTGCCGCCAGCCACCACCATACCTACCTACCTACCCAGTCTCCTCCCTTCCGTCCCGCTGCGTTCCGCTCCGCTCCGTTCCGTTCCGTTCCAACCAACGCAACAACCAACCAACGCAACAACCAACGCAGCAACCAACGCAACAAACAGCCAACAGCCAACAGAAGGAAAGGAAGGAAAGGAAAGGAAAGGAACCAACGCAACAAACAACCAACACATCAATCAACTCACCCACTCACACACTGTCACTCACACACTCACTCACTCACTCACTCAAACTGGCGGGCGGGCTGGCGGGCTGAGTGAGTGAGTGAGTGACAGTGAGTGAGTGCAACTGACTGCACTGACAATGAATGAATGAATGAATGACTGCCAGCCAGCCTGAGTGCCTGTTTGCCTGCCTGCCTGCCTGCCTGCCTGCCTGAGCTGACTGACTGACTGACATTCATTGAATTGAAACTGAGTGAGTGAGTGACTGACAGTGAGTGACAGTGAGCGAGTGAGTGAGTGAATGAATTGGTGGTTCGTTCGCGCGCGCTTTGAATGCACACGCACGCACGCACGCACGCACGCACGCACCTGCAGCGGCTCTCATGAGTGAGTGTGGGTGAGTGGGTGGGTGAGTGGGTGAGTGTGAGTGAGTGAGTCAGCCAGCGCCAACTTTGAAAACTGAAAACAAACAAACAAAACAAATTCGTTCGTTCGTTCGTTCGTTCGTTCGTCATCTGCGCTGGCTGGCTGGCTGGCTGGCTGGCTGGCTGGCTGGAGTGATTGAGTGAGTGAGTGAGTGAGTGACAGTGAGTGAGTGACAATGAGTGAATCAATTCGTTTTCCGTTTTCCGTTTTCCGTTTTCCGTTTTTCGTTTTTCGTTTTTCGTTTTTGCCAATGCATTCGTTCGTTCATTCGTTCGTGCTTTCGTGCTTTCGTGCTTTCGTTCGTTCATTGTTCATTGTTCATTGTTCATTGTTCATTGTTCATTCATTGTTCATTCATTGTTCGTTCATTGTTCATTACTCTTTTTTACTTTTGTGTGAACTTCTGTGCGGTGTGGATGTAAGTGTACAGTGTGTGATGATTTGGTTTCACTGTACTAAATTTCACTGTATGCCAGAGGACGGACTCATACTGTATACTCACTGATTCGTTGACAAGCAAAACTGCAAAACTACAAAACTGCAAAACTGAAATGAAGAAATGCAGAAATAAGAAAATGGAAAAAGGAAAAAGGAAAATGAAGAATGAAAAATGAAAAATGAAAAATGAAGAATGAAAAATGAAAAATGAAAAATGAAAAATGAAAAATGAAAAATGAAAAATGAACGAACCTCTTTTTCTCTTTTTCCTTTTTCTCTTTGTCCTTTGTCTCTCTCTCTCTCCCTGTTCTCTGTTCTTCGTTTATAAATGGACTGTGAGTGAGTGAGTTGATTGAGCACTTTTGATTTTTGACTTTTTGACTTTTGACTTTTTGACTTTTTGACTTGTGATCCCGTGATCTCCCTGCCTCCCTGCCTCCCTCCCTCCCTGCCTCCCTCCTTCTAATCCCATCCAATCCAAAATTCAAAATTCAAAATTCCAATTTCGCAATTTCGCAATTTCCCAATCCGATCCATCCAACTCACATCTCACAACTCAGTCAGTCAGCTCATTCAAAAATTATTTGCACTGAGTGAGTGAGTGAGTGCACTGAGTGAGTGATGAGTGCACTGAGTGAGTGAGTGCACTGAGTGAGTGCACTGAGTGAGTGAGTGCACTGCACTGAGTGAGCGACTGCTGCTATCTGTGGGAAGAAACCGCTCACTCACTCACTCACTCACCCACCCACTCACTCACTCACAGTGACTGACTGAGTGTCTGAGAGTCTGAGTGAGTGAGTGAGTGCGTGTGTCAGTGCAACGGCAACTGACACTGACACTGAGTGAGTGGGTGACCGCGAGAGCCCCAGCACCCAACTCCCAACCCTCCCCGCTCTTCTAGTGTTCGCTTCTGCGTTCCACCGCTTTTAATAGATGGCCGCGCGTCCACATGATGTATGTCGGTGAATGCTCGCCTCTTCTGCTACGATGCGTGTCCTCGCTCGAAGTCGAATTTTGTTGCAAGGCCGCTTTGCCCGCTCGCTCTTTTTTTCTGTGTTGCTGTCTCTTGTCGTTGTGTCTCGAGGTAGCGAAAACGAAAATATAAATTGTTCTGTTGAAAATTTCTCTTCACAAAACAAGCTACCCACTTCCCACAACAAACCAAACCCACAACAAACCTCTCTTCTACGACAACAATGACGACCAGGCAATCCGCCCTTGCCCGCGATTACGCCAACATCCGGCGCAACCCCATCCCTGGCATCGAGGTCAGGGCGAAGGCCGACAACCTGACCACGTGGCTGGTGGTGATGGACACCTGCTTGGACAGCCTCCCCGGCGACGGCGAGCCATTCCACCGCAACTATGTCCATTTCGAGATTGAGTTTCCACTCATGTATCCGCGCGAGCCTCCGAATCTCAAGTGCCTCGACGTTATCTACCACCGTGCCGTGGCACCGATGTTCTGGTGGCGGCCTCACGGCGCCCCAATAAATCCGGACGAGTTCCTGCCGCCCACGTCAGTGTGCATCCTGAACACCGAGCCAGCTTGGAACTCGCTGCGGGACCTTCGCGCTTTCTTGCAGACACTGCGACTGTGCGTCAACGACCGCGGGGACCTCCAAGACGCCAAGGCGACCGTCGCTATGCTGCGGGCGAGTCCGTGCCCAGACCGTTTCCCGAGGGAAGGTCGCCGCAACCGCGCGAATCACGCCTTCGCGGTCATTCGAACTGACGAGCCCGACGCCACACGGGCGGCGCAACGATGCTCTCTATGCACAGCATTGGATTCCCAAGCAAAAGAACTACGCCGAAATATCTCGGGCGAACCAGACGTCTGGAGTCAAGTGCGGCGCGCCGCGAGCAGTCCTTATGTGCGAGTCCTGCCGCCTACATGGCAAGACCTGTACGATGTGAGCCAGAAGCGCACGAGCTCCAAGCACAACCGTGGCGAAACACAGCAGGTCATCACACTGCCACCAATCCGCGCCGCGGCGACGCCGCTGCGCCCAACGAGAACATTCGGGAGCGGCCCAACGCCGGCACCATCGAGGGCCTACCGACCCCCAAGCGCGAGGCACGGCGCGCAGCGGCAACGCTGCTGGCGGTCTTCCCAGCAAGCTGGGTCACTGTTCACGAGCCGCCTGCGCCCACAAACACAATACACGCACAACCGCTTCTACAGACGCGAGGTGGTGGCGGCCAACCGGCGCAGCGGGACCACCGGCACCACTCCCATCTTCACCGCTGCCAAGGTCGTCCCGAGAACACAGACCATCGAAGCGTTCATGACCAAAATGTGCGTGCGCCATGGTCCAGGCATGTTCGAGTTTCGACAGGGCGACCGAACCCGGGCAGCTCCGTGCCAGCTGGAGGGAGTCCTGCGCCACTTCCACATTCTCCGCATGGTGACGGACTTTATTGGCCCAGACCCAGGCACTATCCAAGCCCTCGCGTGCACCGGAAAGGCCGTCCAGCGCCTACTGGACAACACACCAGCGTTCTGGTACCACGCGTGCCGACTGCAGCAGCCGCTATGCCCGCATGTTGAGGTGAAGGACCTGTGCTTGCCGAATGTTCGAGCATGGAAGGACGTGTACGCGTGCATGGCCAACGGCGCCGATCCGCTCCCACGATGCTCGTTGAAAGGGGAGAGCATGCACACCACCGTCCTGGGCTGGCACGTGGAGTACGGCGGCTGGAGCGACCTGCGCGTGCAAGATTGCTGCGACCTTGCTTTCGGCGCCGGCGCCACTGGAGGCATCAGCACTGGCAGTTGCATACCCTTATTCCTCACCCCGGAGCATTTCCAGCGAGCACTGCCGCTGCTGCACAACTTGGGCTTCCGCCACCGATGCTGCACAGATCCTTTCAGAGTCATGCTAGACGTGAAACCGCCGAATGAAAAGGCACGGCGCCCTCGCCAGTCCACTCGTTACCACGGCGGCCACGAGCGCACGCTGATGACGATCGCGGAGTTGGGCAAACAGTGGCGCGAGGCAACTCAGCACGCCTCGGCAATCGTTGCCCTACAAGCTGGCGTCCAGCTGCATCGCTTGGTCTGCGCACTGTTCGACCAAGATCCCCAAGCGAGGAAGACTTTCTGGAGCTGGTTCCAACCCGGCGACGGAAACATCATCAACAAGGCAGGGGTGGGTCGCTCTTGGTTGGATCACTTCCTCTTTGCGGCCATGGCACAGCCCGATGTTGATGTCAGCCAGTGTGTCTCTACGTTGGTGCCGTTAGTTGCACGGCCAAGCAAAACTCTGCTTGTGACAGCGGCCTTGTATGCCACCCTCTTCCGAACACGCAAGTGCGGCTCCATCGTCCCGTTGGCGTCCGTCGCCGCTGACACAGACCGACTCTTTGGACATCCCTCGAACGCCCGGCAGCGACGCTTCACCGAGCTGCACAAGCGCGCAACGCAAGTGCTTAATGGGAGGAATTTAAGCGAGAGGTGGGGTTTCGTCGACGAGTGCATCGGTGCCAACTAGTTTACCTGACCAAGTCAAAGCGGTGGCGTGTTGCGGTCGCCAACAAACACAACAGTAACACCAGCAGCAGCAGCAACAACAACGACGACGAAAACAACCAACGTAACACATAATAAATATAATGAATGACAACTCAACCCGCTCTTCATTCATCACATGTATTGATGCAACGGCCTCCGACCCGTGCATAGCGGATGACATTACCTGGTATTCCATGTCGTCCCAGGCTGTCTGTCCAAAACCGCGCGTGGACACCGGCTTTTGAACAAGAAGATACCACACCGCCTTGCCGCGGATGCCATCACGCTCGCACGATTGGATGCTGTGCAGTGCAAGCTGCAATACAATTCTACTCCATTCCATTCCATTCCTTGCCTGGTCCACTCCATGCCGTGCCGTGCCGTGCCGTGCCGCAAGACCGAGTCCTCGGCTTGGCGGATTTCGCGAGCTCCGGTCCATGTCCCGTCATGTGTCAACCACATCTGTGACCACGGTTCTCCAAAGCTCTGACAAACAGCCCGGTGGATCTTACGGTGATGCTCACCATAGACGCCAGGTGGCAGGACGTAAATAATGGTGGTGGTGTGGAGGTGCTTTTTCACCGCCTTGGGTCCTTCGTGGGTACTCTCCGAAATCGTGCGCGCGGCCAGTGGAGCCAGGAAATCGAGTTTGTGTTGCAGAAGTCACACGGCCACCGCCAACGCCTCGAGCAATCTCGTGTGGCCGATTGGCGGCGCATGGTGATTCGCAAGAGCGGGTCCAAGCGATGCCCGCGACTCACCTCGAAAGCCGTCCACGCTTGGTCGTGGGCGAAACGGACGCCCTGGCGGCTGCGGGGCGTGTCCGGGATCATTGCTGAGCAAGTGCAGGCGCACTTCTTCTGCTTCACAGTGCACCTTGGCAGCCCGATTGCTGTGCGATCGATGCGGTGGTCGGCAGCATTTGCGATACGTTCGAACAAACCCTTCGTCAGGGCGTCGTCCCTTCTTCATCCGCGGTGGTTGTCCTGCTTTGGTTCAACTTTGGGTCAACAGTCGGTCAGCCGTTGGCCAACTGTTGCTTCATTCTCTCGCGAGCTGGCAAGTGTGTTGCTCGTGGTGACGGTGTATGTGACGATCGTCTCTCATGCTCGACATGGGCGCCTGGCGATTGATGACTGGCCGGCAGCTCCGCCGCGGTCGTCAACGTCGTTGGAGGAGATCACTCTCCGCTGCTGGCGCCAGTTGTGTTGCCGGTCGGCGCCGTGGCAGTTCATGACGCGCCGTTGAAACGATGGCATCGATGGGCGGTGATCGGATGCGCGCGAATGGCAACAAAAACAAACAAAAAAAGCAAAAAAACAAAAAACAAAACAAAAAATCCTCTGCTAGATCTAGATGTTGAGCTTCTGCGTTTTTAAATGGTGCGTCCGTGCCGTTTGTCACCGGTCAAGCGGCCGCACAAACTGGGGATCATCTTCACTCCAACTATCAACTGCTGGAAAACGAAAAAGAGAAGGCACTCTTGGGACAAACGAACCAATGAACCTACCAACCTACCTACCTACCTACCCAACCAACCAACGTGGACTGCCACATTTTTGGAACGTACTCGAGTACCATAGAAGGTCTGCAACGAACCAACTAACTCTACACACACACAACGCCACAACTCTCAGCAAAACGCAACACAACGGGCCGCAACGGGTCGGGACCCAACCAACCAGCCAGCCAGCCAGCCAACCAATCGTGACAAAGATACGAACGAACAATGCTGACGGAAGGAAGACGGAAGATGAGATCCAAACAAACTGGGAACGAACGAACGAACTTTGGTGCCAACCAACGTAGTCTGTGAACCCAACGAAGTCTGTCGAACCGACGCACGGCACGCGCAACTTTGGAACGAACCAACGGACCAGCGAACTAACTATTGTAACGAACCAACGAACCGACGAACCAACCAACGAGCCAACCAACGAGCCAACCAACCTACCAACCAACCTACCAACCAACCAACTTTTTGGAGCGAACGAACCAACGAACCAACGAACCAACGAACCAACGAACCAACGAACCAACGAACTTTGGAACCAACAAACTTCGGAACCAACGAACCAACGAACCAACGAACTTTTTGGAGCGAACGAACCAACGAACCAACGAACCAACGAACCAACGAACTTTGGAACCAACGAACTTCGGAACCAACGAACCAACGAACTTTGGAACCAACGAACCAACAAACCAACGAACCAACGAACCAACGAACTTTGGAACGAACGAACTTTGGAACGAACGAACGGCACTCCCTCCCTCCTCCCTCCCTCCCTCCCTCCCTGCGGTCGATCGATCGCCTAAACAATAAAATATTTCGTGTAAATCTTCACTCTCAGTGCCCACAGTGTCTATGGGAGCTATAAGGCGATTCTACCTTCTTCAATACCACTATTTACAGTACCATACATACTATCCGTACTAGTACCACGGCGTACTGCATAAACCTACCTGGCCTAACCGCCAACGAGCAGTGGCTGCGTCGCGGAGGCGGGTACCACGGCGTTCATCCGCACATTTGGGAATCCGTCGCATCCTTCACTCACAGTTCCCATAAAGACTGTGTGAACTGACAGTGAGCGATCTACGATCTTTCATTATAAATAATCAAACAACGATCTCATTCCTTCATTCGTTCATTCGTTCATCTATGAAGGTAATCGTAATACCTAAAGTACTGTATGGAGTTGGCTTCTTGCTTTGTTGCGACTTCTTCCTTCAATGTACGGCGTTTGTGCGCAGAATGCACGGTGCGTTATTACAGGTATTAGTAGTACAGAAAGTACAGAAATAGGCGTGAGGTATCTTGGTTGGTATCTTGGTTGGTGACGAGTGAGTGAGTGAGTGAGTGGCCGCAGTGAGTGTGACGTCGATCGACTTCGTTTGTTGGTTGGATGGTTGGTGACAAACCGAACAACGAACAAACTTTGCAACAAACGAACGAACTTTGGAACGAACGAACGAACGAAGGGACAAACGAACGAAGTGACGAACGAAGGGACGAACGAACGAACGAACGATGGATGGATGGATGGATGGATTCCCGCAATTCGTTCGTTCGTTCGTTCGTTCGTTCCAAAGTTCGTTCGTTCCAAACAAAGTGTCGTTCGTTCGTTCGTTCGTTCCAAAGTTCGTTCGTTGTTCTCGTTTTTGTCGTTTCCATCCTCCTCGTACCGTGCGTTTGCATTGTGTGTGACGAGTTTAGTTGTAGCGGTGCACGCGTGCGTGCGTGCGTGCGCTTGTGGCATTTCTTTGTAGTCGTGGGGTGGGTGTTGGTGGAGTGTACGGTGAGCATGTTTACATTTTAGGTTTTGGATGTTTGCAGATTGTCTGTTGTGCCTGTTTGTATAATGAATAATGAAGCAACGGCGGGCGGGCGGCAGTCTGAAGTTCGTTCGCCTTCGCGTCGTTCGTTCTTTCGTTCGCTTTGCTTTCGTCCCATCGTTGCTTCGTCGCTTCGTTGCGTCGTTTGTTTGGCGTCGTCCCGCGGGGGCAGCAGCGGTGGCGGCGGTGTTCGGAGACTGTGGCGGCTTTGACGAGCGGAGGGAGAAGAGGAGGAGGAGGAGCACGACGACCACGACAGTGGGAAGCAGTTGGCCGCAATTGAACTGCGGCAACAGTGGCGGCGACAATGATGCCAACAGTGGCGGCAACACCGGCAACAACGGCGGCAACTGCGAGGCACGTGCGCTCAAGGTCGTGGACGCGCAATCGTCGCCGAACCCAACAGTGTTGACCGCGGAAAAGCACCCCAAAGAAGCGAGTGCCCGCTGCCATCTGTGCTCACGATTGTGTGTGTGCGGCGTGGCCCTGGCAGATCAAGCAGGCAAGTAGTGTGACCGGTGGCTCCTTTTCCACAGTGGGCTCTCTTTCCCGCCCGCTTTCTCGCCCGCTTTCCCGAGCCCCCACCCCTTCTTTTTCTTTTCCTGTCTGTCTGTCGGTCGGTCGGTCTCCCTCTCTGCCAAGTCCTTTGTTTTTGTGTGTGCCATGTCACGCCGCAGCGTTGGCATGACGTCGTCTCGGCGCAGCATCCTGAGCGCGGACTATGCCGCGCACGAAGACGACGGCGGCGACGACGACGAGCGCAGCGTCGCCGTGCAGATGGACCTCGACGAAGTGGCCGACGGCCGCAGCGAAGGCGGCGACTCGCTCCGGCAACCTCGCCGAAGCCGGCGGGTGAAGACCAAGAAGAAGCGGCACCCGTGCGCCATCCTCGCGCAGAAGTTCGTTGCTGAGTTGGTCGGCACGTTCTTCTTGATTGTCACCATCGGCTTGGCCGCGGGCCAGGACGAAGCGTTGGCCCCGATC
>ENA-OWNT01005777-OWNT01005777.1-seawater-metagenome-genome-assembly--contig:-NODE-5777-length-10035-cov-3.495079_pt1 | contig 10035 bp, 11 predicted proteins | sample MGYA00238136_ERZ651165 | MGnify/ENA primary metagenome ERZ651165 (study PRJEB26861, sample SAMN08777766) | seawater metagenome | isolation source: coastal seawater | place: USA: Florida | collected...
TGCCGGGGTCGACGAAATCTATCGCATCGGAGGCGCCCAGGCGATTGCCGCGCTGGCCTATGGCACCGAGACCATCACGCCCGTCGACAAGATTACCGGCCCCGGCAACGCCTTTGTCGCGGCTGCCAAACGCCGGGTGTTCGGCAAGGTCGGCATCGACATGATCGCGGGCCCGTCGGAAATCCTGGTGATCGCAGACAAGAACAACGATCCCGACTGGATCGCGCTGGACCTGATGAGCCAGGCCGAACATGACGAGAGTGCCCAATCGCTGCTGATCACCGATGACGCCGCATTTGGCCGCGCCGTCAACGACGCCGTCGAACGGCGGCTGATGACGTTGGACCGCCGCGCCATCGCCGGGGCCAGTTGGCGCGATTTCGGTGCGGTGATCACCGTACGGGATCTGGATGAGGCTGCCGCCCTGTCCAACCGCATTGCACCGGAGCACCTGGAACTGTGCGTTAATGACCCTGAGGCGCTGGCGGAGAAGTGCACCCACGCCGGGGCGATATTCCTCGGTCAGTTCACTCCCGAGGCTATTGGCGATTATGTCGGAGGGCCGAACCACGTGCTGCCCACGGCTCGGTCGGCGCGGTTCTCGTCCGGTCTGTCGGTGATGGACTTTTTGAAGCGGACCACCATGGCGCGGATGACACCGGAGGCGCTGCGTGCTATTGGCCCTGCGGCTGAACGGCTGGCCCAGTCCGAAAGCCTTGAGGCGCACGGGCTGTCGGTTCGCGCGCGTCTGGACCATTTGAACAGGTAACATACCGATGTCACATATTGTCGATATTGCTCTGGATGACGCGGGGCTGCCGCCGCCCACGCCCGAGATCGAACAGGAACGCAAGGTCGCCATGTTCGATCTGCTGGAAAAGAACAGCTTTGATCTGCCCAAACGTGAGGACCGGTTGGTGCCCGAAGGCCCTTATCGGGTCAAACTGTCGATCCGCGAGAAACGGCTGGTCTTTGATATCGACACCGAAGATGGGCAAAAGGCGGCTGAATTCCACCTGTCACTGGGGCCATTCCGGCAGGTGGTCAAAGACTACTTTCAGATCTGCGAAAGCTATTTCGACGCGGTCAAGACGCTGCCGCCCAGCCAGATAGAAACCATCGACATGGCTCGGCGTGGTATTCACAACGAAGGCAGCCGGGTTTTGCAGGAACGGCTTGAAGGCAAGGCCGATGTCGACACCGATACCGCGCGGCGGCTGTTCACGCTGATCTGCGTGCTGCATTTCGGGGGCTGAATGGTGATGCCGCTTCCGCAGTCGGTCCTGTTCTGCTGCGATCACAATGCCTGTCGGTCGCCGATGGCCGAAGGCATCATGAAACGGTTCTATGGCACCGATACCTATGTGCAGTCCGTCGGTGTGCGCAGCGATTTGGAGATCGACGGGTTTTCCATATCCGTCTGCCAGGAAATCGGGGTGGAGCTGTCGCGGCATCGGTCACGATCGTTCGACGAACTGGAGCAATGGGGCGATGACCTGTCGTCCTTTGATCTGGTCGTGGCTCTGTCGCCGGCCAGCCAGCGCCGAGCGCTGGAACTGACCCGCTATTTTCACCTGGATGTTGAGTACTGGCCGATCCTTGACCCGACGGGCCTGGGCGAGACCCGTGCCGCGAAACTGGATGCCTACCGCCAGTCCCGCGACCAGATTGTCGGCCGGATGATCGAACGCTGGGGTCCGCCGATTGAAAACGGTTAAACGCTAGAGCTTGCGCGCCACCACGAAGTGATTGGGCGGTGAGGCCGGGTAGTTGCCGGTCTCGATGATCTCGAACCCCGCGCGGGTGATGTGGTCGTCGATCTCGGCGATGCGAAAGTACTTCACATAGGGCGCCTTGCCGATCAGCCGCATGGCACTGATCAGCACCCGCATCCACGCGCCCTTGTCCGCCAGGCCCACGGTTTTCGAAATGAACAGCCCGCCGGGTCTGAGCATGCCGTGAACCTGGGCTAAAACCGCCTCGGTATCCTCGATCAGATGCAGCAGATTAAAGGCCATCACCACATCATAGGGCGCGGCCTCGGGCGGGGTACCGCCCGGCACCGCCATCGGCGAGAAATCGACGTTGGCGACCCCTTGCGCCTTTTCGCGGGCGATGTCGATCATGCCGGTGGCCACATCCGTGCCGGTTATTTGGTTTACGGCATCGGCCAGCTTCAGCGCCGTGGTCCCGGTGCCGCAACCGATTTCCAGCACCCGGTCATCGGCGTGCAGGTAGCTGCGAGTCCGGTCCAGTGTCAGCTCGTAGGCCGCCTCGTCCTGTACCGGGCGTTTTGCATATTTGCGGGCGGCCTTGTTCCAGAATTCTGTATTAATGGACATCTGTTTTCCTATCGAACGAAGCGGCGCCCGGCTGCCGGGCGCTTGAATGACTGTGTCCCCTCCGCTGCGGGCGGGGCTCGGATGGGAGGTATCTAGACCCAGCCCGAACCAAAAGAAATTGCAGAAATCCGCAGGCCATCTATACGTATTTGCATGAATTGGACCGCGATCACTTTTGACTGGAACCAGGCGCGCGCCTTTTTGGTGACGGCTGAAGAAGGCTCGCTGTCTGCCGCCGCGCGTGCGCTGGGGTTGACGCAACCGACGCTGGGCCGCCAGGTCGCGGGGCTGGAGGAAGCGCTGGGCGTGACCCTGTTCGAACGGGTCGGCCGGGGCGTCATGCTGACACAGGCCGGTGTCGAACTTCTGGATCACGTACGTGGTATGAGCGACGCCGCCGGGCGAATCTCTTTGGCGGCCTCTGGTCAGTCGCAATCCGTCGAGGGCGCGGTCAGCATCACCGCCAGCGACCTGATGTCGGCCTACCACCTGCCCCCTGTCCTTGCGCGGCTGCGCGAAATCGCGCCGGGCATCGAGGTGACCGTGGTGGCTGCAAACGATGTGCGCGACCTGACCCGGCGCGAGGCCGATGTCGCGATCCGTCATGTGCGCCCCGAACAACCCGAGCTCATCGCCAAGCTGATCGGCCATGGCGATGCGGGGTTTTATGCCGCCCGGCGCTATGTCAGCCGCGTCGGACGCCCGGCCACGCTTACGGATCTGACCGGGTTCGACTTCGTCGGATTTGCCCGTGGCGACCAGCTGATCGCCCGGCTGGGCGAAATGGGGCTGCCCTTGGGCGCCGAGAATTTTCGCCTGTTTGCCGAAAACGGCATGGTCTACTGGAACCTGATCGCCGAGGGTCTGGGAGTGGGCATCCTGCCTGACGATCTGGCCGGACCGGACCCGCGCCTGATACGGCTGATCCCGGACATGGAGCCAATCCGCTTTCCGCTCTGGCTGACGACTCACCGCGAGTTGCACACCAGCCGCCGCATCCGCGTAGTGTTCGATCTGCTCGCCGAAATGCTGGGTGACACCGCCGACCGCCGGATTTCGCGCGCCTGAGCCGCTCCGGGACGTTTCAAATCGGCCACAAATCGCAGGGCGCGCGAAATGGCCGCTTGAAAAACCGCTCGAATGGCACCATTTAAGCGCACGGTCCGCATCCTGGCGGGCTTTTCGTGATGGAGACAACATGGCCAAGGAAGACACTCTCGAATTCCCCGGCGTCGTGAAGGAACTCCTGCCGAATGCGACATTCCGGGTCGAACTTGAGAACGGCCATGAGATCATCGCACATACGGCGGGCAAGATGCGCAAAAACCGCATCCGGGTTCTGGCCGGCGACAAGGTTCAGGTGGAAATGACCCCCTACGATCTGACCAAAGGTCGGATCAACTACCGCTTTAAATAACGCCCGCAATGGCGTTTATCCTCGGATCGGGCAGCCCCAGGCGGCTGGACCTGCTGGCGCAGCTCGGCGTGACGCCCGACGCGGTCCGCCCGCCCGAGATCGACGAAGACCCGGTTCGGGGCGAATTGCCCCGCCCCTATTGCATCCGGATCGCGCGCGAAAAGGCGCAGGCGGTGCAGGCTGGCGCAGATGACATCGTATTGTGCGCCGACACCACCGTGGCGCTGGGCCGCCGGATCATGGGCAAGCCCGCCGACGCGGCCGAAGCGGCGCAGTTCCTGTACGCGCTGTCGGGTCGCCGCCACAAGGTGATCACCGCCGTGGCGGTACGGCGCGGCGAACGGCTGTGGCTCAAGGATGTGGTAAGCTCGGTCAAGATGAAACGCCTCTCCGACGTAGAGGTGAACGCCTACCTGTCCAGCAATGACTGGCAAGGCAAGGCCGGCGGTTATGCGATTCAGGGTCCTGCGGGGGCCTTCATCCCGTGGATCGAAGGATCATTCACCGGTATCGTCGGGCTGCCGCTTGCCGAAACCGCGAACCTTCTGCAGGCTGCGGGCTATCCACTGTACAGGGGGACGCCATGAAAGGCCGCCTGATCATCCTCGACCACATCGGCGATCGCGAAGCCGCCGCACTAATGGTCGACGGTCGCCTCGAGGATCTGCTGATCGACACCGACGCCCCCCGCCCCGGCACCATCTACCGCGCCGTGGCCCGGCGTCCGGTCAAGGGGCAAGGCGGGCTGTTTCTGGATACCCCCGATGGCTCGGCCTTTCTGCGCCAGGTCCGCGGGATCGCGCCGGGGCAATCGATGCTGGTGCAGGTCACCGGCTATGCGGAGCCCGGCAAGGCGCTGCCGGTTACGCAGAAGCTGCTGTTCAAGAGCCGCTTCGCCATCGTTACCCCCGAGGCCCCCGGCATCAACATCTCGCGCGCGATCCGGAATGACGAAGACCGCATCCGCATTCGCGCCGCCGCAGAGGCCACGCCCGCGGAAGAGACCGGCTATGGCCTGATCCTGCGATCCGCCTGCCAGTCCGGGTCCGACGACGAGATCATCGACGACATCACCGCCATGCTCGACCTGGCCGACGCGGTTCTGGCCGATGCCGACGGCGCCGCCGAGACCCTGACCGACGGCGATGGCCCGCACCTGATGGCCTGGCGCGACTGGAGCGAACCGGCCACCGTGGAAACGGAGCCCGGCGGGTTCAACCGCCACGGCGTCACCGATGACATCGACACGCTGAAGCGCCCCCGCGCGCCCCTGCCCGGCGGCGCGTCGCTTTACATCGAGCCGACCCGTGCCCTGGTCGCGGTTGACGTCAACACGGGATCCGACACCTCGCTGGCGGCGGGCCTCAAGGCCAACATCGCCACCGCCCGCGACTTGCCCCGGCAGTTGCGACTGCGGGGCTTGGGCGGGCAGATCACGCTGGATCTGGCGCCAATGGCCAAAAAGGACCGCCGTGGGTTCGAGACCGCCCTGCGCGCCGCCTTTAAGACCGACACCGAAGACACCGTGCTGGCTGGCTGGACGCCGCTGGGCCACTACGAGCTGCAACGCAAACGCGGCCGGCTTGCCCTGGCCGAGGCCCTGCAATGAGCTGCCCGATCTGCCAACGCCCGGCAGTGCCCGACTACCGCCCGTTCTGCTCCCGCCACTGCGCCGACATCGATCTCGGCAACTGGCTGAAAGGCAGCTACGCCCTGCCCACCGACGCGCCGGAAGACTTTGAAAACAATAAAGAAGCCCCCCCTTCACCCGAACAAAAACCGCATTGACACAGGTTTGTCAAAAAAGCCTCTGGACACCCGCGACCACACAGCCTAGAACGCGCCCACCCAAAGGCAAACGCCTTTCCCGTGCCCGGGTAGCTCAGGGGTAGAGCAGTGGATTGAAAATCCTCGTGTCGGTGGTTCGATTCCGCCCCCGGGCACCATTTTTACAAAATGAAAACAACGCCTTACGCAGGTCGCCGCTTAATCGTTCCTGTGCTATTTTCGGTTTGGGTAGCGCTGGGGTATCATTTTCGTTCTTGAGCGCTATTGAAGCATGCTCTCATATGTGACTGCGCCCTACGGTCGGTGCGAATTTCATATGGATAACAATATGCTGGAACTTGAGGTGAACGAATTTATCGAAAGCGGAGCTAATCCCCAAGTTCTAAATTCGTTGCTTCAGCGTTGTATGGATGATGGCGGAACCAAAGCGATGAGCTATGTCAGTCGTCTTTTTGAGGATGACTACGGGGGGATAACCTACAAGTGGGAACTGAAAGAACCCGCAGGATTTGCGTTACTCTACTGGCAGCAAGCCGGATTAGACGAGCTAGCTCGAGCCGCCGCGCAAAGCCCGAGATCCTCAAATACCAACATAGCTTTCGACATCTTGTCATCTGCAGCATCAGTTGAGTTTTCAACTATGCTTTCTGATCATTGGTGGGGAGATTTGAAAACGCGCGTCACCCAGTCAGGAGGTTTGTCCACCAAAATGCAGCATCACGCACGGCGGACATTAGTCGAACTTGTCCTCGGGGCGAGAGATGAAGATGATCTTCTACTCTCGCTTGGAATGGTCTTTCAGCGGCATTACGCAAAAATCGATGGCGTGAATGCCGCGAAGAACTTGGTGCAGGCAGTTGCAAGCAGATGGTTTGCTGTCGGCGATCGAACGCTACAAGAATATCAAGAGTTGATCGAAGCTTTCCCAGGCGACGAGCCAAGCTTTCAGAAGTTCTTTGAAGCTAATCCCCAATTCCTAGACCCAATGGCTGTCGAAGTGTGGCCCGAGCCAAATCTGTTTGGTTCCCGAAAGCCTGACTTTGTGGTGAAGCGTTCGGATGGGAGCTACCTTGTCGTGGAAATCGAGTGCCCAAGCAAAGCCATGATAACAAAGGCAGGACATCCCTCCGCAGATGTCACTCATGCCGAACACCAAGCAACGGATTATCGCAAGTATATGATGGGACACATTTCGAACGTGAAGGATGTCTTTCCGGGTTTTTCCGAACCAGACTGCTTGGTCGTTGTCGGCTTGGAGGTAACCTTATCCAAAGATCAAAAAGCTGCCTTGGCGTCGCTGAACGATGCCCGCCATAGACTAAAAGTTGTGGGTTTTGATTGGATTTTGGACCGGGCCAAGAAGATTTCCGAAAACGTCGCGGAACACGGTGTGGTCGTCAGTGTAACGCGAATGACCTGAGCCGCGAAAGCAGGGCCACGCTCGTCCTCCTATAGCACTTGAAAAACTTCCAAAGAAGCACGAGGTTCAACTTAAAGAAGAGGTTGAGCGAAATTGTATCACGCGAGCGAAGACAGCCTAGATGATCTGATGAGGGCCGTCTTTAGGCAGCTTCTCAACGGGCGTGGGAATTTTGAAGTCGACTCCAACAAGGGAAGAAGCACCGAGGTTTTTGGCGCGCTCTTAGAACTGAAGAACCCGCGGGCGCGGCTAAGTCGATCATTTTCAAAGGCCAAAGCTTTCAGCCCACTTGGCGAGTTTTTCTGGTATTTGGCGGGCAGTGATAGCGTCGATTTCATCAAACACTACATCCCCAATTATCCAAAACTGATAAAAGACGAAGTCACTGCAAACGGGGCCTACGGACCGCGAATATTCGGAAAAGGGGCACTAGAAAAGCGTGACGGAGTTAGCGAGTGGGATCGGGTGATCAGTACTTTGCGTGAGCGAGAGGGCTCGCGCAACGCATTGATACAGATTTACGCCAACTCCGATGCAGAGCCCGAGAATGGCGACAAGCCGTGTACTTGCGCAATCCAATTCGCAATCAGGAGGGGGCGATTGTTTATGCATACACACATGCGGTCCAACGATGCCTTCAAAGGCCTGCCGCATGACGTGTTTGCCTTCACGATGCTTCAAGAAGTTGCGGCTCGCGAATTGGACATTAAATTGGGGCGGTATACACATTCGGTTGCTAGCCTGCATTTGTATCACGACAGACCGGCGACCGAAGAACATCCTGCTGAGAATTCAATGTCTGGAGCTAAGGCTTTTTTTAGCGAACCACTCCACGATTTCAGGGCTATGCCTGAAATGCCGCTAGGAAACCCGTGGCCGAGTATAGAAAAGGTGAAGATAGCGGAACACGAAATCCGTTCTGGACACGTGGATTATGTCGCCCCTACTGATCTTGATCCTTACTGGCTAGACCTCATTGAGCTTTTCAGAATTCACAAAATGTTCGACGAGATGAAGGCGCGCGGGAAGGACCTTGCAGCCGAGAGGCCTCAGCTACGTGAAATTGCAAACATAATGAAAGGCATTTCACCCAGCTATCGAATTTACATTCTTGATAGACTCGAAAGAAAACAATCTCCCGTTAGGGATCTTTTTGAAAGCGTAAACTGAGGCAGCGGTACATGAACGGCATCCACAAAGACAGAATGGACGAGTTTCTTGAGAAGATCGGACACATCGACGCCCAATTTGGTCCCTTTCCCAGCATTGCGAGCGCCCAGCGGAGACGGAGTTGGGCGCAACAAATCGTGTCCAGCCTACGTCGAATTTCATATACAGACACGTTGTTGATGCGTGGCGTTAGTGCGGCGAGATGTGAACCACATTCCGGTATTTTCGACCCCGTACGAGGGTCGCTTTACTATCAGCGAAACGGGCAACTCGACGAAGCGGTCTGGCTAACATTCGTCCTCACTCATTTCGGTAAACATGCGGTAGACGAATGGAAGCTCGCTGCAAATATCTATGGATCGTTCGGCGCTGGGCCTGTTTGGACATTCGCCCAATATGCTGCGGACCCGGCAGGCTTCGAAAACATGGTGGGCGCGAACTCTGCTCGCTTGGCTGACGCCAGCATTTCCGGTAGTTTTTCCAACCACCGCAAATTTCAAAGCAAGAAGCCACAAGCGATAGCCAAAACGTTTCGAACTTACTATGAGTGGCAAACCGAGTTCGGTGGCTTTCGTGATCGAATAATCGCGACACATGGAAGTGTGGGTCAGGAGCCGCAGGCGGCTTTCGATGCTCTCTACAAATCCATGAAGGGGGTATTTGGCTTTGGGGGTGGTCGCCTCGGCAGGTTTGACTTCCTTACGATGCTCGGCAAACTTCAACTTGCTCCGATTTCGCCGGGTAGCGTCTACTTGGACAAGGCAACAGGACCGCTTGCTGGGGCACGTCTACTGTTTTTTAACAACCGAGATCACAGTATCACCGGCAGAGCCTTGGAGCATCGTGTTGATGCCTTGGACGACATTCTCGGGGTAGGAAAGCAAGTGATCGAGGATAGCCTCTGCAATTGGCAAAAAAGCCCGGATGCCTACGTGTATTTCCGAGGTTGAGAAAGGACCGGAAGCATTGTGTTTTCGCCCCATTTGTACCGGCGCTTAAGATCGTTAAACTGGTGTGGTTGGAGCGCCCCAGATTTTTGAAGCTGCCCGACAATAATGCCCGGTGTCACCCCAGCTTTTCGCGCGATCCTACGAGCATGTGGGCGGGTAGGTATGGCATTTAGCATCTCATCTCGTAAATCAGCTGCGACAAGCGCAACTTGAGCGAAAGCATCAGCCTCATCTTCTACTGCGGATGCACCTAAAGGCGACGGGTCGCTGCCATCTACCGAAATATGGTCAGTGCCATGAAGAACTACGTGCGCAGCTTCGTGAAAAAAGGTGAACCAGAAATGGTCCTCACTTAGATATCGGAAGCTTAGCAAAATAATTGGGTTGCCCTTGGCCGACGTCCAAGTGGCCCCACTTGCTCGACAACCTGTCGGGGCCTTCGAACTAACAAGACCAACACCGTGTTCGGCGCAAGCTTGCTGAAGTTTTGGAAAGAACAATTCAGGGCGTTTGAGTGCGCACAACTTCTTCAACTCAGGCAAACGGTTTTTGAAGTCGTTCGCAGAAAACTTCGCGAGAGCCAAGTTTTCGGATTGAACCTCACCGACACGCAGCCAAGCTAAAGTTGCCATTTCATCAGCCTCGAACGCAAAAGACGTTCGAAACGCAACTTGACCTATCCCCGAAGAGTAGCGCTCATTCCAACCTTGGATGCTGTCGCACCCAAAAAAATCCAGTATGTCTTTGGACAACCGCTCACCGCGAGAGCCCTTTGGCAGCCAACCAAGTTGTCGCAACGCTTTGGCGGGAAAGGACTGCCCCCATGTCGAAAGCGATTGGGTCGGCGCAGAATTTGTAATCCTCGCTTTGTCGGCCACGAATTGATTGTATCGCTCACTCCAGAACTGTCGTGATGCACCAAGTTCTGCTGATAGTGCGTCCGCGATT
>ENA-OWNT01005779-OWNT01005779.1-seawater-metagenome-genome-assembly--contig:-NODE-5779-length-10034-cov-4.750427_pt1 | contig 10034 bp, 12 predicted proteins | sample MGYA00238136_ERZ651165 | MGnify/ENA primary metagenome ERZ651165 (study PRJEB26861, sample SAMN08777766) | seawater metagenome | isolation source: coastal seawater | place: USA: Florida | collected...
TCGTTCGTCGTTCGTCGTTCGTCGTTCGTCGTTCGTCGTTCGTCGTTCGTCGTTCGTCGTTCGTCGTTCGTCGTTGTGTCGTCGTTGTCCGTTCGTTCGTCGTGCGTCGTTCGTCGATAGCCGTTCGTCGTTCTGTCGTCGTCGTTCTTTCGTCGTTGTGCCTTCGTTGTGTCGTCGTTGTGTGGTCATTGCGTTGTTTCGTTGCTGCGGTCGAGGCAAGAGCAAGATCACTCCGATGATGAACACACTCGACGACGACGCCGCGATTAGGACGGAGAACTGCGTGCTTGCACAAGTGCTTTGGTGGTCATGGCTTCGTGGTTTCGTTGTTGTATCGCTGTGTTGGTGGGAGGCTTTGATGCTGCTTTGTGGAACGACAGGCTGTCAGCAGTTCGTTTGTTTGATGGTTTGTCGGTTGGTTAGCTTGTTCGTTCTAGTTTGTTTGTTCGCCTTGTGGCTGTTGGCGGTCCGAATGGTGTATATCGGATGATATGACAGAAAGTAACGAGGTCCGATCGACAATATTCCAAAGTGGGGAGAAAAAAGTAACTCGAATTTGAGCGAGAAATCATTTTGTCCCTCTCCGTTAAGCTGATTAGCCAGGAGTGGTTGTTCTTAGGTCGTCCTGCTGTGGCGACTGCGGCTGTGCTGCGACCAGCAGTGTGGCCGGTGTCCGCGCCACACAAAAGTGCAGTATGCCGGTGCGTGGCGCCCCGCCGTCGAATTTGTCCATGAGGCAGTGGATGACGAAGAGCAAGCCGAAAACTGCAAGCCAGTCAGAGTTGTCACGGCCCATTTCAGCAGCTGAGAGCGTACTCGCGGAGTTCGGCAAAACAACGCTTGATCGCGTGAGCTCTGTGGCACTGGTTGCGGAGCGGATTATAAAAAGCACAGCGAGTCACCACCTTCCCATAATTCGCAGGAATTACCGAACGAAAGTTAGGTCACTTCTAAGCTCCATCGGAGGGTCTGATGGCAAGTCAGCAGCATCTGTTGCCGAGCAGCTGGAGCAGGCGTTGCAAAACGCAACTCTGGCGTACTATTTGTCACTACGGCTGCACAACAACAATTACCATCACCTCGCCTTGTTGGCAGATTACATTTTGCTGATCGAGGTCTGCTGCCACTTTCCCGACGGCTCACAACAACAAGAAGATGCATTGGTGTTTCTTCGGCGTTGTGAGTCTATCGTTGCGCCTGAAACGTTCGCGAGCCACCCAGACCAACCAAAAGCATGCGCGGCACAGCCGATTGTAGCCGCACTGCTCGAGGATTGGGGTCATCGAGAGGATTCTCAAAAACTTTTTGCAGCTCATGTCTCAACAGCAAGCAGAATCTTCGGTGCCTTACACCCAGCGACCGCAGATGCTGCGTTGCAAAGTGCAGCATTCCATTGCCGTCACAATGAGCACGGCTTATGTCTGCGACAATGCCGGGTCGCTCTGTCCGTTGTTGTGCTTCACTGTGGTTTATGGAATACCACTGCCGGCCAGCTAAATTTTCATATCGGGACCCAGTTAAGCAGCATGGGGTTACAATCGCAAGCCACATTCTTCTTCCAACGTGCTGTCGATATTTTTGAGTATGTCGCTGTGGACGCCGCCGGGTCTACTGGCAGTGGAAGTTCTGGAAGGCAACCCACCCCGTCGTCCGAAGGAAATGTGGACAAGTCGTTCCTTGGTAGTACAATTCTGTGGCATGCATTAAGTAGTTTCCAGCTGCACTGCGTGCAAAAGGAAGCTGGGAACTCATTTGTGGCGCTTCGGCATCTTCGCGAGGTCAGTAGCCGTGACACAAACTGTGTTAAACATTCATTTCTGATTGAACCCTTTGTTTCATCTATCTTGTAGGCGTATTTCGTCCTTTGCACATTGGAAGAGTGCGCATCTGTCGATAAGAAGCTTCGTCGAGGATTGTCAAGTTGGTCTAAGCGGAACCGTCAACGCCTCCAATTGGAGCTACACTCAATCTTGCCCATCTTTACGTCGGAGCGCCAAGAACAATTACTGCGATTTGCTGGTGCAACATCCCTTGCCGTTCACAGCGGGAAATCAAGAAACAGGGTCGTGCCAGCACCGACGAAGCCAGCCATTCAGCAACTTGCTGCCAGTTGCTATGAATCTTTGTCGCATTTAGAGAAACACCTCGATGTGCCCATGGGAAAACGCACGCGCCAAGGGGCTTCTGCCTCAACCAGTGGGCGTCTCGTCGTGACCTCCGTTGACGGTTCAGTGAGCACCGCAAGTCGGGACCACACGGTTGCACATTTAGTCGACTTAGGCGGAGTGAGTGGTTCACGTAGCACCGTGGGCATAGTTCATTGTGCAAATCGACTCCTGACAATCTGCGAAGATGAGGATATTGTCCCAGCTCCAACAATCAGCCATCATGTGATCGCGGCCACCATCAGCTCGTTGTCCACTGCATTGTCACGCTATAGTGATAAAGAAATCCTTGCTATGGGGGTACCGGCGTTTTTGGAAAATGCATTTTTGAGCGATAGCAATAGCAATACCTCCAAGAATGCCTTGCCCGCGGCACAACAACCGACGTCTTCCGAGAGCACAATCGGTGAACTCAGGCGACGGTTCAAGCAACACTCAGTCATGCTCCAAGTAATTCTGAGCACAATCACGACAGGTGTTCACGCAAATTATGCACAGAGCGAGAGCAAAACGTCGAACTGGAATCAAATTGAGCAAAAAAGCGAATTTGTAGTTCCAAGTTCAGCTTCCATGGACAAAACGGGGCTCATCAACTTATTCATGCAGCAACTTGGTTCTAAGGAGACGATGCACGGCGCAGTGTCCACTGCACAGGGTAATCTGAGCTCAAAGCTTGGTGCAGCTGGTGACAGTGAAATTGCATCTGCCATGATTTTGGTCGACATATACGAATCGAATCTGGCACGCGTTTATGACAGTCTCGCCAAAACGCAAGGTGCCGTCGAAGGTGGTGACGGCTTAGATGGACCAACAACATCCGAACCGAGGTCATCTGCAGTGGGAGCTTCTTCATCTCAGATGATGTTCTCGAACCGGGCGCGGTTCTCTGGACCACAGGGAGCTGCCGCTCCGACGGGCCAGCAAAGGCAAAGGTCATCAATGACAAACGACCCGAAGTCGGGAGTTTATGTCCATGCCACAATGTCTATAGATCCTTCGCGCCGTGGGAGTGTGTCTGATTGGAGCATGTTGCACCAGCAACAACAGCAAAGTGATGGACCCATTGCGGACACCAATATTTTTGGAATGAACAACATTGGTGGTGGGTGGCCAGGAGTAAATGGTGGAAGACTCGGTTTTGCGCCGAGCATCTCGTTTCAGCCGCAGGCTGGAGCGTATGCTGCAGGCTCGGCGATTGGACCGGGCGGTATTGCGACTGGTGGTAGTGTTGGGCCAGGTGGCGCTGGAGCTCTGGGTGGTCCTGGCGGAGCCGGCACTGCTGCTTCGTTTGGGGCGAACCGGTCACTGCTTACGAAGGCCCACAATGAGCTGGCTCTGGATGAGCAATTCAGCGCCATGGAGCTGCAAGCTGCAATTGAGAGACTCAATTTTCAGTCGAGAGCAGCTTCTGGAGAAGCCATTATTTGTACGTTGTGTGTGTGCTGTGTGTTGATGTGGCCTCTACAAATGAACTGTGATGAAACCTTTGCACTGTTCACATGCAACAGCCAACGAGCTCCGCGACCGGTGGATGACCTTCGTCCGTGCCGCTCCAAACGAAGAGCGCTGTGCAGCCGAACTCCTAACAGAGTTTGTTGAGAACCGTGTGCATGTGTACGCTGTGTTGGGTGATATTGGTCGGCATCGAGCTCACCAAGGTGTAGTGGACGGCGGAGCCAGCGGGGGTGTAGGGGGAGGAACTTCTCGCGTGATGACGGACGCGTCAGGGCGGCGCGTCCACGTGACTCCATTTACCGCAGAAGAATTGTGGGCGGCGGCTGTTAAATCGATTTTGGCCGTTGGCATTGTGCGCAACATTCAGAGACGAGTGCGTTCCCTTTACGCTCGTATGCGTCTCAACGTTTCAGAATTGGTGCCAGATTGATCCATTATGACTGTCATTAACTTCCTGTAGGTCAAAGGTCAACGTATCTCCGCTGCTGTGCTAGCGACGGGAATGTTCACACAACTACTACGGCAACGCAAGGTACGACTTGTGTGTGAAGGCGACCAATCAGCACTTCTTCGTGTACATGTGGATTACGACACATTGTGCTGCAGACTACACAACAGAGAGCGAAAATTCTAGTGCTGGGAATTATGCGTGGCAACGCACTTCGGCGAGTTGCTCGCCGAGCTCGGGTGGCCGCAAAAAGCCTTGCGGTTGGCATCATTTCGAGACTGGGAAGGCTGGGGGATAAAGCCATGGAAGCGCCACCAATACACAACCTTCCTCGCCCTCCAGGAATGATGCCTGGTCGAGGACCGCCCATGATGCCAGGATCCGGGCGCAAAAAGAAGGTACCCTCTGGCGCTGACGGCTTTGTCTTCGTTGACTTCCACGTGACCATGGATTGTGGTGATTGAACAGCGAGGGAAGAAACACAAAACTCGAGGGGTGTATCTGACTGAATCATTTGGGGAAGCAGATGTGAAAGGCAGCATTTGGGTAGGCAATGTAGGGGATATGTGTGGTAGACGGTTGTTCTTGAAGTTGACTGTCTTCCATGCAACAGGAAAACGATGATGTTGGACTCGATATTGATGGCATATTGGGAGGCGACGAAGCGCTGCTTGCTAATTTTTCAACAAAACGGAAGAAGAAAGAAAAGGTTGGACTAGCTGCATTCGTTGGCTTTGCCTTCAATTTGTCTCATTCATTTTGTTCGATCTGTGCTGCAGCACAAACGCCAAAACAAAAAAGGCCCTGCCGAGCTCGGACCTGATGGACAGCCAGTTCCGGAAAAGAGCAAACCGCCGCGATTTGGTCCAGACGGCAACGATCGCCAGAAACTCAGTCTTGGCTTGTACAAGTTCCAGGGCGTTGAATTGGAACTCGCACAGGTACAAGAACAGTGAATCCACTCGTCGAACTCCGATATCAGGTCCTTTACGTTGATTTCTTGTTGATGGTAGGCATTGGCAGTATTTGATCTTGAGACGGTGTCGGCCGATATGGTTCAGAAGATGTTCACTGCCACAGAGCCGGGAAGAAACTCAACGTGAGTTTGTTGCTGCCCACGCGATGAATACTGTTGACGCGTTTGTTCATTTTGAATGCGGTGGTGTCGAAACAATTAGGTACACTGTGTTGGAGAGTATTAAGGCTGCCGGAGACTGGCTGCAGAAGAAAGACCCCGTCACCAAGAAAACGTGGCAGCCCGAGCAATGGGTCGGAGTCAAAGGACTAGAAATAGAGGCATTCTGTGTCACAATGTCCGTTCAGTCGTTGGGTTCTTTCTCCTGCAATTACCCGCTCACCCAGCTGCCTTATTTGTACCATTAAATAGGCATGCTGTCCTCGGATCAGCAAATGGGTTTCTCACGAGGGTGAAGATTATCCAATTCATGCATAGCTTTGAAGACACAAGATCGAACTTATTGTCCAGCATGGTGAGGAACAAGAAGTTATTTTTGTGGTCGATTGTCATGGATTTTATTCCTTATTGTTGATGTGTTATGGGTAGGCTTTGCTAAATACAGCTCTGCATGAATTGGTTGAGTGCAAACGCCTTCACCAATTTTTGAAGCTGATGCTACGGTTGACCAATAAGCTAAACGAAGGCGGTAAATTTGCCGGTGCAAAGGCAATTTCCGTAAGAGATTTGGATAAGCTATCAGCGTGCCAGACAAACGACCGGAAGAGCGCCGTGTTTTATCTGATCGAACATCTTGAAGACTCAAATAATGAAGACGCACAAAAAATTCTTGTACGTGTGCTATTGTGGGTCCTGGTTTGAATGCTCCATTGTCAGTCACCCCCGCAGTCTGTAACTTCCGATGCTGGTCATTGGTAGACGTTCCCGGAAGAACTTGTGTCGTTAGAACGCGCTTCAAAAATTCCGCAACGGAACTTTCAAAACAGCTGTGCAGCGCTGCGCAATAAAATGGAGTTCATGCGCTCGATGATAGAAAAGAAGCCACCGGAGTGGAAGGTAGCGACCATTCAACAACTTTGTCTCGCTGCTGAAATTCGCACGGTCTTCGAGATATTGAAATGTTATAATGACTTTTGCGTTCATTGTTAGGCGATCCTTGGTGATTGGGTTGACGAGAAGACCCCAAGACTAGAAGCAATACTAGAGTTGAAAGATTCAGTTCTGCAAAAGTCCGTTGTGTTTAAGTGGACAAAGTCAACGTCCAGTGTGTGTGTACTTTGACGGTTAAATTGAATGTTGACCAGATACGCACAAACAGCGAAGTTAATTCCGATGGAGAAACCGAACAAGGCACCAGTTCTTGTTGAGGACTATTTAACTGTGAGTGTTGCACTCTAAAGGCCCCACTGCAAGAATGATATTCACTCTTTGCTCGCTGCTCTCTCAGGCCATTTTGAATTTTGTATCAACGTTCAGTTCTGAAGTCATAAAAATGCGCAAAAAGAAAGCAGCTGCTCAGCGCCGAGCTGAGAAGGCTGCGGCTAAGAAGCGTAAAGCGGAGGCACAGGTATGAATCACGTGCTAGGGTTGAGTTTATTACATTGCTCAACGTCTTCTTCTTGAGTGACGAATATTCCTGCCTCTTTTGGTCTCGGATCTTTCGTGACTAAAGGCGGCAAAAGAAGCGGCGAGAGAGGTAGGCACGCTCTGCAAGTGTGAAGTCCCACTGCACCAGTTTGCTTACTCTGTCGCGTGTCACTTAGATGGATGACTTGCTCGCAATGGATGACATTGATGACCCGGATTCGCCAATGCGGCGAAGACCCAAAGCCTCGCTTTCGAAGTCGATATCGAGAGAGTACGTGTCCCGAATGACAATGTCAGTTTTCTTCACGACGATACCGTGATTAATGCTGGTGTGCTTGCGCAGATACGGTGACGCGGAGGAGCGCGCGGTGCGATGATATTGCTGTTGTCGGCGCGGCCTTGGTAAACGTGTTGGCCTCACTTGTGTCTTGTGGCTGGATCAGGCTCGTTTAATCCAAAAAAACCAGCGTCGGCGCGCACGTCGCGGTCGTCACGTGAGTGTTGGTGGCAAAACTTGGTGAATGTTGTCTTGCCCACCTGATAGAGACATTTTTCGTGCGTGCAGAGTCGGCGGCGAGCGCAGTCACCGAGGTCCGCGCATGTGGTCAAGAGTGGGTGGTTGATGAAAGCCCCGAAGCAACGTGGGGAACTCAAGGCGGATGCTTTGGTGCGACCCTGTCTTGGTGAATGCACTTGATTGCCGTCCATACGTCTCTGACTTTTTGCCTCGACTGACCCGCAGGACACTTTCCAACTTCAACTCAAGCGAAGGTGGTTTCGCCTGCAAGACACCGGGAGTTTGGATTATTTCGTTGACGACCAAATGCACGAGCACAAGGGGCTGCTGTCGTTGTTGAAAGATTCGACTGTTCACCGCATGGACAGTAGTGGTGGGCATTTTGGTTTCGTCGTGGAGGCTTCTTCGGCGGTTAGTTCACCGCTACAACGATGTGAATGCTGCTTGTGTGACCATCTCACGCTCATATCTGTGTGTGAACGTGGAATGCAGGCTTTATTGATGCAAGCGAAAAGTGACAAGGAAGCAGCTGAATGGGTAAAGAACGATCAACGTCGCATGTCAATGAGTTGCAAAGCGAACACTAACAATTGAGTTCTTTGTTGGCGCAGGTTGACGCGCTGCAGCAGGTGCTGGCCAAACAGCAGTAATGAAACAGCTACACAACCCGACTACAAGCCAGCACATTTTACATCCTGTATGACAAGAGCAAGACTTTTTCCGCCATAATTCCATAACTTATGAGATGTGCGCGCAAACGACTCGTTTAACCAGGGCCACCGACTAACACAGCATCAAGTTCCACCGAACAGCTTTTTCCATTTGCGGCGACAGAGACAACTCAGCTTCTCTGCGCTGTTGGCGCTGGGCCTGGAGTAGAGGAGTGGCGAACGAGTCTGCATCGTCGTTTCTGGCGTTTTTCTTCGTGGGAGTGCGCGGCACTTCCGCTCTGCAAACGAATTGACCCAAACCCTCAAAGTGCGGTGGCCCAACGAACACTTCACTGCCTGGCGCGAACGAGACGGGTCCAGAATGCCAGCCATCCTGGGATTCGCAGCAAAGTGGTCAGCAACAAGTGGAGACACGCAGTAAACCAATTCACTAACACAACATACCTCTGATTGCTCAGAGCTCAGGGCCTGCGCTCGAAGTTGGTCCGCAGTCCGGAGTGAGTCGATTGACACCGCTTCCACTGCGCCGTTACGGAAGCGCACTGCATAATAAATATCGATCCCAGAATCTAGGACGTCCAGGTCACCTTCTGAACTCGCCCTTGGGCGGTCTGAAGCGAGATGCCCGGCCTAACAAACAAACAAATCTTTCCATGAGTGGTGCAGGTGCAAACAACAGAGCAAGGGGCGCCGGCTCTGGAACGGGGACACTTCGAGGCAAATGTGTGTGAAGAAAGTCACACCAAGTACGAGCTCACCTCGCTTGAAGCAAACGATTCCTCGAATGACGACGAGTACCCTTTGTCTGCATTCTTTTGCAGCCTGTTGAACGCTGCTGTTGCGGGGCTGTCATCGGGATTCGCTGACGGCACTTCACGGGGTTCCGAGAGACCCGGAACGGGGTAGGTGACGGAGTACACTCGCTCCCTGCCGTCCTCAGAGAGGTACGTGTCTTCGGTTGGTGGCTTGCAGTGTCGCAGAATGACGGCCGGGAACCACCACTGCGCGACCACGCGCAAGACGTAAGTTGCTTCCTTGCTACGTTTGCCGTCGACAACATCATCAATGAGCTCTACCAACTGCCACATCGCCGTCCCGTCCGATGACGCGCAGTGCAACTTTTGCGACTCGTCGTCAAAGTACAGGAAGTCGGTTGCATTTGCGTCTGCAGCACCTTTTGCTGGGCCGTCTGCAAAACGCAACGCGATTACATCCCCATTTTTGTCATCGCGGACAATCGAAGTCACCTTAAAAGACGCTGCCGTTTTGACAGATGACACACTGCAGTTCCGGAATTTATCCCCGGCGACGCACAGCACGTCCTGTGAGGTAGATTCCTGGAAAATTAATGCCGTGCCAACCTTTGGGGTGAATACTTTTTCCGGGTCCACACCGTCACACAGCATGGCTTCTAGATTGCCGCCAGCGCCTGAAGGAGGCACGTCCAAGGTGTGGCTGTGGCCAGGCGGAGGCCTTCCGGTTGGGGGCAACGTCGTTAGCTGCTGTCCTGTCGCACTCTGCGAGCTGATGCCTCTCGACCGATGGAAGTTCACAGTCCATTCTCGTGGCGGCCCTTCGTTCACCGAAAAGGACGGCGCTCTTCGATCCGTCTTTGGCTTGCTGTCACAGCAGCCCATGGCTGCGCGTGTGCCCGGTTGACGGGACGGCTGCTGTCCCTGTGTCTGCACGTGTCTTGTGCGTGTGCTGACGTATTTTACAGTCAAATGCTGCCACTCGCCAGTAGGACCGGCGGCGCCACGACAGCGCCGACGCGCACAAGCTGAGTCACTGCCACAATTTTCAGGCCACTTTTCTGGGCCGTCTTCTCAACCAAAGTCAGGACTTTTGGCAGGTTCGACCGGTGGCGGGGTGGCAGGCACCGTGCGTTCCCGTTCAGACCACGTGAAGTCAATTCTACCGCATGCCTCCGCAAGTCAACCCCACGTCAGCAGTGATCACCACCAACACAAAACACCATCGCAGAACGAACAAGAAACGCAAGCAGCGCAAGGAAGCAAGCGTCTGTTCCCACCGCTGTGTGCCGCCGCAACGCAGTGCACAAACAAAAGGCCAAGTATTACCATATAAAAACCAACTCAACCAGTCAGTTCCTCTATCCTCGTTGTGGTAAAGGTCAACGTCGTCGTTCGTCGTTCGTCGTTCGTCGTTTGTCGTTCGTCGTTCGTCGTTCGTCGTTCGTCGTTCGTCGTTCGTC
>ENA-OWNT01005780-OWNT01005780.1-seawater-metagenome-genome-assembly--contig:-NODE-5780-length-10034-cov-4.095712_pt1 | contig 10034 bp, 10 predicted proteins | sample MGYA00238136_ERZ651165 | MGnify/ENA primary metagenome ERZ651165 (study PRJEB26861, sample SAMN08777766) | seawater metagenome | isolation source: coastal seawater | place: USA: Florida | collected...
ACATTCAAATAAATTCTTACTTCACATGATTCAAGGCATTACCGTTGCTCGCGAAGGGAAGAGTTGTGAGGGCTGTGTGGGTGGAGGTGAGTGAGTGAGTGAGCGAGTGTGGGCTGTGGGCTGTGGGCTGGCGTGTGTGACGTGTCGGTGTGTTTGAGCGGTGGCCGTCTCTTCTGCTGACAGTTGGTCGTCCGTCGTCCGTCGTCGTTGTTCGTTATCTTCGTTCGTCGTTCGTCGTTCGTCGTTCGTCGTCGTTCGTCGTTCGTCGTTCGTCGTTCGTCGTTTGTCGTCCGTCGTTCGTCGTTGTTCGTTGTTCGTTGTTCGTCGTTCGTCGTTCGTTGTCTTCGTCGTGGTTGTTGTCTTCGTTGTCTTCGCTGTCGTCTGTCGTCGTTGGGTCGTGGGTCGTGGTCGTTGTTGTTGGTTTGTTGTTGTGGTCGTGGTCATGGTCATGTTGATCGTGGTCGTCGTTGTTGTGGAAGATGTTGTGCTGAGTATGCGCGGGTTGTGGTGGTTGTGGTGGTTGTGGTATTTGTGGTGGTTGTGGTGGTTGTGGTGGTTGTTGTGTGTGTTGTGGGTGCGGGTTGTGTGGCTGTGGGGTCGTCTTTCGTATGAGACTCTTTTTGTTGGTCATCCAATGGAATTGCGTATCGACGCCGTTGGTCGCGGTTATTGATGCTGGCGTTGCTGTTGCTGATCATGTGGTTTCGTTTGCTTGAGCGAGTTGTGGTTGATTGGCAGATACTGCGAGTGCAGTGGAGAGTTACGCACGACTGCGGTTGCGTTTGATTGGACGGGATACTCCTGTTCGCGTGCGTTTTTCGCGTCCGTTTTTGTTTTGTGTGTGCCTTCACACCTACTACAGGCCACCCTGTCCACATGGCTGCGTCACACGTGTCGACCGTGTGGTGACACGGAGAGTTAGAACAATATTAGGCGCAGTTGTAGGTACCTTAGTTGTACAATATGGCCGGACACCGCAGTGGGATGGAGAAAAACCCTGCTGCCGCCGCCGAGCAGATCGCTCTGACTGCTCAGGTCGCTACTTCGCCGCAGCAAATAGCTCTTGCAGCCCAAGCGGCAACCGCAAGTGGGAAGGACCTCGCCGTAATGGAGGTAAGGGTTGACATCCCTCTTTTTTGTGCTTAAAAGCGAAGTATCACTGATTTGCCTGCTTCTGTTGTCAGAAAACAATCACTCGCATTTTCAAAGCTCTTGACATTCACAATGTGGGGTACATCACGGAAGGAGAACTTCATTCTGGACTCGAAGAGTTGGGTCTTCGAGCTAATCCCGAGCACGTGGACAGTCTGTGGCAAACCATTATGTACAATGACAAAAACAAAGACGGCAAGATTAACTACGAAGAGTTCCGCAGTTTTGCCATGTGGCGCACTGAGAATCTCCGGCGGACTTTTGATCTTGTGGACGCCGACGGAGATGGCACGATCAGCGCGAAAGAGCTGCAAGACGCGCTGCACAGGGAGGGACTAGACGCCCCAATGTCAAAGATAAAAGCGATTTTGACCAGCTTAGACGATGATCACGACGGCAAAGTGACGTTCGAGGACTTTCGCAAAATGTATGTTTTGTCTTGTTAGCTCCGGTTACTTGTGCAGGTTGCAAACATTGTGCCTTACTCACTCGAACGCGTTCACTCAAACGCATGTACATACATGTAGGACTCTTTTGTTTCCATCTCACACTGTCAACCAGATATTCGACCATGCTGGCGATATATTCGTCGTTGGGTACATGTCAATTCCCAAGTCAGGGCATAAGGACAAGGTAGGTCGAGCACAGACGATCGTGATGTTATTGTTGCATGATGTTTCGTCACCTTTGTGGTATGATTCTGTGTAGACCGGCGCTCCAAACCCGTTAACCGTTTTTTTGTCTGGAGGTGTTGCGGGTCTTGTGTCGCGAACTTGTACTGCGCCTGCCGACCGCATCAAAGTCATGATGCAGGCAGATACGAAGCCAAACAGCACGATCAGTTCCACCATCAAAGAGATTATGAACGTACGTGGCACACTGCCGACTGGGTGTGCGAAGCGTCGTTTTTGCATCTTTGTTCACATGCGTTGCGTTACTGATAGGAGGGTGGATTCCGATCGTTTTGGAGAGGAAACGGCGCAAATGTCTTGAAAATCATGCCGGAGTCAGCGTGCAAGTTTTTCGCCTATGAAAAAATGAAGTCCATTATTGTAGCGGACCTCGAAGATGTCAAAGTCCACGAAAGACTCATTGTAAGAGTCAGATAATGTCTGTTTGAAACCTCTGCCCGCTCCATAACCGGTGATGTGTGGTTTGGTTTTGTAGGCGGGGTCTGTGGCCGGAGTCGCAGCTCAATCGGTGCGTCGAGGATTCTTGCAAAAGCGTGTAACCTGCGCGTTTTGCTGAGTTTTCTGGTATCCCGATCTCACGTGAAACAATTCGTGCAGGCCATTTATCCGATGGAGGTCGTTAAAACGCGTCTCGCGTTAGCTCCTGCGGGCATGTATCGTGGAATTGTGGGCGCTGGGGCAGCCATCGCAAGAACGGAGGTGCGTCGAAATTGTAACTGCGACCGCTTTAGCTGCAGTTGCCTTATCGTCTGCTATTTATTGCCAGGGCATTTCGGCCCTTTACAGTGGTCTTATGGCCTCGAATCTCGGAATCATCCCCTACGCCGGTGTGGATCTTGCAGTGTACGGCACAATCAAGGCTGAGTGGATGCGGGCACACCCAGACGAAAAACCTCCGGTTCGTATGCCTGCAAATAATGTAGAGTGGTACTTTCGTTGCTCGTGATCATCATTCTCCACTGGATCTTGTGTGTCAGGCGATGGTGGTGCTGGGGATCGGAACAGTTTCTTCGTTTTGTGGTCAAGTCATTGCTTACCCGTTCCAGCTTGTTCGCACACGACTTCAAAGCTCAGGATTGCCTGGAAGGTTTGTGAGGTTTTGCGAGATGGGGGCGCCTGACAAAGAGGTCGCACTGAAATCTCCCTCGTTGCTGGTGTAGACCTACGTATTCTGGAATTTTCGGCGTTGTCAAGAACGTAATGTCCACGGAAGGCCCTCGTGGGTTTTATAGAGGTATCGTCCCAAACTTCATGAAGGGAATCCCAGCTGTGGCCATTGGTTACGTTGCCTACGAAAAGGCGCGTTCATTTTTCAAGAAGCGAATCGGCTGACACAAACAAACTGAGCACTCGTAATTTATCTTATAGAATAGAAACGACGAGTCAGTATTGACTTGTGTTGACCGTGTACAATCGTCGACGCAGGGGTAAAGGAGGTCAATCGCTTTGGGTGGACTGTCTTCATCCTGCGCACACGGTCAACATCTGACGTTCGTCGGGGAGTCATGCGAATGCTACCTCACGTGCACAGCGGAGATCGATATGTAGCGACTAGACATCGTGCCACGACACAATTTATGTCGTGGAGTTTATGCAATGGCGCCTGGGGCATACAACCCGACGCCATGGCTTGAGTTAATTCAAAGTCCGGCGACTTGAGTCGTCTCAAACAACTGTAATGCAGGGCAACTTCCTTTCATCACTCCATCGCGGCTTTGTAAACCTCAATCAATGCAATGCCCAACGTCGATTCAATGCTTGAGCTTTGCATTTCATTGCATTTCATTGCATTTCATTGCATTTCATTGCATTTCATTGCATTTCATTGCATTTCATTGCATTTCATCGCAGTTCATTGCATGTCGTTGCAGTTCATTGCATGTCATTGCAGTTCATTGCATGTCATTGCAGTTCATTGCATGTCATTGCAGTTCATTGCATGTCATTGCAGTTCATTGCAATGTCATTGCAGTTCATTGCATTTCGTTGCCTGGCATGCTGCAGTGTAGGTAGCATTGCAAGTGATTTATATTATAGACCTTCCAACGGCATAGACCTGTATCGCCACACTTGCCTTGCAGTCGCTGAGCTTTGTTGCCACACGACGAACGAACGAAGGAGCGAACGAACGACGGATGACCGACAACAGTACAGCACTGCAGCGAACAATCCCAACAAAGGGTTGCAAAGTCGACGCGGCATTTCTATTTCACTACTGTACAGAACTGTAAGCTTGGCTGGCTTCTGGCAGTCAGTTCGTCAGTTCGTTCGTCAGTGCGAGTTGAGTTGAGTTGAGTTGCCGAGCTGAGTTGGCTGAGTGTCGAAGTTCGATCGCTTCGCCGCTTCGGTGCGCTGTTGTTGCACTGGACCGGCGGCGTCTGGCGTTGCATCGTTGGTCGTTGCTTCGCCGTCTGTCTGTCTGTCTGTCTGTCTTGTCACCATGTATGTAGTCGACGACAGAGTAAGTAAGAAGCGTTGACGGCGTCGACTGGTCGGTCGACGGTGCCGCCACACTACTTGAGTCCGAGTACGCCGGACGGAAGACAAGAGGTATCAGGGAGAGGATGAGGTGAGGTGAGGTGGGATGAGAAGTGATCTGGTTCGTGGATGGTTGGTGGTGCGTCGGAGTGGCATGTTGATTTGACGGGCACGGGCATTGTCAGAAGAAGTAAATGCCACAGTGAAGCACGAACTAGACTACCGCGAGCGGCACGCTGTTACAACTGTCGCCGTACTCGTTTTAGTGAAAACCCAGCACACTTCCATGGATTCGTGGAGGTTTGAGTGCGTCGATATTAAGTACACGTGCAGTCGACGAGTGCCGAAAGCGGACGAAAGTCGTAGCACAACTCTCACACAAACAAATATACAATAGACGGAGAAACAGCGCGGAACTACTTGACGACAAACAAAGCAGTCGACAGGTTCAATAATTCTTTCTGCCAGCAGTAGGGATGAGTGATACTGCAATAAGCGCTGCTTCGGCACCGGCAGCACCGAAAGTGACTGTTCAAATAGTGTCTCAAGAAATGCCACAGGGGTTTGCTATTCCCGCAGATGGATTCGACTTCACGGAGCAGTGCGGTGGAAGCGTCAATGAAGCCATCAATGCATTTGCGCGTGGGGGCGTCGAGTCACCGCCGAAGGTGGTATTTGTACGGTCCTCTCGTTTGAGCAAAGAAACCGGCCGTGACGTTGTCTACAAAATTTCTCTCGTCGAGCACCCCGCAGAAATTCCACCGGGCTGGGAAAAGGCCAACGGCGTGGATCCCACCACGAAGCGCGAGTACTTTATCAATCACGACCTGCGGCGGACGGCTTGGACGGTGGGCAAGGTCCCACCCCCTTTCGTTGCAGAATCAGACCCGTATGGTCGGACATGCTTTCGAAAGGTTCCCCAAGATGCCAACAGAACTTCTGCTGCCGTGTACTCCGATCCCAGACTAGGTGCTCTGGCGCCAGCAACCCCACCGCCGGCGTATGTGCCACGCGTTCGTGTCCACCCGAAAGCCGTGCCCGACAGTGATATCGACGGCGAAGCACCACCTATGTACGCCGATACTGTGGCCCATACGTCTCTCCCAAGGGTATCAGCGAAGCCGGTCGCACAGCACGCTTCCGCGCGCTTGTCGCGAGAGCACCTGTCGTCTTTTACTTTGCCTGAAATGACGGAAGAGGAGATGATCGCGAGGGCGCAGCAGGAGTCCTTAGAAACTTTTCGGAAAGGATCTCTTCGCCAAATGTCAGTGCGCATCCGAGAGTCGCTGCAGCAGTCGCTGTCCGGGCCCATCGAGGCCGACGCGACGACGCCACGCCATAGCGTCGAACTTGAACAGGCCGGCCTTGAGAACATGGCCAAGACTTGGATGGATCAATCGGCTGACTCTGGGCTGGACGTGGACCCAACACTGTACGCTCGATACCAAACCGAAGAAAGCGCGGACGATGAGCAAATCCGCCGTGATATTGGGCGTACTTTTGCGGACCTAAAAGTGTTTCAGTCCGTCGAGGGCCAGGAGCGACTGTTTCGCGTCCTTCACGCATTTTCGTGCGCTTGCAGCGATCCTTCATGCATCAACAATGAGGAGTTGGGATACGTGCAAGGAATGAACTTTTTGGCTGGATTCCTGATCATCATGTGCGGGAACCAGGAAGCGGACGAGGAGGCAGCGTTTTGGTTGCTGGTACGGTTAATGATGAGTCGGAAGTATCGCATTGCGGGCATGTTCATGGAGGGCATGTCAGGTGTTTTCTGCGCTGCTGAACAAGTCGAGCGAGGGATGGACAAGCTCATGCCTGATATTAAAAAAGCCTTAGAAGACGCAATGATTCCAACCACCGCATGGCTGCCGCAGTGGATACTCACTCTATTCGCAAAGCAGATGGGCTTAATTGGGCCGGCTGCCGTCCAGCAAATTTGGAATAACATTTTCAAGGAAGGCTGGTCCGTTTTTGTTTTATCGCCGCACAGGGGTGGTGATAACAATGCTTGACACTGCTGATTGTCGTATCCTTTCTACATGCGCAGGCCGGCCATTATCAAGACGGCGCTTGCTATTTTAGAGGCTTCAAGGGACCAAATAGTCGGGGGTGCATTCGACACTTTGTTAGTGTTCCTCATGGATGGTGTTTGGACCAAGGTCGACTTTTTCACGGTTGCTTTTCGGGCCAGTGAGATGGAATTACCCGCTCAACTGTTGGAGGAAGCAGAACTTGCGTTTGTAATAAGGCAGGATGAGGAAGAGCAACAGCAACGAGAACTATTGCAGCAGCGACTTGAGCAGGAAAGCAAAGAACAAGTCGAATCGACTTCGGAGGCCGACTCGCGTCCGAAACGAGGGCCAACGACGATAGACACAATAATTGACACGGTCAAGAAGGGGATCGAAGGCTTGGTCGGCAAGAAGAAGGCATCACCGAGCAAGAAGAACGCACCTGCTAGCAAAGCTGGCGACAGCGCAGCCAATTCACCTGGGCTGGACAGTTGGGAAGACGTCAGCAGTGACGTGCCAGAGGCGATAGTTCAAGAAGCACAAAGTTCTGGCGCATTACCGATCACAAATGAAGCTGGTGCCCGTGTGTCACTTCAGGTTTGGGAAACCACCACAGTGCTTCAGGCTTCTTCGAGCGACTTGTCTGACGTGGTGATGGTGTAAAATTGGCTCTGGTGCTTGATCATGACAGGCGGAGTCATCTCAAATGGAAAACTACTTGTACGGCAGAAGGGTAAAATTTTTGAACGCGAACGGACGGGTGTTGCAAGTATGTATTGTTATGACCACATGGATACCACAGCAGTCACGGCCCTTGCCATGACGATTTTGTGCTTCTTCATAGACGTCTCTGTTAGGCACCGCTACTTTCAGCAAGTCAATCAATAACTGGAGCACATGGGAGGTGGAGCAGAACCCCACGGGTTCCGGCGTCTTCTTACGCAACAAGGCTGGAGGGAACTGGCTGGCTATCGACTCCAAGCGAATGAGACCTTGTTGCCGCATGCTTCAGGTGGGGATTCCTAAGTGAACTGGGTCAGCACGACACGCACCTGGTGCTAACATCTTGTCCGCGCTGCTGGTCCCATAGGCTCGAGCGTCTGCATTTCATATTCGTATTAACTCCGACGGGTTCGTAGTGGCAACTCTGCTTTCGACTCTTGAAAAGTACCGTCAGTTGTTGTTAATCTGTCACATGTGCTGTGTTTCTGTATGCGCAGGAGGGTGTCGCTGGAGTCAGTCGATCACCGCGGCTTCTTCCTTGCTGCAACCACTGATGCATCTGCCATCATTTCTTCGGTTCACAATGTTGGCATTCTGCTGGAGCTGACTGTCCTCAAAAGTTGAGCAGCCCGTGGCAGTGCATTTTGCCAATTGTCAGCACAGAGTGAAATCGGCATTGACGACAACAACAGCAAGGTGGTGCATAGACGCATGAATAAAATAATAAAAATGCATGTCTTATTTTACGTTTTCAGGACAGCAGCTGTTGAGTCACGTGAAGAACTCGTGCTCCTGAAACTGGTTGCGCTAATATACAATGCACCGAACAAATGGCTAGGGCTTTGCTTTGGTGTTGACTAACCGGGATGTCTCCTCCTTTTTTGGGATGCATGACTTGAGTGTTCCAAGGCTCCGACGACTTAATTAAGACCCGTTTGCAGCAGATTTAGGCCTTTGGTTGCGATGAAATCGGTGATCTCGTCCATTTCAGCTTCAACTTCTTGTTGATGAACAATCTCGTAGTCACGGGCAATGTCTTCGTCGTCTTCCGAGGAATCCTCATCGGAGTCGATGCCGACCGCTTGGGCAGCAGCAACAACATCATGCGGGACTAGGCTGTTCGCGATTCGGGCGTCGAACCCTGGGCTTAGCACTTGGAACTCTTGCATTTCTTCGGCCATCTCAGCGGTGAACCCGAGCGGAACTACGTTGGCATGCGCGTCGTCCTCGTCCTCTTCACTGGTCTGGCCTTCGAGCCAGGTTGGGGCTACGTACCTCTCAGGCAAGTATCCTGATCGTTTGCCATGGTCGACAAAGCCGTTAAGGATGGCATCCGCGGCGGGGACATCGCAGCGGAGGTTCGGAAGACACTGGAACAGCCGCTTGAAGCCAATCACGAATTGGGTCGGGTGAACAACTTCCTCGTTGTACAGAGTTTGCAGAAGAGTAGCGGCGCGCTGTTGCTTCGCCGCAGAGAAGTCCATCGACAGCTCCACAATCTTCTTCACAACCTCGTGGTGGAAGTTACGAGCCTCCAAATCTCGTACACACTGCGCAGCCTCGGCTAAGTCCTCGCTAATGAGGTACTCCTTCACCAGATCAACGATCGCCTTCTTCAATTCTCTGACCTCGAAAGCGCCAGCCCCCCACACGCGCTCCATGCGAGCTGTCCCATGCTTCATGCTGAGGAGCGTGCGCGCTTCTTCGACTGCCTTACCTCCGGATTCGATGAACGCACCACGGTCCAAATAGCGGGGCGCCAGGCACTCGTCCGCGATGGCACGGGCCAAAAACTTGGCGATAATGCGGGACGCGTTTGGGCAGTCCAACGTCAGCTCAGACAGTTGCTCGAAAACACCGACGAACCCATCGGCAATATCCTCGCTGCGGACGAAATGGTGCGTGTGCATCACGACCAGCAACTGCGATACCAGCTCCTTTTCCCGGTTTTTGCGATCCAGCGACATCGTCATGAGCCGCTTCACGAGCTCGTAGTTGAACCTCGGATCATCGTACTCGGCAACCTCGTCCATGAGGTCGCGGAAGTCGCCATGTTCGAAGAAGTCAGCAATCACAGGTTTGACGAACTTCTTGAACAATACGAGGTCTTGATAGAACTGCTCTGTGCTGGTTGCGAACTCGTCATACGCTTCCTCAACGGCTTGCTCAAACTCTCTCTCCTCGGCAAACTCGGGATCCGTTTCCAAATCATCGTAGTAATCGAGGGCGTTGCCCCAAGTGAACTTTCCCCCTCCCTTGCCGTGCTGCTTCTTGGTTCGCGCACTAGTCCCATATTCCTTCTTCCGAGGGACTCGTCTATCTTTAGCTTCAACCCGCTTCCCAGTCTTCTGGAAGCGCTTCTTTGACGAACGCTTCGTCGACATGTTCCCGGCGCCCTCCCGAGTCGGTAGGTGAGCACTCACGACAGGTAGGAGCGCGTGCGAGCCGCGCTGCTTGGTTGGTGCTTTCGAAGTCGCTGCTGAATAATGAAACAATCGCAACAACAACAAAAACAACAAAATGGCGACCGCTAATCGTGACAGGGCACAAAGATACGTTGGCACGTCGCGATCGTATCCATCTTCTGCGCTCCGCCTCCAGCTCCGTCGCAGCACGCGCTGCTGCCCGCCACGGCAGTACCAAAAAACGCAGACCGAACCCACCTCTGAACGTGTCCACGGGGTGTTCCTCGCGCCCCTCACCGCCCCACCTGTGCTCAAGTAGTCTTCTCTCCCAACTTACCGCAACTTACTTCCTAGTCACCCTTTCGAACTCACGGAGCTGCCCGCGCCACGTGTCACGCCACGCCACGCCACGCCGCACGACACTGCGCCACGTCACGTCACGTCACGTCACGTCACCGGCACCCTCTTGCTCCAACAACGAGAGGCAGCACACAACCCGCGACTGATTCGGCGAAGTACCGCCACCACCACCACCACCACCACCACCACAAACAAACAGAAAACAACCC
>ENA-OWNT01005782-OWNT01005782.1-seawater-metagenome-genome-assembly--contig:-NODE-5782-length-10029-cov-4.580486_pt1 | contig 10029 bp, 7 predicted proteins | sample MGYA00238136_ERZ651165 | MGnify/ENA primary metagenome ERZ651165 (study PRJEB26861, sample SAMN08777766) | seawater metagenome | isolation source: coastal seawater | place: USA: Florida | collected...
GCAGCTCCACCCGATCGGCGTGGGCGCTGTACAGCGAGAAGTTGGTGCCCTTGTCGAACACGGTGGGGCCCAGGTGATCCAGGTTGCCGATCGCCTCCCACTCGAGCTCCGCCGCCTTCTCCTGCGTGAAGTAGAGGCGGGTGTAGTCGGTGGAGGCGCACGAGAGCAGCATCAGGGCAGTGAGCATGGAGACACCTTGGCTTCGGTCAGTGACTCTAACGAGAGTTACGCCGCGCGGCCACGCCCGAGAGCGACGGTCCGACCGTCGGCCTGGCCTCGGCGCCGGTATCGCTGCCTACGTCGTGGTGACGCATCGAGATCACCGGACGCACCGCCCGCCGAGGGTGCAACCGAGGTGCGACGAGCCGAGCCGCCGCACGTACTAGCCTCGGGTGATGGCGATGGTTCGGACCGACGAGCGAGTGTGGATGTTCGAGCTGCTGATCGGGCAGCTGGCGGCGCTCTCCACCCTCATGCTCCTGACCCGCCTCCCCCTGGGGCTCCGGCCCGGTCAGCTCCTCTTCCTCTTGGCCCTGCCCATGCTGAGCGGCGGGGCGTGGCTGGCCGTGCGTCGAGGCGCCCATCCCCGCACGGTGTCCGCGGGGCTGCTGGGCTTCGTGACCGTCGGCTGCTGGCTCGGGCATGCCCTCGGGCCCACCGCCATCTTCGCCCCCCTCTTCCTCGGGGTGGGGATGATCTACTGCTACCTGCTGCTGGACCCCGGCTGGTTCTCGCGCTTCGCCGTGGTGTGGGTGGTGGGCACGATCGCCAGTCGCGCCGTCCGCGTCGCCCTCGGCTTCGGCGGGGAGCACGCCCTCATGGGGTCCAGCCACCTGGCGGTGAGCACCGTGGCCTTCGCCCTGGCGTTGGTCACCCTCGACCGCCAGCACACTCGCCTCACCAACGCCCTGAACGAGGCCATCGCCGCCTCCGAGCGCGCCGCCCGCGCCGCCGAGGACGCCAGCCGGGGCAAGCTCGCCTTCCTGGCGAACATGAGCCACGAGCTGCGGACGCCTCTCAACGCCATCCTCGGCTACACGGAGCTGCTCCAGGAGGAGGCCCCTCCCGCCGCGCAGGCCAGCCTCGAGCAGGTGCACCGCGCCGGCCAGACCCTCCTCGACCGGGTGCAGCAGGTGCTCGAGGAGGCGCGTCGGGCGAGCCAGGGCCGAAGCCCGACGCAGTCTCAGATCTTGACGGCCGAGGCACCGGTCCACGCCCTCACGGTCGGCCCCCTGGCGGCCCACACCCGGCGCATCACGCTCACCATCGGTGTCCTGATCACCCTGGCCACCGCTGCCGGGGCCGCCAGCCATGGGCTCACCGGCCTGGCCCCCCGCTGGGACCTCGTCGCGGCCGGTGTCACGACGGGCCTGGTCGTCGCCGGCCTCGCGGCCCTGGGTCGGCTCCTGGCCGCCCACGGGAGCATCGTGATCGGCGGCGCCGCCCTCCTCGCGTACGCCTACGCCATGGTGCCCGAGGCCATCGACCTCGACATGTACGCCTACGCCTTGATGGTGCTCGCTGCCGCCCTCTTGCCCTACCGAGGCTTCGTCGTCGCCACGCCGGCGGTCGTGCTCACCACCATCGTGGCCCTGGGCGCCCGCGTGGCCCAGGGCTGGATGCCCCTGCCCCACCTGGCCCCTCCGATCCTCGTGCTCGCCGCGCTCGCCACCGCACTGGGGGCCGCCGTCTGGCGACGTCATCAGGGGCACACCACCCTGCGCCAGGCCGCCCGCGAGGCCTACCTGCATCGGGTGGCCGCCCGCGAGGCCATGATCAGCCGCGAGGCCTTCCTGGCCGAGATGAGCCACGAGCTCCGCACCCCTCTCACCACCATCCTGGGCCACACCGACATGCTCCGCGAGGACCTCGACGAGGCCGATCTCGAGGACCTCGGGCGAGTGGACCGCGCCGGCCGCCACCTCCTCACCTTGGTGGACGACATCCTCGATGCCTCGGCCATGTCCGAGGGCGACGTGCCGCACCTCCCCGCCCACACCCGCCTCGACGACGTCCTGAGCCAGGTGGTCGAGCTCACCCGGCCCACCATCGATGCCCACCGAAACGAGCTGCGGGTCACCCGCTCCGCCGACGTGCCCAGCCTGATCTCGGTCGACCGCCGACAGCTCGAGCAGGTGCTGATCAATCTCCTGTCCAATGCGGGGAAGTTCACCGAGGACGGGGAGGTCGAGCTGGCCGTCCACCGAGACGGCGAGACCCTGTGCCTGTCGGTGCGCGACACGGGCCCCGGCATCCCCCGGGAGAACCTGCCGCGGCTCTTCGACGCCTTCGAGCGGCTCGACGCTCCGGCCCAGGTCGCCGGCACCGGCCTGGGCCTCCACATCACGAAGCACCTGGTGGAGCAGCACGACGGCACCATCGACGTGCAGAGCACCGTGGGCGAGGGAACCACCTTCGGCGTGCGACTTCCCCGGGCCGTGGTGCGCTGAATTTTTTGCTTGCACACATCTGATGGTTGATTACCAGTGATGCATGCGAACGCTGGAGACCGGCACGAACACGTCGACGTAACGCGGTAGGCACCTGCCTCCGCGCTGTCGCGGAGCCGTGCCTGGTCGTTCGTCGGTCTCTGACATTCCACACAATGAAACGCGCTGCCTTCGGGCGGCGCCACCCGGCGGCATGGCGTCGGGAGCGGGCCTCGGTCCGCAGGAAACCTCGGGGTGACCCGGGGGAAGGGAGGTTGGTCACAGCCTCGCGCCCAGCGTCGCTCCGGCGATGCGGGTCCGTCCATGCACGCTGCACCGTGCCCCGCGAGGGTCCCTCGGTCGGCTCTCGGGAGAGGGTCGGGCGGGGGTAGCTGCGAAGGTCGGGAGCAGGCGAGTAGGCCCGCACCAAACCGGTCCGCTTCGAAGGAGGCGGGCGCAAGGAGGTCGGGCCGAAGCCCCCGGGGGGACCCGGGGCGCCTGCCACATCCACCGACCGAGCAGGGATCGGCAAGCAGGAGCCAGCGCAAGCCCGAGTCATGGCAACGACGAGGGCGGCTGGCATGTCCACGGACAAGGGGGGAAGGTCCCGGCGTCCCGACGACACGGCAAAACCCGCCAGGGTGAAGGCCAGGGTGCGCGTCGTATTCTGTAGGTCAAAAGCCTACGGAGCGACCGGCTGCGCGCGCATCCGTGACAAAGCAAAGATAGCTCAATTGGTTAGAGCGTCAGCCTGTAAAGCTGAAAGCTGTGGGTTCAATTCCTGCTCTTTACACCAAGGAAAGACGCAGCCGGTCTCGCACGACAAGGTGCCCAAGGCTCGCCTCCATCGTGGAGAAGCGAGTGCTCGCCTGCCTCCCAAGGGCCGGCGGGTTCGACGAGGGGCGCGAAGACCCTGGGACGGCCATCCCAGGACGGATCGTCCGCGTCGAGCCGTGCGAGATGACGGGAGAAGAGCCACTCCCTCACCAAAGGCGGTACCGGAGAGCTACTCTCGAGAGGGAGTGGACACGTCGCCAACGCTGGGTCCCTACCCTGGCGGTACAGCGACCAGAGGCTCTCCACCCCCGGCGCGTCGTCTCGGCGCCGGGGCCCCCTTCCCCTGAAAGCGCGGTGACCTTCGCTGACACAAGGGCGACGAAGGCACCATCGTACAAACGAGGGGTTCGTCCTACGTTCCCCCCATGAGCTTCCTACCCCTCCTGCTGGCCTGCTTCGCCCCGACCACCCCGGTCGAGGTGGCCCTCTCTGCCGAGGCCGGCACCCAGCCCCTCCGCTGCGGGCAGCCCGTCGCGCTCGACGGCCACGAGGTCGTCCTGCGTGACCTGCGCCTCTATGTGCACGACGTGCAGCTGGTCGGCGCCGACGGGGTGGCCCACGACCTGCGACTGACCGAGGACGACTGGCAGTCCGCCGGTGTCGCCCTCTTGGACTTCGAGGACGGCTGCCACAACGGCACCTCGGCCACGAACACGACGCTCCGTGGGCACACCCGGGCGGTGGCGCCCTACCAAGGGGTACGCTTCACCCTCGGCGTGCCCGCAGCGCTCAACCACGCCGACCCGCTCACCCTCGACCCGCCGCTCACCACCATGGCGATGCACTGGGGCTGGCAGGCCGGCTTCAAGTTCGTGCGCTTCGACTACCGCCTCGACGGCGAGGCAGCGCGCATGCACCTGGGTAGCACCGGCTGCGTGGGCCCCATGGGATCGGTGAGCGGCTGCGACCGAGCCAACCGGTCTCGGATGGAGGTGCCCCTGCGGAGCGGCTCCCTCGCCGCCCGCCTCGACCTCGGCCCCGCCCTGACCGATGCCCACGCCGGCGCGGGCTGCATGGCCGACCCCACCGACCCCGGCTGCGCCCCGTGGCTCCACCTCTTCGGTCTGCCCACCGACGCCGCGCCACACCCCGTCGCCCACGCCTTCGTGGAGGCCCCATGAGCCGCGCCCTCGCCGCCCTCGTCGTCCTCGCCGTGGGGGCCATCGGCTGGCTCTCCGCCGACAGCCTGGCCGCCATCATCGCCCCCGAGCCCGCCTGGGTGTGGGACCTGCCGGAGGGCATCCCGGCCCCCCGGGTGCCGGCCGACAACCCCATGTCGGTCGCCAAGGTCGAGCTCGGCCGACACCTGTTCTACGACGAGCGCCTCTCGGTCGACGGGGACATGAGCTGCGCCAGCTGCCACGAGCAGGCCCGGGCCTTCACCGACGGGAAGCCCGTGGGCATCGGCACCACCGGCGAGGCCCACACCCGGGGCGCCATGTCCCTGGCCAACGTGGCCTACGCCCCCCGCTACACCTGGGCCCACCCCTACCTCGACCGGCTGGAGCACCAGGCCCTCGCCCCCCTCTTCGGCGATGCCCCCGTGGAGATGGGCATGGGCGACCGCGAGGACGAGCTCGTGGAGCGCCTCACCGCCGACCCCACCACCGTGGCCCGGTTCCGGGCCGCCTTCCCCGACGACGCCGAGCCCGTCACCATCCCGCATCTGGTGAAGGCCATCGCTGCCTTCGAGCGGAGCCTCCTGTCCTTCGACAGCCCCTACGACCGCTACCGCCGCGGCGAGACCGAGGCCCTCTCCCCGGGCGCCGAGCGAGGCATGGAGCTGTTCTTCAGCGAGCGCCTGGAGTGCTTCCACTGCCACGGCGGTCCCACCTTCTCCGACGCCCTGACCCACGCCAAGCTGCCCTCCGCCGAGGTCGCCTTTCACAACACCGGCCTGTACGACCTCGACGGCAACGGGGCCTACCCGAGCCCCAACACCGGCCTGCACGAGGTCACCGGAAAGCCTGGCGACATGGGCCGCTTCAAGGCCCCCACCCTGCGGAACATCGCCGTCACCGCGCCCTACATGCACGACGGATCCCTCGCGTCCCTCGACGACGTGCTCGACCACTACGCCGACGGCGGCCGGGCCGGCCTCGACCACCCGCTGAAGAGCGAGTTCGTCATGGGCTTCGTGCTCCGCGACGACGAGCGGGCGGACCTGCTGGCTTTCCTCCACGCCCTGACCGACGAGGGCTTCCTCACCGACCCTCGCTTCGCCGACCCGGAGACCATGCCATGATCCCGCTCCTCGCGACCTTCTTGGCCTGCGCCCTCACCACCCCGCCCCCCACCGACGCCCCGGTCCAGCGGAGCGGCCCCACGCCGGTGAGCTCCGCGACCTACACCTGGAGCTGGGCCCCGGCGCCGGCCGACGTCACGCCCCGGGCCGACGGCGGCTGGGTCTTCACCACCGACCTCGGCTACACCGTGGAGCTGCACGAAGGGCAGCTGGTGGCCTACAGCGCATGGCTCGAGCCCTGCCCCACCCACGAGGTGGGCTGGATCGACCTCTTCGTCGCCCCAGCCTACGCAGGACACTCGGTGATGTCCAACCCTGCGGCCTCCCGCCGCCCCCTGGTGGAGGACCTCACCGCCCTCCCCACCCAGACCCTCCCGCCGGTGTCCTTCGACCCGACCCACGTGTGCGACGTGGGCGCCCTGTTTGCCCGCGGCGACCGGCACACCCGCCCGGACGGCCACGACATGATGGGCACCTCCATCACCCTGAAGGGGGTGTGGAAGAAGGGCGAGCAGACCCAGCCCTTCGACCTGAGCACCACCATCGCGCACAGCGCCGGCACCGAGCTGAACGCCAGCGGCACGGGCACTCACCTGGAGGTGGAGGTCCGCCGCAGCCTGGACGGCCTCTTCGACGGCATCGACCTCGCCACCACCCCGGAGCCCCGGGTGCTGCGCGGCGTCCTCGCCAACCTCGTCGACCACACCACCTTCGTGGCCCGCCGCACCGACGACTGACACACGCTGACCCGTACCCCACGAAGCCCCCACGGTTCCGCCGGCGGGGGCTTCGTACCTTGCAAGTACGGGATGAGCAGGACCGCTCTCCCTGGACGACCTCGACGGAGAACCGAATGCGAACGACCTTCCTCATCGCCCTGACCGCCCTCGCGCTGACGGCCTGCCGAAGCGACGACGACAAAGACGACGTGGACGACACGGCGACGGCGGGCGACACCGACTCAGCGAGCGACGGAACGACCGACGGCACCACCGACGGCACCACCGACGGCACGAACGACTCCGGCACCAGCGGGTCGACCGACGGCAGCTTCGCCTGCGGCGACATCGCCGGCACCGACCTGTGCGACACCTGGTGGAAGAACACCACCGCCGAGACCTCGGTCAACGTCGTGGACAGCGATGGCTCCGCCATCCTCGTCAACATCCGCGGTCTGCAGCGCGTGAGCAGCGGCGGGGTCGACTACCTGCAGGTCGATACCTCCGGCATCCCCAACTACAGCTACACCCTCACCGCCGCCGACGTGGCCGAGCTCGAGGGTCGTCCCAATGCCGCCTCCGACTTCACCGTCGGCGTGCCGGACGTGAGCGCGGGGCAGGTGGTGCAGTTCGGCGACGACCTCGGCTTCGAGAGCCAGTCCCCGGCTGGGTCCTGCGGGGTCGGCGAGGGCTTCGGCTTCTGGCCTCCCGGGCCCGAGTGCCCCTACGACGTCGGCACCCTGCTGAACATCCCCGTGTCCCCCACCGAGGCCGCCGCCGGCACCGAGTGCGAGACCGGCCTCGGCATCACCGGCCTGTGGGTCAGTGGTGTGTCGATCTTCAACTGGGGCGACGGGTTCGCCTACGACGACGACGGTAGCTGGCTCAACATCGCCGGCGCCCAGGAGGTCTACGACCTCGACATCTGTGCCGGCCACGCCGCGAACGGCGAGTACCACCACCACAGCTACAGCAAGTGCCTGGCGGACGGCCTGGGGGACGCCGGCGGCGGCCACAGCCCCATCTACGGCTGGGCCGCCGATGGATACCCCATCCACGGCCCGTGGCAGGCCGACGGGGTGGAGGCCCAGTCCTGCTGGGTGCAGCGTGACTATGACGACGCGAGCGACCCCTACGGCTGCGGCGGCACCGGCGAGCGGAGCTGCCAGATGGTCGACCCCTTCGACCCCTCGCAGGGTACCCAGGCTGCAACCTCGTGGGGCCCCACCACCTCCGAGACCGTGGTGAGCCTCTCCGGCAACAGCTTCTCGGGCGCCGATGGCCTGTACTACCAGGACTTCTACTACGACGCCGACTGCACCACCGCCGGGGGCGCAGCCCTCGACGAGCACAACGGCCACGACCACGACGGGCTCGGGTACCACTACCACATCACCCACGACTTCCCGTTAACCATGGGGCCCACCCTCCGGGGGGAGGTCGACGACGGGGTGAACTGTGGGGGTGTCAGCGCCGGAGGCCTCGGTGGCGGCGGCGAGGGGGGCCCCGGCGGTCCCGGCGGCGGGCCTCCGTAGGGCCGGCTAGGATGACCTCCCCTCACCCCACGGAGGTCTGGTGCCACGCCCACACCTCGCCCTGCTGCTGCCGGCGCTCCTGTGCCCGGGCCTGGCCCGGGCGACCGACTTCGTCGTCACGTCCACCGCGGACAGCGGCTCTGGCACCCTCCGCGAGGCGATCGAGGAGGCCAACGACGACGAGGGCGGTGCCCCTCACCGCATCACCTTCGACCTCGGTGACACCGCCACCATCGCCCTCGAGAGCGCCCTCGACTACCTCGAGCACGCCACCACCATCGACGGCATCGACGGCCACCCCAGCGCCAGCTGCCAACCCCGGGGCACGCCCCACCAGCTGGCGGTGCAGATCCGGGCCGTGCCGGACAGCCAGCTCGGCGTGATCCGCACCCTCGCCCCCCTCACGGTGCGCGGCCTCGCCCTCGTCGGCTACGACGACGAAGGCATCATCCTCGAAGGCGCGGCCCACGGCTCCTCGGTCCAGTGCAGCTACTTCGGCATGCAGCTCGATGGCGTCACCGCCGAAGGCAGCCAGGGCAACGACAGCATCGACATCGTCGAGGAAGACGACATCCTCCCCACCGACGTGGTGATCGGCACCGACGGAGACGGCGTCGACGATGACCGGGAGTGGAACCTCTTCGTGGCCACCGACCGGGCCATCCGCCTGAAGGGCCCCGAGCCGGACGGCAACCTCACCGGGGGCACCGGCGTGGTCATCGCGGGCAACCTCTTCGGGCTCGCCGCCACCGGCCAGGCGCCGCCGGTCGACCCCAAGACCGGAGAGCCCGCCTTGGGCATCCAGGGCGACGTCATTCGGGTCGACGGCCCTTACCGCGGGGTCCAGATCGGCCAGCCCTGCACCGGCGGCAGCCCCGAGCAGGCCAATGTGTTCGGCTGGTTCGGCGACGACGCTCTCGACATCGATGGCATCGACCTCGGCGCCGACGAGCTCTGCTTCGCCGGCAACCAGGTCCACCTCACCCTGGGCGAGGAGCTCGTCGGCGACCACGTGGCGGGCAGCGGCATCGAGCTCGACGGTGGCCACTACGGTCTGCAGGTGGTGAGCAACCGCTTCGCCCGGCTCACCTACGGCGTCCGCATCGATGGGGCGGACACCTTCGACCAGGGCATCGCCCCGTACGCCGTGCAGATCGACGACAACCTCTTCGGCGACCCCAACCACCCGGACCGGGCCGTCCGCCGGGCCGTCGAGCTCTCCCTCGTGACCGGCGCCGACATCACCGCCAACGCGGCCTACGGCGGGCTGGAAGCGGAGGGCTACCCCTCCCTGGCGGGCGCCGGGGCGAACCTCAGCGGCAGTCACGCCACCATCGAGGGCAACACCTTCTCGGGCCTCACCAGCGCCATCCGGTTGCTGCCCGAGTACCACAACGTCGACCCGCAGTCGGAGATGCTCGGGCCCGACGACATCCTCGCCGTCGCCAGCATCACGGCGCGCACCACCTGCATATGCCAGCCGGGTGCGATCATCTGTTTCGCAAGACCCTTGCGCAGCAATAGGGGCGACAGCACGACCGCCGACAAGGCGAACCGCGCCCACGCGCTGAGCACCGGTGAATATCCCTGACCGCCCAGTTCCTTGGCCGCCGCATCCATCAGCGGGATGACCGCGAACCCCGCGATCAGAAAGGCCGCCCCCTTGAGCAGGTCCCGTGCCAAAAGCTAATCGCCCCCATAACCCACTGAAATTACTCGAACGAGCCCCGGGTAACCAGACACGGCGAGCCGCTGACCTGCCGGTCCTGGCAGGTGCCGCGCCAGGGGTGGCAGCCGGCGCGCGGTTTTGGCGCCCCGCAAGATTTCTATGCCGAGACGGCTGGCCTATACTCGCCCTTCGGTCGCCCGATGACCGTGGAGAGGCATGTCCACACTTCAGCTCAATCTCTTGCCGAACGGGATTACAAGGAATGGAAGGACTATTTTGAACTGTTCGGGTTTACGTGTGGGGTAACCAAATCCAGTGCAAGTGTCGGCAGTTTACAAGACTGTTATGCGGTGTCAGAGGAAGGACAACGTGTACACGTGATCTACGGATACATCTCAGACTTTCACTTCGATTTACTGCAGCAGTTGAGTGGACACCACGGCCGCAACCGCCGTCCGTTCGACATCTGCATCATTGACGAAGTCGATTTCGTCGTCGTGGACAGCAAATTTGACTTGTCAATGCTTGCGCGACCAACACCAGGTGGATTATTCAAAATTCCAATGCTGTGGGTTATTTGGATAGACGTTCAGCC
>ENA-OWNT01005783-OWNT01005783.1-seawater-metagenome-genome-assembly--contig:-NODE-5783-length-10026-cov-4.622977_pt1 | contig 10026 bp, 7 predicted proteins | sample MGYA00238136_ERZ651165 | MGnify/ENA primary metagenome ERZ651165 (study PRJEB26861, sample SAMN08777766) | seawater metagenome | isolation source: coastal seawater | place: USA: Florida | collected...
TCCTTCGTTCCTTCGTTCCTTCGTTCCTTCGTTCCTTCGTTCGTTCCTTCGTTCCTTCGTTCCTTCGTTCCTTCGTTGTCATCGTTCGCTCGTTGGTCGTTTGGTCGTTTGGTGGTTCGTTGGTCGTTTGGTGGTTCGTTGGTCGTTTGATGGTTTGGTGGTTCGTTCGTTCGTTTAGTCGTTGGTTTGGTGGTTCGTTCGTTCGTTCGTTGTCATCGTTCGTTGTTGGTTTGTTGGTTCGTTGGTTCGTTTGGTCGTTGTCATCGTTCGTTCGTTGGGAACACTGTTCGTTCGTTCGTTTGGTCGTTTGTTCGCGTTCGTTCGTTGTCATCGTTCGTTCGTTCGTTGTCATTGTTCGTTCGTTGTTCGTTCGTTCGTTCGTTCGTGCTTTCGTGCCTTCGTTGTGAGCATTGTCCCCAGGATGTCGTTTCGGGAGCATTGCAGCTGTCTGTCGTTCGTTCCTTGTTCGTTGTCGCCTCTGTTGTGGTTGGGAGCGTTGTTGTCGTCGCCATTGTTGTCGTCGTCCGTTGTCATTCTTTGTGGCTGCTGTCGATCAGCGGTGGTGGTCGTTGTTGGGACGGTTGTTCACGAGCGAAGCGACGCTGTTGTGGAGACGCTGTTGGCGGCATTGCAGTCTGTGGATGTCGTCTTCGTCGCCACTTCGTGTCCGTGGCCACTGTGGCGCTCTTCGCTGTCTCGGTCGCCGTCGATCTTTTCTCCGCGCCGCATAAATTCCCCCGGGCGACTTTTTCTTTTGTCGCACAGCCCTGCCGCCGGTGGTCGCCCTGAATTGAAGTACGTCACCTTGCGCGGTCGTCTGCATCTTCTGCACGTTATCACGCCTCACAAGAACCAGCAAAAGCAAAAGCACACGCCCCCGCACGCTAGACGCCGCACGCCAGAACAACAGCCGCGATGGTTCGCCTTCTGGTCGCAGCGATTGGGCTCGCCGGCGCACACGTCGCGTCCGCGTGGGACCCGAGCCTGTTGTCCAACTGCAAGACGTGCACCGCCGACACCCAGCCCTTCTGCATGGACCTGCTGGAAGCTGCGAACGCCGACAGTTCGACCTACGACTCGGAGTTCGAAGACGACGTCACGTGCGACGAGCTGGAGTTTGCGTTCGAGTGCGTGGTGCTCGAAAATTCCGTCTACCCCGACGGCTACCTCGATTACTACTTCAGCATCAGCGGCAACACCGTCAGCGATTGCGAGACGTACGCCGACTACTACGACACGAAGCAGTGCAACACCTACTGCGTGAGCAGCGGTGGCGATGTGCAAGAAGGCGCCATGGAGTTCTTCTGCGAGCAGTGCAATGAGGACACAGTGGCGGACTGCTACTACTACCTTGGGTACTCCAACCAGGACGCCACCATGTCGTGCGACAGCAAACAGCTGGCCCTCGACTGCGTGATGCGCAACTTCACCGCCTACCCCGATGGTTACATTGCTTGGATGGCGTCGCAGAGGAACGATGTCAGCTGCGAGGTATCGTCGCGTGTGGTGGTTGATGCGTGCGCGCTGCGCCGACCTCGTATCCGTTCACCCGGTCGTGTTGTGTGGTTGCGTGCAGGAAATCGCGGAATCTTACTCGACGGACGACTGCGCACTGCGCTGCACAGATTGCCCGGCAACGTACGCACAACTGCGCGGCACTGCGCTGCATTGCATCGAATAGCACCGCATTGTGTCTCCTTGATGTCCTCCGCCGCAACTGCCGTCCCTCGCTTAAACGTCGTTGTTACCCTTGTTGAAATATGCCAGGTGCTTGTCCAGCACGTGCGACGAGTTGATAGCCACTAGCGACTACACGTGTGCACACTTGGAGTCGCTCAGCTGTGATTGTGGTGGTTGCGGTACGTCGAGATGTACTGCTGTCGAATTGATAGCGATGCACAGATAGATGGGTGTGTCCCGACAACGCGAGCTGGCAGTCACACCTAATTTGCTTTTTCCCTCTGCTGTGCAGCATGTAACAGCTTGGCCCCGACGCCAGCGCCTGGACCCGACGACGGCTGGATCGTGCAGGCCGACACGAAGTGTGGCCGAGGAGGTGGACTGGGCGAGAACGAACTGGCCATTGGCACGGATGGCAACTACTATGACATCGTTGACCATGAAACTGTCTTCGTGTCCGACTGCAAAGCAACGTGAGTCTGTGCTAGATCGCCTTGCCTGCCAATTATGCCATCCGGCCTCACGTTGGTTTGCGTGCCGCGTAGTTGTGAGGGATACGCTGGATGCGGTGGCTTCTCGCTGGAGATGGGCACGCAGACTGAGTGCTGGTACATCTCAGACACAAGACTCTACGTGGACACGGCACCCGGAGAGTACTGCTACACGTACCGGTTCAATGCCACCAGTGTCGATGTTGCAGCAGAGGTCAGGCTCCCGCTGTTGCACGCTGCCATGGCTTGATGATCCCGATCTAGGGAATTGGTGTTGATCCAACCTTCATGCGTGCAGGTGGCCAAGTGCTCGCAATGTGATTCAGATGTGTCCTACAGCGACTGCGTGCAGTTGGTAGATAACGCCTTCGACCTTAGCTGGAACCAAGAGTACACGGGCAACTTTTGCAACGATTTGCAAACCGCACTTGACTGCATCACGACCCCAACAACAACATACCCCGATGGATACCTGGTCGATTCCATCGGTGTGTCATGCTCGGACTACTTGGATGACACCAACACGGGTCTGTGCTCCCCACAATGCAGCAACACCACTTCGTCAAGTGATACATCGATTGAGTGGTTTGTAGTCCCTTGAGCGCGACGTGATGTTGCAGTTGTGCAAGCTCCTTGACCACCTTTGTGCTGCTCGCTGTGTATACTCCAGGTGCACAACATGCAGCGCGGCGACAGCGGACAAGTGTTTTGCGTATCTGCAGGCGGTGCGTTCACCGGCGCTGCGTGTCCTGCTCATCGCAGCGTCCACGCACGTGATGTGAAAACTGTTTGCCCGTTTTCCAGGCTGCTTTGGATGTATCAACCAGTTGCAGTGATTTCGCCACAGCGCTGGACTGCCTCGACAACCAAGACTACTGGACAGTCAACGACTTGCAGTGCACGCAATTTTTGTCCGCCATCGATTCGAGTTGCGGGCTGACTTGCCCGGACGTGTGCCAAGCCACTTGCAACTACCGTAGCTGCGATGAAATCATCGCTCTGACCGACGTTGTGACGTGCGCGCAAATGGAGAACGCGTAAGTAACTGTCGCGTGCAGCGTGTGGCCTGCCATCCAAACAGCGACCTAACATTACCTGTGCTTGCTGCTGTTGGAATTCGTCTGTGTAGGTGGGGGTGTGATTGCAGCGCCTGCTCGTGCGACAGTTCTCCAGCTCTGCTCAACAGTATGGGCTACCAGGCCGTCGTTGGCACGTCGTGCTATTCCCAAGTTGTTGGATCGGTCCGTTTGACATGCTGTCTGCGCTGCATTGCTGTGGCACCATCGATTCATTTGATAACAGACGACCCTGTGCCCAAGATACTGACTCTGTCGCTTGCGTGCGTAGGACACGAACCGAGTGGACCTCGAATCGACGGGTGGCACCAGCTACGTCAACTCTGCTACCGTCGACGAATGTGCCACTTACTGCGGCGACAACCCATTGGTGTGCGGGGGCTTCTCATACAATATTGGGACACAGCAGTGCATCTTCGTGCAGAACGCTTCCCGTCTCGGAAGCGACAAGGGCGAGTTCCTTTGCTTCCAGAACACAGGTTCGCCGATCACCACCACGACGTTGCCGCAGTATGCTGCGGTGACGGACGCCACCAGTATCAGTGATTCAGCGATTCCAATTGGAGCGAGCATCGGCGCCGTCGTTGTCGTTGGTGTGATAGTGGGCATCGTCATTTGGAAAGTGAACGACCGCAAAAAGCAGGAGGCTCTCGGATTCTCTCCGCAAAACAAGGACCGGCCGACTACATACGCTGCCCCCGCCGTTGAGAGTCCAGGTGGCCGCACACCCAAGAGCACCCGCCATGATAACCTGAACGCCATCGACGAAGAACGACAGATTGACCAAGACGGTTTTGAATTGTAACCTGGACGGAGTAATTGGACGCGTACATGCAGACAAACCACATCCGCTTGAGTCGGTTGGCAGCGGTTGCGTTTCATGGACGGCTGCCTGATTCTAATTTTCTAAACCGGAGTGGGCAATTTCCATGCCATTGGGCGCGTTCCACATCCGCCAAGCGAACGCACTGCAACGATCGCGCTGCATTGACACTGCAATGAACATCGAAGCGTTGAATCAGAGAATGTTGTTCCCAACAAGTCTGCGTCTTTCACAGCTATCCATTCCCATGTCCCATGGAGCGTTCCACATCCGCCAAGGGAGCACGCTGCAATGATCACACCCTGCAAACGCACACACCGCAGCGATCACCCTGCAACGAACACACACTGCAAACGCAGACACTGCAGCGATCACCCTGCAACGAACACAAACTGCAATGAACACACACTGCAAACAGACACACTGCAGCGATCACCCTCCAGCGATCACCTTGCCAACGAACACACACTGCAACGAACACACCCTGCAACGAACACACCCTGCAACGAACACACCCTGCAACGAACACACCCTGCAACGAACACACACTTTCTTCAACGAACGCACTGCGATGATCTTCGAAGCGTTGAATCACAGACATGTGTGTCATTCCAAACAAAGCTATGTATGTATGTATGTATGTATGCACAGCAAGCTCTGCCATTGCCATCGCTGATTCACACCGCCAGCGGCTGAACTGCGTGTGTACAGGTTCACAACCGACAAAATGTTGGCCATCGTCGTTCGTCGTCGTCGTTCGTCGTCTGTTCGTCGTCGTCGTTCGTCGTCGTTCGTCGTCTGTTCGTCGTTCGTCGTTCGTCGTTCGTCGTTCGTTGTTCGTTGTTCGTTGTTCATCGTTGATTCTGTCGTCCGCCGTCGTCGTTTACCGGAATAACGGTGTCCAACGGTGAAGAGAAGGGAGTGGGAGGAGAGAAAGTGGAGGGCGGTCGATTCAAGACGTGACTTGCATTGCAAGGTGGAAAGAGTGCAGGGTTGGGATGGAGACGGAAAGGAAGTAAGTGTTGTTGTTTACGAGCTCGGAACACTATGCGCTCGATTGCGACACGGATGCGCAGGGCATTAGTGCGTTGAGTAGCAGCAATGTGGCATCTGAATTGACGTTCCTTGGATGCATGCTGTGCTGCGTTCGACGGCAAATGGCTTTACAATTCTTGGGATGCTCTTCAAACTCCGTGGCCACTCCGCCACAATTGTGCATCACCGCCGGACCCACCACGGTGTAGGAACTGCGCACCCGCTGGCTGGCTCTGACCATGAGCAACGAAGAGGCACATCAAGTGGAAGCGACTGCTTCGATGGCAGAGGTTGATGCTACGGAGTCACAGGCCGCCGTCGAGACGCAAGAGGACATGGTTGCGAGGCATGCAGCGGAAATCCAAGCGATCGACGACGACCTGCAAGAGAAGCTGAGCCACGTTGGCAAAAAGAACAGGAAAAAGAAGAAGGCCCTGTGGGCCGAAGCAGATCAGCTCAAAGCCGATGCGCAAGAGCGCCACCGAACCGAGCTTCTTGATGCTGGATACGGGGATGTCGTGGAGGCTGCAGATGTCGCCGCAGAGAATGCCGCCGCCGCCGCAGCGGAAACTGAAGACGCGAAGCCGAAGAAGAAGTCCAAATCGCAACGACGACGCGAGAAGAAAGCCGCCGAAGAGAGGGAACGCGCTGAACAACTAAGGCGCGAAGCCGCGGGGTTTGTGTCAGGTCGCGACGTCGAGATGAAGCAGCTGGGGCAGATTTTGCAGCGCAGCGGTCTCAAAGTGCACGACATCGCGGCGGACGGTCACTGCCTCTACCGGGCCGTCGCGCACCAGTTGTCCATGGTCGCTCCGTCGCAGCCGACGTCGCACAGCGAACTGCGGTCACAGGCAGCGGCGCACATGATAGCCCACCGGCAAGACTACGAGCCTTTTTACGATGCAGACGCCGGAGGGGCCAACTTTGACGACTACTGCGCAACGATGGCGTCGAGTGCGCGGTGGGGCGGTCAATTAGAATTGCGAGCACTTAGCGAACTGTTGAAGCGACCCATTCGGGTGTTCGGCGCAGCAGGGCCTGTGGCAGATATGGGTAGTCAGTTCAGTGACGACGGGCGGCGGAAACCAATACTGCTGTCGTTCCATCAGCAGTATTACGCCCTCGGGGAGCACTACAACTCCGTTGTTCCAGCGTAGTTTCTACAAAGGAACCATTTGCCGTGCATACAGCGTCCCACAAATGGTTGGACTCCGTCTTGGCATTCGTCACTTACAATGATGAGACCCCACACTAAAGTTTAAAAAAATGAGTCATTACAAACTCCCAGGCTAACTAACAACTGGACCGATCCCTCCATCTAATGATACAACATCCATTTCACAATTGGCATGTACTTCTAGGCTGCGCCAAAGCCAGCTACTTCGCTTTCTTCTGACCGATGTCGTTGTGCCGCTTCGTCTGCTTGGTCTTCGTCGAGGCCAACGATGCCCTTGGTGAATTGTTATACCGGTCGCTCTCCTCATTACCTTCCTCGTAGTCTTCGTCATCCTCTGACAAGTGTCCCAGCTCGTTGTCCTTCTCAAGCGGCTTCTCGAACACGTAGCCGTACTTTTTGCGCACGTACCGCAGGGCATTCACCAAGTTCGGGAAGATGTGCTGCGACTTGATGATGGCGAACGCGTCGTCTTCGAACTCCAACTCCTGGTCTTCGCCGTCGGACGCGTCTGTGTGCTCTGGCAACGTGTCGTCCGCGTCAGACTGCGACACGTCGCCATCTGATACTTTCCGTTCGCGGTGAGAGTCATGAACAGCAGTCTGTGCCGACGACGCTGCTGCATTCCTGTCCGATGCCGTCATTTCTATCTCGACAAAGTCAGCCTTCGCCTCGCTGTGGGCCCGCGGTGACTTGTTGTCCGCGCTGCCATCGGCGTCGTCGCCCAGGGCAACATCGTCGACTTCACCGTTGTCGTCCGAATCGCTGAAAGAGGAATGTCGCCTCCGGGTGCCCGACGATGATTTGTCGTCGGAGCTCGCGGCTCCGATCTCCAACAAGTCTTCCAGCTGTTCACGGTCTTCGTCCTTCTCTTTTGCATCCTTTCGGCAGCATTGATCGCGTTCCGCAGCCTTGCGGGCAAGCAAAACTTGGCGACGTTGTTCCCGTGCTGCTCGTGCCAGCAAGTTGCGGATGTCCCATTTGGCGGAGCACAGAAGCAGCAGGATGTTGCGCTTCTTTAGCAGCTTGACAAGTTTGGTGATAGTCTTTAACGCTGATGTGTCAATGCCGTTGATGGAGGTGCACTGGATGATAATGATCTCTGGTACGGCGCCGTTGTCAACCTTCGAATGCACGTGCTTGCCGGTAGCCACTTTCAGCACGCATTCTTCAAAGTACGCACGGTTGACGAAATTCAAGGACGCGTCGAAGCGGAAAATCTTCACCTTTTCTACTTGAACGGTGGTGTAGCGCCGAACCGAACGGTAAGTCATGGTGCCGGGGATCCTGCCGAGGATAGCATTGTAAGGGCGAGAGGCTCGGTGGATGACGAGGAGCAACGAGAAGCCAACGCCAACGCCAATGCCCACAGTCACGCCGCCGCTCAAGGTGGCCAGAAAGGTGCCGAGCCAAATAACACCGTCTTGCCACTTGAGCACGAAAGATGTTCTGAGCTGCTTGAAACCCAAGAAGAGTCCCACTAGCGCCACAAAAACCACCGCACTTAGCGTGGCCTTCGGTAGGGGATACAGCAGGAACGACAGTCCGTACAGAACGATGAGAATGATGGTGACGCTGAACAAATTGTGCAACTGCGTTTTGCCGCCCGCAGTGTCCACCACTGCAGTTCTCGACAAAGATGCGGCAGCCGGGTAGCAGCTGAAGAAGCACCCAACGGTGTTGGCGATGCCCATCGCCATGAGCTCCTGCGTACCGTTGATCTCGTAGTTGTTCTTGTCTGCGAACAGCTTCGATACAGAGATTGACACGATGTATGCGATGACGGAGATGGTCAGTGAGGGTCCTATCAGCAAGCCAATCAGCTCGCTGTTCATTCTAGGAACGGCCGGGGCCGGCAAACCAGAAGGCACCTCGCCGACGACCTGCATGTCGTAGGCTTCCTCAAAGTCGCCGAAGTACGACGCGAGGCACGCGAGAATCACCACGATCAACTCTCCCGGAATCGGGATCTTGCCGGCGAGCACCGTCTTGTTGATGTGTCGAAACACGAACAGCACGATGAAGCAGATACTGCCGACGATGAATGACGCCCAGTTGGCTTGCCCTTGCACCACCGAGCCAGTGATGTTGTACAGTGATACGAACACCACGCTGCTACGGTAATTGTATACTCCAAACAGAGAGGACAACTGACTTGCGGCGATGAGGAACGCGGCACCCGTCGTGAAGCCGGAGACGAACGGGTCCGCAATGACAGCCGTGACAATGTTGCCGATGCCGAAGAGGCCAAAACAAATTTGAAAGACGCCCACGAACAACGCCATGACAGTCGCAGCATTCGTGCTGGCAGCGTTGTAGTCTTCGAACTCCATCCCGGCGATGCTGATGGGTGCTGAAGTGTTGGCGACCTCGTCGATCGGGGGCACGGCGGCAGAGATACCGTCAGCCGTGAGCAGTGACACCAATGCGAACGGCCCCAAGTGGCATTCATGAGACGTGCCGAGGAGCATGTACACAAACGACGGGAAAATAGTGGTGTAGAAGCCCACAACAGGGTTCAGAAGCGCCAACGCCGCGTAGGAAAGGCCTTGGGGGACAACGACGATGGCGACGGTGATGCCGGCGATGATGTCGCCTCTGATCTTGTTGGCCAAGTCATTCTTGTACTCCGGCAGCCAAGTGATCGGCGGGAAAAGTGTCTTGAAGAACTCAGCCGTGCACTGCCCGCGGACCCAAGATTCGCACTTTTGCGAGCAGTTCTTCTTCGGAACTGTCTGGCCGTAAAGGTTTTGGAACTCCTTCTCATCGATGGATTCCGTCAGCGGTACACTGGAGTAGTCCGAGCTTTCTGGTTCGGCATAAGTCACGGACGCAGTTCGTCGCCGCTGCATGTCGCACGAAGGTTGGGGAAGTCAGTTGCCCCCACTGACGGTGCACCGCCTGGTCGCTCGTCAGGTCGGCCTTCAAAGATTGCTTGGTCAAAGTCTGACTTGTTGTTTGGACGTTGCCAACTACGTTTTTTGTTGGTGCAACACTCGGCGATCGTAGTCGCAGCTTTGGTCTGGTTTCGTGCCTTTTGCACTGCACGACTCCAACTGTGAACCTTATTTTGCCGAAGAGAGTCTCGCAGCCACTATTTTTGTTTGGTTGTTGGAGTAATCGGTTGCTCCGGACAAGCCGCTGTGCAATGCACCATGCAAGTTGCCACTCGGTGCATGGCCGGCCACTGTGTCAAGCCATAGCTCGTTCTGAAGTGCAACAGGTCGGCACCATTGTTTGACGCAAGCCGCTAGAGACCTCGATGGCCAGGATCCTCTTCGTTCCCGTTCTCTTCGTCTCGTGCTTGTGCCCGGTCGTCACTCATTATGGCACAGGTTTGGCAACGACGTTCGGTGAAACTTGATTCACCAACAGAACGCACGCTCTCCGCATGAAGAAGCGACAGGCGGGGCAATCCTGCTCCAAACCCGACCAACACAAGGCTGGACAAGTAAGTGTGTTGGGGTGCGTAGGTTGGTTGATGCAATGCGATGTTGACGCTTACGATGCTCCATGCATGCCTCGCTTCTTCTACATCCCCTCTTCGTGATCCCTCCCTTTCGCTGTATCTAATAGCGACGACTCCTTCCATCTCCACTACGTCGACAACAACGACCAACAAAACGAAGGAACGAACGAAGGAACGAAGGAACGAGCGAACGAACGAAGGAACGAGCGAACGAATCGTCGTTGTCGTTGTCGTTGTCGTTGTCGTTGTCGTTGTCGTTGTCGTTGTCGTCGTCGTTG
>ENA-OWNT01005784-OWNT01005784.1-seawater-metagenome-genome-assembly--contig:-NODE-5784-length-10026-cov-3.638557_pt1 | contig 10026 bp, 7 predicted proteins | sample MGYA00238136_ERZ651165 | MGnify/ENA primary metagenome ERZ651165 (study PRJEB26861, sample SAMN08777766) | seawater metagenome | isolation source: coastal seawater | place: USA: Florida | collected...
GGTTCGAATCCTCTCACTCCGACCAATGAACAAAGGCGCCTTTGGGCGCCTTTTTCGTTTTCCGGTCATTGCGTGGAAATCGCCGTTCTCGGAGCGCCTAGGGGGCGCTGTCGGGTGCCGTTTCTTCGTCGGTTACCGGCTGCGAAAGTGCAGCTACACCATTCGCCCCGTGGAGCGTATGGCCACCCGCCCGGGGCGCAGATCAATCGAGTTTCCGGGGGGAGGCCGTGCCGGTCGCGCGCAAGCAGCGCGGAACGGGGACGGGGGTGCGTTGACGCGGGGAGCCTCCCCGCGCGGCTGGCGCGGGGAGGCGGAGCTGGCGATCAGGCCAGGTCGTAGCGGTCTGCGTTCATGACCTTGGTCCAGGCCGCCACGAAGTCCTTGACGAACTTCTCGGCGTTGTCGTCCTGGGCATAGACTTCGGCGTAGGCGCGCAGGATCGAGTTGGAGCCGAAGACGAGGTCGACGCGGCTGGCGGTCCACTTGACGGCACCGGAGACGCGGTCGCGGATCTCGTAGGTCTTCTTGTCTTCCAGCGGGACCCAGCTGTTGGCCATGTCGGTCAGGTTGACGAAGAAGTCCTGCGTCAGCGCGCCGACCTTGTCTGTGAAGACGCCGTGGCTGGTGCCGCCGTGGTTGGTGCCCATGACGCGCATGCCGCCGATCAGGCAGGTCGCTTCGTGGGCGGTCAGGCCCATCAGCTGGGCGCGGTCGAGCAGCATCTCCTCGGGGGAGACCACGTAGTCGGCCTTTTCCCAGTTGCGGAAGCCGTCGGCGAGGGGTTCGAGCGGCGCGAAGGATTCTGCGTCGGTCATCTCGTCGGTGGCGTCGCCCCGGCCCGGTGCGAAGGGCACCGAGATGTCGTGGCCTGCGGCTTTGGCGGCCTTTTCGATACCCACGTTACCGGCAAGGACGATGGTGTCCGCGAGGGAGGCACCGGCTTCCTTGGCCAGCGGTTCGAGCACGGCGAGCACCTTGGCCAGACGATCGGGTTCGTTCCCGGCCCAGTCCTTCTGCGGGGCAAGGCGGATACGGGCACCGTTGGCGCCGCCGCGCTTGTCCGACCCGCGGAAGGTGCGGGCGCTGTCCCATGCGGTCGAGACCATGTCGGCGAGGCCGAGGCCGGAGGCCGCGATCTTGGCCTTGAGGTGGCCGATGTCGTAGTTCACCGGGCCGGCGGGGATCGGGTCCTGCCAGATCAGGTCTTCGGCGGGGACGTCGGGCCCGAGGTAGCAGGCCCGGGGGCCCATGTCGCGGTGGGTCAGCTTGAACCATGCGCGGGCGAAGGTTTCCGAGAAGTACTCGGGATCGGCCATGAACTTCTGGCAGATGGCGTTGTAGATCGGGTCCACCTTCATCGCCATGTCGGCGTCGGTCATCATTGGCATGGTCTTGATCGAGGGATCCTCGACGTCCGGCGACATGTCCTCTTCCTTGATGTTCACCGGCTTCCACTGGTTCGCACCGGCGGGGGACTTGGTCAGTTCCCACTCGTGGCCGAAGAGCATGTCGAACCAGCCCATGTCCCACTTGGTGGGGTTGGTGGTCCAGGCGCCTTCGATGCCGGACACGACGGTGTCACGGCCGATGCCGCGACCCTTGGTGTTCATCCAGCCGATGCCCTGGAATTCGACGTCGGCCTCTTCCGGATCGGGCGAGAGGTTGGCGGCCGAGCCGTTGCCGTGCGATTTGCCGATGGTGTGGCCCCCGGCGGTCAGCGCCGCGGTTTCCTCGTCGTTCATGGCCATCCGCTTGAAGGTCTCGCGCACCTGCGCGGCGGTCTTCATCGGGTCCGGCTGACCGTTGACGCCCTCGGGGTTCACGTAGATCAGGCCCATCTGCACGGCGGACAGCGGGTTGTGCATGGTGTCCGGGCGGGTGAGGTCGTCGTAGCGGCTGTCGGACGGCGCCAGCCATTCCTTTTCGTCACCCCAATAGGTGTCCTTCTCGGGGTGCCAGATGTCTTCGCGGCCGAAGGCAAAGCCGAAGGTCTTCAGGCCGGCGACTTCGTAGGCGATGGTGCCCGACAGGATCATCAGGTCGGCCCAGGAGATCTTGTTGCCGTACTTCTTCTTGATCGGCCACAGGAGGCGGCGGCCCTTGTCGGTGTTCACGTTGTCCGGCCAGGAGTTCAGCGGGGCAAAGCGCTGGTTGCCGGTCCCGGCACCGCCACGGCCGTCGGCCAGGCGATAGGAGCCAGCGGCGTGCCATGCGACACGGGCGAACATGCCCACGTAGGAGCCCCAGTCGGCCGGCCACCAGTCCTGGCTTTCGGTCATCAGCTTGCGCAGGTCGTCCTTGAGCGCCTCGACATCGAGTTTCTTCAGCTCTTCGCGGTAGCTGAAGCCGGTGCCGAGCGGGTTCGACTTGACGTCATGCTGGTGCAGGATGTCGAAGTTCAGCGCGTTGGGCCACCAGCCGGTCACGGTGGAGCCCATCGCGGTGTTCCCGCCGTGCATCACCGGGCATTTCCCGCCTTTTGCGATATCGTTTCCATCCATGGGTCTTCTCCTTTGCCTGGAATGCGAAAATGGGATGTTCTTCGAACCCGGGAGCGGGCCGCGCGTGTCATGCCTCCCCGCGGACGCGCCCTACGAATCTCCACCCAGATTATGCGCCATTTCTAACATTCGTTTGGAATTATTGTAATTTGCATTTTGTAATACTCGTGATAACTTCAGATTATGATAAACATCACGATGAAACAGCTCCGCTACTTCGAGGCGCTTGCGCGGCATCGTCATTTCGGGCGGGCTGCCGAGGCCTGCGCGATCTCGCAGCCCGCGCTTTCGGTCCAGATGAAGGAGCTGGAAGCGATGTTCGGGGCGCCGCTGATCGAGCGCGGGGCACGCGAGGTCAGGCTTAGCGGGTTGGGCGAGGAGCTGGTGCGGCGGGCCCGCGACATCCTGCGGGCGGTGGATGAACTCGAGGACCTGACGCGCAGCGCCAAGGGCCCGCTGGCGGGGCCGCTGCGGCTGGGGATCATCCCGACCGTCGCGCCCTACCTGCTTCCGGACCTGATCAAGCTGATGGCGCAGAGCTACCCGGACCTCGACATTCGCCCGCGCGAGACGGTGACACAGACGCTGATCCGCGACCTGATCGACGGGCGGCTGGACGTGGCGGTGGTTGCCCTGCCGATGTCAGAGCCTTCGCTGGTGGAGGTGCCGCTGTTCGACGAGGAATTCGTGCTGGTGCGCCCGCTTGCCGATGCGGCCAAGCCGGTGCCCCGCCCCGAGGCGCTGCGCGAGATGCGGCTGCTTTTGCTGGAGGAAGGGCACTGTTTCCGCGATCAGGCGATCTCGTTCTGCAACCTGTCCCCGGCACCGCCCAAGAACCTGATGGAGGGCAGTTCGCTGTCGACGCTGGTTCAGATGGTGGGGGCGGGGATAGGGGTCACGCTGATCCCCGAGATGGCGGTGCCAATCGAGTCGGGCTCTGCCGAGGTATCGGTGGCGCGCCTGCCCGAACCGCGCCCCAAGCGGCGCATCGGCATGGTCTGGCGGCAGTCGAGCCCGCTGGGCGACAAGCTGCGCCAGCTGGCGGAATCCCTGCAGGGGGCCGTTTCGGTCCGCGGGAGCGCGGTGTCGGCGCTCCCGGGTTGAAGGCGGCAAACGACTGCGGCCGGCTCGCTGGAGCCGGCCGCCTTTGGTTGATCTGATGCGATCGGGATCAGAGCTTGTTGATCGCGTCCAGCATCCCCTCGGGCCAGGATTCCGAGAGAGAGGATTCGAGGTAGAGCTTCTGGGCGTGCTCCTGGAACGCCTTGACGTCCGGGGTGTAGACCTTGAGCCCCTCGCCCTCGAAGAAGGTGATCAGCTCGGCTTCCTGATCGAGGTACTGCTGGTCGGACCACTCGGTCGCCTTGTCGGCGGCGGCCTGCAGCTTGGCCTGCTGCTCGGGCGACAGCTCGTTCCAGGCCATCGAGGAGATCAGCAGCATCCCGAAGCCCACGTTGTGGCTGGTCATGACGATCTGGTCGGTCACCTCGTAGAACTTCATCGCCTTGTCGTTCGGCAGCGGGTTGTCCTGACCGTCGACGACGCCCGATTGCAGCGCGGTGTAGAGCTCGGTGTAGGGGATCGGCACGGGGTTGGCGCCCAGCGACTTGCCGAGGAACTGCCAGCTCTCGCCGCCCGGCATCCGCAGCTTGACGCCGCTCATGTCCTCGGGGGTCTTGATCTCCTTGTCGCCGCGCAGGTTCACCTGCCGGGTGCCGTAATAGAAGGTGCCGAGGATCTCGACCTTCAGCTTGTCGCGGGCGATCTGCTTCAGCTGTTCGCCGACCTCGCTGGCGAAGATCGCCTTGAGGTGCTTCTGGTCGCGCACCACGTAGGCGGCGCCGAGGATGTCGAACTCGGGGGCCTGCTGGGCGAGGTCCGAGGGCGGCAGGCCGGCCATCTGGATGTTGCCGCGCTGCAGGCCGACCAGTTCGGTGCCCTGCTTCATCAGGGCGGCGCCGAAGTAGGGTTTGAAGTCGAAATCGTCGCCGATCTCCTTGGCGAAGATGTCGGTCATCGCCTTGGAGCGCGGCACGTCGGCGGGGTTCACGTCGGAGAAGATCAGTTCGATCTTGTCCTGCGCCACGGCGCCCGCGGCCAGTCCGAGGACGGTGGCGGCGGAGAGCGCGGCGGTTCGAATGTAGGCAAAGTTCATCAGGGACCTCCCATGATCCTTTCAGGCGTCAAAAAGCTGTTCGGGAACACCCTGGCCGACGCCGTCGATGGCCAGGACCGCCCCGGCCAGCGGCTCGGCGGCCAGCTGATCGGGGGAAAGAAACTTGTTCGCGGAGGTCACGTAGAGTGTCCGCAGGTCGCTGCCGCCAAAGCAGAGGCAGGTGGGGTTGGTGACCGGCAGCGCGATCTCGCGGTCGATGCGCCCGTCGGGCGCATAGCGCACCACCTTGCCGCCACCGAAGAAGGCCTGCCAGAGGCAGCCGTCGGCGTCGATGCAGGCGCCATCGGGGCGGGTGCCGGTCGCGCTGTAATCGGCGAAGACCTCGCGGTCGGTCACCACCTCGCCCGAGGCGTCCAGCGTCAGGCGGTAGGTGATGTAGCGGCGGGTGTCGGTGAAATACATGTGCCGCCCGCCCGGGTCGAAGGCGATGCCGTTAGAAACGATCACGTCGCCGAACATCCGGGTCATGCGGCCATCGGGATCGACGCGGTAGAGGCCACCCTTGCCCTCGCTCAGGCCGTTGTCCATCGTTCCGATCCAGAGCCTGCCCTGCGCGTCGACGCGCCCGTCGTTCAGGCGGGTGTCGGGCATGGTTTCGTCCGGGGTGGTGGCAAAGGGCTCGGCCTCTCCTGTCTCGGGGTCGAGGAACAGCAGGTCGAGGTCGCGCGAGACGAGGTGCCGGCGCGAGCGGGTGAGGGCGAGGCTGCCGAGGTAGGTGCCGGGCTGCGCCAGCCCGCGCGTCCTGCCGGTCGCGGGATCAAGCTGCCAGAGCGTCGGGCGTTCGATGTCGATCCACCAGAGCACGCCGAGCCGGCTGTCCCAGACGGGGGTTTCGCCAAGTTGCGCACCGGCCCGGTGCACGCATTCGATCCGGGGGGACGTCATCGTGGTACTCATCTGCGGGGAATTCCGGTCGCGGGCATCAGGCGGCGCTGGGCGGCGATGCGGAAGGGGGCGTTGGGCGCCCCGTAACCGCCATAGCGCGCCCCTCGCTGGACGATCTCGAAGAAGATGCCGTCGCCGAAGGCGCGCGAGTAGATCTGGTAGTAGGCGCCCTGCGCATCCTCGTCATAGAGGATGTTGGCCGCCCGCAGCCGGGCCACGACGTCGGGCTCAAGCCCCAGCCGTGCGGCGAGGTCGTCATAGTAGTTCTCGGGCACCGGGAGCATGGCGAATCCGTTCGCCTGCAGGGCATCGGCGGTGGCGAAGATGTCGTCCGTGGCAAAGGCCACGTGCTGCACCGAGGAGCCGAAGCTGTCGGCGATGAAGCGCCCGGCAAAGGTCCGGTGCGTTTCGGCGCCGTTGAGGGTGACGCGGATGGCGCCGTCCGGGCTCTCGATCGCCTGGCTGCGGACCAGCCCGCCGGGGTCCACCACGTCGACGGTGGCCATCTTCTGCGTCTCGAAGAGCGAGATGTAGAACAGCGACCATGTCAGCATCTCTTCGTAGTTCATGGTCTGGGCGATGTGGTCGATCCGGGTCAGCCCGGCGCCGGTGTCGTCATTGCCTGCCACCGGTTCGAACTCGATCTCCCAGACGTCGGCAAGGTTGCTGGTGCGGTCGATGAAATGCAGCAGGCCGCTGCCCACCCCGCGGATCGCGGGGATTTCCAACTCGCCCGGGCCGACCGGCTGGCGGAAGGGTGTGGCGCCAAGGGCCTCGGCGCGGTCGACGGTGGCCTGTGCGCTTTCGACGGTCAGGCCCACGTCGCAGATGTTGAGGCCATGCGCGATGTGCGCGGTATGGGCGAACCCCTCGGGGTCGGTGTTCACCACGATCCGGATCTCGCCCTGCTGCCAGACCTCGACCTGCTTGGCGATATGCTTGCCCGCGAGGTGGAATCCGAGCGAGGTGAGCAGGGTGCGCAGGCCCTGCGCCTCTTCCTCGCTGGCGGCGAATTCGACGAAGGCAAAGCCCTCGGCCCGGATGCGCGGCGGGATCTCGGGGACCTCGACGGCGATGTCGGGCTCGGCCCGCTTGACCTGATCCAGCAGGTAGACGAGCGAGCGGTGCCCATCCAGCGCGATGGCGCGGGGCGAGCCGCCGCGGAACTGGTCGTTGAAGACTTCGAGGCTGAAATGCCCGTTGTACCCGGTGGCCGCCACCGCGCGGGTAAAGGCGGTCACGTCGAGGTCGCCTTCGCCCGGCATGTTGCGGAAGTGGCGGGACCAGTAGAGCAGGTCCATCTCGATCATCGGGGCATCGGCGAGCTGGACGAAGAAGATCTTGTCGCCGGGGATCGAGCGGATGGAGTCCGGGTCGATCTTGCGCCCGAGGGTGTGGAAGCTGTCGACGATGAGCCCGATGTTCGGGTGATCGGCGCGGCGCACCACCTCCCATGCGTCGCGGTGATCCCAGACATGCTTGCCCCAGGCCAGCGCCTCGTAGCCGACACGCAGGCCCCGTTTGGCCGCCCGTTCGCCAAGGGCGCGGAAGTCGCCCGCCATCCGGTCGATGCCACCCAGCGCCTTGGGGTGCACCGAGGAACAGACCAGCACGAGGTCGGTGCCGAGTTCCTGCATCAGGTCGAACTTGCGCTCCATCCGGTCGAAGGCGCGCGCCCGTTCCGGCTCGGGCAGGCCCTCGAAATCGCGGAACGGCTGGAACAACGAGATCTCGAGCCCGTGGTCGCGCACCATCGCCCCCACCTCGCGCGGGGAGGCGTCGAAGGTGATGAAATCCTGCTCGAAGATCTCGATCCCGTCGAAACCGGCGGCCGCGATGGCCGCCAGCTTTTCACGCAGATCGCCGGCGATGCAGACGGTGGCGATGGAGGTTTTCATGCGCTTACCCCTTGTAGCCCAGCAGGCGCGGCAGCCAGAGCACGAAGTCCGGCACGAAGGTGATGATCGCGAGGGCCACGAAGAGGGCCAGCAGGAAGGGCAGCAGGTCCTTCACGATCTTGCCCAGCGGTTCCTTGGTGATCGAGGACACGATGAACAGCAGCAGCCCGTAGGGCGGCGTGATCAGCCCCAGCATCGCGTTCACCACGCAGACCACCCCGAAGTGCACGAGGTCGATGCCCAGAGATTGCGCCGTGGGGATGAAGATCGGCACGATGATCAGCAGGATCGCCCCGGATTCGAGGATGCAGCCCAGCACCAGGAACAGCAGGTTGATCGCGATCAGGAAGCCGACCGGCGACAGGTCGTACTGGCCCAGGAAGGCGGCCAGCGCGTCGGGCACGTTCTCGCGCGTGACGACGTACTGGAAGGTGAGGGCGCCCGCGATCAGGATACCGACCGTCGCGGTGGACCGGGCCGAGGACAGCAGCGTGTCGTAGAACTGCTTGATCGAGACCGAGCGGTAGAAGATCACCGAGATGGCCAGTGCGTAGAAGGCGGCCACGGCGGCGGCTTCGGTCGGGGTCATCACGCCGCCGTAGATACCGCCGAGCAGGATGACCGGCAGCAGCAGGGCAGGGATGGCGCGGAAGGTGACCCTGGGCATGTCGCGCAGGGGGATCGCCTCGTCCACATCGAAGTTGCGGCGGTGCGCGATGATCAGGTTCATGATCATCAGAACCAGGCCCATCAGCAGGCCCGGAGCCATGCCGGCGGCGAAGAGGTAGCCGACCGACTGGTCCGAGACGAGCGCGTAGAGCACCATCGGGATGGAGGGCGGGATGATCGGCCCGATGGTGGCCGAGGCGGCGGTGATCGCGGCGGCGTAGGAGGCGGTGTATTTCCCGTCCTTGGTCATCATGTTGATGATGATCTTGCCCATGCCCACGGCGTCGGCCACGGCCGAGCCGGACATGCCGGAGAAGATCAGCGAGGACACGACGTTGACGTGCCCGAGCCCGCCCTTGAAGCGGCCCACCAGCGCCTGGCTGAAACGCAGCAGGCGGTCGGCGAGCGAGCCGATGTTCATGATGTCGGCGGCGAGGATGAAGAGCGGGATCGCCAGCAGCGTGTAGCTGTTGAACAGGCCCTGCAGCAGGGTTTCGGCCGCGATGGAAGGGTCGAACCCGCGCATGGCGAGATAGACGGTGGACCCGCAGATCATGGCGAGGCCCATCGAGAGCCCGCCGAAGGCGAGGAAAGCGATCAGCAGGATCGCTACGGTAAACGGATCAATCATAGTCGTGGGTTCCCGCCGATTGGGGCGTGTCGAAAGCCGGGCCGGTGCCGGTGATGCCGCGCCAGATGCTGATGGCGCAGCGGATGATCACCGAGATCATGAAGGGCATGTAGATGGCGAAGACCCAGTCGAAGGGGATCTTCATGTAGGCGGTCTTTTCGATCGCCATGAACTGGACGTAGCCCCAGACTGCCGGGATCGACCAGATGAAGATGCCCGCGCAGATGGTGCCGGTGATGATGTCGAGCGCCCGGCGCGCGCCGCGAGGCAGCGCCGCGTAGATGATGTCGAGCCGGATCACGTCGGCCTCGCGGACCACGAAGGCGTAGCCGAAGAGGATGCCCCAGAGCCATGCGATGGACACGAACTCGACGGTCCAGCCCAACGGCAGGTTGAGCAGGTAGCGGAACACGATCTGGATCAGGAAGCTGAGGAACAGCGCCCCGAGGATCAGCGCCAGAACGGTCTCGGCGCGGCGGCCGGTCCATTCGAACATGTATTTCAGGCGATCCATGATTTTCCCGTTTCTTCGTAGCGGCACCCGCCCCGGGGCGGGTGCCGGCGTTGGTCAGAGGGCGTTGATCTGGTCGAGCAGGCCGTCGGGCCAGTCTTCGGAGAATTTCGAGGCCTTGTAGACATCGAGCACGTGTTCGCGGAAGGCCGCCTTGTCGGGCTCGTAGACCTTCAGCCCCTCGTTCTCGAAGAAGGAGACCAGTTCGGTTTCCTGGGTCAGCACGAAGTCGGCCATGTCGTTCTCGAACTGGTCAGAACAGGCTTGCAACTTGTCCTGCTGCTCGGGCGTCAGGCTGTCCCACTTGGACATCGACACCGCGAAGACGTTGTTCGACATGCGGTGCCCGGTCAGGACGATCTGGTCGGTCACCTCGTAGAACTTCATCGACTTGTCGGTCGGCAGCGGGTTGTCCTGTCCGTCGATCGCGCCGGTCTGGAGCGCGGTGTAGACCTCGGTGAAGGCGAGCGGTGTGGGGTTGGCCCCCAGCGCCTCGCCGAGGAACTGCCAGCCTTCGCCGCCGGGCATCCGCAGCTTGATCCCGGCGAGGTCCGCCGGTGTGCGGATTTCCTTGTCGCCCCGGATGTTCACGTGGCGGGTGCCGATGTAGGGCCAGGCCAGGATCTTGATCTTGGTCTTTTCCTCCATCGTCGCGACGAGGCCGTCCAGCACGTCACTGTCGTAGACCCGGCGCATGTGGTCGACGTCGCGGAACAGGTAGGCGGTGCCGAGGATCGAGGCCTCGGGCACCTGGT
>ENA-OWNT01005785-OWNT01005785.1-seawater-metagenome-genome-assembly--contig:-NODE-5785-length-10025-cov-3.319160_pt1 | contig 10025 bp, 8 predicted proteins | sample MGYA00238136_ERZ651165 | MGnify/ENA primary metagenome ERZ651165 (study PRJEB26861, sample SAMN08777766) | seawater metagenome | isolation source: coastal seawater | place: USA: Florida | collected...
CCCCGGAGCAGCCCGATGGCGGCCCGCAGCCCGGCGATGGCCGCCGAGCTCTGCACGCCCCCTTCCATCCAGTCGAGGGAGGGGCGAATCGGGCGGTCGTAGGAGAGCAGGCCCGGCGCGAAGAGGAAGTCGAGGGGGTCTTCGGCGGACAACCAGCCCGCGGTCAGCGGACGCAGCGCGTCGCGCACCGCCGGCCGCGCCATCGCCACGGCGATCCCGTCGGGGCCCATGAGGAACTTGTGGCCGCCGGCCACGAGCAGGTCGACCTCGGCCAGGTCCAGCGGGACCGCCCCCAGGCCCTGGATGGCGTCGACGAAGAGCCAGGCCCCGTGGGTGTGAGCGAGACGACCGAGGGCTCCGAGGGGCATGCGGAGCCCGGACCGGAACTGCACGGCGCTCACGGCCACCACCCGCACGCCGCCCCGGGCCAGCTCGGCCTCTACCTGGGCCAGCCCATCGCCCGACGGACCATGAAAGCCTGCGAGGTCGATGGTGGTGTGGGCCCCCCCGAAGCGCCGACAGGCCGTGTGCCACGGCGTCACATTGCTCGGGAACTCCCCGCCGAAGGTGATGACTCGGTCGCCCGGCTGCCACGGCACAGCCAGGGCCAGGTCGACGATGCCCCGGGTGGTTCCCGGCGGCAGGCCGATGTCGTCGGCGCTCACCCCGAGCCAGTCGGCCACCTCGGCGCGGAGCTGCTGCCGCCCCTCGATGGTCGGCCCCACCGCCGCGACCCCATCGGCGGCGAACAGGTCGAGCACCTCCTCCATGGCGGCCCGGACGGGGGTCGACAGCGGACTCACCGCGGCGTGGTTCAGATAGGCGCGGGGCGCCAGCGCAGGGAACAGGGAGCGGTCACCGAGGACGGCGGTCACGGACACCTCCACCGGCCCCATACCCTCCGACACCCAGGCTGCACGGCAGGCCCCCGGGTGCCGGGATAGCGGGCGCGAATGCCCAGCCGCGGCCTGCCCCTCTCCTCGGTCATCACCGGGACCATCGTCACCCTGATCGCCGCCACCACGGTGGCGGTCGCGGCCGCCGGGTGGCGGGCGAGCGAGCGCACGGTCGACATGCTCTGGCGTGAGCTCGCCGTGAACGTCGCCACCTCGGCCACTCTCGAGACCGTGCGCCTGGTCGACGACGCCATCCCCTTCGTCGACGTGAGCCACGACCTCGTCGCTTCCGGGGAGCTCCCCCCCGCCGACCACGTCCGCATGCTCCGCTACGGCACCAGCGCCCTCGACGCCCATCGCAGCTTCACCTGGGTCAGCTGGGGAGACGCCACCGACGGCGCCTACCTCTCCTCGTTCCGCTTCCCCCGCCCCGACGGCACCGTGGCCGTGCGGCGCACCGACCGCACGCAGCGGGTCGACCCCCTCACCGGCGCGCCGGCCACCTGGTACGTCGACGACGAGCGCGACGAACACGGCTGGCACCCCGTCGCCCGGCGGTGGCAGTCCGAGGTGTACGACCCCCGCACCCGCCCGTGGTTCCGAGCCGCGGTGGAGGGCGCCGCCGAGGGCGTGTGGACCGATCCCTTCGTGTTCCGCTCCCGGCTCCAGCCCGGCGTCGCCTACGCCCGCGCCGTGCGACGCGACGGCGACCTCCTCGGCGTGTGGGCCGTCGAGTTCGAGATGAAGCCCCTGTCCGACTTCCTCGCCACGGTCGAGGTCGGAGAGCACGGGCGGGTCTACATCCTGGAAGACGAGCACGGCTGGGTCATCGCCCATCCCGCCGGCGAGGTCGTCACCGCCGACGGCAGCTTCCTGGTCGCCGCCGACCACCCCGATCCGATGCTCCGCCAGGCCTGGACCACCTGGCGCTCCCTCCCCGAGGCGGAGCGCACCGCCCCGTTCCACGTCGAGGGCTACCTGGCCATGGCCTCGCCCTTCCCCGCCCGCACCGGCATCCCCTGGGTCGTCCTCACCGTCGTGCCCGAAGACGACTTCCTCGGCGCCGCCCGGGAGGAGCTACGCCTCGCCGCCGTCCTCGGCTTCCTCGCCCTGCTGGTGGCCCTCGCCCTGGGCCTCGCCCTGTCCCGCTCCGTCACCCGGGCCATGGACGGCCTGCGGGAGGAACTGCTCAAGGTGGCCCGCTTCGAGCTGGGGCCCGCACGCTTCAGCGACGAGCCCTCGCCCTTTCGGGAGATCAACGAGATGGGCGTCGCGGCCGATCGCATGAAGCAGGGCCTCGATGGTTTCGCCCGCTACGTGCCCCGGGAGCTGGTGCGGCAGCTGGTCGCCGCCGGCCGGGAGGCCAAGGTCGGTGCCGAGCGGCGAGAGGTGACCATCCTCTTCTCCGACATCGCCGGCTTCACGCCGATGGTGGAGTCCACCCCGCCCGACACCGTGATGGCGGCCCTGGGCGACTACTTCGAGGCCATGAACGAGGCCATCGCGGAGGAACGGGGCACGGTGGCTCAGTACCTGGGCGACGGGATCATGGCCTTCCGGGGTGCCCCCGAGCCCCTCGACGACTCCGCCCTGCACTGCGCCCGGGCAGCTCTGCGCATGATGGACCACGTCGACCGTCTCCTGGCCTCGGCCGACGACGTGGGGCACCCCCGCCTCCCCACCCGCATCGGCCTCGACACCGGCACCGTCATGGTCGGCAACATCGGCGCCCACGACCGCTTCAGCTACGGCATCCTCGGCGACGCGGTGAACACCACTGCCCGCCTCGAGGGCATCAACAAGGTCTACGGCACCCGCATCATCGTGGGCCCCACCGCAGCGGCGAACATCGGCGACCGTCTGGTGCTGCGTCCCCTCGACGAGGTGCTCGCCGTCGGCAAGGTCAAGCCCACCTGGATCTTCGAGGCGGTCGGCGTCCCGGGCGAGGTACCCGCCGACGTGCTCGACCAGCTCGACCGGTACGCGGAGGCCCTGAGCCACTACCGAGCCGGAGACTTCGGCGTCGCCGCCGAGCGCTTCGCGGCCATCCCCGACGACCCCCCGTCCGCCGTCATGGCGGCGCGCTGCCGGGCCTTGGCCACCGATCCACCCGCCGGCTGGTCCGGGGTGTGGCGGATGACCAGCAAGTGATCCGCTGGCTCCCACGGCTCGACCTGGGGCTCCCCGGCCCCCATCCCCCCGACGAAGCCGTCGACGCCGTCGGTCTGGTCGACGAGGCACCGCCCGGCTGGCCCGACGCCCTCGTCGCGCTCCTGCAAGACACCGCCGCCCACCGAGTGCACACGCAGATCGGCGCCCAGCGCACCCCCGCGCTGCCCGGGCCCCGTCCGCGGGCGATGCTCGAGCTGCGCCGCACCTCGACCACCCGGTGGCTGCAGCTCGATGGCGCCTGGGTGGCCTGCACCCTCACCGATGCCGCCCTCGCCGTGAGTCACCCCCGGCTGGTGGCCCGGCTGCAGCCCCTGCCCGACCGACGCCCCGGCGTGCGCACCTACGTCGCCTTCGGCGACCGGCTCGGCTGGCGCGACGACGCGGGCGTGCCCCACAAGGTGCCCGGCCTGTGGCTGCGGGTGGAGCTCGCTGCCGCCCGCACCGGGGTCATCGCCGCCGTACGCCTCGGCTGGGGCCCCTTCGGCCGCTACCGAGCCCATCACCTACTGGAGCCGAGGCCACCCGTGGCGTCGCCCCGCCCACAGCTGTAGTCTCCCGCACATCCTCATCGGTCGCCCCAGGAGGCCCCGTGCTCATCCGCCGCCCCTTCGATGCCCACGTCCACCTGCGCGACGGCTCCATGCTCGAGGCCGTGGTGCCCGCCACCGACCTCGGCCTGCTCCGCGGCTGGTCGGTCTTCGAGACGCTGTCGTGGCCCGACAGCCACCTCGCGCCCCACCTGGCTCGGCTGTCGCGCAGCTGCGAAGCGGCGGGGCTGACCATGCCCGACTCCGAGCTGCTGAGCCGTGAGATCCGCGAGGTCGGCGCTCGCACGCCGCCACCGGCGTCGGTGCGAGTCACGCTGACCGCCTCGGGGAACCGGATCGTCACGGCCCAGCCCGTGTCGCTGGCCCGCAGAAATGCGCCGGTCCGGTGCGCCCGAGGCCCCCACGTCGACGACCCGTTCGTTCCCGGGTCCGTGAAGCACGGCAGCCGGATGGGGTGGGAGGTGGCCGTGCAGCGCGCCGGGGTCGACGACGTGCTGCGGGTGTCCGACGGGCGGTTCACCGAGGGCACGCGGTCGGGGGTGCTGGCGGTGATCGACGGGGTGCTGTACACCGCGCCGCACGACGGGCGCATCCTCGCGAGCACGACCGTCACCCGCCTGACCCGGCACGCGGCGGCCCTCGGCATCACGGTGCGCCGGGAGGGGCCTCCAGCCGACGGGCCGTGGGATGCCCTGTACATCGCCTCGTCCACCCGTGGGCTGGCGCCGGTGGTCGAGCTCGACGGGGAGCCGCTGGCGGGCTTCGACCCCATCGGTCGGCGCCTGGCCCGGCGCGACCTCGAGGACGACGACGGGCACGACGCGTGAGCCTGGTCCCCCGCCGGCGCCGCGAGCTCGTTCGACGAACCACACGGGAGCGCGTGCCGTTCCGCTGGCGGGTGGCCCTGCGTCGCGCGCCCCACCTGGCCCGCTGGGTGTGGAAGCGGCCGCCGATGCTGCCTCGCGGCCCCGAGCTTCCCGTGGTGGTGGCGTCGCGCACCTCGCCGCTACGGCGACCGGGCACGGCCTACGAGGGTGCGCTCCAGGCCGCCAAGGAGCACAACGTGCGCCGAGCGGCTGCCGAAGTGCACGCGCGGCAGATCGGCCCGGGGCAGGCGTTCTCGTGGCACGACCACGTGGGGCCACCGCTCCGGCGGCGCGGCTTCGTCGACGGGCCCGAGCTGCACGACGGGCGACTCGCGGTGGGCCCGGGCGGTGGCCTGTGCCAGGTGGCCAACCTCGTCTTCTGGCTGGCCGTCCACGGGGGCATGCACATCGTCGAGCGCCACCGTCACGACCTCGACCTGTTCCCGGACAGCGGTCGCACGGTGCCCTTCGGGCTGGGCGCGACGGTGTTCTGGCCTCATCGGAACCTCGTGGTGCGCAACCCCCACACGGTGCCGCTGCGCCTGTCCCTCGAGGTGCGTGACGGAGCCCTCTGGGGCCGCCTCGAGGCACCGGAGGATCTCGGCGCGACATCCTCGACTGCGACGGCCGCCCCGAGATTCGCTTCGATCCACTCGAGCCCGAGGTCGACGGCGCGTCCACCTGGTACGTCACGCCCGAGGATGCCCGAGCCGGCATGATCCTCTACGTCCATCGGTTCCCCGAGACCGACGCCGATGCCGCACGCGAGCGGTTCTTCGGCTCCCTTAAGACGCTCGATCGGATGGGTCGCTCGGGCGGAGACTGCGAGCGCCTCATCGCCTTTCATCACTCGGTCGACTGCGGCTTCGTGCTCACCGGTCGAGGTGCCGAGGTGAAGAGCATCGTGCGCACCCACCGGCGCGCCGAGAGGGTCGCGGTGGCTCCTTCGCCGTGGGACGAGGTGCTCGAGGTGATCCGCAAGGGCGACTACGAGGCGGCGCTCCGCAGCTGTCGCCGCCTGGTGAAGGAGCAGCCCTACCACCGGAACGCCTACGTCGCCGGGGCGATGCTGGCGAACTTCCTCGGCGAGCACCACCTGGCCGAGAGCCTCGCGAGCCTGGGGGCTCGCTACTTCCCGCGCGACGGGGCGCTGCAGTACTACCTCGGCGTGGCGCTCCTGCGCATCGAGCATCCCGATGCCACGACCACCCTCCAACGGGCCGTCGAGCTCGCCCCCGACATGGTCTCGGCCCGGGCCCTGCTCGCCGTGCAGTACACCCTGTCCCGCCGCAGAGCCGACGCGCTCGCCGTGCTCGCACTGCCCGAGGGCGTGGAACCCGACGACCGACGCGCATCCTCCGAACTCGAGCGGCTCGGTCACTGGATTCGTTGGCGGCGCCACATGTTCGCCGGCGGCGGCTTGCTCGTAGCGATGTCGGCGGTGGCTGCCGCCGTGGTGGGGTTGCCGGGCCTGGTGCCAGGCATCGTGGGCACTGGCGTGGTGGCCGGCGGCTGGTATGCCTTCCAGCGGCAGCTCGATGCGGTGAGCAGCCGGCTGCGGTTCGAGGAGATCAGTCAGGGCCTGCGGCGTCTCCACCGCACCAATCCACCCGAGAAGCTGGTCTCCTAGCTCCCCCTCGTCGGCGCGTCGTCAGGGGTTGTCGCGGCCGTGGGCGCGGTTACCTCTCGCGTCCCAGGAGGATGCGTCGATGAACGAGCGCGACGAAGCCGAGACCGACGACACGCGTGACGACGAGGCCGGCGAGCAGGCGTCCACCGAGAAGGGCGGCGACGGGCCGGATCCCCGCGCCGAGGGTGAGAGCGACACGCCTGACACCTCCGAAGAAGCCTCCGGTGACCAGGCATCCACCGGCGAGGCCGCGGAGAGCGAGGCGGGAGAGCCGGCCGTCGACGGCGAGACCGCCGTCTGGTCGTTCGAGCCGACGCCGCGCATCTCCAGCTACATCACCGCGCTCGTCGCCGGGCCCTACGAGGTGACGCGCTCCGAGCTCTCCTCGAGCGACGGCCGCGTCATCCCGCTCGGCATCTTCTGCCGCGCCTCGCTCGCCGAGCACATGGACGCCGACTACCTCTTCGACATCACCCGCAAGGGCTTCGCCTTCTTCGAGTCGCAGTTCGGCGTCGCCTACCCGTTCGAGAAGTACGACCAGCTCTTCGTGCCGGAGTTCAACGCCGGCGCGATGGAGAACGCCGGATGCGTGACGTTCACCGAGTCGTACGTGTTCCGCGCCCAGGTGACCGACGCCATCCGCGAGCGCCGGGTCGTGACCGTGCTGCACGAGCTCGCCCACATGTGGTTCGGCGACCTCGTGACGATGCGCTGGTGGAACGACCTGTGGCTCAACGAGTCGTTCGCGGAGTGGGCGTCGACGCTCGCGACCGCCGAGGCGACCGAGTGGACGAACGCCTGGACCACGTTCCAGGCGATGGAGAAGACCTGGGCCTACCGCCAGGACCAGCTGCCCTCGACGCACCCGATCGTCGCCGAGATCCGCGACCTCGAGGACGTGCAGGTCAACTTCGACGGCATCACCTATGCGAAGGGCGGCTCCGTCCTCAAGCAGCTCGTCGCCTGGGTGGGGCTCGAGGCCTTCATGCAGGGCGTCGGCGCGTACTTCCGCAAGCACGCGTGGGGCAACACCGAGCTCGCCGACCTGCTCGCCGAGCTCGAGACGGCGAGCGGGCGGGACCTCAGCGAGTGGAGCCGGCTGTGGCTCGAGACGGCCGGCGTCAACACGCTGCGCCCACGCATCGAGACGACCGCCGACGGCATCATCTCGTCGTTCGCGATCGAGCAGACCGGCCCCGCCGAGTGGCCGACGCTCCGGCCGCACCGCCTCGCGATCGGCTTCTACGAGGAGGAGGAGGGCGTGCTGCGCCGCACCCACCGCGTCGAGCTCGACGTCGACGGCGCCGAGACCGCCGTGCCCTCCCTCGTCGGCCACATCCGCCCCTCGCTGATCCTCATCAACGACGAGGACCTCGCCTACGCGAAGATCCGCCTCGACGAGTCGTCGATGCGCACCGCGCTCTCGGGCCTCCGCACGATCGAGGACCCGCTCGCCCGCGCGCTCGTCTGGGGCGCGGCGTGGGATGCGACGCGCGACGCCGAGACGCCCGCGAGCGACTACGTCGAGCTCGTGCTCGCCAACATCGGCGCCGAGACCGAGTCGACCACCATCCGCCTCGCCCTCGCGCAGCTCGGCCTCGCGGCCCGCTCGTACGTGCACCCGTCGCGCCGAGCAGAGACGATCCGGCGGGTGGGCGACGGCCTGTGGGAGCTCGCCGCCTCCGCCGAGGCGGGGTCGGATGCGCAGTTCCAGTTCGCCGGCGCCTTCGCGGGCCTCGCGTCGACGCCCGACCACATCGAGATCCTCCGCGGCCTGCTGAGCGGCGGGACCTCGCTCAGCGGCCTGGAGATCGACGCCGACCTGCGCTGGCAGCTGCTCGACGGCCTCGTGCTGAACGGCGCGGCCGGCGAGGCGGAGATCGCCGCGGAGCTCGCGGCCGACGACACCGCGACCGGTCGGCAGTTCGCCGCTCGTGCGCGCGCGACCATCGCCACGCCCAAGGCCAAGGAGGCCGCGTTCGCGTCGGTCGTCGACGAGGCCGGCGCGTCCAACATGATCGTGCGCTACACGGGCCTCGGCCTCGCGCACGTCAACGACGCCACCGTGCTGACGGGGCTCATCCCCCGCTACCACGACGCGATCCAGCAGATCTGGGACTCGCGCACCTACCAGGTGGCAGAGGGGCTGCTCGTCGGCCTCTACCCGGCGTCGCTCGCGAGCCAGGAGCTCGCGGATGCCACCCGCGGCTGGCTCGCGGACAACACGTCGGCCGTGCCGGCCCTGCGCCGCATCGTCGTCGAGCACCTCGCGGGCGTCGAGCGCGCGCTCGCCGCGCAGGAGCGGGACGCCTGATCGGGGCCGCCGGCATGAGGTTCGAGACGAGCACGCCGCCCGACGGCATCGACTGGGCAGCGATGGCCGCCTGGTGGGATGCGTGGGGCGCACCGATCGGCATCCTGATCGTCATCGTCGGCGCGTTCATCGCGTTCCGGGTCGTCAGGACGATCATCGGCCGCGTGGTCGGCGGCGTCGTGAGCGGCGTCAAGCGCCGCGCCGACGCCGCCGACACCGAGGCCCTCTCGAACTCGCCGCTCGCCCAGGTGCGCGTCGTGCAGCGCACCCGCGCGATCGGCAGCGTGCTCAACACGATGCTCGCGTGGGTGATCGCGGCGCTCGCGCTCATCCTCATCCTCAGCATCCTGGGCGTGAACGCCGCGTCCCTCGTCGCGATGGCGAGCTTCCTGGGCGCAGCGGCGGGCATCGGCGCGCAGGGCGTCATCAAGGACTTCCTCAACGGCCTGTTCATGGTCTTCGAGGACCAGGTGGGCATCGGCGACCTCGTCGACCTCGGCGCCGCATCCGGGGTCGTGGAGTCGGTCGGCATCCGCGTCACGCAGGTGCGCGACGTCGAGGGCACGCTCTGGTACGTGCGCAACGGCGAGATCCTGCGGGTCGGCAACCGGTCGCAGGGCTGGGCGCGCGTCATCATCGACCAGGCCGTGCCCTACGACGCCGACGTCGACCTCGTCGAGCGGCAGCTGCTCGACGTGGCGACGGCGATGAGCGAGGAGCCCGAGTGGCTCGGCCGCGTCATCGACAAGCCGGAGACCTGGGGCATCGAGTCGGTCTCTCCCGACGCGGTCGTGCTGCGGCTCGTCGTCCGCACGCGCGCCAACGCGCGCGAGGACGTCGCCCGCGAGCTGCGCCGCCGCGTCAAGGCCGGCCTCGACGCGCTCGGCCTCGATCTCCCCTCCGTGCAGAAGGTCGTCGGCGACGGGCTGGAGGCGAAGCCGTGATCCAGTCGCTGCACGAGGCCGTCGGCGGCGAGCCCTTCTTCCGCGCGCTCGTGCACGAGTTCTACGAGCGCGTCTGGGCCGACGACGTGCTGCGGCCGATGTACCCGCAGGACGACCGCGCGGGCGCCGAGGAGCGCTTCCGGATGTTCCTCGAGCAGTACTGGGGCGGTCCGCAGACGTACAGCGAGCAGCGCGGCCACCCGCGGCTGCGGATGCGCCACGCGCCGTTCCCCGTCGACCCGGATGCGCGCGAGCGCTGGCTCACCGCGATGCGCGGCGCCCTCGACGCGCTCGACCCCGCGCCGCTGCACCGCGCCGAGCTCGACGAGTACTTCGAGCGAGCCGCGACGGCCATGCTCAACCGCAACCCGCTCATCCGCTGATGGACGTCATCGTCATCGGCGCGGGCCTCGCCGGCCTCGTCACGGCGTGCGAGGCGCTCGATCGCGGTCGCACGGTGCGCATCGTCGAGCAGGAGGGACCGCAGTCGATCGGCGGCCAGGCGTACTGGTCGTTCGGCGGCCTGCTGCTCGTCGACTCCCCCGAGCAGCGCCGCCTCGGCATCGCCGATTCGCCGGGGCTCGCGAGGGCCGACTGGCTCGCGAGCGCCGGCTTCGACCGCGACGAGGATGCCTGGGGCCGGCAGTGGGCGGAC
>ENA-OWNT01005786-OWNT01005786.1-seawater-metagenome-genome-assembly--contig:-NODE-5786-length-10022-cov-3.981599_pt1 | contig 10022 bp, 2 predicted proteins | sample MGYA00238136_ERZ651165 | MGnify/ENA primary metagenome ERZ651165 (study PRJEB26861, sample SAMN08777766) | seawater metagenome | isolation source: coastal seawater | place: USA: Florida | collected...
GGCCAAACGGCGCCCAAGGTGCTTGATTTCCTAAACAGGCACAGAGGATGCGTACTCGTATTCGAAGAGGTGCTCGAGCTCGGGCTCAAAGGCGATCACAGATCAGACTTTGTTGCTCAGGCAGTGTCGACTTGGATGACCTGGCTTGCACAGAGACCTGCCTTGGCGGGGGACGGTCACAGCAACGTTGCTGACACTGTGTCGTGCATCGTCGCAGGGCCCCCTAAGGACTTGCAACAGCACTTTGGCAGCAATCCTGGGTTTGCCGCAAGGTTCCACCTTTTACCAGAACTTCCGCCGCCGGACCCCAGCATGATGTGGGCCATCTGCCTGGCCAAAATGCGCAAGTGGCAAGTGCGAGTGCCTTGGCCCTCAGTCATGACGCTTCAAGCAATCGAGGGCGCTGTGACTTTCGCGGCAAGGACAGGTTTGTTCACGACGGCAACACACAACGATCTTGCTGCTTTGTATCCAAATGCGCGTGGCTGTGCAGACCAGTTGCTCGAATTCGCGCAACGCGCACACTTCCGCCGGCTCGTGCCAGCGGCGTCCGGAGCCGTTCATGTCCAATGCAACTTTGCATGGTGCTACGCCGACTTCTACGAAGCATTGATGCAAATGGCAGCAGCAGGGGCCGGCCACCGCAAGGACTATTCGCGCATCAAGGCTGAACTGGAGAGTGGTCTACAACCCGTTCAACGTGGTGTCGATGATGTATGTGAGGTGAAGCTTGCATCCGAACTGCAGATGGATGACCGCGTGAAATACGAAGCGCTGCGGCACGCCACGCAACACGTGTACACGCGCCGTGGTGTGTTCGACGCAAGTTGCGGGCACTGCGGTCGTAGGAGTAAGGACGAATGTACGGCGTGGAGTAGATCGCTGTCCGTCACTTGCCTGCGGGAAAACTGCGCGCGGCTTTTGCGCTGCCTCTCGGCCGCGGAGGCGCTGGTTTCGCCTTCTCGTGGTGGGGACGGACTAGCACAATACGCGGCGCTCTGGTTGTTGCCAACTGTTGATGCGACTTTAAAACACGAGTTGGTAGATGATGTCTTGAAGCGACCGCGTGACGCGGCCGCCAAGAGGTTGAAAGTCGCCGTTTCCCGCACGGAGTTGGGTGCAGCCACCGTGCTTGGCGGTCGGTCGCCGGAAACCATGGACGGTGCATCACAGCCATTGCCATTGCCACAGAGTGCGGTGACGGCAGGCAGCGACGCAGTGACCAAAGTACGCGTTCTACTGGATGCCGCACGAGATGTGATTCATTGCCACGAAGTTGCAGACGAACTGCGGTCGAAGCGCCTGGCGGATACTTTGCGGCTGGCTGTGGAAGGACGTAAGTGGGGTTTCATCGCTGGCTCGACAGAAAAGGTCGTAGACGTATTGAGGCAGTTGGGCGACGTGGTAGCGAACATGGACAATGGCTATGGCGACGAAAAGTCTCTGCCGCAAGCAGCAATGCCAGAGCACCGATACACGCTGCCAAAATCCTGGACTCCCAGCCGCGTCGAAGATAGCGACGGTGACATTGTTACCGGCACACGGACGCCAAGGCCGAGCGGAAAGAACGACACACGGTGCGATACGCAGGCGCTGAGGAAGGCATTCGCAAACTACGAGGTCGAGCTGCAAGACATTGCACGGCTCGGGTCTTCGGCTTTGTCCATTCTCGACGAAAGGCAACTGCGTGTTAACCGCCTCAACGGGATGGCAAAAAAGACATTGGCGTCTTTTTGCTTTGTGGGTTTGTTTACGCTCGTCTTTTCGCTGGCCCTCGATTGGCAATCATCTTGCACAGACACGAGCACGAACGCCACAACAAACTCCAGTGATGTCGCTGACGTAGCCTACAGCATAGCCTTCGTCACAGAATGGTTGGCATGTGGTTTTGTCGTGGTTTGTTGCGCGCTCGCCACCATCATGTCCTCCTGCCATCGCTCCACAACCGCCGTCAACGAACGCCACAGTGAGCACGGCGAATCACTGGAGGCGGATGTGGCCACGGCAAAGTTGCTGCTGAAGCAATTGCACACAATGCAGAGTGTGATACATGCTGGTGAGCTCTCGGTGATCGCGGAGCAACCTTCAAAGCTGCTGTCACTCTTGCAACACGATAACGCGGCGCAGTTCACGAACTCGGCCAAGGCGAAAATTTCAGCGGCGGCGGCAGCCCGTGGGGTGAGGTGTGCATCGTGTCTCGGGTTCGAACACAAACATCAGTCGTTGGCTCGGTTGCGGTCACGTGTCGCTGGCCGCAACCCCAGTACATGGAAACCCCGCTACAGATTTCCGCCGCTCACGAAAAGCGGCCGTTGGGTGTCTGTGACCAACGCCGTGACCGGTCTCAAATGCATGGCACAAAGGCTCATTCCTAATGACTCAGTTCGTGCACTGAAAGAAGCTGCGTTGCTTTCGCAGTTTCGCCACTCCAGCATTTTGGCGTTGAAAACGTTTTACTGGTCTCCTGTGGATGGATACGTCTTGGTGACGCCGTTCGTCGGCAAGTCGTTGAGGAATATGTTTGCAACAGAAAGTGAAGCCCAGGACCTTGCGAAATGGTGTTGGCTAGTATATGCACAGGTTTGATTGTTGTCAATCGTTGTTATTACGACGCGCGCCCGCCGATGACATGCCCATATTGTGTGCATTTGTTAGATTCGATCGGCCACCCTCTACCTGCAACGGAGTGGGTTTGTGCATCGTTCACTGTGCCCGGCCAATGTGTTATGCAGCGAAGTCACGCGTAAAGTAGTCGTCACTGGGCTAGCGTCGGCAGTGTCCCTTGACTCATCAAAATACAAAGAGTTTACAGACGTGTCCATGCGGAGCGCGGATGCCAGAACCTACGGAGCCCCAGAAGTAATCGCAAATAAGCACTTTGATTGCTGGTCCGTGGGTTGCATTGCGATAGACCTGGCCTTGGTGCAAGAAGGTGCGCTTGACGTCGCGGGCAAAGGGAAACTGCCGTCGCATGGCATACACGAGGAGATCACGGACGACGCACTACAATTGTACTATGTGCCTCGTAATTGGCGACGAGTCATACGAGCCGCCAGAACACGAGTTGCGAGCACACGCGAGCTACTTCCTTTGCAAGCATCAAAAGTGCTTGTAATGGAACCGTAACAGTAAGGGCAGTGATGACACCGAGGTGTGGTAAAGATCTACAACACTTTTGTGCAAATTAAGTTTATTTTATCGCCATCACAGTAGGCCATCATTCCCCACATCGTCCACGTGCAGAGAGAAGCAACCTACAACTCGAACTCCGTGTCCGCACTCGTCGTTGCCGTCGGTGTCGTAGTCGTCGAGCGCGGTCGCTGGCTTGCTGTAAGTTGACGTGAGCGCCTCTGGCTTCTTTCTCTGCGCTTCAGCACCAACTTAACGAGCTTCGGAGACATCTTCACGCGCCGTTTCTTGCCGCGCCCACGAGCAAACGCTGCCACTTGCTCCGCCGTCTTCTTGCGCAGCCTCAGTTGCAGTGCCCGCATCTCAGACCACGACGGCTGCGCGCTACGCTTCGAAGCTGGCATGTGCGTCCTTGGTCCCGCGCCCGCTTCGGGCGATGGCTTCTTAGGCCGTGAAATCCGTCGCTGCCGCCGTGGCGAGGAGCGGTGATGCGTGGAAACACCTCTAATAGGGACTACAGCGGCTGTATTGTTCTTCTTGGGGCGCGCTGCGCTCTTCACGGTGGGCATCAACGCTCTTTGCACGCCGGGTTCTTCCCCGCGTATCTCGGTACTAACAGGCACAACTGCGTTCCTTTTGATCGCCATTGCAGCACGCAGATCGGAATCAAGCTTACTCTGTTTGCGGCGGATCACGTTCCTAGTGTTATCGATCCTTCCCAAAGTGCCGCGTAGCTGTTCCAACCGTTCCTCGGTATCGTGCACTGCAGCCGCTACGTCGACGTGGTCCTTCGTCAGAACGTCCAACGCAGTGTTGATAGACTGCAGCTGTGACAACAGCGAAGTTTGCTGACGGTGTAACACGGCCTCTTGGCTGTCCCACTTCTCCAGCTGGAACTTGCGTGGACGAGCAACGTCGTTGCGCTCCGCTTGAATACCCGCCTTTGCCGTCGAGATCTCCTGCAATGCCGCATTGCAGTCGGACTGTGCTGCCTGCTTCACAGCGCGCTCTTCGCGGATAAGCTGTGCGTTCCCTGATTGTACCACTTTCAAAGCATTCAACTTGGCTGTTACAATGTCCACTTTCACACCAACCGCCACCGCGCGCGTCTCTGCGGCCTCCTGTTGTCGCTGCAACACCTTCTTCTGGCGTTTTGTCCCCAAGCGCAACACGCCCCACGACACGAAGAGCTTCACTAGAATCACCAACAGTGTCACTGCCGGGTCCGTCACGAACACTTGCACAACCAGCGACTGTGCGACGTCTGAGACCCATAACAAGCTTTCGACTTCGTTGAAGGTGCCGGACAACAGCAAACATATCGACAGCGTGAACGCCGCGAGCACCAATAGCACGGCGATAGTTAAGCCCGCCAACACGTGCCGCAAGCGCTGCTGGCCATGGTACCACGCATCAAACTCCACACTGCGAACCTCACGCCGCTGCCGCGCGTGGATGCGCAGGACCCGCTGCATGTGCACCACCGCGCGTACTGCCGTAGCGCGTGATGCGCTGGACGCCAGGGCCGCTTTGTTTGTCCCTATGTGCGCATTTCCAACGGGTAGCTTGACTCTACACGTCAAAAAATTCAGCTGTGTGGACACCGTTGAGTGCTCAGCATCATCGGGGGTCGCCGCGATGTTTTTGAACTCTGTGGTGCCCTTTCGACGAAACGTCACGTCCGTCCATTTCAGCAGCACCTGCGCTTGTGTTTGTGCCGCGCTGCGTGGCCGCTTGCGTGGCCTCCAACAACTCAGCCGTTTCAGTTCTCTGGACAAAAGCGTCAGCGGCACGGGCGAAAACGTGGACACAGAGTTGACGTTGCTCACCATGTACGGCAGAAAGTGCTGCACGGGCAGCAGCAAAACGTTCGTGAACATCGCTGACACCAACGCCGACCACGCCATCGCCAGCGGATCTGTGCTCGCGCTTTCTTCGGGGTTGAACAGGAACGCCGAAGACACGAAAGTCATCAGTACGGCACCGAAGAGGATCGCTGCCTTGTCCGCCCGCCCAAACACGACGGCTTCGTGGTCCCAGTAAAACAGCAGACCCAGCACGGAGTTGCTCGTCAGCACTTCCATCACCATTAGCTTCAACACGTCCAACCCGGCGACCCATCGGCGCAGCACGGCCTCGTACTCGCGCGAACCCATCGTGTTGGGCTTGCTCAATTGCCCGAGCTCCTGGAACACCGTCCTTCCGCGCGCCACAGCTTCCTTGCGACCGCAAATCTTGGCGATTGTAATCATCACTACAAACAAGGCGGTGACGCCGACGAACACGCCGAGCACGCCCCAATTGACGGTGTCCGTGCCGGCGAGCAGGTCCACGCTGTTTAGGTCGGCGATGCGGTTCGCGAGCGACACAAGCTTGCTCTCTACCACCGCAGTTGCCTCAGATGTGTCCTCCAACGAGAACAGCGTAAAGTGAGAGCTCGCGCAGATGGCACTGGCGACGACGGCGTCAAATGCGATTCCACGCAACACCACACCGCGCGTACTCCACACTGTTCGGTTCTCGTCATAGAAGCTGCATGTCAGGGCCTTGCGAAGCACAATGTCTTCGGTATCGGCGGTGACTTCGATCTGCAACGAGATGCTGCCGTCTCCGTCGACATCAACGGCGTCGCCGTCGAACTCCGCCCCGTCAACGTGAACTCCGTGGATTCCACCGAGCAGCGAAGTGTCGTTGTTGCTGCTTAATGAGTCCGAGGTGCCGTTCCATTCCGATACCGACACCGTAGCGACTCCTTCAGTCGACACCATCACAACAGTTGCGCCGCCTGCCTGCACCAACGCCGTCGTCTCCGTCGAAGCACACGAAAGAACGTACGACTGCTCCTCGAACGTTGCGACCTGCCCGTCGGGGACGGTGTTGGTCTCGAGTGCAACGCATGTGTCGCGCAGGTGTTCGTCCAACTCCGCGACGTTGTCCAGCGCATTGTCGCCACTCGCTGTCGTGACGAGGACACCATACGTGTCGGCGACGTCGAGGTACAATTCCAGGGTCGCTTCCGTGACGGAGTCGAGTCGAGTTGCAAGGGCATCCAGAGCTGCCAAAACGCCGTCAATCACGCCCGCGTCGAGGAACTCGTGCAGCACGACGATGTCCTGCGACACGACGGTGCTGTTTGTGTGCACCAACGCCAAGAACTGGTCGAACAAGTCGCCCAGCGCTGCACCGTCGCCAGCCACTACAACAGAGTCAATGGACGCGAGGAAAGTGGAAGATCCCAGCTCCAAACTTGTCGCCACGCTATCGTTGACCACGGCGTACATTGAAGCTTGTGGCTGTGGGCCGGAGAGGGTTGCGCAGCCCTCACACACGGCCGACGACCCGTACTCGTTGGTAACTACCACCTCCAGTAAAAAGTCAAGCGTGTTGGCAGCGCTGATTTTTGCAGCTCCAACGTCGTCGCTGGCAACCGCCAGGTACTTCCAACCGTCAACGATGTCGATGACCCAGTATTCAAACGACAGTTCTGACGCATCCGTTGCGTTTACAACCACATCGAACCAATTCAATGCAGCAGATGCGTCGGTCCAAGTGGCTTCCACACCGTGCACAAGTGGTGGCGCTGCGAACAGCACGTCTTTGAGCGTAGCTTGCGCTGCAAAGCCGTCGCTGAATTTGACAATTACTGACAGAGTGTAACCGCCAGATTCCGGTGCGTGTAGCGACAAGTCCCTCGCCACGAAAGACGCGAAGCGGTTGTTGCTGTTGGACTCCCACAATGTGGCAGCGTTTAGGGATAACTGGAACACATACTCCAGCGCGGCTACGTCAGCGGTGGAGTCGACCTCAGCGGTCAGTGTCACTGCAGTGTCCCACGCAAAAACCTGGACAGCTTCGCCACAAGGGTAGCCGTGGCACGCTTGTAGCGTCACAGACGACGATGCAGCTTCATCCACAGATGATGTTGCAGCTTCGGTGACGCCAGTTGCTGTGCCACAGATGGCAAAGTCTCCACCGGCGCACGGCTCAGCTGTTGTGTGGTCGTCTGCGATCGCGGCACCTGCGGTTGCAGCGAAAGTTGTTGCATGCGTGAGCTGTGCGACAGTCGATGCTAACAACGTCAACGTGGTATTCAAACTGCCTACGGTATCCCGAAGCTGGTCAATCTCGACTTGCTGGTCCAAGGTGACACCGTTCAGACGTGCGATCTCCGCCGCCGCAGAAGCGTTCACGAGCTCGACCATGTCAAGGTGCTTGTCCAGCATTGTCTGCTGAGCGCTTGCATTGATCCAAAGCGCTGCGTCCTCGACGGCAAGTACCCCGATTGAGTCAGCGTTCTTAGAACCGCTGGCTCGCAGTTCATCAATAGCGGACCAAACTCGCGTGACCTCGTGGTTTGCTGAAGCGTTTACGGCCAGGACTAGGTCCCGTTGGTCAGTCAACAGTCGCTGCTGGGCACTTGCATTTCCCCACAATGCAGTGTCCTCGAGACGCAGCGTTTTGGTTTCGTTTTCATGCTGCAGGTTCGCCAACTTTAGTTCATCTATTCCGGACCACACGTCGACTATGCGTCTGTCAGTCGACGCATTCATTTGCAGCAAAAGCTCCTCGTGGTCACGTATCTCGGTCTGTTGTGCGCTTGCATTCGCCCACAGTGCGATGTCCTCGAGGTGCAGTGTGTTGACCGCGACAACATCCGCCGCGAGGCCGGAAATGTTCGTCAGCACGTCGATCCGCGCATTGAGGTCATGCCAGATTACAGTGTCGTTGCGCAACAGTTCGGTCGTCAGAAATGACAATGCTGCGATGTCCTCGGATTGCAGCGTGGTGTTCGCCGTTAAACTGTCACCTAACTCTTGAAGCTCGGCGACTGCGTAGTCCAAGTGTACGCCGTTGACATACAGGCCACCTTCGGCGCACACGGCTACCGTGCCATTGCCAGCACTCTCACACGCATCTGACGCGTTTGACTTGAAACTGAGGACAGCGGAGGCAACATGGCTCGCGATCGCACGGCGGCCCATCGCCACGCTGTAGTCCCCCGTCGCAGTGTTGTCGAACCCGCCACCAATACTCGCACCAACGCCGGACACGGTGTTGAACCGTCCACCGCCAACAAATGCGTAGCCCGACGCCTTCGTCACGGCGTTGTCACGACCTCCAGCGACGCAGCTGTGGTTGCCACCAACCGTGTTGCTAAGACCGCCACCGACCAAGGAATAGTGTGCCAAAGTCGTAACAACATTGTCGCTGCCGCCTCCGATGGCCGCAGCGAAACCGGACACGCGGTTGGTGTTGCCACCGCTGATCGTGACGTACGAAGCGTTAGCCTCATGACCCGTTCCCCCGCCGACAGCCGCGTACGTTGCAATGTCCGTGACGACGGATTCGGTGCCGCCTGCAACGGCGGAGTAGTGACCGTGCACCGTGTTGTCCACTCCTCCGGCAACCACAGCGGCGTACCCGCTGGCTCGGTTCTCGTGGCCACCACCGATGGTGGCGTACTCTTGAGAGGCCACGTTGCCAATACCTCCGGAAATTACGGTGCGGCTGCTTGCAGCGGTGTTGAGGTAGCCTCCGGCGACTACAGCATACTGACCCACCGCTGTGTTCGTGCTGCCCCCGCTGACCACGACGTACGAGAAGTTTGCGACGTTGCCGTGGCCTGCTCCAACGAAAGCGTATGTTGCCTCGCCCGTGGCAACGTTGGCGCTTCCGCCACCAATTACGGCAGCGAAGCCGACAGCCACGTTGCCAAGGCCGCCGGTGACAGTGGCTGCGTATCCTTGTGCCGTGTTTGCGAAACCTCCGCTCACGACGCCATACCACGCGCTGGCCACGTTCCAACGCCCGCCGCCGATGGAGGAATATGTTGCCAGCTCTGTGGCCATGTTGGCCCTGCCGCCACCAACCGCAGCGGCGTAACCGAGGGCCACGTTAGCAAAGCCGCCCGCAATTGCGGCGGCGTAGCCTCCCGCCGTGTTGCTGCGACCGCCTCCAATGGCACCATAAGTTTGCGACCCGATATTGTTGGAGCCTCCGGCAATCGCGACATACTGAGATGTTGCGGTGTTTTGGCGACCACCGCCAATGGCCCCATAGCTGACGTACACAACGTTATCGTGACCACCAGCAACAGTTGCAGCATACGCAGAAGCTGTGTTCGTGGTGCCTCCCGCCACAGTTGCATACCTGCCCGTCGCGGTGTTCAAGCTACCTCCGCTGACGACGGCAAAGGACGCGTTCGCCACGTTTCGCCAGCCACCACCGATGAAGGAATACGCTGCCAGCGCCGTTGCAAGATTTGACTCGCCTCCGGGAATAGAAGCACCGTAACCCAAGGCCGAATTTGCAAGCCCGCCCGCGATGACGGCGCCGTACCCCTTGACGGTGTTCCCGTTCCCGCCGCCGATCGAGCCGTACTCTTGCAGCGCCGCGTTGCCAACGCCTCCACCAACAGACGTTCTGGGTGCGGAGGCAGTGTTCCGGTGGCCTCCTCCAAGTGCTGAATACATGCCCGACGCCGCGTTCAAGCTGCCTCCGTTCACGACGGCATACGAAGCGTTCACCACGCTATGCCAGCCACCACCAATAAAGGAGTACGTTGCTAACACTGTGGCGAGGTTCGTGTCGCCGCCAGCAATTGCAGCGGCGTATCCAAGGGCCGCGTTGCCAACGCCGCCCGAAACAGTGGCAGCGTAAGCTTGTGCCGCATTGTCGTGACCCCCGCCAATGGCAGCGTAAGTGTGCGAGGCCACGTTTTTGTGGCCGCCAGTCACGCTTGCAGCATACGCAGAAGCTGTGTTCGCGGTGCCTCCCGCCACAGCTGAACGAACGCCCGACGCCGTGTTCAAGATGCCTCCGCTGACGACGGCAAAGGACGCGTTCGCCACGTTTCGCCAGCCACCACCGATGAAGGAATACGCTGCCAGCGC
>ENA-OWNT01005787-OWNT01005787.1-seawater-metagenome-genome-assembly--contig:-NODE-5787-length-10022-cov-3.439819_pt1 | contig 10022 bp, 7 predicted proteins | sample MGYA00238136_ERZ651165 | MGnify/ENA primary metagenome ERZ651165 (study PRJEB26861, sample SAMN08777766) | seawater metagenome | isolation source: coastal seawater | place: USA: Florida | collected...
CGATCGGCTGCTTGATCACCGTGATGCGCTTGTCGCGCTGGTGGCCGGGGATGGTTTCGCCGTAGACGCGTTTTGCCTCTTCGCCGAAGAATTCGATGAAGGAGGCGCCATAGGCGATTTCGCCTTTGGCCTCGGCGTGGGGTTTGCCCTGTTCGGCGGTCAGGATGGTGGCCAGGTCGTCGGCGTTTTCCATCATCAGGTCGAACCATTTGCGCAGCACGGCGGCGCGTTCCTTGCCGGTCCACTTGGCCCAGTCCTTTTGCGCGGTTTCTGCCTGGGCGATGGCGCCCGCGACCTGGGCGCGCGAGAGGTCGGCGACCTGGGCGATGACATCGCCGCGCGCGGGGTTGGTGACGTCGAAGGTGGCGCCGCCGTCACCCTCGACCCACTGGCCGCCGATATAGGCGCGGGTTTCCAGCAGGCTGGGGTCGTTGAGCAGCGATTTGAGATCGGTGGTGGCGTCGAGCATGGATGGTCCTCCCCAATATACTTAACGTGTGAAGTAAATCATATCTCACGATTTGTCCACTGCCTAGGTAGAGCCTGAGCCGTCCGCTGCAAAGGGGGAATGCGCGATGTGCGGTTGTGGCTTGCACGACTCGGTCAAAACGGCCAGTTTCCGCGAGGGCACCGGCGATGGCGTCGCCCCGCACGCGAACGTGCGCGCCCGATGTCTGTCCTGAACGCCGGGACCTTTCTGAAAAGGAGGGTCTGCCATGACCGCCAGTTCCACTGACCGCCCCGAGTTCTACCGTTTTCACAACGGCGAGAAGGCGCGGCTGCCGTTTGCCGATACCGAATACCAGGCCCGTATCAAGGGGTTGCGCGCGCGGATGGAGGAGGCGGGGGCCAATGTCGCCGTTTTCACCTCGATGCACAATATCGCCTATTATTCCGGCTTTCTCTACTGCGCGTTCGGGCGGCCCTATGGGCTGGTGGTGACCGAGAGTGAGGCGGTGACGATCAGCGCCGGGATCGACGCCGGTCAGCCGTGGCGGCGCAGTTTCTGTGACAACATCACCTATACCGACTGGCGGCGTGACAATTTCTGGCGGGCGGTGAAATCGGTCACCGGGCCGGGGCGGATTGTGGGGTACGAGGGCGATCACCTGACGCTGATGCAGCGCGACAAGCTGGAGGATTTCCTGGAGCCGCTGACCATGGTTGATCTGGCCCCCACCACGATGCGGCAGCGGATGCACAAGTCGCCGGCGGAGATCGCGCTGATCCGGGCCGGGGCCAATGTGGCGGATGTGGGCGGCTATGCGATCCGCGACGCGATCCGCGAGGGCGTGCGCGAGATCGACGTGGCGATGGCGGGGCGCGACGCGATGGAGTTGGAGATCGCGAAACGGTTCCCGGATGCCGAATACCGAGACAGCTGGGTCTGGTTCCAGTCGGGGCTGAACACCGACGGGGCGCACAACCCGGTGACGGGGCGGGTGTTGGAACGGGGCGATATCCTGTCGCTGAACACTTTTCCGATGATCTCGGGCTATTACACCGCGCTGGAGCGGACGCTGTTTGTGGGCGAGGTGGATGCGGCGAGCCTGAAGATCTGGGAGGCGAACGTGGCCACCCATGAATACGGCATGTCGCTGCTGCGGCCGGGGGTGAGCTGTGCCGAGGTGACCCATGCGATCAACGATTTCCTGGCCGAGCGGGACCTGCTGCAATACCGGACCTTTGGCTATGGTCATTCGTTTGGGGTGCTGTCGCATTATTATGGCCGCGAGGCGGGGCTGGAACTGCGCGAGGATATCGACACGGTGCTGGAGCCGGGCATGGTGATCAGCATGGAGCCGATGCTGACGATCCCCGAGGGCGCGCCGGGGGCCGGAGGATACCGAGAGCATGATATCCTGGTGGTCACCGAGGAGGGGGCCGAGAACATCACCGGCTACCCCTATGGGCCGGAATTCAACGTGGTCGGCTGAGGCCGGCGTCGAGCCGCCTCCGGCGGGAGTATTTGACAAAGAGATGAAAGGGCGCGGTTTTTTCGGGGCAGGGGCCGCGCCCACTTCCCTTGTGCGCGCGCATTTGCGACACTGAGGCGAAAATTTTCAGGCCGGGGCGATGTAAACTTGCTTAACATTGCCTATATCGGTGTCACGATTGAAGAAATAGGGAGTGTTTGATGGCGAATTTTGATGCCCTGGTGCGCGAGTCGCAGGCTCAGGTGGCCAAATCGCAGACGGAAATCGAGGCGCTGACGACGCGGATCGAGGCGGCGCGCGCCAAGGTCGAGGCGGGCGAAAACGCCGACATCGACATCGAAAACGCCACGCTGGAAGATGTGCACGCCCATACCGAGGTGATGAACGCCAATATAGCCGAGCTGATCATGGGGCTGGACGACGTGACCAGCGCCTTTTCCAAGGATTTCGACGAAATGCGGTCGAAGACCGGCTGGGAGAGCTTTGTCGGGATCTTTTCCCGGGGCAAATCGGAATCGCTGCGGCAGGAGCGGATGCGCACTGCCAATATCGACGACAAGCTGCAGGACCTGATCGCGAAATCGGACGTGATCGTGCAACTGCTGCAGGGGCAGTTGGCGATGCTGGAGGAGCAGAAGGTCAAGGTTGAGGGCAACCTGACCGCGACGCTGGACGACCGGGAATTCACGGTGCAGGAGCTTGAATCGCTGCGCGCCGAGATCCTCGGGATGGATCCGGCGATCATCGAACTGGAGAACAAGATCAGCGTCGAGCAGGACGCCGCCGCGCGCACCAAGCTGGAGACCGAGCTGGCTGAGCTGAACCAGAAGTATAATGAAATGGTGCAGCAGGAGCAGGTCAAGCTGGCCAAGAGCCAGACGCTGGAACGTTACATCGAAAAGGGCAAATCCTGGGTCGACAGCCTGCAGAACCAGGCGGCGACGCAGATGGTGCTGATCAACAAGTTGCAGACGGACACGGCGCAGCGGGTGGTGCTGTATGATGCATTGTCTAAATCGCTGAAGACGGCGCAGCAGCAGGACGTGGCGCACCGGATCAACGAGATCGGGGTCAAGACCGACCAGGAAGCGCAGACCGCGATGGCCGCCATCGGTACCGCGACGAACCAGAAGATGGCCGACATGCTGGAGGCGCACGAGGGCCACATGGTGTTCGCCCGCGACGTGCTGGAGAAGAAGGCCAAGGCGGACGAACGCTTTGCCCGCCGGTTCGCGTCGATTGTCGAGAAACACGACAAGAACCTGTATGGCGGGTGACCCAAATGGCGCTGTTTCAGCAGGGTTGTGTCTTCGGGACAACGGTATTGGTGATGTCCGCGTTGCCCAATTGCGGCCTAAGTGAGCAAACCAGTTTGACGTTTTCTACACCCAGTGTTTGGACAAAAACGATACCTACTTCTGCACAGCTGGCGACTTCGGGTTTAGAATTGCTTGGCGTGGCAACGCCGGCCGGAAATCCAATGACGGTCGTTACGTTCTGGAAGGACACAGGGTCGCTGGATTATGCGGGAGAAAAGCTTTCTGAGAGGGTTTTTCGTTGCTTTGATGAAATTGGAGAAGAGGCCAGTACTGAGTATTGCGAAGTAGCATATCGCGATGACTGATCCCAAGAGCGACCACGTCGGGCTGACCGACACCTTTGCCTCGCGCCGGTATTTCCGCAAGTTCGAGACCATCACCGCGCATCTGACGCGGGTGGCGGCGGCAATGCAGGCCGAGGGCGCGGTGACCCGCGAAGAGGTGAAGGTGATCACCCGCTACCTGATGGCGATGAGCTTCACCTTTCGGGCGCTCAGCATGAAGTACCTGCTGGTGGGCCGCGATACGGGGCGGTTTTTTGGCTCGCTCGCGATGGACAAGCGCGACAGCGGTTTCCCGGTGGCGGCCGAACTGCTGACCATGGCCAACGACGCGCAGCAGGCGGCGGGGCATCTGGCCAATATGCCCAGCGTCGAGCAGTACAAGAACGAGATGGTGCAGACCATCATCGGTGACCGCCAGATCCCGACGCGGCTGCAATTCGCGCTGTCGCAGCGTCTGTATTACGAGGAGTTGCTGCGGGGGCAGCTGTTCTGGGTGCAGAATGACCCCGAATGCGAATGGTTAGGTAATGTGGGCGACAACCGGCGGCGGTTCTTGCTGCACTGGGCGGTCTATGACAGCCAGGTCAACCTGCCGGTGATCTACCTGATGGAGGTGGAGGATTCCGGACGCAGTGCGCTGCCCAAGGACGAACGCCGCTGGCCGCAGGCGCAGGCGCACCTGATGGCGCAGTCGCTGGCGGGGCTGAAGCTGGTGACCATCGCCAAGGGGTTCGACAAGGATTTCGACGATCTGCACCCGAAACGTCTGCGCCGGATCCACGTGGGGCCGATGTACTCGCACCAGTTCACCGAACAAAGCGGGCCGCTGCGCGACGTGCTGGCCGAGGCGCGGGCGCCGGAAGGGCAGGACTGGGCTCTGGCCTGGACCACAGAGGAGCTGGAAAGTGAGCGCGTGATCGAGGAACGCTCGGGTTGGTTCGGTACGGTAGAGCGGGAGGTCTTTGCGCTCGATCCCTTTGCAGGGCGGGGCGCGGAAACAGGGGCGACACATACGCAACGATCGATCATCCTGCCGCAACGGCCCTTTCAGGTGCTGGCGGAACAGAACCCGCCGGGATTTACCGAGGTGCGAAAATTCGTGGTGGGCGCGGGCGGGCAGGTGCTCAGGTACTGAGCACCTGCCCGCCCGCGCCGCGCGCCACCGGCGTTGGCGAAGATTTTTTGTAAAAATCTTCTTCGCTTTGCGGGGTGGGCGGGTCCGCCTCCGGCGGGAGTATTTCGAAAGAGATGAAAGGCGAAAGCCAGCGGTGAGTTTGAGATGACAATGATTGAACAGCTTGAGGTTTATCAGAAATACGATGCCAGGGAGACGGACGCGTCCGGCAACCAGATCTGTGGTGATGCGGGACACGTCGGTCGCCACGGTGCACCTGTCAACGGACGTTGTCAGGCACCGAGCGACTGGACGTCTGGCTGGATCGTCTGGTGTGGCGAAAACCTGGCCACCGATGCGGAGTTTCTTGACCCGTCTTGTATGTCGCGCCTGACTGATCGTGTTCCTGCACCGCGGCCGTTTCCTGGCCTGGCACCGGGCTGCGTGGCTGTTGGGTTCGACGCAACTTTGCTGACACGCGACTATCGGACCGAAATGTTTGGAAGGTTTTCCCAATGACTTTGACCGCCGACCAGATGGAGCTGCGCGAAGAAGATATCCGCAAGCATTACCCTGCCGCGACCGCGCTGCTGGAGGGGTTTGATCACACCCCGCGAATTGCGGAGGCGGCGGTTCCGGCGCGGAGCGCGGAGCGGTCGCCGGGCATCGGCAGCCGCCGGCGCTTCAGGTCGACCACACCTGGGCTGGTGACGAGGCGCACCGCGCGGCCCGAAGGGGTGCATCTGCTCGAGCGGATCGAGGCGGCCGACGGCGACGATCCTTTGGTGTCGCCATCACAGGCAACCGCGATGAATGCGTTGCGCCGGGCGCTGGCGATTGCGCTGGCGGTGGCGGAGACCTTTGGCGACCAGACCGCCCTGGCGGATCTGAAGCGGGCCAACCTGGCCGGCGACCTGGCGCCGGCACGCAAGGGGGAGTTCGCGGAGCTGCTGGAGGCCGAGGCGCTGGTCTCACTGCATGTCTTTGGCAATGCGCTGGCCTACCTGTTGTCGTCGCATCTGGGCGAGGTCACGGTCGAGGTCGGCGAGGCGCAGGAGGTGCTGACCGACAACGGGTTGCTGGCGTTGCATGGCGCCTTGTGGGAGATCGACCAGCGGCTGGCGCAGCACTCCGGCGACGATACCCGGCTGATTGCCACCCTATCGGCACAGGCCGAGCAACTGATGGAAAAGGTCGCCCTGCGCGCGCAGACCTCCAATACCGTAAGCCCGTTTACGGCCAGCACCTGGCGAGTCGAGGCGGATGACCTGACGATCCGAGGCTTCACGCCGGCGACCAAGGCGAAATCGACCACCCTGACCATGACGTTCAAGAAGCCGAACGAGGTGGTTGGCAACCATATCGCCAAATACCAGGCGCTGCGGCTCAGCAAGATGCTGATGGCATATGATTTCGAGCGGCGGCTCAACCCTTTTGCCGAGCTGGGCGGGTTCATCTTTACCTTCATGGGGGACGGCAAACCGGGCACTGGCAAGACCACCTTGATCCAGATGATGGCGGGGCTGATCAATGACTACTGCGGCGTGGCGGGCTATCCGTTCCGCTATCAGAACCTGTCGACCGAGAACATCGACAGCTATCAGGGCAAGTCGGGCCAGAACGCCAAGGCGTTCATCAACACCATCATCGACCCGGGCGTGATCGGCTTTGGCACCATCGACGACATCGACCAGCTGGCGGGCAAGCGCGGCGACCGGCAGTCATCGGCCGGACAGCTGGAGATCACCGCCGTTCTGATGGAGAGTTTCGCCGGAGCCAACACGGTGGTGCGGGGCAATTGCACATTCGGCATGTTCTCGAACTATCCCGAGAACGTCGACGACGCGCTGCGCCAAAGGGCGGGCGCGCGGTTCCTGGTGGACGGGCCGCAGACGCGCGAGGATTATATCGACATCCTGGCGCTCTTGATGGGTAAGAACCATGACATCCCGCTGGGTGATCACGCGCTTTACGCCGCGCAGGAAATCAAGACCGCAGTGGCCGCGAGTTTCGAGAGCCATTCGCGCCCCCATGAAGAGGGGCTGATGAAGGTGTTTGACCGGGTGCATGACAAGGTGGGCGCGCTCGACACGATTGCCAAGATGGGCACCTATCTGAAGGCGATCCAGGAGGCGGACGAGCGGTTCACCGGCCGGGCGATCAAGAACATCACCGACGCGGTGAAGGTGCGGGCGATGGATTTCGAACTGCCCGATGAATGGATGGAGAACCCCGAGCTGTTCCTGTTCAAGGGGTACGACGAGAAGAAGGCGATGATCGCCGAGCTGCGGGTGCCGATCACGGTGGAAATGGTGATCCAGGAGATCAACCGCTACGCGGATTCGGAGTTCCGCTATGCCGACAAGTCCGACGAGGTGGCGATCGAAACCATGGTGCGGGAGTTCGGGCGGCAGGAAGAGGCGAAGAAGCGGTATCTGGAGGGGAAGGGGTGATGTATGAAGTTTGGAGGGCTCCGGAAGTAGTAGTGGCATTTGGTACCTTACTCGCCGGAGGTGCTGCTCTTTGGGGTGCTTTCACTGCATCACGGGGATTGAATCGTTGGAAAGATCAGAAAGAGTGGGAGGATAGTCGTCAGTTGGCACGGGAGATTGCTCTAAAGTCTCGTGCTTGTTCTGATAGCTTTCACGCACTTCGTAGCCCTTTTATGTCCGCTGGTGAAATGGATGCCGCATATCGGGAAAAGTTTGATGAAGCCGTTGACCAATTTGACACCGGCGCCACTGAACAAGCTGCAATGCTAGCGCTCAACGTTCGATTGGGACACCTAAATGAACCAATGAAAGAACTTTACCCGAAGTTGATAGAAGCAGACATTCTTTGGCATACGAACTTGGAGAAAGTTCACTCTGAAATGCGTAGCCTAATCAACAAGGTCGTGACCGCGCATGAACTGAAGAACATTGGATCGACCGGCGAGCAAACAATTCAATATCGCCGTACTGCATATGGTCTGCGTGATGACGATATCGGAGTTGCCTTCGAGGGCCTTGTCTCAAAACTTGTTGAGACAGGAGCAGGAAGGCTGAAACCAAACAAATGAAACGCCTCATCGAAAAAGGCCTGATGTTTGGCAATCTCTTTCACGTCGAAAGCCCTGCTCTGGTGGAGCGGTATAACCGGGCGTTGAAGCATCTGACCGGGCTGGAAAGCGCGCTGGCGGATTTTCACGTGGATATCTCGGGCTATAGCCCAGAGATCGGCGAGGAGTTGGGCGATCATCTCTACCTCAACCACGGCGGGGTGAACCGGCAGTTCATCCTGCTGAGCACCGAACAGAAGCGGTGCCCGCTGCTGAATGCCAAGTTTTCGACCAGCCGGGACATCCTGCGCGATTTCATCATCGATAATGAAAGCCAGCTCTTTGCGCTGACCGCGCGGGATGCGGTGGCGGGGGAGCTGGTGAATTCGGTTTTTGAAGTCTCCTCGCCCCGGCGGCTGTTCGATATCCGCCGGATCACGGTGGAGGCGGATACCACATCGGGCACGCTGAAGCATGCCGAACACCTGGCCGGGCTGGTCGACCGGTTCAAGGACGAGGAAGACGGCTGGTTCGATGACGTGCTGATCGCCGAGATGATCGAGCTGGCGGGCAAGTCGGGCGATCTGACCCGCAATCCGATCCGGCTGAAGGCCACTGAGTTCGAGCAGCGCAATTTCTGGACCGCGCATTTCGGCGGGCTGTACCTGTTTCAGGACATGGACCATCCGGCGATGATCGCGGCGGAGCAGAAGGACGAGTTGGGCAAGCTGCCGATCAAGTATGTTTTTGACCTGGACGACCGCAACCAGATCGCCAAGTTCCTGCAGTACAACGACCTGGTGGAGCCCATCGTCAAGGCGCGTGGCGTCGATGCGGCGGCGATTATCCAGCAGAAGATGGATTTCGTGGTGATCGACGCGGCGTCAAATGCGGGTCTGGACCTGTCCAACCTCGACCGGGCCGACATGCGGCGGCTGGCGCGCACAAATGCCGATGTGCTGCCGCCCGAATACGAGGGTTTGTCGGAGTTACTGAGCTGGGCCAGGACCGGCGGGCGCTGGCCGCGTATCAGTTCCGATCACCCGGCCTACTTCTATACCCTCAGGGCGGCCAACCATGACGACCGCGATCTGGTCAACATGCTGTTGGCCGAACTGACACCGCTGGACTTCCGCCAGTGCTTTATCTGTCACAAGGAGCTGTTCTATCGGCGCTATCGCGGCTGGCCCGATGCCAAGAAAGCCTATGTTGCCGATTTCCTGGCGCGCGAGTATCAGGTGGACAAGGCGGGCGCGCGGGCGGCTCTGTTCGGCCACGAAGACGACATGAGCGGGGAGCCCGATCCGCAACCGGTTGACGATCTGATCCGGCGGGTGGGCCCCTGGGGCGCGATAAGGAGAACCTGAGATGATACCGATGATCCGGATGCTGGGGTTTCTGCTGATCATCCTGACGGTGGTCTACATCGTCGTGTCGATCTGGTCGCGCAATGTGCGGCGCAAGAAGCTGGAGGACCGCTGGGACAGCAAGGACGTGCTGACCAGCGACCGCGACGCCTTTATCCAGCGCGGGCTGGAGCAATACGACAAGTCGTTCCGGCGCAAGCTGATCTGGCTGGTCTACATCGTGCCGCTGGGGGCGATTGCGGTGCTGGTTTACGTTACGAATTTCATGTGAGGGCTGAGCGATGGTCTATGTCAAATGGGCGATAATCCTTGTTTTCTGGACGTTTGTCGCGGCGGTGTTGCATTACACGCTGCCGCAGACCGACATCGCGCGGGTGACCGACACCTATGAAAAGCGGATTGATCCGGGTGAAAACAGCTGGTTCTGGTCGGTGCATGATGTTGGCAGCGATGCCACCACATCGAACCGCGACGTGTTCTTCATCCAGACGCGGCGGGCCAACGGCAAGATCATGGTCTATCGCAACGAGGACACCGGCTGGACCTGGCCGCCCTATTTCAAGGTCCACAGCTCTAACCTGCAGGCCGAGGCGGCGGATATGAAATCCAGCGCGGAGGCGCCGAAATGGGTGGCGATCCGGCACTATGGCTGGCGCAACGAATTTCTGTCGATCTTTCCCAACGCGGTAAAGATCTGGCAGGTCGACGACCCCGAGGCCGAAGCCGTCACGTTCACGCTGCCGGTGGCGCCTGCGGGCGCAACCGTTGACGACGTCACGGGTGAGGTGAGCTGGAGCCCTGTCGCTGGAGATGCCGGTGCGCACCACTTGGTGTTGGCGGCCACCGATGCGTCAGGGGCTGTCGCACAACAGGCGTGGGTGGTGGACGTGCGGGCGTCCAACGCCGCGCCTGCTTTTGTTGCGGTGCCGCCGAGTGCGCAGCTGTACGTCGGCGGCTCCTA
>ENA-OWNT01005789-OWNT01005789.1-seawater-metagenome-genome-assembly--contig:-NODE-5789-length-10021-cov-6.376609_pt1 | contig 10021 bp, 9 predicted proteins | sample MGYA00238136_ERZ651165 | MGnify/ENA primary metagenome ERZ651165 (study PRJEB26861, sample SAMN08777766) | seawater metagenome | isolation source: coastal seawater | place: USA: Florida | collected...
CGAGACAGGTCGCCAGGGTCAGGGTCATCAGAATCTTCTTGAAGCGCATGTCGGTCTCTCCGTGTCCGCCGCGATCCCCGCGCGCGTGTGATCCAGGTCAACGACCCAATTCTGTAAGGGCCGCCTCTTACCGTGTATGACGGATGCGGGTCCCTCTTGGGCCGGACGATCCGCCCCGGAGCTGATCTGGATCAATCGATGGCAGCGCTGGCCGCGTCCAACGGCGACAGCTCGGAGAGCTCGCCCCGGCAAACGACGCGGGACGCCACCCAGACGTCGGTTTCCAGGGGGAGCGCGGAAAGCCCACCCCGGCAAACGACGCGGGACGCCGCCCAGACGTCGGTTCCAAGGGGGAGTTGGAGCGCTCACCCCGGCAAACGACGCGGGACGCCGCCCAGACGTCGGTTTCCAGTGGGAGCGCGGAGAGCTCACCCCGGCAAACGACGCCGACCCCTCCCAGACGTCGGTTCCCAGGGGGAGCTTGGAGCGCTCACCTCGGCAAACGACGCCGACCCCTCCCAGACGTCGGTTCCCCGGGCGGGCCCGGAAAGCTCACCCCGGCAAACGACGCGCGACGCCTCCCAGACGTCGGTTCCCGGCGGGAGCGCGGAGAGCTCACCATGGATGGATGCGATTCCGGCGGGGCGATCGCATCCAGGTGGGGGGAGCACACAGAGCTCACCTTGGATGGATGCGATTCCGGCGGGGCGATCGCATCCAGGTGGAGGGAGCACACAGAGCTACCCATGGATGGATGCGATGTGGACCGGCGTTGATCTGCGGCCCAAGTTGGTCTGTAGGTCAATTCGGGCCGGAGTTGACCTCTGGGTCAAGTGGACGAGCGTCGGCGCGGCCCGACCTCGATTCCTGCCGGCCAATCGCACACATCCCGGGTGAGCTCGCAGAGCTCACGCCGGAGCTGTGCGCTCTCGGACCCGTCACGCCGGGCTCTTGCGCCGGAACTCCCCGTCGTTGATGGCCATGGTCACCTTCACCATCAGCGTGAACAGCAGCGCTCCCGTCCCCCAGATCCCCACCCCGACGGCGATCTCCGTCGCGCTCGGCGCGTACTCGTAGATCTCGCCGAGCACACCGGGCGTCATGCCCGGCAGCAGCAGCCCCATCCCCTTCTCGATGTACACGCCGCAGAACGCGAGCACGCACCCAAGGGTCAACAGCGAGGTCTTGTGGCGGAACGCCGGCACCGCGAGCAGGACGAACGCCGTCAGGTTGAAGCTGAGCGCCATCCACGCCCACGCGGCCAGGCCCACGTGGTGCCCGCCCCCGTGCTCCTCGATCCCGAACCACTGGAACTCCGCGTGGATCGAGTGGGCCGTCGGGTAGTACAGCTCCTTGAAGACCTCGGTGCCGAGCAGGAAGAGGTTGACGGCCATGGCGTAGGCCATCAGCTCGCCGACCTTGACCAGCGCCTCATCGCGGATCTTGAAGGCCCCGACCTTGCGCAGGACCATGAAGATCAGGAGCAGCAGCGCCGGCCCCGAGCAGAACGCGCTCGCGATGAACCGCGGCGCCAGGATCGCGCCGTGCCAGAAGGGCCGCGCCGGCAGCGCCACGAACAGGAACGCCGTCACCGTGTGGATCCCGATCGCCAGCGGGATCGAGAGGAACACGATCGGGAGCACGAGCCGCGCGTTGTAGGGCCGCCCGAGATACGACGTGTACGTCAGGTAGGTGACCACGAAGAGGTTCACCGCCAGGTACGCCGAGAGCACCAACACGTCCCACGTGAGCATCGAGAACGGGAAGTTGGGCGTCCCGATGAACGGCATCATGTGCCACACCATCTCGGGCCGTCCGACGTCCACGGTCACGAAGAGCATGCACATCACGATGGCGGCCACCGCCATGAGCTCGCCGAGCAGCACGACCTCCTTCGTGGGCTTCCAGCCATAGACGTACGCCGGGATCACCAGCACCACGGCCGCCGCGGCGACGCCGACGAGGAACGCGAAGTTGCCGATGTAGAAGCCCCAGCTCAGCTGGTCCTTGAGGTTCGTCACCCCCAGGCCCTCGCTGAACTGAGCCAGGTACGCCGCGCCACCCACGGCCATGAGCACGAACAGCAGCGCCATCCATGCGTAGTAGGCGCCCGTGCCCTTGAGCACGACGCGCAGGCTGCCGACGGTAAACCCGAAGAATCCCTTGATGAAGTTCATCGTTCCGCCCCCCCGAAGAAGTAGAAGAACTTCGGATTGGTGCCGAGCTCCGACTTGAGGACGAAGGTGCGCTTCGTCGCCATGATCTGGCGGATCTCCGAGTCGGGATCGAGCAGGTTGCCGAACTTGCGGGCGCCCACGGGGCACGCCTCCAGGCACGCCGGGTACTTGCCCTCACGCGTCCGGTGGATGCACCAGTGGCACTTCTCGACCACGCCCTTCTTGCGGGGGGCGTTGCCGAGCAGGTGGATGTTCGTGTTCACCTCGTCCGCCGGCAGCGTCGGCTCCTTCCAGTTGAAGTGGCGAGCGCCGTACGGGCAGGCAGCCATGCAGTAGCGGCAGCCGATGCACCAGTCGTAGTCGATGACCACGATCCCGTCGTTGCTGCGCCACGTGGCCCCCGTCGGGCAGACGTTCGTGCACGGCGAGTCCTCGCACTGCATGCACGCGATGGGCATGTAGAACTTGTCCTTCTGGGGCACCGTCTCCGGGTCGTAGTAGGGGTTGCCCGCCTCCAGGTCGATGCCGCGGATGGCGGACTCGCGCTCGAACTCGAGCACGCGGATCCACTGGATCTCGGGATCCCGGCTCTGGTTGTTCTCCTCGACGCAGGCGTGCACGCACCGGCGGCAGCCGATGCAGCGGCTGATGTCCAGCCCGTAGCCGAACAGGACGTCCTCGTACGCCGGCGTCGCCTTGACGGTGAACTCCTTGCCGTAGGTCTTCGCGTACTCCGCCGCCTTGCGCTCGATGACGGCCTGGAGCTCGTCGTCGTCCATCCGTCGGAAGTGCTTCTGGAAGAACGTGTCGAGGTCGAAGCCGAGGGCCGCGGTGGGCGCCGTCACCGCGGCCGTCGCGGCGCCCGCACCCAACACCTTGAAGAACTCGCGGCGGCTGGCTCGCTTGCTGTCGCTACTCATCGCCAGCTCCCTTCTCGGGGGCGTCGACTTCGGCGGCCTCCGGGGCGTGGTGGTCTTCGGCGCCGATGAGGGTCGGCCGTTCGGGCGGCGCCTCCGGCTTGACCGGCTCGAACCCAGGCACGTGCGGGTCATGGCAGGAGATGCAGGGCTGGTACGTCTTGTCGCCCCGCCAGTGGCCCGTGCGCTTGCCGTGGATGCCCGCCTTCCAGTCGGGGATCTTGGCGCCGTGGCACTGCCCGCAGAGCGTGGACGTGTCGTCGAAGTCCACCTTCGTCCCCCCCGCGAGGTGGAGGTAGTCCCGGTCCTCGATGTCGTGGCAGTCCAGGCACCACGTCGTGCCGTGCTTGAACTCCAGCTCGTCGTGCTCCTCGTCCATCTCACGGACGGTGAAGTTCGTCTCTTCGTCCTCGTGGCAGTCGGAGCACGGGTCGTACTCGTCGTCCATCTCGGGCTCGTCGGCGAGGGTGGCCTTGCCGTCGTCCGGCAGCGCGCGCAGCACGTTGGCCGGACGCGGCGCGTCGGGGTTCTGCGCAAGCCGCATGGTCGTGCCCGCCACCACGAGCAGTGCGACGGTGCCGAGCAGACCCCAGATCAAGGGCTGGTGCGGCGGCGGGGTGTATCCACCAGGCGGCTCTCCGTCGGGCGATTCAGGAACTGGCGTTTCCATTACGGACACGCCTTCTTGCTCCACCGCCGCTTCTTGGGCGGCTCGGCGGCAGGCTCCGCGGCCGGCTCGGGGGCCTGAGCAGGCGCGACCGCTTCGACAATGCTCGCGAAGCTCGTCGCGGGGGTGTCCACGTTCTCGGCCTGCTGCGTGTGACACATCACGCAGTTCCACCGCGCGCCGAAGACGTCGGGCGACTTCGTGTAGCCGTCGACCTTCCAGGCCATGGCGTCACCCTCGGCGCCGGCCACCATGACGGGTGCCTCGAAGTGCGAGTCGGGGAGCGGCTTGTCCTTGTCGCTGACGGTGTTCTCCGGGTGATGGCACTCCACGCACTCGTTCTCGTCGATGAGGATGGGCAGCATGTCCTCGGTCGTGTGGGGGATGCTCGGCGGCGCCCCCGGCCAGGCGCGCTCGACGAGCGTCGAGTCGCCGGCTTCCTGCTCGCCGTACTCGGTCACCGGGGGCACCGACAGCGCCTCCAGGTCCGTGTCGCGGAACCACACGTCGAGTCCGTCGTCCGTCTCACCCGTGTCGTCGCCGCCGATGGCGACGCCGGTGAGCGCCAGCACGGGCAGGACCACCAGCAGGGTCCGCAACGCAAGTCGCTTGTTCGTCAACATGATCGACTCCCTCTCGTCCCCACGGGACGGATGGTGAATGGAGTGGCGGAGGCGCTCATGGCTCCTCCTCGATGCCGGACAGGTCGTTCATGCTGTCCAGCACGGCCTTGTCGTCAGCCCAGCCCAGCACCGCGGGCGCGACTGGCGCGGCGACGAAGTCCTTCGTGATCCGCGCTTCCTGTTCCCAGCCGACGGTGGAGTGGTCGACGACGCCGAGGGCGAACGCCCGCGGCAGCACCCGGATGGCCTGGACCTCGAGCACGCAGGCGTGCTCGCACTGGCCGCAGCCCGTGCAGGCCTCCGAGTGCACGACGGGCAGGAAGAACGCGTGCTCGCCCGCCCGCGTCCGGTCCAGCGTGATGGCCTCACCCTGGGCGGGGCAGGCGCGGAAGCAGGCCTCGCAGCGCAGGCCCTTGAAGGCCAGGCAGTTCTGCTGGTCGAGCAGGACCGCGAGGCCCATCTGCGCGTTCCGGATCTCCACCGTCGGATCGAGCGAGCCGGTGGGGCAGACCCTGGCGCAGGGCACGTCCTCACACAGCGCACACGGCACGTCGCGCGGCGTGAAGTACGGAGTGCCGATCGGCACCTCGTTGGCGCCGGTCGCCAGCTTCAGCGTGCCGACGGGGCAGGCCTCGACACAGTCTCCGCAGGTCGTGCACGTGGCCAGGAAGTCGGGCTCGGGCAGGGCGCCGGGCGGACGGATGGGCTCACCCTCCGCCCGGGCCATGTCCAGGACCCAGGAGCGCGTCGATCCCCCCGCCTCGGCAGCAGCGGAGCTGCGCCGGGCAGAAGAGCCCCGGAAGAGGCTGCGACGGCTGAACTTCCTGACCACGTCGGTCTCCGCTCAGGCCTTGCTGACCTTGACGGCGCACTTCTTGTAGTCCGTCTCCTTCGAGATCGGACACGTGGCATCCAGGGTCAGCTTGTTGATGAGGACGTTCTCGTCGAACCAGGGGACGAAGATGAGGCCCTGGGGCACCCGGTTGCGCCCGGTGGTCTCGATGCGCGCCTGCACCTTCCCGCGCCGCGACTCCACGAGCGCCAGGTCGTTCCGCGCCAGCCCACGGGCCTCGGCGTCCGCCTTGTGCATGTAGATGACGGCGTGGGGGACGGCCCGGTTGAGCTCGGACACCCGCTTCGTCATCGACCCGCTGTGCCAGTGCTCGAGCACGCGCCCGGTGCACAGCCACAGGTCGAACTCGGCGTCCGGCGACTCCGCGGGCTCGGCGTACGGGCGGAAGAAGATCTTCGCCTTGCCCGTGTGGGCCACCTTCTCGCCCTTGGGCGAGCCCGTGGGGATCGTCTTGAGCGCCTTGCCGTAGAAGTTGAAGCCCTCACCCGGCTTCACGTACGGGTCGAACCCCTCGGCGAATCGCCACTGCGTCTCCCGGCCGTCGACGACCGGCCAGCGCAGCCCGCGCACCTGGTGGTAGGTGTCGAAGTCCGCCAGGTCGTGCCCGTTGCCCAGGCCGAACTGCCGGTACTCCTCCCACAGCGCCTTGTGCACGAAGTAGCCGTAGTGCTCGGCGATGTCGTTGGCGTGCCCGTTGGCGATCGGGTCCGGCCAGGCGTGCTTGCGCAGCTCTGCGTGGTTGAAGAGGACGTCGAAGAGCGTCTGGTCCTCGCGGTAGCCCATCTCCTTGGCAGCGGCCAACACGTCCGGGAGCTGGTCGCCCTCGACGCCCTTCAGCGGCTGGGCCTTCCACATCTCGCCGATGGTGAAGCGCTTGCTGAACTCCATGAGGTGCCACAGGTCGCCCGTCGCCTCGCCGGGCGCGGTGACCTGCTGCCGCCAGTGCTGGGTCCGCCGCTCGGCGTTGCCGTAGGAGCCCCACTTCTCGTAGATCATCGCGGCCGGCAGGACCAGGTCGGCGACCTTGGCCGACACGGTCGGGTAGCAGTCGGAGACGACGATGAAGTTGTCGCCGGTGCGCGCCGCCTTGATCCACTCGTTGCCGTTCGCGTAGTTCTGGAACGGGTTGGTCACCATCGACCAGTAGAACTTGATGGTCCCGTCACGCAGCTCGCGCATCATCTTCACCGCGTGGGTGCCGACCTTGCCGTTGAGCGTGCCCGCGGGCAGCTTCCACAGCTTCTCGGTAATCGCGCGGTGCTTTCCGTTCGCGACGACCATGTCGGCCGGGAGCCGGTGCGCGAAGACGCCGACCTCACGGGCGGTGCCGCAGGCCGAGGGCTGACCGGTCAGGGAGAACGCGCCGGATCCCGGCTTGCTCATCTTCCCGCCGAGCAGGTGCACCATGTACATCTGCTCGTTGACCCACGTCCCGCGCGTGTGCTGGTTGAAGCCCATGGTCCAGAAGCTGACGACCTTCTTGGACCGATCGCAGTACAGGTCCGCGAGCTCCTCGAGCTTCTCGACGGGCACGCCCGACAGCTCCGAGGTGTACTCGGCCGTGTAGGGCTCCAGGCTCTTCTTGAACTCCTCGAAGGTGATGGACCAGTGGCCACCTGCCTTGCCGCGGTGCTCCTGCCCCTGCTCGGCCGGGTGGTCAGCCTCGAGGCCGTAGCCGATCTTCGTGAATCCGGTCGCGAAGATGCAGTGCTTGTCGACGAACTCCTGGTCGATGGCGCCCTCGCGCGTGACCATCTCGCGGCCGATGTAGTTGAGGATCGCGAGGTCCGTCTGCGGCTCGAAGATGATCTCGAGGTCCGCCAGGTCCGAGCACCGGTTCGAGTAGGTGCTGAGGTTGATGACCCTGGTCGGCTTGTGGGTCAGCTTGCGGTCGGTCACCCGGCTCCAGAGGATCGGGTGGCACTCGGCCATGTTCGCGCCCCAGGTCACCACGGCGTCGGTGAGCTCGATGTCGTCGTAGCAGCCGGGCGGCTCGTCGATGCCGAAGGTCTGGATGAACCCGGCCACCGCCGACGCCATGCAGTGCCGCGCGTTGGGGTCGATGTTGTTGGACCGGAACCCGGCCTTCCAGAGCTTGGCCGCGGCGTAGCCCTCGTCGATCGTGTACTGGCCGGAGCCGAAGAGGCCGATGGCGGCGGGACCACCCTCGCCGTACGCCTCCTTGAACTTGGCGGCCATCACATCGAAGGCCTTCTCCCAGGACACGGGAGTGAACTTGCCGTCCTTCGCGGGGACGCCGTCCTTCATGCGCAGCAGCGGCTTCGTCAGGCGATCCGCGCCGTACATGATCTTGGCGTTGAAGTAGCCCTTGATGCACGTCAGGCCGCGGTTGACGGGGGACTCCGGGTCGCCCTTCATGGCGACGATGCGGTCGTCCTTGGTCGCGACCATGACGCCGCAGCCCACGCCGCAGAACCGACACACGGACTTGTCCCACCTCCAGCCGGCCTCGGAGGCGTCGGCGGCAGCGAGCGCGTTGGCGGGAACCTGGAAGCCCAGTCCACCGGCGACGGAGGCGGCGACGGCGAGCTTCGAGAAGTCACGGCGGGTCAGATCATTGGTCATGGCTGGTCCTCGTGGTCGATGACCCGGGTCTCCGCCATCTCGGCGGAGATGACTCGGGGCAGTCCTTTGATGTGGGTGAGCCGGTCGACGCTCTGGCGGACGTCGTCCGCCTCGATGGTCAGCACCATGCGGCCGGTGTCCTCGGTGAAGTGGACTTCCGCCCAGCCGAGATCGTTCACCGAGCGGGTGACCTGGGGGATGAACTCGGGCCTGCACGCGAGCAAGACGCCAGAGAGGGTCATGGGGTGCTCCCTTCCGGGGCCCGCCTGCCCAGCGCGCCGCCGAGGGGTCGAGGTCGGCTGAAGAGGGGCCGAGGTCGGCTGAAGAGGGGCCGGGCAGCGGCGCAGGCCATCGTTTCTTCCCCGGGCGCAGCGCACCGCGCGCGACGCTCGCCGGGCATTTGTGCAAGACCCTTGCCACGGTCTGGAACGCTGCCGGGGCGGGCCTCTCTACGGATGAGGATGTCCGTTTTGTGGTGACTCACACACGCCGGAATGTGTGCCCTGCCCCAACGAGGGAATCCCCGATGAAGCCCAGGATCAGCCTGGGGCGCGGATCGTGGGGGCGACCTGGAGGTGCACGAGCGCCACCCCGGCGAGCAGGAGCCACGCCGCGCTGGACAGCGCCCAGTCCTGGGTTGGCTCGAGCGCGGCGAGCACCCGGGCACCCAGCGCCGCGGCCACCAGCAAGAGCGGGAGGTCCCGGACCGCGGGCCAGCGCACGTCGGCGCGGACGAAGCCCGGGAGGAGGCGTTGTCCCACCCCGAGCATCAAGGCCACGAGGAACCCCACTCCGACGATGTGGAGGGCGATGACGTCCAGGAGAGCCGGCGAGCGCGTGCCCACCGCCGCGATCCCCCACATCTGCGCGCCGTGACTCACCAGGAGCACCGCCAGGCCGACACCCAGGCACGCCCACGCGAACCGTCCACTCCAGCGCAGGCTGCGGACGTCGGGGTGCCGGCGCGCCTCCCGGGCCTCGTCGGTCCCGTCATCCCGCAACCGGAGCCAGCCGGCGGCGCGCAACGCAGCCACGGCGAGGGCCAGCAGCCCGAGCTCACCCAGGAGGCAGAAGAACGGATCAGCCGCGACCACGCCGACGAGGACGCTCACCCCCACGGTCGCGACGAGCAGAGGAGGGACCGTCGCGCTCTCTCGCCGCGCCGGCCCGACTCCGGCGAGCGAGGGGAGCATCTTCACGGACAGGCCGAGCGCGATCGGCGTGAGCCCCCCCAGCAGGATCGCGGCGGGCACGCGGGCCAGCCCCTCCTGCCATCCGACGAGCCCGGACCCCGCGGCGAGGACGCCGCACACGGCCAGCGCCGCCAGGCCTCCACCGATCCAGCCGCCGAACCACGGCCTCTGCGCCCGGGGGGCGAGCCAGGTGGCGCCGAGGCTCGCCGTCCAGCAGACCGTCGCGCCAAGCCAGAGCGCGCCGAGGACCGGGGGCGCCCACTGCGCCGCCCCCGCCACGTCGGCGAGGGCGGCGAGGAGCAGCAACACCGCCCCGACGCCGCCCAGCCGTGGACGCCTCAGCGGGGTGCGGGCGGCTCGGGGGACCATGCGGCACAGGAACGACAGGACGAACAGGGTGGCGAACCCGCCGGACATGGCCCGTGCGTGCGCGCCAGGCTGGATGGGGATCGGGCCCCCGACCACGGCCAGCGCCCCCGCGCCGTAGAACGCAAGGAACGCGCACCGCAGCGTGAGGCGCTGGATCGCGTCGCCTGGAGGCTCGCCGGCCCGGGGCGCGCAGGAGGGGTCGACGGAGTCGGACACACCGCGACTCGCTGCACCGGGCATGCCATGGCTGGTCGCCGGTCCTGGGCACGTTTCGGGGCGGGGGTGTTGCATTTGACCCACACCAATGCATCCAGCAGGCGGTTTGGCACTCCCCGCTCGGGTCCGCGCGCCCGAGCGTGCGCAAGCGCACAAGCACCCCGAGCGACCAGACCGTCGACGGATGGCTGGTGGCCGCTTCCCGCCCGCAGTCCGTCCTCGCCGCGCGATCGCGCTCCGGGAGCCGGCCTCTGGCACGGGGAGTGCAAAAAGAGGACGTATGCATCCGTTTCAGCGTGCTCCGTTCATCGTGTTCTGGGAAATGACCCGCGCCTGCGGCCTCGTGTGCAAGCACTGCCGGGCCGAGGCGAGCCCGTCCCGCAGCCAGTGGGAGCTCGACACGGCCGAGGCCGAGGAGCT